>Ga0207701_10006112_pt1 | contig 12042 bp, 12 predicted proteins | sample KBSSwiSSwithPhiX_FD_184294 | JGI IMG/M metagenome (GOLD analysis project Ga0207701, IMG submission 184294) | Switchgrass rhizosphere bulk soil microbial communities from Kellogg Biological Station, Michigan, USA, with PhiX - S5 (SPAdes) (version 2) | ecosystem: Environmental > Terrestrial >...
TGATACGCCTGGAATGTCATTCCATAATGGCGCTTAAACTGTCGCCGCGCAGTTGAAGGATCGATCGAAAGCGCGGCCAGCTCCTTGTCCGTCAGGCGTCCGCCCGGCGCGCGTTCCACTTCCGTGCGCAAGCGCTCGATCAGCTTCGGCGGACGTGCGTTTGGGTCGAGCGGGTGGCAGCGCAGACAAGGTCGATAACCGTTTTCCAGTGCGTCGCTTGATGTAGCAAAAAAATCGACGTTTTCACGTGCCGGTTTTTTCGCCGAGCACGTGGGCCGGCAGAAAATTCCAGTCGTGCGCACGCCGATGTAAAAAATTCCTTCAAAGCTCGCATCGCGGTTCACCAGTGCGCGATACATCGTCTCGGTTGGCGGAAGAAGTTCGAGCGTTTTCATGCGGAAAAGCTAAGCGGTCAGAATCGTTGATGCATCGACGAAATTCGAGCAGCGAATTCGGTAGGGACGCTGCAGCGCGCCAGCCAGTGCGTCAATCTTGTACGCCATGTTCATGCGCGTTGAACCCTGAACGTAAAGCAGCCGCGGGTAACACTCCGTACATCCACAAATGCGGTGTCAGGATTTTTAAACAAACTTTCAATCACAACTTCCGGTTCGCTGCCATCCATGATTTGCGCATCGATGATGTTGTAAGTTGAATCGTAGGCGCGAAACACGCGGCCATTGCGAAAGTCGGCAGGGTATTCGTTAGTTGCGCTGTAACGCTGGCACTTGTCGGAGTGAACAAAGATCGGGCCTGTCTCAGAATAGGGCTGCCCAGACGGAATCGCAGTATACGGAAACAGAATGACGCGCTCGCCAGGCTGCGCCCAACGCAGACAATGGCGGCACGGATTGCTTTCGGCCGAATCTACTGTGATTAGCGCATGATCCGCTGCACCGGCGTTTACTGCGCGCCGCGCTGCCTCTGCGATTTCGGTAGGAAGTGGAACGATGTGGAAGGTCGCGGTTTTCATGAATGACAGCTAAATCCAACAACGCGCGCCGCGCATCGGCGAAATTCAGGCAGGTAATTTTGTTCTCTTCTGTAGCGGCGGTCTATGACCGCCGAGCCACATCGGCCAATCGGCGCCCATAGAGCGCCGCTACAGTTAGATCCGTGAGGAAGCGAGTTTATTTGCTTCCTCTGGACAAAGACTCCGCAACGACGCGCGCTGCTTCCGCAACAATTGCAACACCATCATCCGCTGAAGCTGTTGAACCGATCGTGTAAATAGCAACCACGATCGGTGTGCGGCCGGGTGGACGAATAATGGCGACATCATTTGTCGCGCCGTTTCCGCATCGTCCCGTTTTGTCCCCGACGGTCCACGTTTTTGGAACGCCGGCACGAATCAAGAGTGCGCCAGTCTCATTGTGCTGCAACCAATCTTCGAGCTGATGTCGTGAAGATTCGGATAACGCATTGCCCAGCACTAATCGTTGCATGTCTGCGCACATCGCCGTAGAACTTGTGGTGTCGCGCTCATCCCCGGGAATCGCGCTATTCAATTCCGGTTCTTTCCGGTCAAGTCGCGTTGTCTCATCGCCAATGCTGCGCACGAAATTTGTGAGTCCAGCCGGTCCGCCAATTGTATCCAGCAAAAGGTTGCCAGCTGTGTTGTCACTCTGTTCGATTGCCGCCGCGCACAAAGCACCGAGCGTCATGCCGCCGTCCTTGAGATGGGCCTTTGTGACAGGCGCATATTCCAGGATGTCTTTTGCCTCATACGAGACAAGCCGGTCTAATTTTTCTTTTCCATCATCCACGCGCTTCAAGACCGCCGCTGCAGCCAGAAACTTAAATGTGCTGCACAACGGGAAACGTTCTTCCGATCGGTAATCGAGACGTTTATCGCTGCCAGTATCTACCGCAGCCACACCGATTCGAGCGCCGGTTCGCTTCTCGATGGCCGCGATCCGGTCTTGGAAATGAGTTTTGCCGGCGTTTTCCATTTGGAGGGCGGAGCTCTGCGACGCCGTAACGTCACGCTGCGGAGTCGGGCTCGCAGAGCTCGCCCCTCCAGTGGTCGCGGCGAGCAACAAAAGTAAAACTGTTACCATCGATGGTACGCGGGATGGCCTTCCTTCACCGCCACAAACACGCCGCGACAGATGGCGCAAACTTTTCCTCCCGCGCTCAGTGTTCCCTCGATCGTCGCACGACCGTCAGTGATCTCAACAACCTTCGCAGAGAGAAAGACGGAGTCGTTTGTCGGCGTCGGTCGCCGCAGTTTGATGGCGTATTCGGCAGTGACCGTGCAAGGCGGGCGATTCTCGCCTGCGCGTTTCATCAGATGATACGCCGCCGTCCAGTTGCAATGACAATCGAGTAGCGTGCCGATGATCCCGCCGTTCAAAACTCCATCGAACGCTTCGTATTTCTTCTCCGGTTGCCACTCAGCGACGACTTCGTCGTTTTTCAGGAAACTACGAATGTGCAAACCGTCAGGGTTTGCCGCGCCGCAGCCGAAGCACACGTTTCGCGGCGCATATTTTTCCTGAAGCGATTGTTCGGCGTTCATCGATTCTTCCTCTTCCGTTTCCTCTTCATCTCATATGAAGAACGAAGAAGCAGAGGAAGAGGTGGCGGAAGATTATTTGGGTGAGCCGGGATACGGACGCAGCTCTGGCCCGACGTAAAGTGACCGCGGCCGAATGAGCCGGTTATTATCGTGTTGCTCGATCACATGGGCACACCAGCCGGATACACGCGATGCAGCGAACAACGGCGTGTTTAGCTCCGGAGGAAAACCGAGCATCCAAAACACAGGCGCGGCGTACAGATCCACATTAGCGCAAAGCTGTTTCTCCCGTTCCATCCCTTCTTCAAGCTTCTCGCAAATCGGCACCCAATTTTCTTTCCCCGTGCGCTTCCCAAGGTCGCGCCCGATCTCGCGCATCGCCGGCACGCGGGAATCGCCTTTTTTGTAAACGCGATGACCGAATCCCATGATCTTGCCTTTCGTTCCGAGCTTTTTCATTAACCAGGCCTCGGTGCGATCCGGCGTCCCGATTTCCTCAAGCATCTTCATTGACTCTTCATTCGCCCCGCCGTGCAGTGGACCCTTCAGGGTCGCAACTGCGGAGGTGACGGCAGCATAAATGTCCGCCAGCGTGGAGGAGGTCACGCGCGCAGCAAACGTAGACGCATTGAATTCGTGGTCGGCGTACAGATTGAAAATCGTATCGAGCATCCGGGTCTGCCATTGCTCGGGAATTTTGCCGTTGAACTTGTAGAAGACATTCGCCGCCTGCGTCAGCTCAGGTTTCTCCGGGAACGGCTTTTCGCCGTGCGAAATGCGCCAGCCGTCGGTGATCAAAGTGGAAACGCGCGCGATGAGCCGAATTGATTTTCGGACGTTGGCGTCGTGTGAATTATCGTTCAAGTCTTTGTCGAATGCGCCCAACATCGACACCCCGGTGCGCAGCATGTCCATGGGATGCGTAGCGTTCGGCAGAAGCCGCAACATTTCCGTAACCGGCCTGGGCAACCCACGTTCGCTGGCGATTTGTTGTGTGAAGTCCTTTAGTTGCTTTGCGTTCGGCAATTCTCCATTGAGCAGAAGGTAAGCAACCTCCTCGAAAGTGGCTTTCTCAGCCATCCCATGAATGTCGTAGCCCCGATACATCAACCCGGCAGCGGGATCGACCCAGCAGATCGCCGTCTCACCGGCGATTACCCCGGCCAGTCCGGGGCTGTATTGTGGTTTTGTTTCAGTACCCATGTTGTTCGCTGATTGTAACTACGATACGCGCGCCGACAAATCGTCAGTCGCTTGAGCCCAGCCATCTCTCGGCAGTTGGATCGTAGTCGAGCAGTTTGTAAAGCTCCTCGCGTGTCTGCATTTGCTTGAGCCACTCCTTTTGGGTCCCGCTTTCCTTGAGAGCACGCAGCAACTGCTCGCTCGCTTTCATAGACACGCGGAATGCGCTCTGGGGAAAAATCACCATGCGGTAGCCGAATTCGGCTAACTCCTTAAACGAAAGCAGCGGGCTTTTTCCAAACTCCGTCATGTTTGCCAGCAGCGGCAAATCGATCTCGCTGGCAAAATCGCGAAATTCTCTTTCGCTTTGCAACGCTTCCGGAAAGATCGCGTCCGCACCCGCTTGCATGTACCGCTTCGCCCGACCAACTGTTCGATCGAAATCCTCGACCGCCCGTGCATCCGTACGCGCAATGATCATGAAATCGGGATCGCGTCGCGCAGCTACGGCCGCTTTGATTCTATCCGTCATCTCCTCAACATCGATCAACGATTTTCCGGTCAAATGTCCGCACCGCTTGGGAAATTCCTGGTCCTCAATATGACAGCCGGCCAGACCTGCTGCCTCAAGCTCGCGGATTGTGCGCGCAACATTTTCCGAACCTCCGAACCCTGTGTCCGCGTCCACGATTGCCGGAATCTTCACCGCCCTCGCGATGTACCCGGCTAGTTGAACCACTTCCGTTAACGTCAACAGACCAATATCGGGAACGCCAGCTGTCGCATTCGCCATTCCCGCACCGCTGATGTATACCGCATCAAAGCCAAGGCGTTCCACTTGTCTCGCCATCGATGCGTTTGGTACACCGGGCATCATGATCGCGCCTTTCGCGACAAGCTCACGCAGTCGCGCCGGTTTTGTTTGTCTTGTCATGTCGGGCAAACCTCTGTCATCCGAGCGAAGTTGAGCGACTTCTAATTAGCTCTTCTTCGGTACTTGTAGCGCCTGCATCAGCTCATCCACGTTTTTGGCTTCATCCAGTTTCCAAACAAGCTCGATAATCTTTTCCGCTCGGTCCTTCCCAATGATGCGCTCCACAAGCGCGAAGAATTTTCCTTCGACTGCCGAATCTTTGAGCCGATTCTTCGCGTTGCCCAGCGGATAATCGACGCGCTGGGTTAAGCGCCGGCCATCGGAAAGATCCACGTGCACAATGTTGCCCACCGCATCCGGATACATCGCGCTCAACTCCGCATTCCGTTCCACTTTCACGTTCTCCAAGAACTTCCAAACCTTGGGATCTTTGAACCTTTCCGGCTCGAACTGGCGATCGGTAATTTCGCCGTCAATCAACGCAATGGCCGTGATGTAGGGCAGACTGTGGTCCGCCGTTTCGCGCGTTTTTGGTTCCCATTTTTCCGGTTCGCTCCCGATGATGTCCACTGAAGCGTCGTGGCTCTCGATCACCACACTTTTGATTTTTGAGAGGTCACCAATCTGCTCTCGTAAAAAAAGCGCCGCTTCGATCGCGCTTTGGCTGTGATATTCCGCCGGCCAATATTTGATGCTCGTCTTCAAAATCATTGTGGGCGATCCATGAAATTTCTCGCCCACGTTTCCAAGCGACACGCCGAGTTGTTTCTCGAATCCCATTTCGCCTTCGAAAATCGGCGCGGGTCCAGTCATACCGTGTCGCGCAAGTAGCGCGGAGAAAACGCCGTGGCGGGCCGCGGTGGCAAAGGCTACGCCTTTCCAATGCGAGAGTTCGCCTGCGCGGGCCTGTCGCATCGCCGCGCCAGCTACACCGGCAATGTTCACCGCGTGCCGGGTATTTGCCGGGTCAAGCTTCATCAACTTCGCGGACGCCAACGCAGTCGAGAAAGTCCCATAAGTGACATGATCCCAACCGCGTGCACGAATGCTCGCCGCGTCGCATAACCGGCATTGCACTTCGTATGCGAGAGCGATAGCCGTGATCAATTCACGTCCACCAGCGCCCACGCTTTCCGCAACAGCGAGCGCGGCCGAAATGTTGTCGCTGGGATGCGCCGGCTCTTTCGACAGATACGTATCGTTGAAATCGAAATAACGAATGCCGCAGCCGTTAGCGAATGCCGCCCAGTCCGGTGGAGCCTTGTGGTCGGTGCCAAAGATGGTGGATCCGTGTGTCGCCGAGAAATCTGCGGCCACTTTTCGCGCGATCACAAACGGTTCTTCCTTCCAGGCACCGAGCGCGCAGCCCAGGGAATCGATCACGCGCCGTTTCACTTCATGCACGACGTCCTTCGAAAGATCCTCGAACCGCTGTGCACACGCGTAATCAGCAAGTTGATGAGCAAGCGTTGTTTTCATGTAAAAATCGAGATTCCAATCTGCTGATGATTTTTACGGGAGCAAGGGCAGCGCGGGAGCTTGCCGCTCTAGCGCTGGGAAACCGAATGACAGTCGATCAATGCGGCGGGATTTTCGGGGCCACTGCTTCGGCCATTGATTTCAGCATTCGGCCGAGATCGCTGCTGGTGGAGAGGACCGCCGTCGTGTCCTTTTCGAATGCGGCGCGCATAACGTCGAGGCTGCGCAAAAACGAATAGAGTTCCTGCGCGTCAGGCGCGCCAAAAGCTGCGGAATAAATCCCCGCCGCTTCGGCGTCGGCTTTGCCTTCGATTTCAAGCGCGTTTTTAGTGGCATTAGAACTGATTGAGGCCACGTCGCTTTCCTTTTGGCCGTTAGTATTCGCCGCTTCGCCGCGTCCCTCCGAACGGAATCGAGCAGCGATTTGGTGTCGCTCGCTGGACATGCGCTCGATAATCTTCTCCGCCACAGCCGGATTGTATTTGCTGCGCTTGAAACGTTCGTCGAGCAGTTCGATCCCGAAGTCGGCGATTTTTTGACGCGTGCGTTCGCTGATCTGTTTTTCAATTTCGCCGCGTCCGTACTCAATATCGGGAATTGTGGTGGCCAGGACAGTGCCGGTTTTCTCGAGCTCCTCGTCGCGCACAGGTTTTCGCCCTTTGGTTACGCGAATGATTTCGACCAGATCGTGTGTGGCGACTGCAGTGCGGGTCTCACTGCCGAGAATGTCGTCGAGGCGCGAGAGCGCGCTCCGCTCGTCATTAAGCCTGTTGTAATACAGCATTGGATCGCTGATTCGCCACCGCGCAAAACAATCGACGATGATGTAGAGCTTATCTTTGGTCGGACATTCGATGGGCGGCCCCTCCCAGGCGAGGATGCGTTTGTCGAATCGCTGCAACTTGTCGATGACCGGCAATTTCATCTTCAATCCGGGCGTGGTGATCGTCCGAACGATTTTGCCGAACCGCGTGATGATCGCCGTTTCGTATTGCGGGACGACAAAGAGCAGCGTTCCCCATTTGAGCGCAGTCAGGATGAAAAAAAAACCGAGGATAGTCATCACCCGGCTCTGCAGAAACCGCACAATCGACGACACGGCAGCTGGGCGCGGAGTCACATCGATCACGTTCATGGCGAGCTCCTCGATTCGCCGGGCACCTGAAGCGGCAACGTCTGCAGAATATTCTTCAAGCTGTCGTCCACGATGATTTTCTTTTGCAGGCTCGGCAGGATGGCTTGCATCGCCTCGAGATAAAGGCGGCGCCGTGTTATTTCTGGCGCTTTGCGATATTCGGCGAGCAATAACGAAAATTTTTGCGCCTCGCCTTTCGCCTCGTTCACCCGGCGAAACGCGTACGCTTCGGCCTGTTTCTCACGCTCTTTTGCCTGGCCGCGCGCATTCGGAACAGCATCGTTGTACACGGCCCAAGCCTGGTTAATCGCAGTTTGCTTTTCCTGTTGCGCCTGATTGACGTCGTTAAATGCCGCCTGGACGGCAGGCGGTGGACGAACACTGGTGAGTTGAACCTGTTGAATTTGAATTCCCAAATCGTACTGCGAACAAAGATCGGCCAGACGTTTTAGTGTCGACGTCTCGATCTCGTGGCGCCCAATCGTTAGAACTTCATCCACGGTGCGGTCGCCGATCACTTCGCGCATTACGCTTTCGGAAAGATCGCGCAACGTTTTCTCGGGCTCACGTGCGCCGAACAGATACATTTTCGGATCAGTAATCCGATATTGGACCACCCAAGGCACGAGCGCGGTGTTTAGATCGCCCGTGATCATCGTCTCAGTTTCCTCCGGCTGCGGATCGCCTTGATAAAAGTTCGTCGCAGCCGGGGTCGAGAAACCGAATTCGAGCTTCTGCAGACGCTGCGTAGGTACGATGTGGATCTTGTCGACGTATGGAATGGCATAGGTCAAACCCGGATTCACGATGTCGTGATAAGCGCCGAACCGCGTCCTCACCCCGACAGAGTTTGCGGGGATGGTCATGAATCCAAACAGCAGCGTGAAGAGCGTGGCCGCAATCCCGATGCAGGCGATCACACCCAAAATCAGTTGCAACGGTTTAATGGGAAGATGTTCGGCAACGTCCGGCCTCGGCATAAATGCACTGTTATTGACTCAAAGCGGTCAGGCTAGCGCAAGCTTTCATTCTGGGAAGGGTCCGCGGCTCGTCAAGGAGGATGGCCCCAGAGGTTCTCTTGACTCGCTGCGTCTACGCTTCAAAACTGGAACATGAAAATCAGAAACACGATCTTGTCAGCGGTCATCTGTCTTGCGACGTTCACATGCATGGCGGCAACAGAATCTCAAACACAGCCCGGAGTTGGTAAGCCCGCTCCGGATTTCAGTCTCACCACTGGAGATGGTTCGCAGGTGAGTCTCAAAGATTATCACGGAAAATGGGTGGTTCTTTATTTCTATCCGAAGGATTTCACCAGCGGTTGCACCCTGGAGGCCCATAATTTTCAGCGCGACCTCTCGAAATACAGCGATGCAGGCGTAGTCATTCTCGGCGTAAGCGTCGATACAGCGCAATCGCACAAGGATTTTTGCGCGAAAGAAGGCCTTAACTTCAAACTGCTTGCAGATCCCGACGCGAAGGTTTCCACCGAGTACGGTTCGGTGATGGATTACAAGGGCCAAAAGCTTGCCGCGCGTAACACGTTCATCATTAACCCTGACGGCGAGGTCGTAAAGGTGTATACCGGCGTGAAGCCAGCCGAGCACAGCGAGCAAGTGTTGAAAGATTTGGCGGAACTAAAGAAGAGCTGAACTCGTTCGACGACGAGTGACGCCGAAGATTTTCGAAAAAAGACGGCTACAGATTTTTCTTCTACACGAACGAGCATCCAACGCGTTGAGGAGTCGCCGCAGCGACCGTTCCACCCAACAAATTTTGTGATAAACTGCCAGCATGATTCGCGCGGTCGCGTTACCGTTGACGTTTATTACCAGCGCACTAATCGCGTTAGCGGCGGATCAACCGAACAATTCTGAGGAACCCGGAGAGTTCGATATTGAGCCGCCGATATTGAGGCAAAATCTTTCGGACGAACTCGCCGAGGCGGGGACGCCGGACGGCGACGTTGCCCGGTGCGAAAAGAAACTGGAACGCTCTAAACGAAATGCCGCCGGCGCGGAACGCCTGTGGAGAATCGGCGTGCTCGCGAAAGTTGAGGTGGAGCAGCGAGCATTGAAGGTGATTAAATGCGAAACTGAACTGGCAAGCGCTCGAGTCGCTCAAGCCAACGGAATAGTCGCCGAGCAGGAATCACGCGTTGCGTCTGGTGAAAGCACGAAACAAGAGTTGGAAGTGGCGAAAACAGCGCTCGCACAATTGATCGAAGCCGAACAAAAAGCAGTAGCAAAACGGGAGAGCGCCGAGCTTGAATTTGCCGAAGCGAATCTGCGGCGGCAGCAACGTTTGCTTAAGCTCGGCAGCGCGCACAAATCCGACGTAACCAACGCGGAGGAAAGACTCGCCGAGCTCAAGGGGCCGAAGAATTGACCAGTGGAATTGGCTTCCAGCCAATCTATCGGCAAGGATGCCGATGCCACTCCGTTTCCGGGCTTAGTAGCCCGCCGCCATTCCGTCCTTGCGTGATTCGCTGCCGCCGACATAAACGCGCCGGCCATCGTGCATTTCGACTTTGATCGCTTGATAACCGCCGTAGCCGCCGACATCGAAACGCACGTCGTGCCCTCTTTTACGCAACTCGCGCACGGTCTCGTACGGAATTCCGCTTTCAACTTCAACGTATCCCCCTGAAGTGTTCATTTTTTCGCCGGTAGGTTCATTATCGCCTTCGTGCTGCCAGCGAGACGCATCGCCGGCTTCCTGGACGTTTAAACCGAAATCGATCTGGTTTGTGAGCACCTGCACATGACCCTGCGGCTGCATTCCGCCGCCCATGACACCAAAAGCTTCCCACGGTTTGCCGTCTTTCATCACGAATCCGGGAATAATGGTGTGAAACGGGCGTTTGCCCGGTGCGTAAACATTCGCGTGCTGCGGGTCCATCGAGAAAAGTTCGCCGCGATCCTGAAACATGAATCCAAGACCCGGCACGACAATCCCGCTGCCCATCCCGCGATAATTGCTTTGTATCAGCGACACCATGTTGCCTTCATCATCCGCAGTGCACATGTAAATCGTATCGCCTTGACCGAGCATCGGGTTGCCCGGTTCGACCTGTTTAGCAGCATGATTTGGGTCGATCAATTTGCGGCGCTCCGCCGCATATCCTTTCGAAAGCAATCCGGCGAGCGGAATCTTTGCGAACGCAGGATCTGCATAAAACTTCGCGCGATCGGCCCACGCGATCTTCTTTGCCTCGATCATCGTGTGCAGCGTCTCGGGTGAATTCCGTCCCATGGCGCGCAGATCGAATCCCTCCAGAATGTTCAAGATTTGCAGCGCGGAAATACCCTGACCGTTAGGCGGCAGCTCAAACACATCGTAACCGCGATAGTTCACCGAGACGGGGTCGACCCACGTCGAGGTATGTTTCTCGAAATCGGTTTTGCGCAGGAATCCACCATTGGCTCGCATAAACGCGTCGATCTTCTCAGCGATCTCGCCTCTGTAGAAAGCGTCGCGGCCTTTCTCACCGATCAATCGCAGTGTTCTCGCCAAATCCGGGTTCTTGAAGATGTCGCCTTTAGTGGGCGTCCGTCCTTTGCCATCAAGCGTGTAGGTCTCGAGAAACGCTCCGGGCAAGCCCTTGTAGAGCCGCGGACCGAACGACCAGTAATACGCGATCAGATCGGTGACTGGAAAACCTTCTTCGGCATAACGAATCGCGGGAGCGAGATCATCGCTCAACTTCAGTTTGCCGAATTTTTTGTGTAGTTCCGCCCACGCATCGACGGTTCCGGGAACACTGATCGGCAGCATGCCACGCGGCGGAATAGTCTCGCTGTGCAGCTTCACCAGTTCTGATTTCATCGCGTCGTAACTCAGACCAAGCGGCGAACGACCGCTCCCGTTGATTCCGTAAAGTTTGTTTTCTTTCGCGCTGTAAACGATCGCGAACAGATCGCCGCCAATTCCATTCGAGACCGGCTCCATCAAACCGAGCGTCGCATTCGCTGCAATCGCCGCGTCCACTGCGCTGCCGCCGCGCTTTAAAATCTCGATGCCGACGACCGTCGCTGCCGGCACGCTGGTGCAAACCATTCCATGCGTTGCCAAAACTTCCGATCGCGTGGCGAAGTTTTTCCCAGTAATGCGATCGATCTGCGCATTCAAAGGCAAAGCTGAACCTACCGTGAGCAGTGCAAATATCAGCGGCTGAATCCCGCGCATCCCGAAATTAACGCCGTCCACGTGAAGAGCGCACTTGAATTTTGGCCTCCCGGCTATATTTGATTGCGCTGCAATGAAAATCTCCACCGATGACCAGCGAGCGATCGGGCTGATTCTGTTCTGTATTGGAGTTCTTTCTTTTCTGATAGGCCTCGCCGGGCATTTAAAAGAAAATTATCATCACCGCGGCGAGATTTCGTCCACCGGCTTTACAATCGCCATCATTCTGGCAGCGATCGGCGTTGTGATGTTTTTGGTTTCGTTGAGGAAGAAACAAGGCTAACGCCGAATTCAAAACAGGTAGGGGCCGTTGACCTCAACAGCCCAGCGTGATTGCGTCAATCGCCGCTACCAACGGTACATGAAAGCGACCCGGCGGCGACCCTTTTGGGGTCACCGCCTATTCCCTAATCGCTCTGAACGAGCGGGAAATTAGTCCTCCATCGCGTCGTGCAGCTGTTTCCTGGCGTTCAGCATGTCCTGATGCGCTTTTTCGATCGCATCGAGTTTCTTTTGCTGATCTGCCGTGAGCACTGGCCGAATTTGCGACAGTGTGCTGTTCATCACTGTATGCATTTTCTGCATCGCCTCCTGATGAATGGCGGTGATTTGCGGTTTGGCCGCATCCAGGATCGGCTGGACCTTCGTCTGTTGATCAGCGGT
>Ga0207701_10006119_pt1 | contig 12038 bp, 10 predicted proteins | sample KBSSwiSSwithPhiX_FD_184294 | JGI IMG/M metagenome (GOLD analysis project Ga0207701, IMG submission 184294) | Switchgrass rhizosphere bulk soil microbial communities from Kellogg Biological Station, Michigan, USA, with PhiX - S5 (SPAdes) (version 2) | ecosystem: Environmental > Terrestrial >...
CCACGTCCTTCATCGCCTATTGGCACCAAGGCATCCATGATGCGCTCTTTGTAGCTTGATCAATCTGTTTCCATCGCAGCCGCAAGCAGCGGCTGGACAGAAGATTCTTTGATAACTGAAACTCTCTCGCTGCTCTTTAGCAGCGCCTTGATTTCAGACTCAGCTCTTAAAGTTGTACTTTCTTACTACCCTGTATGTAGATGTCAAAGAACCAGCCCTGACGTCCATTTTAGGCGACAAAAAAAACTCAATCTTGTCTCCCGACCCTCGATCCACGGCCTTCCGGGTATCGTTGCCGGGACAAAATTGAGTCCAATTTGCAGTCCCAAATGTACGTAGAACGAACTCCTGGTTAGGGGAGTTCCCCGCTTCAGCGGGGTTAAGAAACTAATCCGATTCAGACCGGCGTCAACAGGATTTTGCCAGATTTTCGCGACTTTTTCGTGGTTGCCGTCCCCTTCCGCAAATAGCCACGGTTGAGGCACTCACGAGCAGCGAAAATCTCTTGATTCCCTCGACTTTCCCGGCCAATGAAGTGGCGACATTTGGTTCGGATACACCGCTGGGCCGGGCCGGCGAGCCGGAAGAAGTCGCCACCTGTTTTGTATTTCTCGCTTCGGACGATTCCTCCTACATATTCGGTCAAGTGCTCCATCCGAATGGCGGTCGCGTTGTGAACGGATAGTCCGAGCCGGACCGGCATTTCGCGCTTCGCGCGATGTTCATATTCGCGTTAGAGTCGCGACCATGCAACGGAGTGATGGCCGCGCTCTTGATCAGATTCGCGCTATTAATTTCGAGCTCAACATTGCGCCGCATGCCAGTGGCTCGGTTCTCGCCGCGATGGGAAATACCCGCGTCATTTGCGGGGTGACGATCGAGGAAATCGTGCCGCGCTGGATGAAAGACCAGGGGGTCACTGGCGGCTGGCTCACAGCCGAGTATTCGATGCTACCCTATTCCACGACGACACGGAAACAACGCGACATCGCTAAGGGAAGACTGGATGGCCGAAGCTCCGAAATTCAGCGACTGATCGGGCGTTCGTTGCGGAGCGTGATTGATTTGGAGAAGCTCGGCCCCCGCACGATGTGGATCGATTGCGATGTCTTGCAAGCGGACGGCGGCACGCGTACGGCGGCGATCACAGGAGCGAGTTTGGCAGTGACCGTTGCCTGCAAAAAGCTGCTGGAAGAAAAGAAGATTGCGTCCTCACCGATGCGCAAGCTGATTGCGGCAGTAAGCGCCGGCATCGTTGATGGCAACGCAATGGTCGATCTTAACTACGAAGAGGACAAAGCCGCCGCCGTCGATTTGAATTTGGTCGCAACCGAAGATGGCGAATTTGTGGAAATTCAAGGGTCTGGCGAAGAAGCCACTTTTACACAGGGACAGTTAGAGGAAATGCTCGCGCTCGGACACAAGGGAATCCGCGATTTGATCGCGGCGCAGCGGAACACGATCGCGTTGCTGACGGTAACGGCACCGACCTAATGGAGGGACGATCGCCGTGTCGTCTCAAATGTTTGGGACGGGACAGAGCCCGTCCTTTCCCCCACAATTATTTGCTCGCGTGCTCGATTTGATTTAATGCCAGACGCCAAATGCAACGCGCCTTGATCACCGGGATCACCGGCCAGGATGGAAGTTATCTGGCCGATCTGTTGCTGGAAAAAGGCTACGAGGTTCACGGAATAATCCGGCGGGCGAGCACCTTCAACACCGCTCGCATCGATCATCTTTATGTCGATCCGCACATTAACGGCGTGCGGTTGTTCCTGCACTACGGCGATCTCGCGGACTCGGTGAATCTGGTGAAGCTGCTTTATGGATTGAAGCCGGACGAAATCTATCACCTCGGGGCGCAGAGCCACGTCCGCGTGAGCTTCGATATTCCCGAATACACCGCCGATGTGACCGGCGTCGGAACCATTCGCATTCTGGAAGCGATTCGCGAAACCGGAATCCGCTCGCGTTTTTACCAGGCATCGAGCAGCGAGATGTTCGGCAAGGCGCAGGAAGTCCCGCAAACGGAGCGAACACCCTTTTGGCCACGCAGTCCCTACGGCGTTTCCAAAGTCTTTTCCTATTGGGCAACGGTGAACTACCGCGAAAGCTACGGCTTGAACGCCTGCAACGGCATTCTTTTCAATCACGAAAGTCCGCGGCGCGGCGAGACGTTTGTGACGCGCAAGATCTCGCGCGCGGTCGCGGCCATCAAGCACGGGCTGCAAAACGAATTATTTCTCGGCAATCTGGAAGCGAAACGCGACTGGGGTTACGCGCCGGAGTATGTGGCAGGAATGTGGCAGATGCTACAGCGGGACAGCGGCGACGATTTTGTGCTGGCAACTAACGAGACGCATACAGTACGCGAGTTTTGCGAGGCCGCTTTCGGGCACGTCGATCTCGATTGGAAGGAGTTCGTCAAACATGACCCCCGCTACGAACGCCCAGCGGAAGTGGACATTCTTATCGGTAACGCCGCCAAAGCGAAAAACATTCTCGGATGGGAGGCGAAGACGCGATTCCACGAGCTGGTGCGCCTGATGGTGGATGCCGACATGGAATTGCTCGAGCGCAAAACGGTGCGCGAGCATCTTGGCGACCAGCCGTGATCGTCATTTTGAGCAAGGCAGACTGATTTTTAGGGAGACCGCTCCCGCTTGCTAATTTCTAGGCCGGCAGGCGACACGCCTGCCCTACAATCACTCGACGGGCAAGATGGCCGTGCTACGGGCCGGCGGCTACAACCTAGCGCCGAACACTCCGGCACGTTTGATCGAGGCGAGCTCAGGCACAACGTTAGCCAGAGGCGCGTCCACGATCGTGACCTGCGCGCCCAGTCCGACCATCTCGTAAAGTTTGATCACGTCGTTAGAACTCATTCGCACGCAACCGTAACTGACCGGCAATCCCAAGTTTCGTTCTTCTGGCGTTCCGTGAATGTAGATATCGCGGCCGAAGGCATTCGCGTTTTGCGGTTCCCGTCCACGCAACCAAAGAATGCGGGTAACGATCGGGTCGCGCCCGGGAGCGTTAGGTCCAACGATTTCGCCGGTTCGTCTGCGATCTTTGAAGACGGTTCCCGGCGGCATTCGGTCGCCAACTTTTTGCGCGATTTCCAATTCGCCTAACGGCGTACGAAAGCTCCCCCGCCAATCGCCCAGTCCGTATTTGGAAGTCGAGACCGGATAGGTCGCGACTAATTTTTCACGATCCAGTAGCGCGAGCTTCTGGTCTTTCACGCTGATGACGACGTGATGCTGCACGTCTTTCGGCGTGGCACAGGAGCTAAGAAAAAGCGCGGTAAAAAAACACGCGAGGTGGATCGAGCAGTCCCCTGCTCGATGCCAAAACGAATGCGCCTTTTGCGCCTGACTTAACATCGCCCGCGGAGCGGCCGATCCACCCTTGTCAGCGTTCATCGATTAAACCGAAAAAACTTTTCGGCGGTTTCGGTCGTGGCTTCCGCCAATTCCTCCAGCCGAACCCCTCGTGCACTCGCGATCGATTCGGCCACGAGACGGGTATAAGCAGGTTCGCACCGTTTACCGCGAAATGGCACCGGCGCCAGATAAGGACAATCGGTTTCCACCATGAATTTCCAGAGCGGAATTTGTGCCGCGACCTGACGCACAGAGGCTCCGTTTTTGAAGGTCACAATCCCGGTAAACGAAACGAGATGATCGAGATCGATTACTTCATTTGCCTGTTCCAGCGTGCCGCCAAAGCAATGGAATACGCCCCGAACCTTGTCAGTGTAAGGCTGCATTATTTCGAGGGTGTTCTCCCAGGCGTCGCGCTGATGGATCACGACATTGAGGCCGAACTCGACCGCCAAATCGAGTTGTTGCTCGAATAGCGCCGCTTGCTTCGATTTATAAGCGCCATCTTCGATGCTGGCGTCGATTTGTTCTTCGGTCTCACCTTGCAATGCATTGGCGAACACCTGCACTTTCTTGTCCTTCGCCGTCGCGATACTCGGCAACGAATGATAATCCAAACCTGTTTCGCCAATCGCAACCACGCGCGGACTCTTCGCCAGTTCGCGCAATGGCGTGATCACGTCGTCTCCCGCTTCTTCGGCATAAGTCGGATGAACACCGATGACCGCGAAGATGTTTGAATTTTTCTCGGCCAAATCGATCGCCCGCTGGCTGCTCGCGATAGATGTCCCGATGGTGAGAATGCGAGTAACGCCAGCCTCATCCGCGCGTCGCAGCACGTCGTCGAAGTCCGGCGCGAAATCGGGGTAATCGAGGTGGGCGTGGGTTTCGACTAACATTTTTGTCATGCCGAGCTGACTCGAGACATCACGTCTGCTCGATCAATTCGAGAATCTCCTGATATCGGGGATGGTTACGCAGACTGTCCAAATCAGCGTCATGTTTAACCCAACTTATCATTTCCGGCGGCGCATTACGCAGGCTGTGTTCGAGAAGATCAAGCGCCCACTCTAACTCGCCGAGTTTAGTTAAGCCACAGGCAACGTTGTATTGGACGGTTGGATCGTCAGGCTCGAGAGCGAGCGCTCGGGATATCCACTCCCTGGCACGATTAGTTTCGCCGAGCTCAATAAGCCCTTCGATCCCCATGCATGGTGGTCTGGCATCATCCGGATAAAGCGCAAGCTGCCGCTCGGCTATTTCGACAGTACGCCGGGCCCATCTCTGTCGCGCTTCATCGCGGCCAAGAGAGCGATAAACGTGGGTCAAAAACGTGGGGACGTTCAAGTCGTCCGGATTAATCTCGGCTGCGCGCTCGAACAGCGCCGCTGTCTTCTCCATTTTTCCCTGGCCGTGGCAAAGTCGGCCGTAAAGATAATGCGCTTCGAACGAACTCGGATCGAGTGCGATAGCTCGCTCAAATTCTGCAACGGCTTCGTCGGGCCGGTGAGCAAGCAACAATGCAAACCCGCGGGAGGCATGCACCTCAGGCAGCGCCTCGTCAAGCGAAAGGGCCTTATCAGCGAGCGCTAAAATGCTGTCGGTACTGATATCGAAGCGGTAGTAATAACGTAAGAACGAATCGCAGTTAGCCATTCCGGCGTAGGCGCGGGCATAAAGCGGATCTAACTCAACCGCTTTAGCGAACATGCGCCGCCCGAGTTGGAGGTAATGTTTAATGTATCGACGACAAAAATCCCGTCCTCTCAAGCAGTAAGTGTATGCTTCGATGTTCTCTGTCGGAATTTGTTCGACCGCTTCCCGCTCCTGCGGTAGGAGCCTGACTTTGAGCTGTTCGACGATGGCACGAGTGATCTCGTCCTGAATTGCAAAAATGTCGGTGAGATCGCGATCAAAGCGCTCGGCCCAAACGTGACTGCCTTTCTTGCAATTAACCAGTTGCCCAGTTACGCGTACGCGTGCGCCTGCTTTGCGCACACTGCCTTCCAACATGAAATCAACGCCCAGCTCACGGCCGATTTGTTGGACCTTTAGCGGCTTGCCCTTGTAGCTGAATGAACTGTGCCGCGCGATGACGCTCAATCCAGAAACCTTGGACAGGTCAGTAATGATGTCCTCAGTGATACCATCGCTGAAATACTCCTGCTCGGGGTCGCCGCTCATGTTGTTGAACGGCAGGACCGCGATCGATGGTTTATCTCTTGTTGCTGCGGACATTTCGGCTCCGATCGGTTCGTCGAGCAGAACATCATAAACTCGAATCGGCTTCTCAATATTCTTTAGCTGTTGCTCACCGCGGTCTTCAAACGTCACGCTAAGGCGATTCCCAACATGATCGCACACCGATTGCGAAACGGCGATGCCACCAGGCTGTGCCACACTTTCGAGGCGTGCCGCGACGTTTACCCCGTCGCCGTAGATGTCGTCTCCTTCCGCGATCACGTCGCCAAGATTTACGCCGATGCGAAATTGGATCGCGCTCTCTGATGTTCGCGCGCGCATCGCCGTTTGAATCTCGGTCGCACAGGAGACTGCGTTCACAACACTGGGAAACTCGGCGAGCACGCCGTCGCCGGTAAGTTTGACGATGCGGCCGCGATGCTCGGCGATCTTGGCATCGACTACTGCCTGTCGGATTTCTTTCAGCTGTGCGAGCGTCCCCGCTTCATCGCTGCCCATCAGCCGGCTGTACCCGACGACATCGGCAGCAAGAATTGCAGTGAGGCGGCGTTCCATCGTTCCGGCGTTAAAGCGTTGAAGGGGAAGAATCCAGAAATGTTAACCCGCGAGAGTTGCCGCTTCAACGGTTCAACTCTTCATCGCTTTAACCTTTATCGATCCGATCGAACAACTGTTGAAAGCGCGGATGGTTTCGCAGCGGATCGAAGTCAGAATCGTGCTTCGCCCAGTTGCGGCCTCCCGGGCCCAGTTTCGGCAGAGTTCGCTCCAACAGATCGAGAGCGACTTCAATGTCACCGAGCTGCGCATAGGTGCATGCCGCGTTGTATTGAGTATTGGTATCGTCGGGATCGATAGCTACTGCCCGGGCAAGCCATTCGCGCGCGCGGTCGATTTCCCCCAGGCGGACGAGGACTCCCGCGCCCAGTTGAGCAGGCCGCGAGTCTTCCGGATGCGCTGTCAGTTCACGCTCGGCGAGCTCCACGCCGCGCCGCGCGGCCTCTTTGCTCTCCTGTTCACGTCCCAGCGATAGATAAATTTGGGACAACAGACAGGCGCACTGGTAATCACCAGGCTTGATCTCCGCTGCACGCTGGTACTCCGCGGCGGCGCGTTCGATTTTTCCCTGTTGGAAGTTGAGGCGAGCGAAAAAAAAATGGGCCTCAAACGAATTCGGATCGACCGCTATAGCCGTTTCGAACTCGGCCTGTGCTTCCTCGATTTGCTGCGCAGCAGACAGGGCTATCGCTCGTGAGGAATGTGCTTCAGCAAGGTTGCTGTCCAGCTCAAGTGCCTTGGAGCTCGTGGCAAGAATGCCATCGATCGGTACATCGACCTGGTAAATCATGTGCAGATGTGAATCGCAGTCAGCCAAGCCCGCGTAGGCGCGAGCGTATCGCGGATCGAGTTCCACTGCGCGCGCGAACATCCGCCGCGCTATCTGCAAGTTGTGTTTCGATAATCGGTGCACGAACTCCCGCCCGCGGAGGTAGTAAGTGTAAGCTTCAATGTTCTCGGTCGGTATCTGCTCGATCGATTTCTTCTCTCGCGGCAACAGTTTCACTTTTAATTGGTCCACGATCGCGTGAGTGATCTCGTCCTGAATGGCAAAGATGTCGGTCAGATCGCGATCGAACCGCTCAGCCCAAAGGTGACTCCCGTCGTTACAGCTGACGAGCTGACCAGTTACTCGCACGCGCTTTCCCGCCTTGCGCACACTACCTTCCACAACGAAAGCGACTCCGAGTTCCCGCCCGACCTGTTGCACCTTTACTGCTTTCCCTTTGTAGCTGAACGCGCTGTGCCGTGCGATCACGCTCAACCCGGAAACCTTGGACAAGTCAGTGATGATGTCCTCGGTGATTCCATCGCTGAAATATTCCTGCTCCGGGTCGCCACTCATGTTGTTGAACGGCAGCACCGCGATAGATGGTCGATCATCCTTCATTGAGGGCGTCTCGGCGAAATCCAATTCCTCCAGGAGAACATTGTAAACCCGAACAGGCTTTTCGATGTTTTTCAAATGCTCTTCGCCGCGATCCTCAAAAGTGACGTCGAGCCGGTTGCCAACGTGATCACGCACCGATTGCGAAACGGCGATACCTCCAGGCTGTGCCAGGCTTTCGAGACGTGCCGCGACGTTGACACCGTCGCCGTAGATGTCGTCGCCATCGACAATGACATCGCCGAGGTTTATCCCGACGCGAAATTGGATCGCGCTCTCGGGTGTTCGCGCGCGCATCGCCGTTTGAATCTCGGTGGCGCACGAGACTGCGTTCACAACACTGGGAAACTCGGCAAGCACGCCATCGCCGGTGAGTTTGACGATGCGGCCGCGATGCTCGGCGATCTTGGCATCTACTATTGCCTGCCGAATTTCTTTCAGCTGCGCGAGCGTCCCGGCTTCATCATTGCCCATCAGCCGGCTGTACCCGACGACATCGGCAGCAAGAATTGCAGTGAGACGGCGTTCCATTTCGTCAACAAACAGTCATTCGAGCGACAGTCGAGGAATCCCGTTATGCAATCTTTAAGCTGACGCGGCGAGATCCCTCGACTTCGCTCGGGATGACGGCGTTCGCCGTCACCATTCCACAATCGTGCTGGCCCAGGTTAATCCGCCACCGAACACCACCATTAACACATAATCGCCGGATTTTATCCGGCCGGAGCGGTTCGCTTCATCGAGCGCGATCGCCACCGCCGCCGCTGAAGTATTTCCATAGCGATCTACGTTGACGAAAACTTTTTCGCGCGGAATCCCAAGTCGTTCGCCAATCGACTCGATGATGCGCAAGTTCGCCTGATGCGGAATGACGCAGGCGATGTCATCTACGGTGAGACCGGCTTCATCGATCGCTTTCCGAGCCGCGGCGAGCATTGCGATCACGGCTTGTTTATAGACTTCCTTACCTGACATGTGGATCGTTTGCAGATGCAGATGCGCGTTCTCGGCCGTGATCGGCGTCTTTGATCCCCCACCCGGCATGAACAAGATGTCGGTATATTCACCGTCGCTTCCCATGTTGGTGCTAATGACGCCGTGGGCGCTGCCCCGATGACCCAGCACCGCGGCGCCAGCCCCATCGCCGAAAAGCACACAAGTATTTCGATCGGTCCAGTTGGTAATCGACGTCAGCTTATCCGCGCCAATCACCAGCGCTGTGTCATAGGTCCCCGAAGTAATGAATTGCTGCGCGATCTCCACCCCGAACAAAAATCCAGCGCACGCGGCCGAAACATCGAGGCAGGCGGCATTTTTGGCGCCGATTTTTTTCTGAACGAAACAGGCGGTCGCGGGAAAAATCATGTCGGGAGTGGCGGTGGCGACGAGAAGCAAATCGATCTCTTCGGGCGAAATTTTCGCCTGCTCGATTGCTTTGAGCGCGGCCTTCGCCGCCATGTCGCTGGTCGTTTCGTCCTTGGCCGCGACGCGCCGTTCCTTGATCCCGGTGCGCGTCGTGATCCACTCGTCGCTGGTATCGACCATGCGAGAGAGATCTTCGTTGGTAAGAATTTTCTCCGGCGTATAACTACCGGTGCCGATAATTGAAACCGTCCGTTGATTCCTAGCGGATCGCGGCCTCGAGCGGGGCTGTTGCTTCATGATAACGCTGAACCTCCTCGATGATATGCGGGTTTACCTGGTGTTCAATCGACTCCGCTGCGACGCGGAGCGCGTTTTTGACGGCAAGTGGCGTGCTCGAGCCGTGCGCGATGATGCATATGCCATTGACGCCGAGGAGCGGGCTGCCACCGTATTCTTCGTAGTTGGTTTTATCTTTAATCGTGCGAAACGATTCTCGCGCCAAAAACGCGCCCACCTTGCGCATCGGCGTTCGCGACAGTTCGTGCTTTAGCCACTGAAAAATTGCCACCGAGATCGATTCGCAGGTTTTTAAAATCACGTTCCCGACAAATCCGTCGCACACCACCACCTCCACCGGATCCTCGAAGAGATGCCGTCCCTCGATGTTGCCCACAAAATTCAATGAGCTCTTCTTCAGCATTTTAAAGACTTCCTTGGTCATCTCATTGCCTTTCACATCCTCCTCCCCGAGCGAGATCAGGCCAACTGTTGGATTCTTGTAGCCGAGCACGTGACTGGAATAAACCGAGCCCATGAACGCATATTGGAGAAGGTGTTCAGGCCGCGCATCGATGTTCGCGCCCGCGTCCATTAAAACAAAGACATTCGTTTCGGTGGGCAGGACCGCGGCGATGCCGGGGCGATAGATTCCGGGCAAAGTGCGCAGTTTAACCATGCTCGCTGCCACGGCCGCGCCGGTGTGGCCCGCGCTGACGATGGCGTTGGCTTGACCGTGTTTAACCAGATCGACCGCACGACTGACGGACGAATCTTTTTTCCGGCGCACGGCGGACCAGGCTCGGTCACTCATGTCGACCACTTGAGTCGAATGCACGACCTCGATCCGACTGTCGTTGCAACCGAGTTTCCTCAGCTCGGCTTCGATTTGAGCGGTATCGCCAACAAGAAAGAGTTTGCTGATGTGGGGATACTCACGCAACGCAAGCGCGGCGCCAGCAACAAGGTTGGGTGGGCCAAAATCGCCGCCCATCGCATCCAGTGCGATTTTCATGCGAGGTAGCAGTTTGCGTTTATCGCGCGGCTAATGCAAAACGAAAATCGAGCGAGGGAGAACCGAGAGTCGTGAATCGATGTAACGGTTTAACGATTCACGATGTAACGGAACGCGCAGCCTTTCACGCCCCCACGCTCAATACCTGTCGCCCCTTATAATAACCGCAGGAAGGGCAAACGGTGTGCGAAGGCACCGTGCTGCCACATTGCGCGCACTTGTTCAGCTGTGGGGCATGCCACCGATTGGCCGCTTTGCGCGTGCGCAACCGCATCTTCGAGGTTTTACGTTTGGGGACACCCATAACTAGCGAGCGAGAACGAAAGCATGGTTTGGCGGAAAGGCAACGTTGGAACGCTAAAACGTTGAAGAGTTAAAGCGTTGAACGGTTGAAGCGGGGGAATTTAACGGATCGACCGCTTCATCGATTCAACGCTTCAAAGTTTCTCAATCTTCAGCTTATCCAGCGCGCTCCAATCCGCTTTTGCTGTGCCGGCGTCGGCGGTGGTCTCAAGCTTCGCCCCTTTGCAAACGCGCGCTCCATCGCGGTCGCAATGCGGATAGGGTGGCAGATTTAACAAAATATCTTCGCGCAGGAAGGGCGTGATATCGATGTTCTCCGGCCCGTGCAATTCGGTGTGGAGCGCAAACGCCGGAACCTTGATTTCGTGCTCGAACTTTTCGAGGCAGGCCACGCAGCTCAGCTCAACCGTTTGCGCGATCATCCCATTGGCCCAGAGCGCGCCATCGGAAATTCCAAGATCGAGGCTGTAACGCATCGGTCCAACGCAGCGAATTTCCGGCGTCGCGATGTCGCCGAGCGGACAATCTTCTTCGCCCTCCAGATGCAGGCCTCCAGGCGGGATTTGATTCAAATGAATTTTCACGCGGGAATCTTTTCGAAGTTCAGATCACGGCCGAAACGTTTCCCAATTCAGGATTAAATTTTTTTGCGAGCGCCTCAGCCACCAGTGATGGCACAAACGCGGAAACATCGCCCCCGAGCCTGGCGATTTCTTTCACAATTCGCGAGCTGAGATAAGTGTATTCTTCCTTCGGCATGAGGAAGATAGTTTCAATTTCAGGGTCGAGCTTCCGGTTCATCAGGGCCATTTGAAATTCAAACTCGAAATCGGAAATCGCTCGCAACCCGCGCACGACGGCATGCGCGCCCTCCGAGGCGGCGAATTCCACCAGCAGCCCGTCCATGGGCGCGACTCGCACGGCATCGATCGTAATCGCTTGCCGCAGCATGGCGAGCCGCTCGTCCGGCGTGAAGAGGGGTTGCTTTTGATCGTTAATCGCTACCGCCACGATGACTTCGTCGAAAAGCGTGCGGGCCCTCTCGATGACATCAAGATGGCCGTTCGTCACGGGATCGAAGCTGCCGGGATAAATCGCGCGTCGCACCGGCAGAAAATCGTGCAGGAAAGCACAGTTGCAACGCTGATTGAAGCCCCGACTCAGGCGATTGGGTAGGGCACGCGTCTCGCGTGCTGGTTTCGGCGTCTCGCCGAAACAATCTTTAGGAAAGTCCGCGATCGCCAGCACGCGAGCCGCGTGCGCTACCCAGAACAGGACGCAACACCACCTTTGGTCGGCAAAGCCGTCTCGCATTCGAGCTTCGTCATTTGTCATTCGTCATTTTTCACGCATCCAAGTTGCCGAATAAGAGCGAAGCGAGGAAAGTATTCACATCCAGATGATTGACCCTTCGCCTTATCGCAGCGTCGCCGTAGCCAGCACTTTCTCACCTCGCTTTGAGCAGGTATTGGCGGAGGCGAAACGGATCCGGGACCGATTCGACTCCGAGCTCTGCCTGGTTTACGTGGGTGAAAAAAGCGAGGAG
>Ga0207701_10006120_pt1 | contig 12037 bp, 13 predicted proteins | sample KBSSwiSSwithPhiX_FD_184294 | JGI IMG/M metagenome (GOLD analysis project Ga0207701, IMG submission 184294) | Switchgrass rhizosphere bulk soil microbial communities from Kellogg Biological Station, Michigan, USA, with PhiX - S5 (SPAdes) (version 2) | ecosystem: Environmental > Terrestrial >...
CTGATGAGCGAACCGCGGTTCCACTTTTTCGAAGGCGACATCACGATCAATCGCGAGTGGATCGAATACCACGTCAAGAAATGCGATGTCGTGCTCCCGCTGGTCGCGATCGCGACACCCGCCGTATACGTCCGCGAGCCCCTGCGCGTGTTCGAGCTCGATTTCGAGGCGAACCTGCCGATCGTCCGCGCCGCGGTCCGCTATCGCAAGCGCCTCGTGTTCCCGTCGACATCCGAGGTCTACGGCATGTGCGACGACGAGGCCTTCGATCCGGAATCCTCGAACCTGGTGCTCGGTCCGATCAACAAGCCGCGATGGATCTATGCGTGTGCGAAGCAGCTGATGGACCGCGTCATTCACGCGTACGGCATGCAGGAGAACCTCGATTACACGCTGTTCCGCCCTTTCAACTGGATCGGCGCCGGCCTGGACTCGATCAACACGGCGAAGGAAGGAAGCTCGCGCGTCATTACGCAGTTCCTCGGTCACATCGTTCGCGGCGAGCCGATCAAGCTTGTCGACGGCGGCACGCAAAAGCGCGCGTTCACCTACATCGACGACGGCATCGCGGCCCTGATGAAGATCATCGCCAACCGCGACGGCATTGCCAGCGGCAAGATCTACAACATCGGCAACCCCGCCAACAACTGGTCGGTGCGCGAGCTCGCGGAAAGGATGCTCGAACTCGCGCGCCGCTATCCCGAGTATTCGGAGAACGCAGCGCGCGTCACGTTGCTCGACACGACGGCGGATGCCTACTACGGCCGCGGCTACCAGGACGTACAGAATCGCGTGCCGAAGATCGACAACACGTGTGCCGACCTCGACTGGAAGCCGGTGGTGACGATGGAGGACGCGCTGACACGCATCTTCGACGCGTATCGCGGGCAGGTCGCGGAGGCGCGCGGGCTAGTCGACTGATGAGGTTGGCGCTCAAGGTCGACGTCGATACGCTGCGCGGCACACGCGAGGGCGTACCGACCCTCGTCGAAATGCTGCGCCGGCACGATCTGAAGGCAACGTTCCTGTTCTCGCTCGGCCCCGACCACACCGGACGTGCGATCAAGCGCGTCTTTCGCCCGGGCTTTGTGGGCAAGGTCAGGCGCACGTCGGTGGTCAAGCACTACGGCGTCCGCACGCTTCTTTACGGGACGCTGTTGCCCGGCCCCGACATCGGCAAGCGTGCAAGGGACGTCATGCAGGGTGTGCGCGACGCGGGGCACGAGACGGGCATCCACTGCTGGGACCACATCCGCTGGCAGGACGGCGTCGCCGGCGCCGACGAGCGCTGGACGCACGCCGAGATGCAGCGTGCATGCGAGCGTTACACGGAGATCTTTCGCGAGCCGCCGCGCACGCACGGCGCCGCGGGATGGCAGATGAACGTGCACGCGCTTCGTCTCACCCAACGACTGGGCTTCGATTATTGCTCCGACGGCCGGGGAACGCATCCTCACCTCCCCGTGTTCAATGCCGAACCGATTCGCTGCCCGCAGTTCCCGACGACGCTGCCGACGCTCGACGAGATGGTCGGCCTCGACAGCGTGACGGAAGCCAACGTGGCCGCGCATCTTCTGGAGCGCACGCGGGACCTCGGGGTCGACCAAGTGTTCACGCTGCATGCGGAGCTCGAGGGCATGCGCCTCGCTTCCCAATTCGAGCAGCTGCTGCTCGGATGGAAAGCGCAGGGCTTGTCCGTCGGTCCGGTGCGTTCGCTATACGAGAGCGTGGAGCCGATGGCGCTACCGCGGTGCTCGACGGGGCCGGGCACGGTCGAAGGGCGCACCGGCACGCTCCTGGTGCAAGGCGAGGAATTCTTGGGCGAAGTCGACCTCGCGCAAGCGGCATAGTCGAAGAAGAGGAGATCCGATGCTAGGCAAGAGAGTTGCAGACTTCACCGCTGCCAGCACCAGCGGCACGTTCAAGCTCGCCGATCACAAGGGCGAGGCCGTGGTGCTCTATTTCTATCCCAAGGACAACACACCTGGCTGCACGACCGAGGGCGCGCAGTTCCGCGACGCGTACAAGGCGTTCCGCAAGGCCGGCGCGACGGTCATCGGCGTGTCGCGCGACTCCATCAAGTCGCACGAAGGATTCAAGGCGAAGATGGAGTTTCCCTTCGAGCTCATCTCGGACGCCGACGAGAAGCTCTGCACGCAGTTCGACGTCATCAAGATGAAGAACATGTACGGCAAGCAGGTGCGCGGCATCGAGCGCTCGACGTTTCTCATCGACCCCGCGGGCAAGTTGGCGCGTGAATGGCGCAAGGTCAAGGTCGACGGGCACGTCGACGAGGTGCTCGCCGCGGTGCAATCGCTTGGGACGTCCGACTAGGCTGCCGGCGCGCCTCGACAGGATGCCGGAGCCGCTGGCCTTGATCATCGTTCGCAGCATGGGCCGGGATTGCCTGGCCAACGCCGTCGCCTCGGTCGCGCAGCAGACGCATCGCCCCCTCGAGCTCGTCGTCGTCGACGCCACGGGCGGATCGCATCCGCCGCTGCCGGACCTGCCAACCCTGACGCGTGCGCGACTCGTGAACGAGCTTCCTATTTCATCCGAATGACGACGGGGCCGCGCTTGCGCACTTATGCGCGCTGCGCGACGACCCCGGCCTGCGACGCAGCGTCGGCCGCGCCGCATATCTGGGTCACGTCCCGAGCGTTTCGTTTCCACCACAATAGCTCCTGCAATTTCGAGCTTGCGACCACAAGACCTTGTGTTCGCTGCAAAACCGGGTACCATCATCCGGAGTCCCCTACGTTGCGGGACCCGAGGTAGCCAAGGAGGCCCATGGTCGAACGGAAGCTGCGCCCTGCCCCATCCACTCTGCATCTCCTCCCCTCGCGCAAGCCGGTCAAGACCGGAGGCGCGCAAGTCTCGAAGCTGTTCGTCTTAGACACCAACGTCCTGTTGCACGACCCGACGAGCCTGTTCCGGTTCGAGGAACACGACATCTACTTGCCGTTGTTGACGCTCGAGGAGCTCGACAACAACAAGAAAGGCGTGAGCGAAGTCGCGCGCAACGCGCGCCAGGTGAGCCGGTTCCTGGACGAGCTCGTCACCGCGTACGGAGAGAACGGCGAGAGCATCGCGAAGGGCATACCGCTCGAGCAGAAGTCGTCGGGCGCAGCCACCGGCCGCCTGTATCTGCAAACGGAGAACATCGCCACCCAGTTGCCGCCCACGCTCGCGAGCGGCAAGGCGGACAACCAGATCCTCGGCGTCGTCACGCATCTCGCGCACGCGCATCCGAAGCGCAGCGTCATCCTGGTGTCGAAAGACATCAACATGCGCATCAAGGCGCGCACGCTCGGCATGGCGGCCGAGGACTATTTCAACGACAAGGTTCTCGAGGACACCGATCTCCTCTATTCGGGCACGTCCGAGCTGCCGGCCGATTTCTGGGACCGTCACGGCAAGGGCATGGAATCGTGGCAGCAGGGCGGGCACACGTACTACCGCCTGACGGGTCCGCTGATTCCGTCGCTCCTCACCAACGAGTTCCTGTATCTCGAACGCAAGGACGAAGCGCCGTTCTACGCGATCGTCAAGGACATCCAGGGCAAGACGGCGCTTCTTTCCACGCTCAAGGACTACACGCACCAGAAGAACAACGTGTGGGGCATCACCGCGCGCAACCGCGAGCAGAACTTTGCGCTCAATCTCCTCATGAATCCGGAGGTCGACTTCGTCACGCTGCTCGGCCAGGCGGGCACCGGAAAGACGCTCCTGACGCTCGCCGCGGGTCTCATGCTCACGCTCGAGTTCAAGGTGTACACCGAGATCATCATGACGCGCGTGACAGTCCCGGTCGGCGAGGACATCGGCTTTCTCCCGGGCACCGAGGAAGAAAAGATGAACCCCTGGATGGGCGCGCTCGAGGACAACCTCGACGTGCTCAACAAGACCGACGACGAGGCGGGCGAATGGGGCCGCGCCGCAACGCGCGACCTGATCCGCTCGCGCATCAAGGTGAAGAGCCTCAACTTCATGCGTGGCCGCACGTTCATCAACAAGTTCCTCGTGATCGACGAAGCGCAGAACCTGACGCCCAAGCAGATGAAGACGCTGATCACGCGCGCGGGCCCCGGAACGAAGGTCGTGTGCCTGGGCAACATCGCGCAGATCGACACGCCTTACCTCACCGAAGGCAGCTCGGGACTCACGTACGTGGTCGACCGCTTCAAAGGCTGGTCGCACTCGGGACACGTAACGCTCCAGCGCGGCGAGCGGTCGCGTCTCGCCGATCACGCGGCAGAGGTGCTGTAACGCGCTAATGCACGGCTAGGAACTTGCGCAAAGCCGCGACTAACGCGTCCGGCTGGTCGAGCATGACGAAGTGACGCGCAGGCGCGATGGTCACGACCTCGAGCTCGGGTACGCCGCGCAGCAGCGACGCGTAGTACGCGCGCTTCGCGTCCTCCGATAAGCCCACCGCGGCGTAGTCGCTCGCGTAATACGACGCGATCGCAAGCACCGGTACGCGGATCGCCGGAAGATCGGAGCGCAGTCGAGCGTCATTGCCGCCTGCGCGTAACTGCCGACCGCGCGCGGGTCGCTGCGTGCGCTTCGCGCGGCCGCTCGCACGGCGCGCGCGTCGTCGATCACGCCGACGCGCCGCATGTACGCGAGTTGTTGCGCTTCGAACTCTGCTTGGGTCACGTCGGCGAATTGCGCACGCATGCGCTCGCCAAGCGCCGATCGCTGCGCGGCGGGCACGTTTTCAGTGGTCGGAAACACGGGCAAACCGTCGACCGTGACGACGCCGCCGACGAGATCGGGATACGCCGCCGCCAGTTGAAGCCCCAGCATCCCGCCCAGGCTGTGCCCGATGACCACGGGCTTGCCGAGCTTCTCCTCGACGACCAGCGCGCGCAAGGCTTCCAGAGCCGCGCGCATCGGATCGCCGGCCGCCGCCGGACGTCCGTCGAATCCCGCGAGCATCACCGCGTAAACGCGATACGTGTCGGTGAGCGCGTCGATCGTGTCCCTCCAGAACCACGATCCGCTCGCAAGTCCCGGCACCAGAATGATCGGCGTACCGCTCGCGCCGAATCGTTCAACGCGCAGTACGCCTGCATCGCGCACGTCGTTGGCGAAGGCAACAGTGATCCACGCCGCCGCTGCGAGAGCGGCGAGCCCGCGTACGAATTTCATGGAAGCTCCCTACTGGTCGGCCGTGAAAATGGCCTCGATACTGGTTTCAAAGACCCCGGCAATCGCGAATGCCAAGGGAAGGCTCGGGTCGTAGCGGCCGGTCTCGATGGCGTTGACCGTCTGTCGCGACACGTCGAGCAGGTCGGCAAGCGCGGCCTGGCTCCAGCCGCGCGCTGCCCGCAAGTCGCGAATCTTGTTCTTCATCGATGCCGCAGGCTGTCGGCGATCGTGAGCACGCCCCACGCGGCACCCATGACGGGCCACACGGTGAACATCGAAAGCCGCGGGAATCCCGCGTTCTCGAGAAAGCCGTAGGTGAACGTCCACCCCGCGGTGACGGCCGCCGCGATCGCGATGTGCTCGAGCGTCGTCTTTCGGATGAACTCGTCGGAGCGGCGGATCTGGCGCACCACCGCCCACACGGCAAGCATGAACGGGATCATCGGGCTCACGAAGAGCAGGGTTTGGTCGACGCCGGGCTGCATGCCCTTGCCGACGGACAACGCAACGACGAGCACGGCGACGTACAGCACTAACGCGCCTCCGAGCTCTCTTACGTACTTCGCATTTCTCGTTTCGTGCCTCATCGCCGAATTCCATTAAATGTAAAGGATGCTTTACATCTTACGCAGCGAGTCATGTGATGTCAAGTTTCCTTTACATCGACCGGCGTAGCAGGCTCGCGCCGGCCGAATCGTTTCTGGCACACTCTGGCGACCCGCACCCGTGCAGTCATGGATCCCGTTCCGACACTCGAACAGGCAGTCAGCAGCGCGCCCAACGCCATTGCCCGGGTGCGCGCCCTGAACGCGCTGGCCACCGAGCTCGCCCGGACCGGTCAGCCGAAGCGCGCGTTTGCCTACGCCGACGATGCACGCACGCTCGCCGCGAAGAGCGGCGACCGGCAACTGGTGGCGGAGACCGGGCATGCACTCGCGCGTTGCCACTTCTATCTCGCCGACTTCATGCGTGCGCTCGAATACCTGCTCGACGCCGCGCAGATGTACGAGGACGCGGGCGACCAGGCGGGCGCAGCGACCGCATTCGCCGGCGTCGGCACGTGCCAGCATCGGCTCGGGGCCCACGACGACGCGGTCGCGTCGATGCTGCGGGCGCTCGAATCGGCGCGCACGCAGAAGCTCGCCACACTCGAGATCAACATCTACAACTCGCTCGGGTCCGCGCTGATCTCCGCCAACCGCATGGAGGAAGCCGCGCGGTACCTGCGCACCGGCCTCGAGCTCGCGCAGGCCGCGAACAACCGCAATTTGCTGACGAAGCTCCTGCACACTCAGTCGCTGCTCGCAAAGCAACGCGGCGACGGGATGGCGAAGTCGGGCGATGCCGCCGCGCAGCAGGAGTACGCAAGAGGCCTCGCGCAAGCGACGCGAGCACTCGAGCTCGCGCGCGAGCTCGGCAACCCCTATGACGAGGCGCATTGCCTCGGGCAGACGGGAACGTTGCTTCGCCTGCTCCACAGCCACGCGGAAGCGTTGCAAATCCTCGACGAGACGATCGAGCTCGGCAAGCGATTGAACGAGCCGTACGTCCAGGCGGAAGCGATGATGGAGCGCGGATCGTCGTTGCTGGCGCAGGGCAACCTGGACGCGTCGCGCCAGTCGTTTTTCGAAGCGATCGTGCTCGCGCGCCAGATCGGCGCGACGAGCGTGCTGGCCGAAGCGTGCGAGTCGCTGTCGAAGGTGCTCGAGGACGCGGGCGACCACAAGTCGGCACTTGCGTTGTACAAGGAATTCCATTCGGTGCGCGAATCGGAGCTGGCGGGATCTCGCAAGCACGCGGCGACGGCGGCGCAGCTGTGGCTCGATTTCCAGGAAGCCAGCAAGCGCGCGTCGCAGTACCGCGAGCGCGCGGAATCGCTGGCAGCCGATCACGCGGCGCTCGCGCGCAAGGCGAAAGCGTTGACCGAAGTTTCCGAGCAGGATCCGCTCACGTCGCTGCTCAACCGCCGCGGCCTCGATGCGCACATCGACGCGCTCGTAGCATCGAGCGACGCGAGCGGCGAGCCGGTCACGCTGGCGCTCATCGACATCGACCGCTTCAAGCGGATCAACGACACGTTCTCGCATTCGGTCGGCGACACCGTGTTGCGGCGCATCGCCGCGATCATCCGTGACCAATGCCGGCAGAACGACCTTCCCGTGCGCTACGGCGGCGACGAGTTCCTGCTCGTTTTGGCCAATGCCGATGCGGCGCTCGGGGCGCGCGTGCTGGCGCGCCTCAAGGAAACGGTCGACGCGTTCCCGTGGGCACGCGAAGCGGCCGGTCTCCAGGTGACGCTGTCGATCGGAATCGCGGCGCGGCCGCGCGGCGGGCCCGTTGCCGCGACGATCGCGGCGGCCGACGAAGCGCTCTACGACGCCAAAGCCGCGGGCCGGAATCGCATCGCGACGAAAGCCTAGGAAGCTTCGGCGAGCATGTCCTCGAGCGTGCGTGCAAGCGGCACCTCGAGGAGCATTCCGATCACGCCCTGAAGACGCTCCGACACACCGACGATGCGTTTCGGTTCATTGGGCCGCACGAAGGCGGGATTGACGCGCACGTCGATGCGATGTCCGGTGACGTTCTCGAGCTTGCCGATCAGCCCGCGCACCGTAGTGCCGGCGCCGGAGCAGAGGTTGAACGTCTGGCCAAAGGCCGCTTCGGTCGAGAGCAGTCGTCCGTACGCATCGACCACCGCACGCACGTCGAGGAAGTCCCGCTCCGAGTCGATATTCCCCAGTTCGATGACGGGCGCGCGCTGCGCAAAGTGGCGCACGATCTTCGGCACGAGATAGGGCTCGCGCTGCCCGGGGCCGGTGTAGTTGAAAGGACGCACGACGACGATGGGAAGGCGGTCCGCGAAGAGCCGCGCCATGTTTTCCATCGCGAGCTTGCTCACGGCGTAGTGCGAGGCGGGCGCGAGCCGAGCGTCTTCCGTCAGCGCGTTCGACGAATCGCCCGCGTAAACGGTCGCCGTGCTCGGCAGCAGGACGCCGCGCGCTCCGGCGCCGTTCTCCACAAGCGCTTGAAGGAGGTTCAGCGTGCCGACGACGTTCACGCGGTAGATCGCGCCCGCGTCCGCGTGACCGGGAAAGGCAATCGCGGCGAGATGCACGACGCGATCGGGTTGCGCACGCGCGACGGCGTCTCGCACTTGCGCGGCGTCGGTGAGCTCGGCGTGGATCTCCCGGTCGGTCTTCGCGGCATGCCCGGTGAGCTCGATGACCTCGTGCCCGTGCGCGCGCAGCTGCGCGCAAAGGTGACGGCCGGTGAAGCCGTCCGCCCCGGTGACGAGAACCCTAGAAGCTGACGCCACGGTCGATGCGCGCGAGGTCGGCCTCGACCATCATGCGGCACAACGCCTCGAGCGACGTCGTGGCGCGCCAACCGAGCTTCGCGTGCGCTTTCTCCGCGTTGCCCAGCAGCTGCTCGACTTCGGCCGGCCGGTAGAAGGCGGGGTTGATGCGCACGCGCACGGTGCCCGTGCGCGCATCGATGCCCGCCTCCTCCACGCCCGTGCCGCGCCATTCGATGGCGACACCCGCTGCGGCGAACGCAAGCTCGACGAACTTGCGCACCGAATGCATCTGCCCCGTCGCGAGCACGAACGTGTCGGGCTCGTCGTGCTGCAGCATGCGCCACATGCCGTCGACGTACTCGGACGCGTAACCCCAATCGCGGAGCGCATCAAGGTTGCCGAGCTCGATCGCGTCGAGCTTGCCGCGCGCGATCCGGGCGACGCCATCGGTGATCTTGCGAGTGACGAACTCGCGGCCCCGCAGCGGCGACTCGTGGTTGAAGAGAATGCCGCTCGCGCCGAAGATGTCGTACGACTCGCGGTAGTTCACGGTCATCCAGTGCGCGTACAACTTGGCCACTCCATACGGGCTGCGCGGGTAGAACGGCGTGCGCTCGTCCTGGGGCACCGCTTGAACGCGGCCGAACATTTCCGACGTGCTCGCCTGGTAGAAGCGGATCGACTTGTCGACGGTGCGGATTGCCTCGAGCAGGTTGACGGCGCCGACGCCGGTAATGTGAGCCGTGGTCACCGGCTGATCGAACGACACGCCGACAAAGCTTTGCGCCGCGAGGTTGTAGATCTCCTGCGGTCGCGCCTTCTCGAGGAGACGGACGCCCGAGCCAACATCGGTCAGGTCGAATTCGACGAGCGACAGTTGCGGGTGCTGCTCGATACCAACCTCCTCGATGCGCCAGAAATTGACGGAGCTGCCGCGGCGGAATGTCCCGAAGACGCGATACCCTTTGTCGAGAAGGAACTTGGCGAGGTAGGCGCCGTCCTGGCCGGTGATGCCGGTGACGACGGCACGCTTCTGGTTGTTCGTTGTCATTGAATGTGCTTAGTAAGAGCCGGGGCGCGCCATGTTCTCGAAGCGCGTGTGCTCGCCGAGAAACGTGAGGCGCACCGTGCCGATGGGGCCGTTGCGCTGCTTGCCGATGATGATCTCGGCGGTGCCCTTGTCGGGAGTGTCCTCATTGTAGACCTCGTCGCGATAGATGAAGAGGATGACGTCCGCATCCTGTTCAATCGCGCCCGATTCGCGAAGATCGGACATAACCGGCCGCTTGTTCGGACGCTGCTCGAGCGAACGGTTGAGCTGCGAGAGCGCGACGACCGGGACCTTGAGCTCCTTGGCCAGCGCCTTGAGCGAGCGCGAGATTTCCGATATCTCGGTCGCGCGATTCTCGCCTGCGGATTGCGCCTGCATGAGCTGGATGTAATCGACGATGACGAGACCGAGCTGCCCATACTGCTTCTGCAGGCGGCGCGCGCGCGAACGTACCTCGATGGCGTTGAGGGCGGGCGTCTCGTCGATCAGCATCGGCGCTTCGGACAACCGTCCCAGCGCAGTCGACAGGCGCTCCCAATCGTCTGCGGCAAGACGCCCCGTGCGCAGCTTGTGCTGGTCGAGGCGACCCACCGAGCCGATCATGCGCATCGCGAGCTGCGACGCGCCCATTTCCATCGAGAACACGACGACCGGAAGCTTGAGATCGATTGCAACGTGCTCGCCGATGTTCAATGCCAGCGCCGTTTTTCCCATACTCGGTCTTCCGGCCACGATCACGAGATCGCCCGGCTGCAGACCCGCCGTTTCCTTGTCGAGATCGGCGAAGCCGGTCGCAACACCTGTCACGTCCGACGGGTTGTCGCGGTTGTAGAGCGTCTCGATGCGGTCGACCGCGCTGACCAGGAGATGCTTCAACTCCTGGAACGTGCGCTGGCCGCGCGAGCCTTGCTCCGCAATGTGCAGGACCTTCGCTTCCGCTTCGTCGAGCACCATGCGCGCATTGCGTCCGAGCGGATTGAACGCGGACTCCGCAATCTCGCCCGCGGTCGCGGCCAGCTGCCGCAGGATCGATCGCTCGCGAACGATCTGCGCGTAATGTCGGATGTTCGCCGAAGAAGGCACGTTGGCGACAAGGGCTCCCAAGTACGCAAGCCCTCCGACGTAGTCGAGCTTCTGGACCTGTCCCAGGGCTTCCGACAGGGTCACGACGTCGACCGGCTTGCCGTCGGCCGCGAGCGCCAGCACGTGACGGTAGATGACGCGATGCGCGTCGCTGTAGAAGTCGTCCTCGGAGATGAGGTCGCCGATCCTGTCCGCGGCGTCGTTGTCGAGCAAGAGCCCGCCGAGGATCGACTGCTCCGCCTCGAGCGAGTGCGGCGGCAGCTTCAGTGCTTCTATTTGGGGATCGTCGGGCATGGCGAACCGCAGGAGAAGGAGCCAATTCTACTTGGCCCCGACTCCTTTATCACTCGACCGGACGGATAAGGCGCGACGCTTTGCGCGCAGCTATGCTGCTTACGCGGATTGCGTCGGGTTTTCGCCAACCACGGTGACGGTGATGTGCGCGACAACATCCGAATGCGGCGCGACAGTGATCGGAAACTCGCCCACGTGCTTCAGCGGTCCCTCGGGCATGCGGATCATGGCCTTCTCGACCGTGATGCCCTGCCCCTTCAGCGCTTCCACGATGTCGGCGTTGGTCACCGAGCCGAAGAGCCGCCCATCCACGCCCGCCTTTTGCGAGATGCGGATGTTCTGGCCTTCGAGCTTCTCGGCCACGGCTTGCGCGGCCGTGACCTTTTCATTCGCGGCCGCTTCGAGGTCCGCGCGCTTGGCTTCGATCGCCTTCAAGTTCTCCGGCGTGGCGCGCTTCGCCTTCCCTTGCGGGATGAGGAAGTTGCGCGCGAAACCGTTCTTCACCTTGACCACGTCGCCCAGGTTGCCGACGTTCGCGATCTTCTCGAGGAGGATGATTTGCATGGCGCGTCCCCCTTAGTGACGGTCGGTGAACGGCAGGAGTGCCAAATACTGCGCGCGCTTGATCGCCGTCGACAGCTGACGCTGGTAGCGGGCCTTCGTGCCCGTCACGCGCGCCGGCATGATCTTGCCGTTTTCCTGCACGAAGTCCTTGAGGACGTCGATGTCCTTGTAGTCGATCTCCGTGACCTTCTCCGCCGTGAACCGGCAGAACTTGCGCCGCTTGAAAAGCGCATTGCCGCGGTCACGCTTCTTGATGTCCTTCTTGCCTTTGCCTTTACCTCTTCCCAGGGGACGGGGCATGCTCGTTTCCTTCCGTTTTACTCGATATGCGTTATGTGCATGGCGACAGTGACACCGGTCCGGTAGCGCCGCGCGAGGAACCCTTCGCAGCGAACTTCGCTACCGACCGGCCGCCGGGACAGCGCGAGGGCCACATCCGCGAACGCCACCGCATGAAGCTCGCACTCGACCTTGCGCTCCCCTCCCGCTTCCGCCTGCGTCGATGCGTGTTGCAACGTGCAATCGATGGCGGGAATGCCCGCGGGGGTGTATCGGAGCGGGTCGCGCTGTGCGAGGGTGGCGTCGAGCGC
>Ga0207701_10006122_pt1 | contig 12037 bp, 9 predicted proteins | sample KBSSwiSSwithPhiX_FD_184294 | JGI IMG/M metagenome (GOLD analysis project Ga0207701, IMG submission 184294) | Switchgrass rhizosphere bulk soil microbial communities from Kellogg Biological Station, Michigan, USA, with PhiX - S5 (SPAdes) (version 2) | ecosystem: Environmental > Terrestrial > Soil...
CGAAGACGGGTTTGGACTCGCCGAAGAGCGTGCGGCGGAAGCGATTCCAGAGGCTGTCGCGCGTCACCGTGTCGGCGACCACGACGGGACTCTCGCGTTTCGGCATGACGATGCGTTGCTGCGGCGGCGGCGCGGGCGGCGCGCTCGCGAGCGGCTGAGAGGCCGCTTCAGGCTGCGGCCGCGTGATCGAATGCCCGCTCCCGGATGGTGGCGCCGGCGGCCACGCCCACTCTCCATGGAGGGGAGGCTCGGTCGCGATCCGCTCGGTGTGGAGCTTCAGCAGCCGGTACTCCTCGTTGATCACCCGCTGCTGTTCAGCGAGCTGGCGCTCGCGTTCGGCCACCCGCGCCTCGCGTGCGCGAAGTTCTTCATCCTGCGAGGCGGTGGCGAACCGCGGAGTGGGGGTCTCTGCCGTCTGACGGGTGGCGCGCTTCCGGTCGTTTGGCTGGAGGACGCCGGTCGTCTCGAGTTCGTCGATCGCTTCCTGTGTCAGGTCGACCGAAATGGCTCGCTGCTCTTCGCCGTAGCCAAAGAGCAGCACGGCGTCGGCAATCACGTTGATCTTTCTCGGAATCCCGTCGCTGTGGAGATGGATCAGGTCGCACACGTCGCGCGAGAACTCGAGCGGCGCGCCGATGGCGGCCCGGCGGAGGCGGTGATTGACGTATGCCGCCGTCTCGATGCTGTCCAGGCCGTTCAGGTGATAGCTGACGGTGACGCGCTGGCGAAGCTGCTCGAGCTCGGGCCGCTGCAGCAGATCGCGAAGGTTCGGCTGTCCGATCAGCGCAATCTGAATGAGCTTCGATTTCTCTGTTTCGAGATTCGACAGCATGCGTATTTCTTCGAGCGCCGCCAGGCTCAGGTTCTGCGCCTCGTCGATCACGAGCAGCGCCAGCCGCCCCATGCCGCGCTGGTCGACCAGGTATCGCGCGAGGTCGCGCAGGAGCACCGGTTTGCTCTGTTGGTTTGACGGCTCCAGGCCGAAGTCGAGCATCACCGCTTCGAGCAGTTCGCGGGCATCGAGCATCGTGTTCACGATCCGCGACACCGACGTCTGGTGATCCAGGCTTCGCAGCCCGGTTTGAAGGAGCGTCGTCTTGCCCGACCCGATTTCGCCGGTGATCACGATGAAACCGGCATGACCCTCGATGCCGTACCGCAGGTAGCTGAGCGCTTCCTTGTGAACGCGGCTCGGATACAGGTAGTCCGGATCGGGCGTCAGCGAGAAGGGGCGTTCCCGAAGGTTGTAGAAACGTTCATACATGACGGAGCGTCCTTCCGGTGCTTGCAGCAGTCGCCCCACTCCGTTGACGCTCGTCGGCGTCGATTGCGGGCAGCACATCGCTGCAGGCGCGCCAGTAGTCCTCTGGAAAATCGATCTCGATCCACGGTAAACCGCGGGCGTCCACGGCGTGCAGCGGCCTCGTGGCCGCGAATTCGGCAAACGCGCGCGGCAGCCAGTCGCGCACCTCGCCCGCCCCCACGATCCGGTTCATCTGCTCGGTGAGGGCGAGCGCGCCGGCAGCGCTGAACCGGGCGATGCCGACGTTCTCTGCATCGCTGTCCTCCACCGTCAGCGTCTTCGCGATGGCCGACACCAGGCCGCGCCTGATGCGCACTTTCATCTCTTCGTCGCCGTATGGCGCGCCGTCGTGCCGCGCAGCCACGAGCAGCGCGTCGTCGCATCGCGCGGTGAGCAGGTCGTCCAGCATCCGCGGGTGGAAGAGCACGTCGCAATTGAGAACGAGAAACCCCTCGAGCAGCAGATCGCGGGCGAGCCACAGCGAGTACAGGCTGTTGGTCGAGGCGTAGCGCGCGTTGTGCACGAACTCGACCGACTGCGGACAGGCCCGCTGAACCATCTCGATGCGATAGCCGCCGACGACTGCGATCCTGGAGATCCCCGCGTCCTGCAGCGCCTCGATTTGACGCTCGAGCAGCGTCCGGTCGCCGATGCGCGCGAGGCACTTCGGGCGATCGCCGATGACGCCCTGAAGGCGGCCGCCACGGCCCGCCGCGAGGATGATCGCCCTCACAATGGCTCCTCGGCCGGACGAAGCCTCGTGATGTGGAGCATTTGTGCGACCTTGCCGACGTAGAAGTGCCGTTCGACGCTATTTACACTGAAGAACAGGAACGTCACTCCATACACGATGCCGGCCGCCAGGCACTCGAGAGCCACCCCCAGCAGCGTCACCGGCACGACCTGTCGTGTCACGACGATGAACGCGCCCATGACGAGGCCGGGCCAGACTGCCGGCCAGACCCCGCGCGCGAGTGCAGACAGGATCGGCAACTCGACGCGCCGGCAGGCCAGCGGGAAGAGCAGGAACACGCTTGCAATAGTCACAGGGACCAGTGTGCCGAGCGCGACGCCCATGAGTCCGAGCGGACGCACCATGGCGATGCTCAGCGCCACGTTGCAGAGGGCGGTGATGATGTTGGCCGCCGAGACGATGCGGTGCGATCCGGCACCCTTGAGCAGCGTCATCCCCGTGGCGTTGCCGACCCGGAATAACACGACCACCGACAGGATCTGCAGGACCAGCACGCTGCCGGCGAAATCGGGTCCGACCCACGCGGTGACCAGGGGACGCGCCATCAGCAGCATCGCTCCGGACAGCGGCACCACCGTGGCAAGCGATAGCTTGGTGCCCTCGATGAAGATGCGTTGCAGCCGGTCCAGCCGTGCCGCCGTATCGTTCTCGACCACCGCCGGAAAGAGGATGTCGTTCAGCTGGTTCGCCACGCGCTGCGACAACTCGGCGAGACGCTGCGCGATCGCCCAGACGGCAACCGCTGACGTGTTGAGAAATGCGCCAATGACCAGTGCGTCCACCGAGTAATTCAGCTTATTGGCCCAGTCGATCACCGCCATGTGGATGCTGAACCCGGTCACTTCCCGGAGGCGCGACCGCCGAAACAGCGACGCGCTGATGCGCAGGCCGGGAAAGACGCGATAGGCATTCGCGCGGTACACCCACAAGGTCAGGACCCGGACGGCCGTCATGGCCGCGACGAGCGCAATCAGGTCGTACCCGGCCAGCAGCACCGCGACGTTGACCATCGCCGTGACCACGCTGCTCGCGCTGCCGACGAAGTTGTTCAGGTCGTAGCGCTGAAAACCGTTGATGACGCCGCCAAACACGCTGAACGCCGTGCTGGCCGCCACGTTCAGCGTCACGATCAGCAGGACGATCTGCGCGGTTCTCGTCTGGTCAGGCGCCAGGTGGAACACGCGGTCGACGAACAGCGCGAGGATGCCTGCCGCGCCGTACATCACGAGAGCCGCGAGCACGAACACGAAGAACAGCGTGCTGAGGATTTCGTTGAGCGCCTTGACATCGCGTCGCGTCCGGTACTGCGCCACGAACTTCACCAGCGCACCGGAGTAGCCCATGTCGAGCACCGAGAAATACGCGGTCACCGAGGCCGCGAGCACCCAGAGCCCGTAGGCCGACGTTCCCAGGTGAGCCACGTTGAACGGGAGGATCAGGACGCCAAGCGCCGCTTCAGTGGCGATCGCCAGGTAGCGCGTCGAGAGATTCCGCGCGACAACGACCGAATCGGACATCAGGCGCTCGCCGAGCAGGCCCGGCTCGTCGCTCGTGCTCACTTGGCGCCCTTTCCCAGGATGATCACCTTCACTGTGTCCATCACGATGGTCAGGTCGAAGATGATCGACAGGTGCTTGATGTAGTAGAGGTCGTATCGCAGCTTTTCCATGGCGTCCTGGACCGACGACCCGTATCGGTACTTCACCTGCGCCCAGCCGGTCACACCCGGCTTGACGGCGTGCCGCTCCATGTAGAAGGGGATGACTGCGGCGAGCTGCTCCACGAAGAAGGGACGCTCGGGGCGTGGCCCGACAAAGCTCATGTCGCCGCGGAGAACGTTCCAGAGCTGGGGCAGTTCGTCGAGGCGTGTGAGCCGGATGAATCGCCCGACACGCGTGACGCGGTCGTCGTTCTCCTTCGCCCAGACCGGCGTACCCTTCTCGGCGTCGGCCCGCATCGAGCGGAACTTGAAGAGCGTGAAGATCCGCCCGTTCTCGCCGACACGTTCCTGCCTGTAGAGCACGGGGCCGGCCGACTCGAGGCGCACGCCAAGAGCCGTGAGCAGTATCAGGGGTGACGCGAGAGCGATGCCGGCGGCCGCGAGCGCCAGATCCACGACGCGCTTGATCGCCCGCGTGGCGCGCGATGCCCGGAACCCATCGGAGAAAATCAACCAGCTCGGTTTTATGTCGTCGATGAGGATCTTCCCGGTGAGCCGCTCGTACATCGTCGCCGCATCCTCGACGCGCACGCCGGACATCTTTGCCTGCAGCAGTTCCCTGATCGGCATCCGCCCGCGCCGGTCGGACATGCTCACGACCACGCGGTCCACGTGCTTGCGATGCATCAGCTCGGACAGCTCGCTCGTGGCTCCGACCACGTCGAGGTCGGTGCCGGCCGTTGCGGGGTCGTCGACGAAACCGACGACGCGGTAGGGATAGTCGTGCTGCGAGCCAATCAGCTCCGCAACGCTGCGGGCAGCCGGACCGGTGCCAAGGATCAGGACGCGCTCGGCCATGTGCGGATCGCGCGTCACGCCGTCGAAGGCAAGCCGCCAGGCCGGGACGGCGACGAGCAGGATGCCGAGCGCGGTCAGGAAGGTGCCGCTGCCGATCAGGATGCCTGGCGCCAGCATGCTCAGCACGGCGAGCACGATCGCGACGGCGCCGGCGCCCTGGAGGATGCGCACGGCGAGCTCGGTCGTGGAGTGCACGACGGTCAGGTCGTACATGTCGTTGTAGTAGAAGCACAGCTCGCAGAGCGCGGTGATGAGCATCACGCGCCAGACGCCGCTCACCGCATCGTCGAACGATCCGTGCATCTGCGCCGCCAGCAGGATCGCGCCGGTGATCAGCACCGTTTCGAAGCCGAATACGGTGAGCCCGCGCGCCGAGATGTGACGGTTGAAGACCTGCATTCCGCTCTCCTCGAAGCTCTGGCTCAGGCTGTCTCGTTCAGGACGAAACCGAGCAGCTTCGAGGGCTCGATCGACGAGATCGCGTCATGGATGGACGGCTTCGATGTCACGCCCGATCGCACGACGATCAGGACGCGATCCACCAGCGGCGCGAGAATGCTGACGTCGGCCAGCGGCGCGGCGGGCGCCGCGTCGAGGATGATGCGGTCGAACTGCGCGCGCAGCAGGTCCATCGTCTTGCGCATGATCGATGTGCCGAGAAGCTCCGCGGGATGAGCCGGTACGTTGCCGGCCGGGAGAATGGTGACCTGGTGTTCCTCGAGCGTGACGAGCGCTTCCTCGAGCGTCGCACGCCCGGTCAGCACGTCGCACAGCCCGGGGCCATCAGGCAGCCCGAAGATCCGGTGCAGTTGCGGGTGGCGAAGGTCAGCATCCACGATACAGATTCGCCGTTGCCATTCCTGGGCCATCGCCAGGCCCAGGTTGCCGACTGTCAGCGTCTTCCCTTCGCCGCGTCCGGGACTCGTGATCAACACCACGTTGACCGGCGACATGGGGTCGGCATGGAGAATCCGTGTCCGCAGGGCGCGGTACTGCTCCGCAACGGTTGCGTCGGTCGATGCCGCTGTGATCAGCCGCGCGTCGAGATGCGCGCCGGACACCAGCCGCGCCGGGGTGAGGGACGGCGTGGCCGGATGGGAGATCGGCGCAGCATGCCCGACGACTGAATGAGGCATCGACAGCGGAGAGGCAGTCGAAGGCGCAACCGGAAGCGCCGGTTCCGGCATGACATCAACGGCCGCGTCGGTCCGAACGCGCCGGACAGCCCCCTCGCGCTCTGCTTTCTCGAGAATGTTCTGAATGCGGGTCACATCAGCTCCTTTCGCGCCTAGACAGGCTGAATGCGCGTCACTTCGCCGAGGACCGGCAACTGGAACTCCTCGCGCAGATCGCGGACGTCGTGGACAGACCGGTCGAGATATTCGCGGCCGAGCGTGGCCCCGGCACCCAGGCAGACGCCGGCCACGATCGCAATCAGCATCACGCGCCACGGCACCGGCTTGGTCGGTATCGTGGGCATCGTTGCGGGGTAGAGGACGGTGAACTGTTCGCCGCTGCGATCCCGCTCCACGTTTTCGGCAATCGCCGCCGCGTGCAGCTTCGACGAGAGCTCCGAATACTGCTGCCGTTCGAGGTCGTAGTCGCGCTGCACCACGGCCAGCTGTTGCTCCACCCGCGGCGCGGATTCGACACGCGCCTGGTACGACCCAATCTGCCGGCGAAGGTCGCCCTCCCCGCGCTGCAGGTCGCGTATGCGAAGCCGCGACATCTCGCGGTCGGCGGTCAGCTGGCGGTAGGTCGGATCGAGCTTGAGCTGCGCCGTTCGATCGGAATCGGGCTTTGAACGTTCGGCCTGCGCATCCTGCCGCGCGTTTTTCAATTCCTCTTCGAGCCGCTGTACATCAGGGTGCTTGTCGGTGTACATCGCCCGGGCTTCCGCGAGCTCGCGCTGCAGGAGGACGACGCGGCTCTCGGGTGTCTGAGCCTGCGCGCCGCCGTTGGCGCCGGGCACGAAGATCACGTCCGCGCTGCCCTTCTGGATGCTATCGAGCTGCCGTTCGATCATGGACAGGCGATCCTGTTCACCCCGAAGGGCCGTCGCGTTGGCCTCGATCTGCTGGCGGAGCCCTGACAGCGTCGACAGGTTCGCCTGGGTCTGCTCGGGGAGCTGGCCCATGTACGTTTCCTTCGACGACCGCAGCTTCGCTTCGAGTGCCGCCAGCCGCTGCTGGCTCGCCTGCAGTTCGCCGTTCAGGAATGCCGCGGTTCCTTCGGCGGTGGCGGTCCGCCGCTTCGAGCTCTCTTCAACGAAGACGTTCACCAGCCGGTTGGCCACACGCTGGGCACGCGCCGGTTCGGGGTCGTCGTAGGAGAGCTGGAACGCGTCGAGCCGACGCGGTTCGTTGAGCTGCGCGACGGGGTCCGGGACAGAAATCGTTATGGCGCTCCGCACCCGTGAGATGAGCTTGTCGTCGCCCGCGTCGCCGAGGCCTTCCTCCTTCACGACGCGCGACAGGATCTGTGAGACCAGCAACTGCTGCGACATCGCCCGGAGGCGGTCCTGGTTGTCCAGCTGTGACGCCTGGCTCACGAGGTTGGTCGAGATCGTGGCCGCGGCCACGGCAAGCGTGGCCGTGGAGCGGTATTCCTTCGGCAATACTCGAAGGAGAACGACCCCGACGATTACGGATGCGGCGATCGGCACGGCCAGCCACCACTTCCGGCGCCGGAAGAGGTTTACGTAGTCGAGGGCATGGACCGATCGGGCTGTCTCTTCCATCAGCGAATCCTCACGGGTTTAGAGGTGACCACCTGGACACCAATTCGGTTGCGTTCGAGATCGCCGCCAGGACGGTCGATCCGCTGCTGCGTGCGGCCGTAGACGCCTTCTATCCGGAGCCAGGGCTGCGCGGCGTAGCCGACGACTCCGCCGAGCCAGAGCGACCTGAGGGGCAGCTCTCCAGCCTCACCAGCCACCAGTGGTTCGTTGCTGCGCCACGAGGCGCTCGCCTCGGCGTACATCCGGCGTCCGATAGGCATGTGCACGTTCGAGGTCACTTCCTCGTTGGACAACGTGCCGCCGCCGCCGTACGAGGGGACGAACGACCGCGCGTAATTCACGTCGACCGCCGCCTTTTCGAAATGCACGGCGTAGCCTGCCCGCCAGGCTGGCGACGTTTCCTTGGGAGTGAGGTCGGCCGCATACATCCGCGAGATGCCCAGCGCACCATAGGCGTGCGAGTTCTCCGTCAGCCGGTAGTCGCCGCCGGCCCACCAGTTCTGCACGTTGAACCGATTGCCGTCGAGGAGGCGCGCCAGCTGGAGGTCGTAGTCGGCGGTGAGCGTGGTCCGCGCGCTCATCTGGTACTTCGCGCCGGCCGCAGCGCCATTCGAATGTCCGCCCAGTTGCGCGGCGCCCAACTGGGGGTTGTCGTCGAAATCGATCCACTGGAAGTTATAGGACGCAGCGATCGTGAGATGCTTCTTCGGCGTCGCCTCGATGCCGCCCCGCAGGTCGGCAATGCGGGCGCCGACGCGCGCGAACGGGATCCCGCTCAGAGCCGGCAATTCCGTGGTGGCGGTCTTCGAATACGACTGCTGCGCGAACACAAGGAGGTGCGTACGCAACTGCCGCCTGCCCGCTACGTTCATCGACTGGTCGTAGCTGTTCAGCGAACTGAAGTCTCTGTACATCTGCGCGGATCCGGAGTACGACGCATTGAAGTAGCTGCGCTTCCCGACGTAGTCCACGCTTCCGCCGGGGCTGACCGCCGTGTTCAGGTCCGACTGGAGGTCGTCTCCCTTGCCCTGGATCAGCACGTTGTCGTCGTAGGCCACACCGGTGCTGACCCGGGGAGTGACGCTCCAGCCGGCCGGCTGACGCTCTTCCGACAGGCGCGGGTCGGCCTGCTGGGCGCTCGCAACCGTCGCGATCATCAGCAATGACGCCGCGCACGTGACGATGACAGGTGCACGCATCACGATCTCCTAGTCGGGCACCACGACGGTGTCGCCGGCCTGCAGGTAGACACTCGCCGATCCGACGCCCTTCATGGCGTCCTTGTAATTGAATGGAATCGACTGCTGACCGGAGAGACCCTTCCGCAGGATCCGGATGTTCTTCGCGTCGGCGAAGTCCTTCAGGCCTCCCGCAACCGCAAGCGCCTGCAGCACCGTCATGTTGGCCTGCACGACGACTGGGCCGGGGTGGTTCACTTCACCGACGACATAGGCGGTTGGGGCAGTACCCTCAACGACGATGACGGTGACCACCGGGTTGTTCACGTAGTCCTTGAGGGCGGTGGCTATCCGCTCGCGCAGATCGATCGGCGTCAGGCCCATCGCCGCGACGTCGCCGACGAGCGGAAGCGTGATTTTCCCGTCGGGCCTGATCTGGACCGACTGCGAAAGCTGCGCGTCCTTGTAGACCTCGATTCGCAGCTTGTCACCAGCCTGCAGCTTGTAGTCGTCTGGCAGGGTCGCCTGCGTTGGCCGCGCGCGATCCGCGGGTGGTGCTGCGGAAGACGCCGTGGACGACGGCTGCGTGGTGCCGCGCGGCGGCGGCGCCGTGCTGCGCGGCGTCTGGGCGACGCTCGTGCCGGCGGCGAACGCGATGCCGCAGGCCGCAATGACAAAGGCACGATGGAACAGGGTGAGCGACATCGTTGGTTCTCCTCAGTTCTTATCGGCGGACCGTGCCTGGTCGCCGGGGCGATAGTTGCCGCCGCGCCAGTTCACGATGGGTCGGGTCATCGCCTGGCGCTTCAGCGAGTCGGCGTCTACCGCGTGTGTGGGATAGCACGCCGCGCCGACGGCAATTCGCAAGGCGGTCGGAAACTCGTAGTTGTCGATGCGCGAGACCAGGCGGTCGATGACGCGAGTCGAGTGCTCGAAGTCGGCGTCCAGCAGGACGAGCGCCAGCGTGCCCTTGTCCGAGTGGCCGAGCAGATCGGTGTCGCGCACCTCGCGGCCGATGACTTGCGCCACCTCCTGCAGGGTTCCATCGTCAGCGGTGACCATCATTCCTTCCCATTCGCGGCTCGCCTCGAGCACGACGAGCGTGAGGAAGTTCTGCGAGCGCACGGCGCGCTTCAACTCGCTGTCGAGCACGAATTCGAAGGCGCCGGGCGTCAGCAGCCGCGAGCCATCCTCGTAGAACGAACTCCCCGTCATGAGCTATGACGCCTTGTCGAGGCCGTTCTCCTTGATCTTGTAGAGAAGGGCCTTGTAGCTGATGCCGAGGATTTCAGCGGTTTCCTTGCGATTCCAACGGGTTTGCTGAAGCATCCTGGCAATGAGCTCCCGCTCGGCCTGGCGTGCGGCCTCGCGCGACACATTTTTGAGCGAGTAATTGCCGGCCTCGGCAGCGGCCACCGCGAGTTCCGTGGGTGTCGGCCGCGGCAAAACATCGTGCCCGTTAGCGTGCGCTGGAACCGGGCTGTGCAGCGCTGGTCCGTGCCGGAAACCTCCTGCGGCCAGATGCGCGTTGCGGCTGGCCGACTGCGCGATGGCCTGGGACAGTTCCTTGCGAATGGTGCCGTTGGCGCCCAGCACGACCGCGCGTTTGATCAGGTTTTCGAGTTCTCGGATGTTGCCCGGCCAATCGTGCGCGGCGAACAACTCGGGCACTTCGGGCCCGAGCTCGCTGTACGGCTTGTTGTATTGCACCGAATATTTCTTCAGGAAGTAATCGGCGAGGAGAGGGATGTCCTCGCGCCGTTCGCGCAGCGGCGGCAGCGTGATCGCCACGACATTCAGGCGGAAGAAAAGGTCTTCGCGAAAGGCGCCGTCAGCGACCGCCTGTTCGAGGTCCCGGTTGGTTGCCGCAATGACCCGCACGTCGACCCGCACGTCGTGCTTGCCGCCGAGCCGCGAGAACTCGCCGTCCTGCAGCACCTGCAGCAGCTTTGCCTGCAGCGGAAAGCTCATTTCGCCGATCTCGTCGAGAAACATCGTTCCGTGGTTGGCGAACTCGAACTTGCCGGGCTTGTGCTGGATGGCGCCCGTGAACGCTCCGCGCTCGAATCCGAACAGCTCCGACTCGAGGAGCTCGGTTGGCAGCGCCGCACAGTTCACTTTTACAAAGGGCTTGCTTTGGCGAAGCGACGCGGCACAGAGCGCGCGTGCGACCAGTTCCTTGCCGGTGCCGCTCTCGCCGCGGATGAGGACCGTCACATCGGTGTCGGCGACCCGGTCGATGAGCTCGCGGACTTCAGCCATCCTGTCGCCGGAGCCGAACAGCATGCAGTACCGCGGCTGCGCCTGAAGCTGCTCGCGCAGCGATGCCACTTCGCGCGCGTGGCGGCGATGCTGGAGTGCGTGCTCGAGGGGCACGGCCAGGTCGGGTTCGTCGAACGGCTTGCCGACGAAGTCCGACGCCCCGAGCTTCATCGCCTGTACGACGGTGCTCGTGCGTCCCTGTCCGGAGAGAAGGATGACCGGCACATCGCGATCGATCTTCTTGAAGGCCGCCAGCGCTGCGAGACCGTCCATGCCGCCGGGCAACACCACGTCGAGGATGACCGCAGCAGGGCGGTGCTCGTTGTAGCGCACGACCGCCTCTTCGGCGGAGGCCACCGTCGTTGCCTCGTAGCCGCGGCTCTCCAGGAAGCTCCGCAGGTACGTGCGCATGCCGGCGTCGTCGTCGACGACGAGGACCCTGGGACGATCGTCGCTGGTCGAGTCTGCGATGAGCGTGGGTTCGCGCTGAGGCGGGTGCATCTCAACTGGCACGATGGCGTAGTTGAGCAATGCAGGTGCCACAGCCTCCAACCCGTAGCGGGGCTCACAAGAGAATGCGGGGCGCGAAAAGCGGTCGCTCGCCTTCAGAGGAGTGGAAAGGTGATGGAATCAGGAAACGGAATACTCACAAAAAGGAAAAGCGTTCGCCTGTATTGAACGACAGCAGAAATCGCGGAGGGGGCGGGTCTGAAGATCCGGCCGCCACGTACGTGAGTTGCGAAACCAACTCCTAACGCTGTGGCTGCTGTTGTTGTTGCTGCTGCTGCGGTTGCAATTGCTGCGGATCTTGCGGCACTGCAGGCACGACCATTCCCGGACGTGGTGCGCCTGCAGGGGCAGAGGTCGATTGCGGCGGCAGCGACTGCTGCGGCGGTTGTTGCCGCTGCATCGGGACGGGAACTGGAATGGGCACACCGCGAGGTGCGCCGATGGGAGGCCGCGGGTCAGGAGAATCGCCAGGGTTGTATGGCGGCGGCGGAGCACCGGCCTGATCGTCTTCGACTGGTTGGCCGTCAGCACCAATGAGTCGAGTGACGCCGGGGCCTTGCGGTATCGCCTGCTGCTGATTCTGTAGCGGCGGCTGCGGCTGCACGGTCGGCCGAGGCACTGGAGGTGCGGCCGTTGAAACGGCTGCGGCAGGTCTAAAGAAAGACGTGCGATTGACGTTGACGGCATTGAATCGCGCGGTCCGAGCACGGCGCCCGCCGCCCGGCTTGGTTTTCCATTCCGATTGTGGCATTGAGTATGCGGCTAATGCGTT
>Ga0207701_10006126_pt1 | contig 12035 bp, 12 predicted proteins | sample KBSSwiSSwithPhiX_FD_184294 | JGI IMG/M metagenome (GOLD analysis project Ga0207701, IMG submission 184294) | Switchgrass rhizosphere bulk soil microbial communities from Kellogg Biological Station, Michigan, USA, with PhiX - S5 (SPAdes) (version 2) | ecosystem: Environmental > Terrestrial >...
GTGGAACCGCGGCCGCCTTCCTTCAGCGATTCGGTCAGGTCGGGCTTGCCACTGGCGAGGCCGGGAGCGAGACCGAAGAGCAAGCCGGTGCCGATCGCGATTGCGAGAGTGAACAAAAGAACGGCGCCGTCGATGTGCACCTCGCTCAGGCGGGGGATGGTCTGCGTGCCGATACTTTTCACCAGGTCGACGGACCAGTTGGCGAGGAGAATTCCGAGCGCGGCGCCGCAGATCGCCAGCACGACGCTTTCCGTCAGGCTCTGACGAAGGAGACGCGCGCGACTGGCACCAACCGCTACTCGGATTGCCATCTCTCGTTCGCGTGCCGTGGAACGGGCGAGGAGCATGGTGGCGAGGTTGGCGCAAGCGATGAGGAGGACGAGCCCGACCGCGCCAAGCAGGATCAAAAGGAGAGGCTTCATCCCACCGACGACCTGCTCCTTGAGGGGATAAAGCGTCGCGCCAAAGCTCTCGCTTTGCGGGTAGTTGTCCTTGAACTGCGTGCGCATTCCCCTAACGACAGTCTCTAGTTCGGCTTGCGCCTGTTGAGAGGAAACGCCGGGCGCGAGACGGCCGATCACTCCGTAACTGCGGGAGCCGCGCCGTTTCATTTCGGCATCGGTGAAGCCGAGTGGCTGCCAGATGTCGGCCTGTTCGCCAAACTGCGCGCCGGTGACGTTAAAGAGAGGGAGCGGAAACTCAAAGCTCGCCGGCATGATGCCGACGACGCTGAAAGCGCGGCCGTCGGCCATCAGTTTGCTTCCGAGAACCCGCGGGTCGCGATCGAATTTTCGCCGCCAGAGCCGTTCGCTGATCACGATGACGTCGTCGCGTCCGACAGCGCATTCCTCCGGGCGAATGGTTCGGCCTCGAATGGGCTGTACGCCTAACAATGGGAAAAGATCGGCGGAAACCTTCGCCCCGAAGACGCGCTCCGGAAGCTCGCCTTCGGAGAGGTTGAAGGTCGCGGTGTCGAAGGCGGCCAGTTTATTGAAGCTCTTGAGCTGCGCCTTGTATTCAAGAAACTCGGGAGGCGACACCGGGATGGTGTCGAGATGTTGGTCCTTGAAGTGCTCGAAGAGGAGGACAAGGTGCGCCGGATCTTCGTAAGGCAACGGCTTGATGAGAAGCGCGTTGACGAGGGTAAAAACCGCGCTCGTCGCACCGATCCCGAGCCCGAGAGTGAGGACGCCGACGAGGGTGAAGAGGGGATTTTTCGCGAGCAGGCGAAGAGCGTGACGTAGATCCTGAAACATTTGCTTGGTGGTAGATTTAGGGCGGAACGGCTAGTCCATGCGCGCCGCCTGGTGCATTCGCCCGGAGAAGCGCGGATTTTCGAGCCCGGGGCCGCGAGAGGATGTCGCAGTTCCGTGACGCGAAAGTGCGACGATGATATTGGCCACGAGGAGCGCGAAAATGACCAGTGCCTTGATCGAACCTCCGTTACGATCGCTCTGGCGCATCTTTTCGCTCCTCGTCAGGCGGCGATTTTGTCCTCGACGACCCGGCCGTCGAACAAGTGGATGGTGCGGTCGGCGTGCTGGGCAAAGCGCGCGTCGTGGGTGACCATGCAAATGGTCGCGCCGCCAGCGTGCAATTCCTTGAGCAGATCCATGACCGCTTCGCCATTGCGCGAATCGAGGTTGCCGGTCGGTTCGTCAGCCAGAAGGATGGCCGGTTTGCCGGCGAGGGCGCGCGCGACGGCGACACGCTGCTGCTGGCCGCCGGAGAGTTGGCTCGGGAGATGTTTGGCGCGATGGGCCATGCCGACGCGTTCGAGTGCTTCGTTGACGAAAGCTTTGCGTTCGCTCGCGGCCATTCCACGATAGGTCAAGGGCAGCTCGACGTTCTCGTAGACGGTCAGGTCGCCGATGAGATTGAAGCTCTGGAAGATGAAGCCGATCTCGCGGTTGCGGATGCGCGCGCGCTCCGGGAAGGAGAGGTTCGCAACTTCACCGCCCTTGAGCGAGTAGCTCCCATCCGACGGAGTGTCGAGCAACCCAAGGATCGAGAGCAGGGTGGACTTTCCACAACCGGACGGGCCGGCGATGGAGACGTATTCGCCGGTGCGAATATCGAGGTGAATGCCCGAGAGCGCATGCGTTTCAACTTCATCCGTGAGGAAGACTTTGGTGACGCTATCGAGGTGAATCAGGGTGTGGTTTCCGTTGTTCATAATGGTTTGGTTAGCTGACGAGGTGTGTAAATTCGTTAGGCGCGCCGAAGAGTGGGACGGTCATTGTCAGTTCAATCTGATGCGATCGTGCGAATCGTAGGCGCTGGTATCGGAGAGGATGACCTGGTCGCCTTCTTTCAGGCCGTCGAGGATTTCGATGGTATTTACCGAGCTGCGACCAAAATGCACGGGCATACGAACGGCTTCACCGTTCGAGGCTAACTTGAAGACGCCAACTGTCGCTCCATCTTGCGCAAAGGCCGGGCGGCCGACGTAAAGGACGTTGTCGAGTCGTTCGAGCTCGATTGTCCCGTCCACACTCAGATCGGGGCGCGCTCCTTTCGGAAGCGGGCCATCCAGCGCCACGTCGACCGTTACGGTGCCCTGTTCAACCGCGGGGTCGACGCGGATGACATGACCGGGAATGATCCCGTTGCGCGTGTCGATCGAGGCCGGTTGATTGATCTGAATATCCTTCGCCTGCGTCTCGGCGATCTTGATCTGGGCCTTTAATTTAGTCGGGTCAGCGACGCGGGCGATGTTCGTGCCAGGCGTGACGCGCTGGCCGACTTCGACCGGCAACTGCTGCAGTACACCGGTCATGCCGGCGCGAACGTGCAGATTTTCAACTTCATTCATCCGCATTTCGGCGGAGGCTTTCAATTGTTCGACCGCGGCCTGTTTGGCGGCGAGTTGGGGCTCGATCGAGTCGCGGGCAAAGGCGAGGCGTTTTTCCTCGATCGCATCGCGATTCGCCAGTTCGTCCCGTTTGATGATGGAGGTCTTGTATTCGAGATCGGCGATGAGGCCGTTTTGCTTCAGCCTGTCATTGGTTTCGGCCTCCATCTTGGCTTGCTCGAATTCCGAGTGCACCTGCGCGGAAGTCGATTCCTGGTTGAGCAGCTCGCGCTGTAACGTCGCCCGCAGAGTGGTCAGTTCGGCTTCGGCCCCTTTTTCCTGCAGCTCGGCATCGCGCGCCGCCTGTTGCAGGTCGGGGCTGGAGAGCTCCACGAGCAAGGTATCCGGCTCGATGTGGGCGCCCGGCCTAACGACAATCTTTTCCACCCGGCCGTCTTTAGCCGCCGCGATCCAGCGAATGTCTTCCGGCAGGAGCGTACCGAGGCCGCGCACCTGGCGGAGCATCGGACCGCGCTTCACCGTGTCCACCCAGACGGCGGCGCGGTCCACACTCATCGCGGCCGGTTTCAACCGCGAGACAACCACTGTGATAAGGATGATGCCGAGCACCGAAGCGGCGGCAATGATCAGCCGCCGCTTCCGCTTTTGGCGGGCGATATGCGGGCGCGGGACATCCATGGACGAGGTGACGGGTGTGAAGCCCGGAGCGCGCACGGGCTCAGTGCCGGCAATCACTTCGAAGCTTCTTTGCATGATGGACGATTCCTCGGCTTAAAGCACGCCAACGCTGTGGATGAGGGTCGCGACGGCTTGGACGCCGTTCGCGATGGCCAGCATCGCGGTGAGGATGAGCGCGGCGAAAACGCCGGCGTCCACCGCTGAGCCGCGCGGAGCTTCCTCGGCGAAATACTCGTTACTGATTTCGAAGAAGGCCGGATGGTGGAACTTGACTGGAGTTCCGCAACCTCCGTGCAACTTCGAGCTTTGATAGTTTTGGTCAGTGAGCGGGAAATTCCGGTCTCCGCGCGAGTTGCGCGGGTCGGATTCATGCCGCCGGTTGAGCTCTAGGATGTGAGATGTGTTTTTCATATGCTTACTTCCTGTTTCCTGTGAGATGCGTTTGATCTCGGGTTTGGATTCAGAATAATTTCCTGGGGGTTTCTGATCCTATTGCAATGCCCGTGCCAGTCGATTTTGTTTTTTATAAGTGATTGACTGTGCGAGTCTTATGTCTAAAATCGAAAATTGGCTCGCAATCTTTTTGCTTCGACGGTGGGATTGTGCTGTCCCGATTGCGGGACGTCGTACTGAGCGGCGCTGCTGGATCGCGTCCGGAACGTGAAATGTTCACGGGGCTCCCCCGACTGCACTCGGGATGACGGCGTTTCGTTGGCCCTAACGAGGTAGACGGAGAAGGGCTTCGCAACCGGTGCGATCCTTGCGGTTCGCGAGCGAAAGCGAGCCACTGTGCGCCTCCGCAATCTGCCGGCTGAGGGCGAGGCCAATTCCCGAGCCGCCCGGCTTGGTTGTGAAAAAGGGAACGAAGACATTTTCTGGATTCATGATGCCGGGTCCCTCATCGCGCACGAAAACCTCCACGCAATCGCCGAGCTCGCGCCAGCCGATCGTCACTTTGCCTCCGGTTTCGAGCGAGGCGTCTACCGCGTTGTGCAGGATGTTGATCAGGAGTTGTTCAATCTGCGCCGCATCCGCGGCGATCTTAAGGACGGGCCCTTCCACCAGAGATACGGCCATCCGAGTCTCGAGGCCAACCACCCGCCTAACGAGCTCCCCAAGATCGATCTCTTCCTTTTGCGGTGGCGGAAGGCGGGCGAGTCGGGTATACGCCTGCATGAAGCGGCTGAGCGATTCCGCACGGGTTGCGATCACGTTTAAGCCGCTGCGGGTGTCATCGCGCCAATCGGGCGGTGCAGGATCGCGTCGGAGCAGAGTCTCGAGGCTGCCAGCGATCGACTTGATGGGCGCGAGTGAGTTGTTCATTTCATGGCCGAGCACCCTTACGAGTCGCTGCCAGGCTTTGCGTTCCTCTTCCCGCAGGGTCCGGCTCAAATCGGTCAGAACGAGCAATTCATGGGGAAGACCACGCTCGCGGAAGTTACTTTTGCGCACGCCCCAGCGGCCGCTCCCACCAGGAAATGTCAGGGTGAGGGGCGCATCTTCATTGGCGTCGAGGCAAACTGCCAGGCCGAGATCACTCGCCCGGCGGCCGAGCAATTTGTCGATCGGTTGGCGAAGCAGATTCTCGCCTGCACGATTAACCAAACGGAGGCGTCGATCCGGATCGAAGGTGAAGACCGCGACTTCGATCCCGGCCATGATCGTGCGGAGAAGCGCCGTTGCCTCGAAGGCTCCCAGCCGTTGCACACGCAACGTCTCGCCAAGCTGATTGATCTCGAGCAGGACTTCGCCGAGCGCGTCCTCGGTCCGCGCGCCACGGGCACGGATGGAGTAATCGCCCTCGCGCAAGGCCGCGAGCAGGTTACTCATAGTTTGGAGCGGACGCACGCTGTGTTCCCGGGCGCTGGCAAGGAAAGCAAGCGCGCAAGTCCCGATGACAAGGGTGAGCGTCCAACCAACCTTGGCGCTGAAATCGCCAAACCAAAGAAGAGCCAGAGCGATGAGGATGGCCGGGCCGGCCGCGCCTAACGAGAGCCAGGTCAGGCGTGTTTCATGCGAAAGCGCGCGCCGGCGTCTGCGCTCGGATTTCATGTGAAACACGCGCTGAGGGATTTTTGGGGAGCACAAGCTTCTGGCTTGTTGACACTGGCCGCCCGCCAGCGCAGACCTTCAGAGCGAGCGGTCTGGTTTGAACTCGACGAGACAAGACAAGTCCGCTCTGCCCTCGATGTTATGATGTGGGATTCGTCGCCGCCATTTACGCGCGCTTTGCGGCGAGACCCCGCAAAGGACAAGCCAGCAACTCGCGCTCCCCGGAGGTTTCGCTCAGAGGCCATAATGCTGGAGACGCCGGTAAAAGGCGCTCCGGCTCAGGCCTAACGACTCGGCGGCCTTGCGCGCGCTGCCGCCATGCCGGGCGAGCGATTTCTTGATCAGGAACGCTTCCACGTCTTCGAGGCTCATTTCCTCGAGGCGCGGGGAGCCGTCCGAAACGGTCGTGAGGCCGAGATCGTTTGCCTTGATTTGCGTTCCTTGCGACATGAGGACGGCGCGTTCGATGATATGATCCAGTTCGCGCACGTTGCCGGGAAATTGATGACGCGTGAGCGCTTCGTGAGCGGGTGGCTCGAAACCGGTGAGCTTTTTCCGGTAACGCTCGGCGTGCTGCCGCAGAAAGTGCGCGGCGAGAGGCGCGATGTCTTCGCGCCGCTCGCGCAGAGGCGGCAGGGCGACCTCGATCGTGTTCAGGCGAAAAAGCAAATCCTGCCGGAAGCGTCCTGCGGCGACTTCCTCGTGCAGATTGGAATTGGTTGCGGAAATGATGCGGACATTGGCATGCAGGGTTCGGGAGGAACCGACGCGCTCGAATTCGCCGGTCTCAATGACGCGCAGCAGCTTGGCCTGCTGACTCATCGGCAAATTTGCAATCTCGTCGAGGAAGAGCGTGCTCTCGTCGGCCAGCTCGAAGCGGCCGGCGCGATCGGTCTTGGCATCGGTGAAAGCACCCTTCACATGGCCGAAAAGCTCGCTCTCAAAGACACCCTCCGACAGGCCGCCCATGTTCACCGTGATCATGATCTTGCTCGTGCGCGTCGAAAGCGAATGGAGCGCCTGCGCGACCAAACCCTTACCGGTACCGTTTTCGCCTGTAATCAAAACATTCGCATCGGACGGTGCGACGCGCGCGATCAGCTCGATGACAGGCCGCATGCGGGGGGAGTCAGAAATGATATTGGGCATTTTGCCGCGGAGTAGTTCGTTCTTGGCTTCGAGCTGCTGACTCTTGCGGAGCGCGTTGCCGAGCGCGATCTGGGTGCGCACGATGGAGGCGAGCCGGTCGTTATCCCATGGCTTCGTGACAAAATCGCGCGCTCCGAGTTTCATCGCCTCGACCGCGAGATCGACTGTCGCCCACGCGGTCATGACGACGATCGGCAATGTTTCATCGATCGTCTGGATGCGCGGAATGACTTCGAGCCCTTCCTGTCCCGAGGTCGTATCGCGGGTGTAGTTCAGGTCCATCATGAGGAGCGCATAGGTGCGCTTATCGAGTGCATTCATGACCGCGCCTAACGACGTGACGGCGTCGGTCTGGTGACCCTCTCCCTTGAGCAGGATACGCAAAGCCTCGAGCACATCGGGCTGATCGTCGGCAATCAGGATTCGGCTCATGGGATAACGATGAACTGCATTTCCGGCGCGGCGTCAATTCTCCGAGCGATGGCGCATCCCTTCGACCCGATCAGAAAGTCGTTAGGCACCGTTTGGTCGCCTCGACTTTGGCGCAGTGGTTTTGCGGGGGGCCACCGAGTCGTCGCACGCTAAAGCACGTTGAAATGCATCGGCACGCGAACCTTCTGCGCGACGGGATGGCCGTCCTTGAGCGCGGGCGCCCAGCGCCATTGCTCGATCGCGCGGACCGCTTCGTAGGCGAAAGCGGGATTGGTCATCAACTCCACCCCGAAATCGCTCGCCTTGCCATCGACTCCGACGGTACAAATGATGACCGCATAGCCTTTTTCGCGTCGATCGGCCTCGAGATCAGGATAATGCGGTCGCATGCCCTCGAGCACTTTAGGAGGCACATCGAAGGCATCGGATTTGACGCCGACGACCGTCTTCATCGGTTTGAGCGGCGTGAGCGCCCGGTCTTGGTAGCTGATGTTGGTGCAACCAGCGAGCGCCAAGGTGAGAAGACCGGCGACCTTCGAGAAGGTCGGTATCCTCCAAGTCGAGGCCAGAATATCAATTTTAGCCTTCACGCTCCTATCCCCTGTGGCCAGGAAACGTTAGACACGGTGAGGCCGCGCGTGCAACCAGAACGATCATCCGAAGAGCGCCGCTAATGAGCCGGTGTCGCGACCGGCGGATCGACATCATACGTCTCGACCAGCCCGACGCCGGTTGTATCGCCTACACCGCTCAGAATCGTTTGCCTGCCGAGGTTATCCATCCAGTTGTCGTTCGAATCGATCAGGTCGCCATCGCTATTGTGTAACTCGAGAAGCTGTTTTTTCATGCTCAATGGGGTTCAGTAGATTGTCGCGATTCTTCTGGGAATCGTAAATTTTATTTGGTGCAAAGCGAACTCGTGGACGCCAAAGGATCCTTCGGCATGATTCGAAATATTGGTCCTAGTGGTGCGCTTTCTCTTTGGGGTATGAGAGCGTTTCTGCTCCGGTGATGAGTTGATCCCGTTCTTGCGGCTCTTGCAGGCAAGGCCGTGAGACCGTTGGCTAAACAACAAAACGCCCGGCCGGGAAATGCCGGCCGGGCGAGATGATTGCACACTCTATCGCCTGTCGAGAAGACGCTAGTGAGCCGGTGTCGCGATCGGCGGATCGGCATCATAGGTCTCGACCAACCCGATGCCGGTTGTATCGCCTACGCCGCTCAGGATCGCCGTATACAAACCGGCGGGCAGTACCTCGTAAAGCGCTGCTTCGTTCGGGTCGCTCGGTGCCAGGCCTTTGTCGCTGATCGTCTGCATGTTCGGGTTATCCATCCAGTTGTCGTTCGAATCGATCAGGTCGCCATCGCTATTGTGCAACTCGAGGAGCGGGTCCGCCAACGCATCGGTCACGCCGAAGCCGGTGAGAGACGGCCCGATGCCGCGGACGATCACCTCGGATAAGCCGCCTCCGCCACCGCCCAGGATGAAGCCGCCAATCATCACGTTTTCACCCGTTTCGACAAAGCCACGGGTGCTGATGTTGGCGAGCTTGGAATCTGTCGTGCTGGTATCGATGTCGTAGGCTTCAACCAGACCCACACCGGTCGTGTCGGCCACACCGCGCACGATCACGGTGTACGCACCGGGATCGAGCGTCGTAACGATAGCCGACTCAAGGTCGTCCGTCGGAGCAAGGTCATTGTCGGTCAGCACCATCTGGTCTTCTGCGCTGTTGTCCTGCCAGTTGTCATTGCTTGCGATGACAGCGCCGGTGGTGGAATCGTGCAGCTCAAGGGTCGGGTCAGCGAGGAGGCCGGCAACTCCGGACACTCCCAGAGATGGCCCGATGGCGCGGAGGACGACCTGAATAGGATCGGCCCCAGTGATAATAAACCCGCCGATGAGGGCATTATCGCCGATGCCGACATTGGCCCGCGTCGAGATGTTTTGGGGCTCCGACGGCGGAGTGACCGCGACCGCATTTGCGCTCAACTGGAAATCGAGTTGCTGCACGGTAAGATCGAGAGTTCCCGGGATCGCTCCGGAGGGCGCCGCGGCGCCTGCGTTCGTAAAATCAAGCGTGAGCGTACCGGAAAAATTCCCAGTTACAGGGAGCGGAAGTGTCGGCGACTCGACCGCCCCTTCGTAAATGTGCAGGCCGGGCTCGATCGTACCGTTGATATCAGGAACCGGAATTCCATTAACCTCGCCCGACAGCGTGTAATCGACAGACCCCGTGAAATTGAGATCGGTAGCAAATCGATAGGCGACGGAAAATTTATCTCCGGAATCAGCCGAAAACGTTCCGCCAACCTCGACCATCGCTGTATTGCCGGAGGTGGGAGCGACGGTAACCGCCCCGCTGAGGTGGATCAGGTCCCCGATCGTCGTGTCAACGGCAATCGTGTTGTTAGTGAACGCCTCAGGCGGAACATAACTTGGACTCCCTTCGTCGAGAGTGAGCGTGCCTGCCCGGACCGAACCGCCCGCCAAGCAAAAAGCCGCTGCCGCGGCCAGGAGTAGAAACGAAGTGTTTTTTTTCATGGTTTTTGATGGCTAGTAAATTCGGACGTTTTATCCAGTTCTTCTGGAAACGCCCTAAATACTAATCGAGCGTCCCCAATTCGGCGGCCGCCCACCAATTCCGCCCATTAGTGATTGCGTTTGGTGGCCCAATCAGTGCTCTCTATGAGATCCCATGAGAACGTTTCTGCTCCTAGTGTTGACTGTCACAGCGCTATATGTCTGGCAGAGGCAGGGGAACGATGCAGTTACCGCAACCAAGCCCAGAGCGGAAACGGCGGTCGCCACCCGGGCGGCTCCTCGCCCGGTCTCAGAACATGACTGGGCGAAGCACTCGATCGATCGCGCCCACGAGGTAGCGAATCAGGTGGGGGAGACGCGCCAACAGAACGAGCAGCCTTGAGGGAAAGGTTAGATCGTCAAATCGTGATTCCTAGGGGACGAAACGGCGTCTGACTTTGCCGGAGAATTTGCCAAGCCGAGGCGCCTTTTCAAAACTCACGCTCGCTGGAAATTCCTTACATGATTTTGCATTGGAGGGAGGACTACGCAGAGCCGTGCAGAAGAGTCTTGCGAATCAGTCCGATCGTACCGAGTCCAAAACCCAGAAAAACCAGTGTTGTTCCGCCTTCGGGAACAGGATTCCCGGGAACTCCGAAGAAGCTAATATAGGTGATTAAACGCACGCCACGGTTGTCGACTGTTACAAATTGATCCCCCTTGCTGTTAAACACCTCATCGGGAGTAACGCCATACAGGTGGTACAGGAAATCTCCTGGCCCGTAATTTCCGTCCTTCACAAGTACGTAGCTTAGTTGATAGCCGGTTGTGCTCAGATCCCATGAAATGTTCGCGTGGACACCACCATCAATCATCGTGGTTCCGAAGTGGCTACTATCGACAGCTCCACGATTGTCCCAATCGCCATCGGCGTCGAAAGCATTGAGATAAGTGAGTGAATAGTTCAGGCTCTGGTCGGTTTCAATGAAGTTAATTGCGGCTTCTTTCCCCCGTAAGGCAGCGCCCAAATGCCTCTCTCCCAAGTCAATGACCGACGCGTTGGTTACCAGGACAGAGCTTGCCACCACGACGCCAACTGCAAAAACAACGGCCACATGTTTTATCATTTTTTTCATATTATTCACCTGAGTCAGAATTTCCATAGCAAGAGTCTTGCCAAACGCTTTTGTTGTTACTGTTCTATCGTATAAGGAGCTCATTTAGTGAACTTTCCATTAGACGTCCCGGATACTGGTCGCTTTTCTTTTCCGCGACAAGTGTCAGATATCCCGACGACTTTGCGGGTCTGCTTCAATGTGGCTGCGTTATACAAGTGCTTGGGAGTGTGAATCTAAAGCGCCAATTTAAACTGAACTTGAGTTCGATTCAAATTCAGCTCAAAAACTCTCTAACGCGCCGGCCTTGATGGCGAACGGCTCCGCCGCCTAAACCGGACGCTCATCGGAGGCGACTGCCTAAAATATTGGAAGCAAGCGGCTTATCCACAACGCTATCTCAACAGAATTACGTTCGCAGACAACTATGGAAATCATGGTATTCACAGAAGTTGTCAAGAGGACCGACAATTTCAGCCGCTTTTTTGCTTCCAGGCTCCCGAATGGACGCCTGTTCTTCGGAAGAATCGCGCCTCCACGCTCTTGTATTGAAGTCATCGCCGATTTTGATGAGCGGTTGGATGGGGCCGAGATGCGGGCTCAGTTGCCGCGAACGTTGAGAGCCGGGCGCGCGTCGGAGCCGAAGATTTTCTCGAAATGGGTCCTAGAAAGGTAGGCATCCGCACTCGCCTGAGCAGCTGGTTGTACGTCTAGCAATTGAGGGGTCTATTCAGGACTGATCCCGAAGTCCTTTCAGGTCGGTTGCGCCTCGCGTGCGCCTATTCGAGCTTGCGATTGTGAACGTCCCCATCTTTCGCCTTGCGGCCGCGCTCGGGTTCCTCGCGCTCGCGCTGGGAGCGTTCGGTGCGCATGCTTTGAAAGGAACGCTCCAGACTAACGGCACAACCGCCGTCTGGGAAACCGCCGTTCTGTATCAGTTCATCCACGCTGTCGTTCTTCTCGTGGTAGCAACGCGGCCAGCCGCGAACCGGGCCATATCGAGCCTATTCGTCGCCGGGATTGTGCTTTTCAGCGGCAGCCTTTACCTCCTCGCCCTTACGAATATGAAATGGCTCGGCCCGATCACCCCGCTCGGCGGCCTTTGTTTTCTAGCCGGCTGGTTCTGCCTCGTGATTTGGCCGCCCCGCTAAGGGACCTCTTCGCTCACGCGGGAGCACGAGGATCGCCATGGGAGATGGCTTGTCGGCACGCGTCACGCTCTGCTATCTTTTCTCCTAACGAATGCTGGCCCTGGCTGATGCTCAAAAAG
>Ga0207701_10006129_pt1 | contig 12034 bp, 10 predicted proteins | sample KBSSwiSSwithPhiX_FD_184294 | JGI IMG/M metagenome (GOLD analysis project Ga0207701, IMG submission 184294) | Switchgrass rhizosphere bulk soil microbial communities from Kellogg Biological Station, Michigan, USA, with PhiX - S5 (SPAdes) (version 2) | ecosystem: Environmental > Terrestrial >...
TGCGCGGTGGCGATGACCTGATCGACCTCAGCTGCGATTTCGGCTCGCATTGTCTTCAACCCGTCGCTGTCCATGATTTCTTTTTCTAGGATGAACCGTTCGGCTTTGGGCACTGGATCTTCCGCGAAGGGCTGGCGCCGAATGTCCTCAGTCACATAACTTGCATCGTCATGTTCACCATGGCCGGCGAGTCGCAGGATCGACGCGACGACAAGTTGCGGTGGGCCGCCTGCCCGTGCGGTCTTTACCGCAGCACCGATGACATCAAGACATTGGGTCAAATCTGTGCCGTCGACTGAGCTACCGGCGTAGCCGTAACCTTTAGCGCGATCGACCAAATCTGCGCAGGCAAACTGGCGATCGTTAGGGGTCGAGTAGGCGTAATGATTGTTCGTTGCGACGACCACGAACGGAACACCCTCGACCGCCGCGATATTTAGTCCTTCGTGAGTCGCGCCGGTCTGCATCCCTCCTTCACCAATTGTCGTCAGACCGACAAAGCCGCGTTCTCCTTTCATCCGTTTCGCCAGCAGTTTCCCGACAACGACTGGAATCATCGCGCCAAGATGGCTGATCATTGCGAGCTGTCCCGCCTTCGGACTACCCCGGTGAATATTTCCATCCCGGCCTCGCATTGGTCCGAGTCGTGAACCGAGATATGTTCGCGCGACATCAATCAACGGCTCGCCGAAAGCGCTTCGCCCAGCCTGGTCACGAATCAGTGGTGCAAAGACATCCCCTTTCTCCAGGAAAAGCCCGCAGGCGACGCTGACGGCTTCCTGGCCTTTACCAAGATAGACGCCTCCGGTAATCAAACCGCCGCGATAAAGGCTGGCCAATTTTTCTTCGAAAACACGGGCGAGCAGCATCCAGCGAAAAGCTTCGAGGTAGCGTGGATGCACCTTCGCCTTTTTTGCCTTTGGTCTTTTTTCCACGCGTCGCGCCGTCTGAAGCATCAAACGACTTAGCGAGCAACGAGGGTACGCGCAAAATATTTTTGCCGATCAGTGGCTCGAACCGAGAGAAAAATTGCCAGTGTAAAGAGCGACAACACGGCGAACGAAATGAGCAGCTGCGCCTACCTACTCAGCGCCATGGTTGGCTCGCGTTCGGCGCCCTCGAGAGGGAAATGACGTTGGGTCATCTTTTGGGACGGTTGCGGACGTTTCAACGCCCCATCGCTACCGCGCTCCTCCGCCAATTTCATCCCCACCAGTTTGCTTACACCCCGTTCCTCCATCGTGACGCCGTACAAGATATCTGCCTTCGCGATGGTCCGCTTGTTGTGGGTAATGATAATGAACTGGCTCTGGGAGACGAATCGCTCCAAAACGCGGATAAATCGGTTGATATTGCTTTCATCGAGAGCCGCATCCATTTCATCGAGAATGCAGAATGGGCTTGGCCGCACCATGTAGATCGCGAAAAGCAACGCCACCGCAGTCATCGTGCGCTCGCCTCCAGAGAGAAGCGAGATGCTTTGCGACTGTTTCCCGGGCGGCCGGGCACTGATCTCGATACCACAATTGAGGGGATCGTTTTCATCGGCCAACGATAGTTCGGCACGGCCACCGTCGAAGAGTTCGCGAAACATTTCTCGGAAGTTGATCTGCACCTGGGCGAAGGTTTCAGCGAACAGTTTTTGTGTCGTGCTGTTGATGCGAGCGATGACATCCAACAATTCTCGACGGGCCGCGACCAAATCGTTGTTCTGTGTTTCCAGAAAACGATAACGCTCTTCGAGCTCATCATATTCACTGACGGCTTCGAGGTTTACCGGTCCCATGTTGTCGAGCTGACGGGTGAGAGTTGCGATTATCTGCTCCAGGTCGTCGCTGTTTTCTGGGAGAGCGGTCGTCGTTTCCAAATCTTCAGTGGTCGGAGAACCGTTTGGGTCCACTCCCTCGGTGACAGGTTCTGGCTTTGCACGTCGTTTGGTCACAACGTTGAGCGTTTTTTGGAAAGCAAAGTTATCTCTTGTGAACTCACGGAGGTCGACTTGGTAACGACGCATCACATGTTCGACCAAATTTTCGGTGCGGAGTTGCAGCTGGGTTTGCCGGATCTCTTGCTTGCCACGTTGATCGCGCAAACCGGTTAGCGAATCGCGCAAGGTGCGGAGCTGAGATTCCTGTTCGCTCACGACGCTCAAGCGTGCTGCTCGTTCTTTTGCGAAGCCCGCTACGGCGTCATTTGCTTTCTCTAATTCGGATGTTTGAATCCGGATTTTTGCTTCTGCTTCTTTGGACTCCTTCGCCTGATTTGCCAATCTGCTTTGATAAGTCGCGATGTCAGCCCGTCGCGCAGCCACAAGATCATTCAGCTCGGCTTTGCGCGCTGCCATCGGTTGGCGATGGTTCACCAGACTTTCGTGTCTTTGTCGTTCGGTGGCGACTGCGAGTCGCAGTTCATTCAACTTCTCTGCCGTTTGTTCTTCCTCCGATCGTGTGTTTTCGCGAGCGGTTTCGGCAGCTTTCTTCCGTTTTAGTTCGTCCTCGAATGTTTTGCGCTCTGATCCCAGTTCCTTTTCCAGTTGCACCACTCTTTCGTCAGCGCTCTGGACTTGTTGTTCCAGGGTGGTCTTTTCCGTCTGGAGACTTGTTAATTTTTGTTCTGCATCCTGGACTGCTCGTTCGCTGGAAAGGATCTGAACATTCGCTTGAGAATGATTCTGCTGCGCCGCCTCGTAATTCTGGCGGGCTTCAGCGACCGCAGTAACTGATGTTTCAACTCGCTCTTGAGTGCGGTCGCGCGCATCAACCAGCTTGCGGCGCTGGGCTTCCAATGAATCTCGCTCACGCGATAGCCCATCTAGAGTCGCCTTGCGTCCGAGAAGCGATTCGTTCGTTGCAACTATGCTTCCACCAAAAATGATTCCATCGACGGAAATAAACTCACCATTAAGGGTGACATATTGAAGATTAGGAGAGTGTTTCTTCAGGCCGATAGCCGCTGCCAAATCGGGTACAATCGCCACATTGTGGAGTAATGCTCGAACAAGGGATGCCAAATTTTCCGGTGCTTCAACTTTCTCGATTGCCCATGCTACCGCCCCTTTCGGAAGATCCGATGATGGGGCTTTCGGCAGATCTCTCGACCAATCCGGAATCGCGAGCGCAGCCTGCCCTGATTTCGTCGTCGTAAGTGTTTGGAAAATTTCGGCAGCCAATTCTTTGTCGTTCAACACGACTGCATGCATGGCGCGGCCAAGTGCTGCTTCTAAGGCTGGAATGAATTCACGATCAACCTTCAGGTTAGCGACAAGTGCACCTGCAATTGCCGGTTTGATTCGGGTGGGGTCGTTCAGACCCTTCAATACCGCCTGCGAACCCTTCTCCAACCCTTCGCCTTCCTCCGTCATTTGGTGCAGGACATCGAGCCGTGTTTGTTTCTCAGCAATCAAACGCTCAATCTGGCTAACCTCCTTCTCGGCCTCGGCCAGACTTGTCTGTTCATGCTGTTGTCCCTCTTCCGCTTTTCGCACGGCTTCTCGTAGCTTCGCGGCCGTCTGCTCTTCACGGGCCATCGCTGCTTGCGCACGGGTGAGGGTAGCCTTCGCTTGCTTAACTTGCCGCACCTGCTCGGTCATCACATGGCTCAACTCGGTGATGCGCGCCAACGTCGCATCTCGCCGTGCAGTGACACCCGTCAAATCATTCTGAAATGTTGCGATCCGATTTTCGTGCTTGGAAAGCGACAGCTGAAGAGTCTGGAGTTCATCCTCAGTTTGTACTCGAGCCGTGCGCGCATTTTCCAAAATCTCGACGTGCTGCTCGACTTCATTCTCTTTCGTTTGTAACAGCTGATTTATCCGAGCGATGAGTGCGTCAGCCTCTTGGATCTGGCTTTCCTGTTCAGTTTGTTTTTTCTCAGCAGCAGCGATGTCACTTTCGTACCGGTCGATTAATTCATTTAGTTCCTGAGCACGTTGCTGGTTGAAATCGATTCGATTGCGCAAGCCTGCCATTTCCGTTTGCAGCTGTTGCACCTCCGCGCGTGCATCGCCGATCCTGCCATCGATCTCGTCGAGATCACGGCGCTTTGTCGAAAGCTCGTCCTCACTTTTTTCGATTCTCTTGTGAGCATTTTTTTCGGCTTCCTCGAGACGCGCTACTTCATGTCGGCTTTCATCTGCTTCAGCTTGCAGCGCATCTAACTGCCGGTGGGAATGATGCGTGTCGAGCACTTGCAGATCAGCAAGTAACGCTTGGTAGCGGCGGGCCTTTCCAGCTTGCCGCTGGAGCGATCCGATCTGGCGTTTGACTTCCCGGATGATATCCCCAATTCGCAGCAGATTTGCTTCGGTGGCTTCCAGCTTGCGGATCGCTTCGCGCTTTTGGCTTTTGTACTTGGTAATCCCGGCAGCTTCCTCAAACACCGCCCGTCGATCTTCTGGACGTGAACTTAGGATCAAGTCGATCTTGCCCTGCTCCATCACAGAGTAAGCGCTGCGTCCCAATCCGGTGTCCGCGAAGAGGCTCTGAATGTCGCGCAAACGACACGGCGTCTTATTGAGCAGATATTCAGAATTTCCGTCGCGATAAACGCGACGTGTTACGCGGACGTCGTGCCACTCCACGCCGAGTTCGCTGCTGCAGTTCGTAAGCGTCAGCGATACTTCTCCATAACCGACTGGTTTGCGGGTTTCCGTGCCATTAAAAATGACATCCGCCATCTCGCCGCCACGGAGGGCTTTGGCTGATTGCTCACCCAAAACCCAGCGAACGGCGTCGAGAACGTTGGATTTTCCGCAACCGTTGGGACCGACGATGGCGGTAACCCCCTCGTGAAATTCGAAGACCGTCTTGTCGGCAAACGATTTAAAACCGAGAAGCTCGAGCGATTGAAGATGCATGTATGGGCAGCGGAGTGCCGACCTTTAATAACGGTGGGAGCCGCCCCGAGAGCAAGCAAAATAATACAAGATAGCGAGCGGCAAGGGCCGCCGACCACAAGATATGGCGCAAGCTACCCGTTTCCGGCTCGATACGTCCGGATTGCTCCTTGAGCCAGGTAGATGGCTGTCCCGAACGTGAAAACCGCTGCCGCTTGTTTGAATTCCCGGGCGGTTGCATGCGTCAGGATCCAGACGATCAACACGATTGAAATGATCGGAACAAGGCGAGCCCCCGGAAAAAACAGTGGTTTGGATTCCGTCCGCACGTCTCGGCGCATTAATTCCCACGCGGCTGCACAACAAATCGCGTAGAGGAAAAGCGCGGCCACGTTGGCCATGATGGCGAGGCTCTCAAAGGTCGAGGTGAGCGAAAGCAAGAATGCCAAGAATGTGTAGATCCCAATGGCGACATCGGGGGTATGAAAACGCGGGTGCACGTGGGTCAAGATCCGAGGAAGAATACCGTCGCGACTCAACGCGAAGAGAATGCGGGGTGAACTGAGGATGTCGCTCGCGATGAAACCAAATCCGGAGATGGTTGCTCCGGCGAGCAATAAGAGTCGTCCTGCGTTGCCGAGAAAAGTAGCAGCGGTTTCGGCGAGCGGAGCTGCAGTGTATTCACCAAGGCGCGGACCTAACGAACCTTGTGCGACTGATTGAATGAGAATGTAAAGCGTGGTGGTGACCGTGAGAGCGAGGTAAATTGCGCGGGGCACAGTTCGGGCGGGATCTTTCACTTCGCCGCTCGGAATTAGGGCGACTTCAATTCCGAAAAACGCAAACAACAAAAGCAATACGGAATCGCCCACTACTTTTGTTCCCGGCCAGCCGGGCCAGGCAAGGAAAGCAGGATTGATGTAAAAGATTCCCACCGCGACGAGAATGAGGAGCGGTACCAGTTTTGCCACAGTGACGACGCCAACCGCACTTGCGCCATGGCGGACGCCTCGAATGTTGATCACCGCGAGTACCGTATAGACAAGCAGCATAATAACGACGCGTCCCGCGCTGCCGTTTAACCACGGAACAAGTGCAGTGACAGTTCCGGCAAAGAAATTGACGACCGCGGCCACGCTTAGGACAGCAGTCGTATAAAAGAAAAGACCGGTGATGAAGCCAACGTATCGTCCGAAAGCGACCTCGGCATAGGCATACAGTCCACCGGTCAACGAGACCCGGCTGCCAGCCAGGGCAAAGCTGGTGACGAAGAAAGTCATGGCCACTGCACAAACCAAAAACGCAACCGGGGCCGCCGCACCGAGCTGTTTCGACATCGTCGCGGGTAGGGCAAAGATGCTCGCCCCGATGGTAGTGTTGATGATGTTCGCGGCCAGTCCGGGCATGCCGATGGCCCGGTCGAGTTGAGCGTCAGTTTTGCGCTGCTCTTCGTTTATCATCCGGGCATCGTTAGGTGTTCTCCATTCGCGACACAAGTTTCTTTGCGGAGAGATAGCGGAGAAGTGTTGAGCAAAACCTACAAATTTGGTTTAGGATCACCGAATGCGTGCCAGTCATCTTGAGGATTATTATACGTTTCTCCGATTTCCGAGTGTTTCGACCGACGCGGAGTATGCTGACAAAGTTACGGAGTGTGCCCATTGGGTTGTGGAAAAGCTGAATGACATTGGGCTTGAAGCGAAACTTGTCCCAACGCCGGGGCATCCAGTTGTGTGGGGAAAAAACAAACATAAACCCGGGCGACCGACGGTGATGATATACGGGCATTATGATGTTCAACCGCCTGATCCGCTTGAGTTATGGGATTCACCACCATTCGAGCCTGTCCTAAAAGATGGCTACGTTTTCGCACGGGGAGCCACCGACAACAAAGGCCAGATTCTTTCCCATATACTGGGCGTTCAAGAAGCGCTCGAGCAACATGGCGATCTCCCCGTTAATCTTCATTTTGTCATCGAAGGCGAAGAGGAAATCGGCAGTGGCAACCTGGGGAATTTCCTTTCCCAGAATAAGGATGCACTGCGATCTGATGTTGTTGTTGTTTCTGATACGGGAATGGTAAGTCGCGGCCAACCGACGATGAGTTATGGCCTACGAGGAATCACAGCCCTCGAGATCCAAGTCATAGGTCCAAAAATGGATCTGCACTCAGGTGTATTCGGAGGTTCGGTGGCGAATCCGGCTACAGCCTTGGCGCGGCTGCTGGCAACGTTGCATGACGATAAAGGTCGCGTCGCGGTCGCGGGATTCTACGACAAGGTAAAGCCGCTCGAAGCTTGGGAGCGGAAAGCATGGAAAGAACTACCAATAAATGGGGATAAGGAGATCCTGAAGGAGACCGGCGCACCTGCTCTCTTTGGTGAGGAAGGATACACAACGCTGGAGCGAATCTGGGGTAGGCCAACAGCGGAAATCAACGGAATCGGCGGCGGTTATCAAGGAGTCGGAACCAAAACTGTCATCGGAAGTCACGCGATGGCGAAGCTGACGTTCCGTTTGGTGCCAAATCAAGACGGCGACGAAATCCTTAACCTTGTTTGCCAGCATCTCCAGAAGCACTTGCCGCCCGGAGTTACGATCGATATCACACGCGGCCATAGCGGGCCATGGTACGTAACCGATCCTCATTCTCCTGTGGGACAGGCTGCGCAGCGAGCGTTGCGTGAGGCTTTCGGCAAAGAACCGGCCTTGATCCGAGAGGGAGGCAGCATCCCGATCGTATCGCAATTTCGGAGCATTCTCGGGATCGAGACACTTCTCCTGGGTCTTGCCCTGCCAGATTGCCGTGCGCATTCGCCCAACGAGAACTTTCCTCTCGAAAACATCGATGCCGGGATTCGTTTGAACAAAGCCGTTCTGGCGGAGCTTGCGAAGATCTGAACATCTCGGGAAGTCATCGAATATTTTCTATAATATTTGCGTCACTTTCCCATTGCCATGAGACGAGCCAAAGGGATTGCATGCATTTTGGTTTTGATCGGTGCTGTTATGGGCGCGCCGGAGAGAGCGAGCGCCGAGCAGTCGTTAGGCGATAAGATCAAGAAGATCTTCGCCCCAACGCCGACGCCGGCGCCACGAAAGCATCGCAAGAGCTCGACCACGCAAAAGAAGAAGGAGGAGGAAAAAGAACCGGCGGCCAAGCCATCCCCGACCCCAGAGAAGTCACCATCTCCTTCGGCAAAGAAGAGCGGTTCCAAGGGTTCAAAGTCTAAGGAGGAATCGGAGCCGGACGCGTCCGCTTCCCCGAAGAAAAAACAGAAATCGTCACCGTCCCCCGATTCCTCTCCAAGTCCGACATCGAAAAAGAAGCGCAAATCTTCGGCGTCCCCGACGCCATCAGAGGAGGATTCTGCCACGCCCTCACCGAGTCCGGAAGCGACCGCCGGAGAGACCCCATCATCCGAGCCAACTTCATCGCCTTCTCCATCTGCGAAGAAGAAAGGAGCGCCAGCGACAATCGAGGCGAATCGAAAATCGGGTTACGATGAGTATCCAGCCAATGTGCGAAAGATCACTGACAACTCGTTAGAACTGACGAAGCGGGACCTGAAATACAGTTACGGCTCTGCCGATCCAGCAAATGGGGGAATGGATTGCTCGGGCTTTATTTATTATGTGCTGACGCAAAACGGGGTTCGTGATGTGCCACGCGATTCGAGCCAGCAATACATCTGGGTACGAAAAGCGGGGACATTCAAGGCGGTAAACAGCAGGCGCGAGGATACTTTCGAACTGGATGAGCTTGTGCCTGGAGACCTTCTTTTTTGGACGGGAACGTACAATATCGAACGCGATCCGCCGATCACCCATGTGATGATTTATCTTGGTCGCGAGAAAGGAACCAATCAGCGAATCATGGTAGGGGCGAGTGACGGGCGAACCTACAAGGGAGAGTCGCGATACGGGGTCAGTGTTTTCGATTTCAAGGTTCCGCGTCCAGCGAAGACCGATGAAGGCCGGACGAGCCCATCATTTATCGGCTACGGCCGGATTCCTGGCCTGGAGTGATGGAGTTTGATCGTCGGATGAAGCCTTAGCGTCCATATCGTCGTTAGGCGTCGGCGACTCGGCTAAGAGTGATGACCCGGCTGTATTTCGATCGGTTCGGATTCCCATTTGTCCGTTGCGTTGATGCTTAATCCAAACGCCAAGAACAACAGCAACCACAACGAGAGTAACGAGTCGTTGCTCGCGCGGAGTAAGCACAAACATGGCGAGGAAACGCTTCATCTTTTCGCATAGGGAATGGGATCGTCCTGTCCAACTTCTCGAAAACCTTCCAGTCTGATCCGGCATGAATCACAGATGCCACAGGCGAGCGAATCCGGAGTTGGATCATAACAACTGTGGGTTTGAGAGAAATCGACCCCAAGTTCGATCCCTTTCCGAATGATTTGAGCCTTTGACATCATGAGGAGCGGTGCGTGGATCCGAAACCGCGTGCCTTCCACCCCTGCTTTGGTGGCGAGAGATGCCAAGTCTTCGAAGGCGGAGATAAAGGCAGGACGGCAATCAGGATAGCCGCTGTAATCGATAGAGTTCGCGCCGATGAATATGTCCGCCGCTCCAAGGACTTCGGACCAAGCTAAGGCGAACGAAAGGAAAATCGTGTTTCGAGCGGGAACGTAGGTGATTGGGATCTCAGTTTTCTCCTTTCGGTCACGATTCTTTGGAACCGGCATGTTATCCGTGAGTGCGGACCCGCCGAAGACCCGTAGATCAATGACAGCGGTTCGATGTTCGTGCGCACCCAGGGAGGCCGACACACGTTTTGCTGCATCTAATTCAAGGTTGTGCCGCTGTCCGTAATCGAAAGATAACGCGTAGGCTTCGAACCCTTCTCTAAGGCAAATGGCGAGCGTCGTAGCGGAGTCGAGTCCACCGCTCACCAAGACTACCGCGCGCTTCATCGCTTCCCGGAGGTTGAGCGAGCGTGATCTGGAAATTCGGCGCGAACCGTTAGAAAAATCCCACCACGAGCGGAGAATTCCGCTGTGACAGTCGCCTCATGCGGTGAGCATGCCTTTACGAAATCATCGAGAATCCGATTAGTGACGGCCTCGTTGAATGCAGCTTCGTTGCGGTAGGAAGCGAGATAGAACTTCAGTGACTTACTCTCAATACAAAGTCTATCCGGCACGTATTCAATAGTGATCTGGGCGAAATCCATCTGACCGGTGACCGGACAGAGTGAGGTGAAATCCGCCGTCTCAAACCGAATCCGATACCGTCGTCGTGAAGGATTTGGGAAAGTCTCCAAACGCGCCGTAGCTGGCGACGACGGTAACCTTGCTTCGCTTCTGCCGAGCAGAGTCAATCCTGAGCGTTTCTTTGATCTTGCCACACCTGCATTAAAATCGCGGCTGCAACTAGCTTCAATCGCTTAATCGGGTTGTCGCAACATTGGATTCGCGAGCGCTCGCTCGCGATCCCCCGGCTTATTGTAATTCCAGTAATCAACCTTCAGGTTGCGCTTCATTTTATAGTGACTGCCGTCAGCTGCAGTCCACTCCCGAAGCAGGTTCGGACCATCCCGATCTAGACTGAAACGGTCAGTGCCTCCCTCGTGTGCGACCGAGACTTCGATTTTCTTCTCGCTTAGCTCGAACGAAATTTTCGCCGGCTTAAAAGCAATTGTATCCTTCTTTGAGTTAATGATTGAACCGGCTAATTGAATAGTGAATTCCTTGGTCGGTTTCGAAAAATCAATCGTTCGTACGAGCCATGGCAGCTCATCATAAAAATAGCCGTCCTTAGGCTTAGCAATGGTCTCTTTCCCTTCAGCCATCCCATCCCAATAGGTGTGATATTCGTAGGTAAGTTGATCGCCATTGCGACGGGCTTCCTTGAAGGTGTTGCCACAACTGTCATTGCTGGTGAGAGAAAACTTTAAGAGCTCTGCATTATCCACTCGCCAGAAATTTGAGTGCATCTGCTGGTAGACATAGAGACCGGTTGGGACATGAAGGATTTGATTCAATTTTAGGACCGGAATTGCATCTGGCCGCGGAGTGCCTTCCGGCTTTACGACTTGTTTAGGATCGAACGGCTCGCGCACCAGAATATGCAGAACCTCACACGGCCGCTTAACACCATAACGAATGATTTGCGCATCGTAGATATTGAATTCCGCTTTGCCGTCGTTCCAATAATTGTTGTTTTGCAAGAGGGCCGGGGTGAATTGTGCGAAGATCTCGCCACTCAAACAGAATCCGAGCGAGATCAACCAAGGCAATTTGGACATCAGAATCAAAAATATGGTATTTCGAGCGGGTGTCGAACCTTTCGGGCGCTGTGCTTGCAGAGGTGAGATTGAAGCTGAACGTAGATGAGAAAATGGGAAGTCTTGATCACGAGCCACAGAAAGAGGTTTTACCGAGCGGGATCGCCAATCCGGGTGTCATAGACCTCTTTGCACTCGATCAGAGAACCGGTGAAGTCCTCCTCGTGATGCACGAATCGAGGTCTTGGGACGACTCAGACGAGCGTCTGCATCAGCTCCAGGAGAAATTTAACGCTTACGTTTCTTTCGTTCTGGATGGCGAGATGGTTGGAGCGCATCCGGAGCTGGGTGGGAAGAAAGCTCGGATTGAATTGCGTTGTAAACACATGCCGGGCGAACGCGAGCTCGGTTTCCTTGAATTGATTCACAACCAGCTCGCTCTGCAGGAGATTAAACTGGAGGTCATTGTGGCCCACAATGGGGGTTGCGGCGCGGATTGTGGGTGTAGCGAGGTTGCAGACGGCCGTGCTTCTGAGGCGCAATAGTCTGCGAGGTTTTGACCCGAAAGGCGTCCCTTTGCCAATTCAGTAGTTCAAAAACGAAACGACCGGAATAGGTGTCAGCTTTTCGCGCCCATGTAAGAATTCCAGCTCAATTAAGAACTGTGCTTCCAGAAGGACACCACCAACTTTTTTGATCAGGACTGCGGCCGAGGCTGAGGTGCCACCTGTTGCGAGCAGATCGTCAATCAAAACGATCTTTTCACCCCGTTCGATGGCATCGATATGGAGTTCCATTTCGGCTTCGCCATACTCGAGCGAATATTTCGCGCTTTCAGTTTTGTAGGGGAGCCGACCCTTTTTTCGAAGCGGAACAAAACCAATACCCAGCTCATAGGCGACCGCCGATCCAAATAGAAATCCACGCGCATCGATTCCGACTATTTTATCAATTTT
>Ga0207701_10006130_pt1 | contig 12034 bp, 11 predicted proteins | sample KBSSwiSSwithPhiX_FD_184294 | JGI IMG/M metagenome (GOLD analysis project Ga0207701, IMG submission 184294) | Switchgrass rhizosphere bulk soil microbial communities from Kellogg Biological Station, Michigan, USA, with PhiX - S5 (SPAdes) (version 2) | ecosystem: Environmental > Terrestrial >...
AGACCGCCCAGCCACCCAAGATGCCGATATAATTTCCAAAAATGGTGAGCGCCGGCAACATGATCATCATCGCAATAAAACGAGGTACTACCAGAAATTGCACCGGGTCAATCGCCATGACCTCCAGCGCCTCGATTTCCTCGGACACCTTCATTGTACCTAGCTCGGCGGCGACAGCAGAACCGCTCCGGCCGATGACAATCACCGCGATCAAGACCGGTCCCATTTCTCGCAGCAGGGTCAGCATCACCAGATCAGGAATGTACATTTGCGCCCCGAGAGTTTCGAGAGAGTGCGCAGCCTGCATAGCCAGCGTCACGCCCACGCTGAAAGCCGTCAACGCAACCATCGGCGCAGCGCGCACACCGATGAAAACCATCTGCCGGAAGATGGGCGAGATCTTGAAAAATTGACCGGTGAACGGCGCGACGAAAATCCAGTAGAGCAAACTCAAATTGAGCTGGAGATAATTTTTCAAAGCAAATCTAGAAGTACATCTTCAAGAGCCTGAGATCGCGCGTGTAAAGTCCAATCCCAAGTCACCGAAAATCACCTGGGCTGCGTTTCTTCCCGGCGCCATCGAGACACCCGGGCCGGGATGACTGCCGGAACTGCAGAGGTACACGTTAGGAACAGGCGTTTTGTATTGGCCAAGCTCAGGAATCGGTCGGAGCGAACCGCTTTGATAGGGAAGAAACGCGCCCTGGCCAAGTGTGCCGCGAACGGCGCTGATGATTTTGCGTGAAATATCAATCGGCGAATGAGTGACCCGCTTTAGAATTTTTGCCTTCAGGTCAGGAATGTAATTCGCCGTAATGAGGTCGATCAGGTAATCGGCGTACGGTTCGCGCGCGTTATCCCACGTGCGTGCCGGGATTTTGCCGGTGGCATCGCCAGTAATCACGTACGGCACACTTAGCATCACGAACTTCATCAGCGCCTTGCCTGCCGGTGCGCGACTGGGATCTATCGCGGAATCGTTCCAACTCACGATCATCGGCGCCGATGGCAGTAAACCACCGCGGCATTGTAGATATACCCGTGCGAAGAAGTCCAGAGACGGTTCGGCAAGATGGACATGCGCTGATTGCCGCGCGGCGCTTCCGGCTTTGTAATTAACAGGGCTGTCCAGCGCGACGAAGATAACGAAAACTGAATCGCCCCACTCGTATTGTTTCATCTTATCGAGAATTTCTTGTCCGACCATTTCCTTGCCTAACAAGTGGATCACAAGATGAGCTGGATCGATGTTGGAGACGATCAGCTCACTAGCAGGAATATCCTCTTCGTTCGCGAGACGTACGGCGTTAGCGCGCTTTGCGTCGCCGAGAATTTTTTCGGCAAGTGCGTTGGTGCGGATTTCGCCGCCATCTGCTCGCAGATCTTCAGCAAGAGCAAGCGTAACGCGATGCATCCCGCCTTTGACAAGGTTATTGCCCGCGTTTTGCAGGACCGAGGCAAATAGCCAGCCCAGTTCTGCGCCTCCAGCGTCGTCAGGTGAGGCGCCTAAAAACGTGGCGAAGGCGCCGAAAAGCGTCTTCGTAGCGTCGGATTCGAGTGTCTGGTTCGCCCACGATCTGACGCTCTGCATGCTAAAGCGATAGGCTTCCATGCCAGCAGGCAAGGCGGCAAAGTGAACTGCGGCTGCCGGAAATGAAGGCGGCGGTGAAAACATCGCCGCGGTAATCGCATCCTTTTCCGCGAGAAACTGGTGCATCAGCGCACGCCATGTGGCGGCGTCGTTTGCAGAATAGGGGACGATCTCTGCGACAGTTTTTTCGATATCGCGATGAACGCTGATGAGGTTGCCGTCGGGAAACGCATGTGAGAAAGGAATCTCCGGCCCAATCAGTTCGTAGCGATCAAGCAAGCCCAGCTCCTTCGGAACCGGTGACAGATTTGCAAGTTGATAGCCGCTCGCGTGAATGTCAGACCAAAAGCCAGGAAGCGTTTCTTCTTCAGTGACAGTCATACCACCAACGGTGTGGTATTGTTCAAGGACCAGCACCTTCAGCCCGGCCCTGGCCAGATAACAGGCACAGGTCAGGCCATTGTGCCCCGCGCCGATGATGATGGCGTCATAATGCTGCAGCATGTTCAGATGAGTGGGCAATTTTTCGGTTGCTCCGACTGCGCAGAATGCCAAGCTGCGCGCACCGACGAAAGCCGAAAGTTCAGGTGCACTCGATGATGGCTTCCGGCAGCACACTAGAAAGACAATGGACCAAAGCGAAATCGATGCTGTCCGCGCGTTACTGAGCTCAAAGCCGCGTCCAGTTGGTTGGGCTGAAAGGCGAAAACGTCTCGACGCCGTTGGGTCTTTTTGGCCCGTCGCAGATGATGTGGAGCTCACGGCAGTCGATGTAAATGGAATACCGGGGGAATACTCCATCGTTCCGGGGAGCGATCCTTCTCGCGTGCTCATATTTTTTCACGGTGGCGGCTATTGTTCAGGATCGATCATGAGCCACCGGCGCCTGGTGACGGAGACCGGGCGAGCGGCGAAAATGCGTACACTCGCCATTGAATATCGACTCGCACCTGAGCATCCGTTCCCCGCGTCGTACGATGACGCGCTAAGTGCTTGGCGATTCCTGCAAAATCAAAACATAGCTGCTGCCAACATCGCGATCGGTGGCGACAGCGCCGGCGCAGGACTCGCTCTCGGATTGATCACCCGCTTGCGTGACGCGCGCGAGGAGCTTCCCACATGCGCCTGGCTTGTTTCGCCATGGACCGATCTGACAATGTCCGGTTCGACGCTTGTGAGCAAGGCCGCGGTCGATCCACTTATTCACAAAGAATATCTGAACGAATTAGCCGATGCATATTTGCCCGCTGGAATAGACAGAAAAGATGCACGCGTCTCCCCGCTCTACGGCGATTTCAAAAACTTTCCTCAGTTGCTAATCCAAGTGGGTTCTGACGAAACCCTTCTTGACGACGCTAGTCGACTTGCCGCCCTGGCGGGAGCGGCCAATGTCGCAGTGACTTTGGAAATCTGGCCACACATGATTCATGCGTGGCCTTTGTGGAACGCTCATCTGAAAGATGGGCGTCGTGCCATTGCCAAGGCAGGCGCATTTATCCGCGAGCAAATTGAGGTAGGAACGTCGCGTTCAGCGCGGATCAACAAAGCACCCTGAGATCGAACCTAAATTAGCTTACGGCGTTTTTGCAATGGGACCTTTGGAAGGTGTTTCACCGGAGTACCCAGCATGTTTATCCCGTCGAAAAGTTGAGGGAGTTAGGGTGAAACGTTTCTGGATTGACACCATGGCGAAGAACAACTGATTTAGAAAACGCGCCCATAGACTCGCGTTCCATCTGCCGGCAAGAATGGTAACGACTGATCTAAAGATTAGCTTTGGTGGGTGAGGGTTGAAGAAAATGTCACGGAATTGCGGTGTGTAGAATCCCACGACAAATCGTCGAAACGTTTCGAACCGTTTGCGCTGACGACGAGAGAATGTCGCGAACCTTGAAGCTGAGAAATCATTTCTCGCCATCGCCCGATCGAGTTCGGCAGCGGCTTCGATTCCCGATTCCATGGCGATCGACACTCCAGTGGAGAATACAGGGTCGAGAAACGAACCTGCGTCGCCGGCCAAGATCCAGCGATCCCCGGCATACACCGAAGCACTGTACGAAAAATCCTTCTCAGCGCGGACGGGCCACTCGCGCCGCGCATCGCGCATTAACTCAGCGACAATCGGAGTATCGGCGATCGTGCGATTGAGTGTTTCCTCCGGCGAACCATCCGCCAATTTGCGATAAAGCGCCTTTGGTAATACTACTCCAACACTCGTTAATTCTTTTGAAATCGGGATAAGCCAGAACCAGCCAGCATCGCTGCGAGCGACAAGCCGGATATCATCGGGCCGTTCGCCTTCCAGACGAGGCACGTTCGTGTAATGGGAATATATCGCGACGTTGGCGAGCCGGGATTCCTCAGTGCGCAGATTGAATTTTCGCGCAATCAATCCTCCGCGCCCAGTGGCATCAACCAAAGCGCGCACACGCACGTATCGAGTTGTACTGTCGCCGCGCGAAGCAACGTCTAGGATTGCCTTATCCGGCGAAAACTCGCACGTAACCACATTGCTGCCTTCTTGAACATTTACGCCGACTTCGCGAGCCCGTTGCAGCAGAATGCGATCAAATTCCGCGCGGCATACTTGATAAGTCTGCGGTCTCGCCACGTCCCAGGCGTTTGCGAAGTCGACATATCGTCCGCTCTGCCCGTCATGCGTATAAAGACGCGCACCCCATTTCGCTGGAAAACATGCGCTCTCGATCTGGTTGGCTACACCCAAAGCCGCCAAGGCGTCGTTAACAGTCGATAGTAACGACTCCCCGATATGAAATCGCGGGAATGTCTCACGCTCAAAGAGAACGACCGAATGACCACGCTGAGCCAGGGAGATGGCCGCCGACGAACCAGCAGGACCGCCTCCTGCGACGGCGAAGTCGAAGTCATATGAAGATCTTGTGTGCGACATCAGGTCACCCTATGGCAATTCCGTTTTTGGATGACTGAGGGACCATTTCATATCAAACCGCGCTTTCTGAAATCACCCAGATTACCGCCAGAGGAGCGCCCCACCAGATCGATTGTAAACTTCAGCAGACAAACTTCCCACGCGTCGTCCACGCCCTGTATGATGGCGCTGAGTGGTTCGTTCTTGTTTTCGACCTGGCGTTTGGTGCGATTGATCACCGCATCAATTGAGTCACTCAGCGTCTGTTCGCTCAAATCGGTTTTGCGAAATTGAAACCCGTACCGGAGGACCGCGATATTTCGCGCGTGCTCGCGTAATTGATCCACGTAGCGCTCCGCCTTTCGTCCAAAGCCTTCCAGTAACAGCCGGCAGTAATGTTCCGGACTCAGAATTTGCGGGCGTTCCGCTTCGATTTTCCCGTTACGAATCCGCACCTGATTCACGCGGTCCATCAGCTCTGAAATCAAATAGAAATTGAAGCTCGTGCTTCCGAACGTGGCGATCTGACGCTCCGGGGCAAGGATCACGTGCGTGTTCTCGAGCGCATAATCAAAATCGTCGCGGGTCATGAAGAATGGAAGGTATGGTGTCCGTCGTTCTTTTCAACGGACACCAGCAGCGAATAAGTGCTGGCCCGGTTCGGCCGCCCGCAAAAAAACCCTGCGGTTACCTATTTTTTTGCCTGCGCTTTTTCGCCGCCGGTTTGTTGCTGCGTCTGCTGTGATTGATTTTGCTGCTGTGGCTGAAATAGCGAGAGATATTCGCCGTAGCCTTCTTCTTTCAACTTTTCCACCGGAATAAAGCGCAACGCAGCGGAGTTCACACAGAAGCGTTGACCCGTTGGCGCGGGGCCGTCGTCGAAAACATGACCGAGATGCGAATCGCTCGATTTTCCACGGACCTCGACCCGCTCCATTCCGTAAGAAGTATCACGCTTTTCTGTGACGTTTTCTGACTTGATCGGCTTGGTAAAACTGGGCCAACCCGTGCCGCTATCGAATTTATCCTGCGAACTGAAAAGCGGCTCGCCCGTGATAAGGTCGACGTAAATTCCCGGTTTGTGATTGTCCCAGTAGGCATTGTGAAAAGGGGTTTCCGTGCCGCATTGACGCGTCACTTTGTACTGGTCCTTCGTTAATTTCTGTTGCAATTCGGTATCGCTTGGAACGGGTTTGATCGCTTTCATTTTCTCGGCTTCTTGCTTGTGTCCTTGAGCATACCCGAACAAGATCGAACCGACAATGACGACGAATGCTCCGCCCAGCCCAAACCACAAAGTTTTGTATGAGCGTTTATGTTTGTGTGTTATTCGAGTCGTTTTCATCTCTGTTTTCTCGCGTGAGAATTGTCCTTCTGGCAGTGCCTACCTTTGCGCATAACTGCGCTTCCTTAAGGAATGCGGGGGGATTTGTTTTCCTAACTAAATTCGCAGATTAGACATAAAATGGTTGCGATGCGTTCATTTCTGTCTGCGGCGGTACTGTTTTGGGCTTGCGGCGAATCGGCCGTACTGCTTTAAGTGCGGTCGTGACGCGATTTCAGCCCGTGAACTAGCTTCAAATGGCGTTAAGCAGATTTTGGGTCGCTCTCTTCCTTTGTTCGATTGTCTTTCTCCTTGTCCAGCTCTTCACCGGGCGATACTACAGCATTGAATTTGCCGTTAGCGGCAAAAAGGACGATCCGCTGCTACAACGCGAGTACTACGTCGATAATCTGCCATCGGAAGTAGAGCGCAGCATGCAGAGCGCGTCCGATCACAAGATCACGATCGACGGAAAAGAGTATCAGTACACGATCGACAACGAGGTCTTGAAGCTCTACGCCGGCAAACAAGCCGCTGACGGCATCGTGCCGCAATGCAAAACTACGATTTTCGAAATCATATTGCCGTTGATTGCGTACCTGTCGTTCTTCAGCGGTATCCTGCAGTTGCTAATCGACAGCGGCGCTGCGGAACGTGTCGCAAAACTTCTCAGTCCGATTTTCGTCCACGTCTTTCCGGACGTGCCTCGCGGTCATCCGTCGATCTCGTACATGACATTGAACTTCGCAGCGAATTTCCTCGGCCTCGACAGCGCGGCGACACCGTTCGGCTTAAAGGCGATGCAGAGCCTCCAGGAACTGAACGATCAAAAGGACCGTGCAAGCAATTCACAAATCATGTTCATGTGCTTGCATGCCGCCGGGCTGACGCTCCTTCCGACTTCGATTATCGGCTATCGCGCGGCGGCGCATGCGACTAACCCAGCGGACGTGATGCTGCCGTGCATTATCACCTCGTTCATCGGCACGGTTGCGGCGCTTGTACTCGTGGGCCTTCGGCAGCGAATCAATTTACTCAAGGCTAAGATTGTGATCGCAATCGGCGGAATTGTAGCCGTTATCGCAGCGTTGCTTGTTTATATCACGCAGCTGGATCTGATCAGCAAAAGCCATTTCACCGGCAATCTCTCGAACGGTTTGCTGCTCGGCCTTATCTTCGCGATTCTCTGCTACAGCTTGTTTCGCGAGAAGCAATTCGCGGCAAAGGACACAACGATATTCAATTCGTTCGTCGAAGGCGCATACAACGGCCTTGCGGTCGGGCGTATCATTTTCCCGTATATCCTTGGTATGCTTGTCGCGATCTCACTTTTTCGAAACAGTGGATTGTTCGAGATGTTCGCCAACATGCTGACAAGGGTATTTCGCGCCGTCCACGTGAGCGATCAGATCGTCAATGCACTGCCAATCGCAATTCTTCGACCATTCAACTCGGCCGGAAGCCGCGGATTCCTGCTCGACGCGATGTATACGTACGGCGCCGACTCTTTCACCGGCCGCCTCGGTTGTGTGTTTCAATGTGCAGCGGAGACGACGTTCTACGTCCTCGCCGTTTACTTCGGGAGTGTGAAGATCAAGAATACTCGTTACGCACTAAGCACGATGCTGCTGGTCGACCTGATCTGCGTCTTCGCGGCGATCTTCGTCTGCCTGGCATTCTTTGAATTGCGGGCAGGTATTCCTGGCGCGCGTTAGCTGTGCTACATCAACTGCGCCGCCGCTCCGCGCGCCACGTCAGTAAAGTCCAGAGCCAGCTTAGAGAATCTTCGATGGCAAGTAAGAGCGCGAGCGGACCGGGTATTGCCCCAAAAAGCCATAGTATGGCCATGTTCGGTGCGACAAATGGGCGATCGATCAATGTGGCGAAAACAAAGCCTTCCGCATTGAGACGTCCACTCAGGAGATAGAGCATGCCGAACCCTGAAACCAGCATGCCGATCAATCGCAAAAATCCAGACGCTTGCAGAGTCAGAGGCCCGAAATGCATTAGCCTCGCCATGAAATCGGGAAAGAGCAGAAGCAACCCGCCCTCGGCGAAGATGATCCACCCATAAATCTCGACCGTTTTTGCAGCGCGACTTTGCTCCGGCGGCGAGAGAAGGCGTCTGAACATCTTGCCAACCTACTCCGTCATTTCGCGCGGAGTCGAGAATGAAGCGGCTGGGGAAGCCGCGACATGGACGGAAAGGCTGGAGGCCGAGCGAACGGGAAGTGAGCAATCAAATCCCGTGGCAAGAATTTGAAATAATTCATCGGGATCCTTCGACTTCGCTCAGGGTGACCGACGCTTCTACAATCACAATAAGTTCTCGAGGTACATCTTCCGATCGAACAGCGCGAAATCATCGAGCTTTTCGCCTGTGCCGACGAACCGAATGGGAATTCCAAGTTCGTTTTGGATCGCCACCACAATACCGCCTTTGCCGCTGCCATCGAGTTTGGTCACGATCACGCCGGTAAGTCCCAGCGCGTTATGAAACTCGCGCGCCTGACTCAGTGCGTTACTGCCTGTGCTTGCATCGACGACGAGCAAAGTCTCTTGGGGTGCGTCCGCATCGAGTTTCGCCAGAGTGCGTTTTATCTTTTGCAGCTCGGCCATCAGATTTGCTTTTGTGTGTTGCCGTCCAGCGGTGTCGCACAGCAAAAAGTTAATCTCCTGCTTCGCCGCTGCCTGATACGCTTCGTAACAAAGCGCCGCGGGATCTGCCCCATGCTGGCTGCGAACGATTTGAACGCCGAGTCTTTTTGACCAGATATCGAGTTGCTCGATAGCCGCTGCACGAAATGTGTCTGCCGCCGCGAGCATAACCGAATGGCCGGCATGCGTCAGATTGCGTGCGAGTTTTGCGGTCGAAGTTGTTTTGCCGGTTCCGTTCACGCCTACAATCAAAATCACGGTCGGTTTGCCGCTTGTTCGGCGAATCGGCGCAGTGTCACGCGGCAGAATGCGCGCGATTTCTTCACGCACCGCTTTGATTACGTCTCCGATTCCCAGTAAAGCCCACGCCTCGCGTTCCTGGAGTGTTTTGATGATGCGCATCGTCATCGGGACACCGAGGTCGGCGCGGATGAGCGTTTCTTCGAGCTCGTCCCAGTCAATCGGTTTGCCGGCGAATTGCTTGGCGAGTGATTCAAGAAAGTTCATATCTGTTTTATCACGCCAAGCGAAGTCGAGAGATCAGTGGCTTCCGTTTCCAGCTTTCCGAAAGGGATGATCAGAGATTCCTCGACTTCGCGCGGAATGACAACCTTGTGGAAACGCTTTAACGATTCAACGTTTCAACGAATCACGAGTCCTTCTTCACCGGCTCACGAGCGGGGCGATCCAAATCCTTTCGAATACGATCGAGAATTCCATTCACAAATCGGCCCGAATCCGCGCCGCCGTACGCCTTCGCCAGCTCGATCGCTTCGTTGATGGAGACGACTGGGGGGATGTCGTCGCGATAGAGCATTTCGTAAATCGCCAGCCGGAGGACGTTGCGATCCACCGCTGAAATCCGGCGAAATTCATAATTCTCGCAGTAACGCCGAATGCGCTCATCAATCTCTGGTAAATGCGCCACCATTCCTTCAATTAGTGGCTGTGCGAATTCGCGGACCCGCGGTTGCGCAGGGCAAAATTCCCAGAACTCATCGATCTTGTCCGGGCCTTCGCCGCGCTGGAGATCACGCCAGAAATGATATTGAACGGCAGCTTCCCGCGCTCGGCGACGTTTACCCATTATCCCTTCGGCGGACTGGAGACCGCCGCTCCTTGTTTGTTGCGAATCTCGGACAAAGCGTTCGCGATTTCCACCGCTGCGCGCGCGGCTTCGGTTCCGCGGTTGATTTTATTTTCAAGACAACGCGCTCGCGCCTGGTTTTCGTTATCAAAACTCAGCACTGCATTGATTACTGGCACGCCGTGTTCAATGGCGATGCGCTGCAGAGCATCAGTAACAGAGCGACTCAGGTTTTGTGCGTGATCGGTTTCGCCTTGAAGGATGACTCCGCACGCGATGATTGCATTGGCTTTGTTTTGGATCGCAAGTTCGCGCGCAACCACGGGAATCTCGAACGAACCCGGCACGCGATGGAGCAAAATCTTGGAATCCGGCGATAGAGCGCGCAGCTCCTCGGTCACATGCTCTATGAGTCCATCCACGTATTGCGTATTGAACCGGCTCGCGACGATGTGGAACGTGCGATTGACCTTGGCAATTGGCGGACGGGACGGTGTCGATTTCGACATCGGTTGTTCAGATCTGCAGTCGGCAATCCGCAATCACAGCAAGTGCCCAAGCTTCGTCTTTTTTGTTTCGAGATATCTTTCGTTGTGCGGATTGGCTTCGGCCCGGATCGGTACCTGCTCGATCATTTCCAAACCGTAGCCCTCCAGGCCGACAACTTTCTTGGGATTATTTGTGAGGAACCGGAACTGTCGCACGCCAAGATCGAAAAGAATCTGTGCTCCAAGGCCGTAATCGCGCAGGTCACTGGCGTATCCGAGCTTCGCGTTGGCCTCTACGGTGTCGAGCCCTTGCTCCTGCAACTTGTATGCATGGATTTTTGCCGCCAAACCGATGCCGCGGCCCTCTTGTCGCATGTAAACCAAAACGCCGCGCCCTTCCTCCGCGATTTGCCGCAGCGCTGCGTGCAATTGATTTCCGCAATCGCATCGTCGTGACGCGAAAACGTCGCCGGTGAGACATTGGCTGTGAACGCGCACGAGAGTCGGTTTGTCCTTGTCGATCTGACCTTTCACGAGTGCAAGATGGTGCTGCCCATCGACCTTCGAGCGATATAAATGCAAATCGAAATCGCCGTAATCGGTCGGCATTTTTACGATTTGCTCAAGCTCCACCAGTTTTTCGCTCTTGCGTCGAAAGGCAATCAAACTCTGTATCGTGCAAATACGCAGACCGTGTTTGTTGCGGAACTCCATTAGTTCCGGAAGACGCGCCATCGTGCCGTCGTCGTGCAAAATCTCGCAGAGCACGCCAGCCGCTTGCAGGCCTGCCATTGTTGCCAGATCGATGGCGGCCTCGGTGTGACCCGCGCGCCGCAGCACGCCGCCGTCTTTTGCGCGTAGGGGAAATATATGACCCGGCTGACTTAAATCTTCCGGCGCCGATTTCGGATTGGCGATGGCCAATATTGTCGTGGCCCGATCGTAGGCACTTATTCCTGTGGTCACGCCTCGCGCCGCATCTACTGAAACGGTGAAGTCGGTGTTATGTTTTTCCCGGTTTTGCGCCACCATTCTTTGCAAGCCGAGCTGATCGGCGCGCTCATTCGAGATTGGGACACAAATCAAGCCCCGACCGTGCGTTGCCATGAAATTGACCGCTTCAGGCGTCACTTTTTCCGCCGCCATAACCAGATCGCCTTCGTTCTCGCGATCTGCATCGTCGGTCACGATCACCATGCGCCCTTTGGCGATGTCGCTTAGAACATCGTCGATCGCGTCGAACTGGAATGTTTCCGTCGGCCGGGAAATCATCGAGAACAATACCATTACTTCCTGCCGGATGCTCGGCAACTCTTACTCGTTCTAATGCGAAACCATTGAGTAGGGACCGTGCAGCACGGCATCCAAAAACCAGGGAACGAGTTGATCCGCTGCGACGCTCCCTGTATCCGGAGTCGGTGACTCCGACGACGCCGCTGAGGATTGCGCCCAGACCGTGTTGACAATGCATCTCATTACGATCCGGGAAACAAATCTCATTCTCCCGGATTCAAGATGGATGCTCTATTCTCAGCAAGACCAAACACTTGGTGGCGCACCTTGCCTGCACGGCAATTTCTGACTAGAGACAACAGTGCAATTGAATAAGTCCGATAAGATCTTTGTTGCCGGCCACCGCGGAATGGTCGGAAGTGCGCTTGTTCGGCGACTCGAAGCGAGCGGTTTCACTAATCTGCTGACGCGCGATCGATCGCGCCTTGATGTCCGTAACGAATCGGCAGTCGCTGAGTTTATTGCGGAGGAAAAGCCAGACGTTGTGATTCTAGCCGCAGCGAAGGTTGGGGGAATAAAGGCTAACAACGATTATCCAGTCGAATTTCTTCTCGATAATTTACGTATCCAGAACAATGTAATTCGCTCGGCATTTCAAACGGGCGTGAGCAAATTCCTCTTCCTCGGCAGCTCCTGCATTTATCCGAAACTGGCGCCCCAACCGATCTCCGAAAGTGCGCTGCTTACGGGCCCGCTGGAGCCG
>Ga0207701_10006131_pt1 | contig 12033 bp, 26 predicted proteins | sample KBSSwiSSwithPhiX_FD_184294 | JGI IMG/M metagenome (GOLD analysis project Ga0207701, IMG submission 184294) | Switchgrass rhizosphere bulk soil microbial communities from Kellogg Biological Station, Michigan, USA, with PhiX - S5 (SPAdes) (version 2) | ecosystem: Environmental > Terrestrial >...
ATTGCCCGGACTAAGATGCCGCGCTCGGCATCGAACGAGAGAACGCGGGCGATCTGCCCGAAGTTCTCGATGATTTCCCCCACCGAGGGGGTCCAGTCAGAGACTGGAAGGGAGAGGATCGGGTCCATGTGGACCTCCTTGCTTTGCATGTCTGATCAGTGGCCTCCCTGCTCTGCGGTGATCCAGCGCTTGCCGTTCCAGAACATCTGCGGGCGGTTAGCGGCGGCGATCCTGGCTGCTGCCTTTGCGGCTTCCTGCGCTTCGTTTCTCATGTCCCTAAGATATACCCTGCATCAGGTAGAGTCAATAGGGTTTGAGGGGAGTTTTGTTACAGTTTCCCAGAATGGCGCAGACTTGACCTCTTCGAGATTGTGCGGATCGACGCGCTGAAACCTGCCGCTGTGGTCCCAGACCACGGAGATGGTCTTACGGTTGACGCGGATTACCTTGCCCTGGATGGGGCTGTATTCCTCGGAATCGTAGCTCGTGCCGGTCATCACCATAGCGGTGACGTAGTCGCCGGGCTGAACGTTCGTCAGGGTCGGGCGGGTCATGAGTCAAACTCCACAACTTCGATGAAAACATCGAACGGTGAGATGCTGTACTGCTCGCCTTCGCGCTCGACCAGCACCTGAGCAATGAACCCCTCGCGGTCAGGCACGAGGCCGACGACGCGAACGATCTCATCGTGGATCAGAACGTCGTCGCCTACGCGCGGCTGGCGGCTCAGGACTGTGTAGTGCTTCATGCCTGCGCCTTCTGCGCCTCAGCGAGGCGGCGGGCCTGCCGCACGCTGGCGAGTTCAAGGGCTTCGCCGCTCGCGAGGCGTGCGCGGCACTTGTTGCAGGTTTCGTTCTGCGACTTGACGGCCTTACCAGCGAAGCAATACTTGCAGCAGACCCAGGACTGTCGGACACTTGCCATGTACGTAATATACACCCTGCAATGAGTAGAGTCAATAGGGTTTCAGACCAATTCCGTGCCGGCTTTGCACTCGTGGTCGCGGACCTCGGCGCCGATGAACGAGAGCGATGCCTCGTCATCGGTCGGGACCGGGGTGTAGCAGCCGCAACTCAGGTGCAGCCGGGTTCGCTCGTTCAGCATGTCTGGCTCTGAGCCGACAACGGTGACGGTGATGGTGGTCATCGCGTGTAGCTCCTTGTGGCGAGCGTTGCCGGGAAGGCAGCGCTCGCGGCGATGTGAGTATCGATGGCGTTACGGTCTGAGTAGGCAACCCAGCCAAACTCGCCCTTCTTCGCAATGGCGTAGTCACCGCGCTCGAAAGCAACGCCTAGCTTGGTGCTGACGCGCTGGCGGATCTGAACTACGATCCACTCGGGGCCATCCCAATGTCCGCGATACTGCGGCCACTGCGCGTTCTGGCGATCTGCGATCCCTCGCAACTGCGCTCGCATCCTGTCGAACTCTGGGGCGCTGGTAATGTTGCTCATGTCTCTAATCTACAGCATGCACACAATGCTGTCAATAGATTGGTGAAAGTCTAGCCGGCATGATGCCGGCTAGACTTGTGGTGCCGCTCGTGCTCAGCCGTGTGAGATCCGATCCGAGGTCGCTAGCTGGCGCGGCGGTTCAGCCTAGATGCTGAACATGCGAGACAGCGCGTTGTTCCGCGTGTCCCACAGGCTGACGCTGAGGTAACCCTGCTCTTTCAGCCGGTTTACCCATAAGCGGGCCTCTCGACCGTGCTCGGCCTCAAAGTTGATGTAGCCGTACTGCCCGTTCTGGCTTGAATGAAGTTCGCCAGGACCGAAGTAGTCGGGATCGTGGTTCGGCGCAGCCGCCGCTGCGGCACTTGTAATCTTGCCGATCTTGCTTGCTCGGTTGTCCCATAAAACCTGATAACGGATGTTCATGGTCTCACTCCCTGCTCGCGCAGGATCTGCTCTTGCTGCCAGACGGTGCGCTGCCGCTGGTACTCGGTGTTATGGATGGCCCGAGCGACATCGTCACAGGCCCGAGCTATGTCCATCACGTAATCGTCTGGCGCATCGCGCAGCGCCAGCCTCAGGGTTTCCCGCGCCGACCGTAGCCGGCGCAGTGCGAGGTCTGCGGCCTTGAGTTTGGTGGTGTAGTTCATGTACTCAATATACAGCATGCAGGTATGGCGTCAATACCCTAGTTTCCTGCCGGCATGAACTCGGTGACGTGCCGGTGAATGTGGACGGGCACGCCGGCTGCGCGGCAGCGGTCAACCATGTCGCGCGTGCCCTTCGAGTGCTCTAGATCGTCATGGAAGGCGTGGCATACGTCAGGCTGGTAGTAGTTGAGCATGCGCTGATTGCGAATCGGGCCAGCCGCGAGACCGTGGATCGACCACCGCGCGGGTTCCGGGTAGACTGTCCATTGCCGCATGCGACCATAGGCGTCAGCGTGCGTATCGGCGCCTCGGGCTGCGCCGTGGATGAGCACCGTGTCAGGCCCGTACTGGCTCAGCACCTGAACGATCAGCAGCGCATCGTGCCAGTCCCTGCTCCCGGTTACGAGCACCCTGGTCATGGCTTCACCTCGTCCGAATAGAAACCCGCCTCGACGGCTCGGCGGTAGATCAGCAGCCGTTCAATGTCCAGCCCTAGCGCGAGAGCTTGCAGCGCGGCCAGTGCTCGCTGTGCCTGCTCGTTGGTCCGTGTAGCTCCTAGAACCGCCATGAGGTTTAGCTGTACCATCGTTCTGTCCTTCTCTTTGCCCGAAGAGGTGGGGCAATCCCTGAAGCAGACGGCCCCCGGTTGACGACGCGCCGGGGGCCGCTCTGTGTCCTGCGCTACTCGATGTCCTGGCCTGCGTAGCGCAGCAGGCCACTGAAACGCTTCTCGGCGTCCACACGATCATCCGTGTGACCGATAGCGCGAGCGGCGGCGGTGCCGCCCTGGATGAGATCCCACAGGTTTGTGGGGTCACCGTTGCTGCCTGTGTCGCCGCCGCGAGCAGCGAGGCTGACCGCTACGCCAGACTCAAGGCGACCGAAGCCCTTACGTTCGAGCCACTTCTCAACGTCGCTCGGCTTGTTGGCAATCTTGGTTTCCTGTGCCTTGCGGATGGCATCCTCGATGGGCTTGGTGCTCGCCTCGCTGAGCGCTGCGAGCGCTGGCGTGGCTTCCTGAATGAACCGCTCAGGCGCGAGGTGCGTATGGCGGATGCGAAGCTCCTCGACCTCTGTGGCGTCCCAGATGATGCGGTTGCAGCAGACGTACGAGTAGAGGAACGTCGCGAGGCCGAAGGTGGCTTTGCCCACTTCTGAGTTCCACGTGTAGAAGCCTCGGAAGTAGGTCTGGTCGCCAATGCTGATCGGGCGGCTCTCGTCAACGAGGAACATCCAGATGTCGCGGTCGGAGGCGTACAGGGTGGTCGAGTTCTTGTCTACGGTGAATCCTTCCTGACCGAGGTGCGAGCCATCGGCCTTCTTGAATGGGGTCGGAACCGTCCAGCGGTTGCCGGTGTTCTCGTTCATCATCCGCACGGCGCGGACGATCTGAGCGTCGAAGATGCGGCCATACTTCGGGCCGGTGGCTGCGCGGATCTCGGATACCTGACCATCGTCGGTGTAGTAGATCTGCGAATCGGAACGAGCGGCATCGCTGAACCGCATCCCGTATTCGAGGTTGATCTCGGCCACGGCTGACGGGAGGCTACGCAGGTAGCTGGCGGGTGCCTTGACGAGGGTCGCCATCTGGCCGAATGACCAGTTAGTTAGCTTCGAGCCGGCTCCGTTGTGGCCGTGAACGTAGAGTTCCGTATCGTCATGGCTGACCGCGAGAGCGCTCAGCGGCATCACCTTCGAGCGGCTCGCCATGCGGCGTGCGTCTACGTGCATCTGGAGGCTCTCCAGATCGACAAAGCGCTGATCCTGCGGGCGGGAAGCCCACTGAGCGCTAGCGGCCATGAGGTTCGTCATGAGGGTCTGATCCTTTCCTATGACTAGTCGGCTAGTTGAGGCCGCTGCGCTGAGCGGCCTCCGCGATGGCAATCTCTCGGCGGATTGCCTCCGCGATCTGGGAGGGGGTGTAGAGGCGAGTGGCCTTCAGCCGCTCTTCGAGAAGTTGGAGGTTTGGGGTGTTTCCCATGTCCCTAATCTACAGCATGCATAGCATGCTGTCAAGCACTTTCTTGAAACTCATGCAGACTCGCCGGCAGACGCCGGCGTGCCTGGTTCGGGTGCGTCGAACAACCACCGCCCCGTCACGAGGTCATAGCTGTTGAAGCAGTCTCGCGTCGGGCAGAGCAGGCCGGGGTGGTCGCTCGGCCCGCACTCTTCGCAGGGAATGTCAGTCTGACCGTAGGCGGGGCGCGGGCGGGAATTACCGCAACTCGGGCAACTCAGCAGGGCTACCGGCTTGCAGATCTGACAGTCGCAGCCGCGCTCGTCTAGAGGCGACTCGATCCAGTCGCGGCAGTACGTCGAGCAGTACGCTCGTCGCTCAGGCTCGCGACCAAAGACGGGGATGCCCGGCAGACTGCCGTAGCATCCCTCGCACTCGAACCCCTGCGTCATGGCAGAGGCGTCCAGAGCGCATCCTCGGCCCGCATGGCCTGACGTAGCACTCGGAGTTGCTCAGTGGCCGCGAAGAGCCGTTCTGACTCGCTCGCCTTGAGTACGCCCATCGTTCGGGCGAAGTCCGCTTCGAGCACTGCGTCTAGAAGCTCGATAGCGCTGGCAACCTTGCGGTCTGCGTCTGTGCGGTTCATGCAACACCTTCCTGTGTGGTGATGGCGGCTGGCTTCAGCGCAGGCCATCAGTAGGCCGCGCTTTCAAGCTCGTCGTCGTCGGGGCGGCTCCAGCGAGAACGCTTCGCGGCGAGCCAGTTCTCTACCTGGCGGCTGCGGAGGTCTGCTGGCAGCGGTAGCGGGATCGGGTTTTCCTCGTCGTCGTCGGCAGGGACCATGCGGGCGGGCGCCTCGGCGGCTGGCGCGGCAGCGGTGAGTTCCGCTGCCGTGGTGCCTTCCGAGAAGTACTGGATGCAGACGGGGCCGATGCCGCGCTCGACGCTGGTGGCATCCTTCAACTGGCGGGCGCAGCGGGCGCAGAAGCCGTAGCGGAGGATGAACGTCTTGGCCTCTTCGAGGGTCATCTTGCGGCCCTGAGCGGCTACCTGCTGGATCAGCCCTGGCTCGTACTGGTACTCGGCGTTGACCCGCTCGCCGGCCTCGGTCAGGCGGACGCCGCCGATCTCAACGAGCCGCTTCGCATAGGTGCGGGTCTTTTCGCGGTTCGCCTGAACCTTGACGATGTCGCCATTGCTCAGGACGTACACGCCCGCCTCGTCTACCGAGATCTGCGGGCGGGGCTTCGAAGCCTGGAACGCAACCCAGGCATCGAAGCTATCGTCGTCAACGTCACGCTGCGTTGCCTGGTTGAACGGCGCGGGCCGAAGGCCATCAACCGTGTCGTAGGTGGTGCAGAAGCCAGGGCTGCAACGGGTGCTGCCGCAGGCATCGCAGACGAAGGCGTTGTTGGCCTTCGGGCAAACCGTGTGAACCCAATTGCCGAGAGCGTTGCGGCTGATGTTCGTGCCCGCTTCGTAGCTCTTGCGGCACACTGTGCAGAATCCCGAGTAGTTGCTGGTCATGTCCCTAATATAGAGCATGCCAGCAATAGAGTCAATAGGTTTATGGGGGCAATTTAGGACGAGTTTTTATGCCGGGCCAGGCAGTGGCGACAGCGTTTGCAGTGCAGGTGGTCATCAATGCCACAGTCAGAGTCAGGTTGCCAGCGGCAGCGCTCGCAGTCAGCGCAGGTAGCCGCGAGCAGGTAGCGCTCGATCCAGCGCACTAGCTCGTAGCGCCGCATCTCGCCTGCGTACGGTGGCGCACCACCGTGGTCGCGGAGCCACCTGAGCAGATCTTTCACGCGCATGCTGCGCCACTCCTGCGGTAGTTCGTACGCACTGCTCATGGCTGTGTTTCCCCTACTAGCTCTAGCTGGAACGCTGCGACCTCTTGCTGCCGCAGCCGGCGAGGGTAGTCAACGGTGCCGTGAATGAAGTCCGCGTGCGGGCGGGCGGAGTTGATGATCCAGCCATTCGGCACGGCGCCGGTGGTCAGCGGTCGATACCGCAGGCCGTAGGTGAATCGCGGTCCCTGGTACGTGTCACTCCATACGCTGATTGCTACCATGACATGCATGCTAGCAGGGTGTTGACAGGACTGCAATACCTACTGTAAGGTGATTCCCATGCAGCAAACGCAGAGCATGGGAACGCTACAGGTAGCAATCGGGACGCGCTACGGCGTCGATCCCCAAGTCGCTCGTGCCATGAAGATCGAGTGCGCGGTCAAGGACATTACGACCGGCGAACTGATCAATCAGCTTTGGGCCGAGCACGAGCAAGCCAGCAACGCCAAAACCCGCGTCAGCCCGGCAGGCTGAACAAAAGAAGAAGCCGCCCGCACGGACGGACGGCTCTAGCTAGAAGGAGACAGACCAGATGCCTCGCTCTAACAGGAGCATTGTAGCCACACGCTCACCGCGAGCAGCGGCTGAGCCAGTAGCGCCGGCGGCACCGGGCAGGCTCAACATCAGTGTCGAGAACATTACGCCAGCTATGGCGAGCGCGTGGCTCGCGCGTGGCGGCAAGAATCGCAAATTGAACGAGCGGCGCGTGGCCTCATTCACCGCAGCTATGCATCGCGGCGAGTGGCGGCTCACCGGCGATACCGTCAAGCTCGACGCAGATGGTCGGGTGCGCGACGGTCAGCACCGGCTAGCAGCCATCGTCAAGTCGGGCCTCACCGTGGCGAGCGTTGTCGTTCGTGGCGTTGATGAGGAAGCGTTCGATGCGATGGACATTGGCAAGGCCAGGACAACCGGCGACGTGCTCGGGATGCATGGCTATGTAAGCGGGACAGCCGTGGCCGGCGCATCTCGGCTGCTGATCTTCTTCGAGCGCTACTCGACGTTTCTGCCGACTGTGCGCGAGTCACAGAACACGATCACGCCAGCGGTGACGTTGACCTATCTGGAGAAGCACCCGGACGTGACGAACGGCGTACGAATGGGCGACCGAGTGCGGCAAGCCGGCCTGCGCGGCGGCATTAGCGCATGGGGTGCGCTGTTCACGTTGTTCCTGCGGCTCGATACTGAGAAGGCGTATCAGTTCGCGCAGCACCTCGTCACTGGCGAGAACCTGAGCGGCGGGCATCCTGCGCTGATGCTGCGTAATCGCCTGCTGTGGTCGAGCGGTGGCGACTCGGCCACCGGCAACAGCCAGAAGAGCCGCACCGAGATGGCCGCAATGACCATCAAGGCGTGGAACGCATTCCGCGAGGGCAAGACGTTGCACACGCTCTACTACCGCGATGAAGGCCCACGGGCCGAGCCGTTCCCGAAGCCAGTATGAAGTACGAAGCACGCGACCACCCTGAAAGTTTCTTCGGGGGCTGGGATGTGCATGTGGGCGGGCGCTGCCCACGTCGCTACCCGAGTATGAAGCAGAGCGAGGCAGAGGCGAACATCATCGCCTTTGCGCTCAACGCAGTGGCAGATGGGTTCCTGCTCTACGCAGTACGGCCCGATGGGTTGGCGCTAGCGGATGCGGACTTGAAGTACGCCGGGCCAACAGTGGGAGTCGCGCCATGAGCGAGTACACGCTCAACCAGTTATGGGCAACGCTCGGGCTGCTCGGCCTGCTCGGCGCAGCGTACAAGCTCCAGAGCGCGACCTCGCAGCGGCGAGCCGTGTTCTGGGGTGTTGTGCTCGTTCTATGCGCCTGGGGCGTTGTGGTGAGGCTGTCATGACACGCGAGAATTACGTGCCTATCCCCGGACTCGGCGGCAGAGGCTATACCGCTCTGAGCGTGTACCCGCCGGGCGAGTTCATGCCGGGCGACAACTTCTGGATGCCGTTTGTTGGTGGCTCTGGTGTGGGCCGCTGCGTCACGGCTGAGGATGCGCGACAGCTACTCCTGGCGCGAGCAATCGAGGAATGCGAGCGGCATATCAGGTACGCGCAGAGAATGCTCGCGCATTACGAGAGTGCAAAGGCAATCCTTCAGCGCGAAGGTCTAGTGAGGGAATCATGACCGATACGCCAGAGATTGACGACGGCGCTGCTTTTCGCGAGCGGATGATGGACGGGCCGATTGACGAGGATGCCGCGCTCGGCAACATTCGCCAGACCGCATCGGGGCGCCGCCACGCGCTCGGCACACGGCATCCCGATGTACTGCGGGTAGACGCCGAGACAAGCTGGCTCATCTGGCGCGATGGCGTCAATTGGGCACTGTCGGAGTCGGCCAAGATGAACCCGCTGCTGATGATGGCGTGCGAGTGCGTTGTTCTGATGATGCAAGCTCGCGTGGCCGCGCCGGAGGTCTGCAAAGCCTGCGGCGCGGTGCAAGAGCCATGACGCCGCCAATACAAACACTGGTGATCCCGGCGTGGCTACCTGAGCAGGTAGCCAACGGGCCACACGGTCACTGGAGCACCCGGCAGAAGAAGCTCGGCAACGCGCAACTCGTCACGTGGTCGGCGGCGAAGAATGCTCGCTGGATCCCCGTCACTGGCCGCGCAAAGCTCACGGTGACGTTCATCTTCCCGGTCCGGCGCAGGCGTGACATAGACAACCTCTACGCGCGAGCAAAGGGGGTTGTTGATGGCGTCAAGCGTGGCGGCTGGATCGTAGACGATAGTTCTGAATGGCTGGATCTGAGCGTGCTCGCTGAGGTCGAGCCAGGACTACGCGCCACTGTGCTCAAACTGGAGCCGCTATGAGAACGACCAGCGCAGAACGCTGCGTCGAGAAGATGCGCTATGCGAGCAAGAAAGCCGCTCGGACAGCGCTGCGGTATCTGAGTTATCGCAAACGGAAGAACCTACGTGCGTATTCGTGTGATGAGTGTTTCGCGTGGCATCTCGCCAGCCGAAACTAGAAGGTGAATCTTTCGATGATTGACTACGACATAGACGATGAGCCAGCAACGCTCACGCCGCTGATCCTGCCGTACGAGGCGACGTGCCTCCTGTGCGGCGAGAGCAGGACGTACAACGTGACAGAGCGTGTGGCGCGAGCGTGGCGGGCCATGCGGTTCCGCTGCCCGCGATGCCGTGGCATGGTGATGATTGACCGTGCCGACGTTGGCAGCGTTGGCAGCACCGCGCTCGGGACAATGGACGGTTACCGGCCTGTGACGTTCAGGCAGGGTGTGAGGTACTGATGCAGCCAGCCAGACGACGGTGTATCACGCCGGGCTGCACTCGACGGCAGGAGCTTTACTCTGCACTGTGCATCTGCTGCCAACTCGAAGGCGTGGAAGATCCGATGATCCCGGCACCGCGCCCGAAGGGGCGCCCGGAAACCAAAAGCAAGGCAGGCTGGCCGGACGCCGTGAAGGATCAGCATGGCGAGGCTGTGGTCTCGTACCTGCACCTCGGGCGCGATGCCGCGCTACTGGTGTGCGAGCACGGCCACGATCACATTGTGGGCAGTCGGCAGATGCAGATTGTGGACACACCGTGCTGTTGGTGTGGGACGTTCTTGCGGGTAGTCCGGTTGGGCTGGCAGGAAGGTGCGGCATGACCGAGGTGTGCGTCACATGCAGCGAGCGTCTGCGGGCGGACGGGCTGCGGCAATGTGTCGAGTGCGACAAGGCGTCGAAGGCACTCAACCGCTACTGGTGGGACCACGGCATGCGGCTGTCGGCTGCTCGCAGCCTGTGGGCCGCGCGGCACCTCGCGTTTCTCTTTGAGGAATCGAGGCGCGAGGCGTGACCATCCGCTTGCTGCAAGGCGACTGCCGTGCGGTGCTCGCCTCGCTGCCCGCCGAGAGCGTTCACTGCGTGGTGACCTCGCCGCCCTACTACGGGCTGCGCGACTACGGCACGGATGGTCAACTCGGCCTAGAGCCGACTCCGCAGGCGTACATAGCCAACATGGTCGAGGTGTTCCGCGAGGTCCGCAGGGTGCTCAGAAAGGACGGCACGCTGTGGCTCAACATTTCTAGCTCGTACAACGGCTCGGGCAAGGGGCCGACCGGCCACAACGGGATTGGCGACCAGGCTAAGAGGCAGGGGTTCGTCGGCGGGAGTGATAAACCTGCCAACCCGTCTCGCCAGCCGAGGCGTGTTCCTGCATATGGCACCGATGGCACAACACCGCGAGATTCGTCGGATCTTGATTCCTCTTATCTCGATCTTTGTGGTGAATGCTCACGCGCTTTGTCGAGCCGCACTGAGAGCAACAACCAGCAGCATCAACCATCGCCTTCCGTTGGCGACTCGATAGACCGTGATACCGCGCCTCTGGATTCCGCGCTAACAACTGCTGGCGGCGAGCTTCTTTCCGCTCAGGCGTCCACCATTCCCGAATCTTTGCGGCTACTTCCGGGCGAGTGCTCGCACTGCGATAACTGCGGCGTTTGCCTGTCAGTGCTGCGCTCATCGTCGCGCGATGCTCGGGCGTGCGTTCGTAGGTCGGCTTACAGCCGCGACATTGCTGGCTCGTCGCTTTCATCGGTTGGCCGCACGTTGGGCACGGAACCTTTGGGGTTGGCACAGCTATATTCTACCATCACGTCCCTGAACTGGAAGGCGAAGGACATGCTGCCGATCCCGTGGCTGCTGGCTCTCGCTCTGGTCGCGGATGGCTGGTATCTGCGCTCGGACATTATCTGGTCAAAGCCGAACCCGATGCCGGAGAGCGTGACCGACCGGCCCACCAAAGCCCACGAGTACCTATTCTTACTTTCAAAGTCACGTACTTACTATTACGACGCGGACGCGATCAGAGAAGAGCCTACGGGGCGTACTGATCCAATGCGTTTCTGGCGTAAGGATGACCCGGTATCGGCCGCGATGGAAGGGCTTCGAAACGACGGTATGCGGGTGTCATCACTGGATGCGCTTGTCGGTCGCAACAAGCGCAGCGTGTGGGAGAGCGGATACAATGATACGCAATGGACTGGCGCATTCGGTTCTTGTCTAAGGTGCGGAAAACTGAAGATTGCTGGCTATGGCTCGGTGCCCATGATCGGGCAGGCTACGGAAGATTCGCCGGTACATACAGAACCCGACCGGGAGAACTCAAAGCGCACCGAGTCTCTTACGAACTCTTCGTCGGACCCATCCCTGACGGCCTCACAATTGACCATCTTTGCCGAAACAAGGGATGTTGTAATCCCGAGCACCTCGAACCAGTCACCACAAAAGAAAACCTCAAACGAGCACCGCTCTGGCTTGGGAACGTCACCCGTTGCGTCAATGGTCACGAGTTCACCGCTGCAAACACTCATATCCGCGCTCGCGGATACAGGGAATGCCGTATGTGTATGCGAGAGCGAACCAGACGCTACAGGGCAGCCAAGCACTAGCGTTTGGCGTATCGCCACCGAGGCCTTCCCCGAGGCGCACTTCGCCACGTACCCGACCGCGCTCGTAGAGCCGTGTATCAAGGCCGGCACGTCCGAGAAGGGCTGTTGCCCAGCCTGCGGCGCACCGTGGGTGCGGGTGGTGGAACGTGGCGAGTCTGACTACAAGCGCATGCAGCGTGAGCAGGGTATTGACTGGCGGGACATGCGAACGGCGGCGCAAAGCGAAGGTAAAGGGCTAGACAGTAATCGAGCGCATATCGGTGGGACGCGCGATGCAAACGGGAAAGCATTCTCGTACACGGCGGCGACCAAAGTGGAGCACGGCTGGCGAGCGTCCTGCTTGCACCCTGGCGAGCCGCAGCCGTGTACGGTGCTCGATCCCTTCGCGGGCGCAGGGACCACGCTGCTCGTGGCTGATCGGCTACAGCGCAATGCCATTGGCTGCGAGCTAAGCGCCGAGTACGTGGAACTCGCGCGTCGGCGGCTCACCGGCGATGCGCCCATGTTCGTAGACGTGGCTGACGGCTGAGAGCGTCACAACGCTAACGAACCTATTGACTGCGGTAAGACAAGGGTATACCTTGTGTATGTGGAGCAAGCGATGCATGCGGTAGACGTGGTTCTACTGCTCGTGTGTCTGCTGATGATCTGGTGGCTGAGCAGAGTGAGGCTGGACGAATGAACAAGCTACGCGGGCGGTCGCCGGTGGGCGACGG
>Ga0207701_10006134_pt1 | contig 12026 bp, 14 predicted proteins | sample KBSSwiSSwithPhiX_FD_184294 | JGI IMG/M metagenome (GOLD analysis project Ga0207701, IMG submission 184294) | Switchgrass rhizosphere bulk soil microbial communities from Kellogg Biological Station, Michigan, USA, with PhiX - S5 (SPAdes) (version 2) | ecosystem: Environmental > Terrestrial >...
GCGGCCGATGCGCTCGCCAATTCGACGATGCCCGACGAACCCCAAGGTCTTGCGTTGCTCCGAGCCTACGGCATACCGGTCGCCGCCCACCATGTCGTCGACAACGAGAATGACGCGGTGGCCGCAGCGCGGCGCCTCGGCTATCCAGTCGTCCTCAAGACGGCAATGCCCGGCATCCTGCACAAGACGGAGCATTCCGGTGTCCATCTCGATCTCGCCGACGATGCAGCACTGGAATCGTCGTGGCGAGATCTGGAACGCCGCCTGGGGCCGCGCGCCATCGTCGCCCGCAGGGTGCCGCATGGCGTCGAGCTCGCGCTCGGCATGGTGCGCGATCCGGAGTTTGGTCCGCTCGTTGTCGTCGGCGCCGGCGGGGTGCTGATCGAGCTCCTGTCGGACCGGCGAGCGGCACTCGCGCCGTTCGGGCCGGCAACGGCACGGCGCCTCATCGACGGGCTTTCGGTTCGGCGGCTGCTGGACGGCTTTCGCGGCGCCCCCGCCGTGGACATTGACGTGCTCGCGGTCGCCGTGAGCCGCTTTTCGGTGCTCGCGGCCCATCTCGCCGACCGGGTCCGCGAAATCGACGTCAACCCGCTCGTCTGCGGCCGCGAGATTGCGGCCGTCGATGCGCTCTTCGTCAAGGATTGAAGCAGGACGACCATGGACCTGACACTGCCCGCCGAAGATCTCGCCTGGAAGGCGCGCGCCAAAGCGTTCGCCGAAGGTGTCCTTTTTCCGCACGAGCTCGAGCTCGAAACGACCGGCAAGCTCACGCGGGCAACCAAGAATGCATTGCGGCGCGCCGTCGTCGAGCACGGATTGAACGGCGTCAACCATGCGCGCGACGTGGGCGGTCAGGGTTGCACACAAATGCAGCAGACACTGATCAACGAAGAGCTCGGCAAGGCGACCGGCGCGCTGTGGGCCATTGTCTGGCATCCAGCCGTGCCATTGAAGCACGGCACCTCTCAACAGATCCGCGACTTCCTGGCGCCGAGCTGCCTTGGCCGCCGGCGAGCGTGCGTCGCCGTCACCGAGCCCGACACCGGATCGGACACCAGTCTCATCAAGACGTCGGCAACCCGTCGCGGCGACCGCTATGTGATCAATGGCGAGAAGTGGTTCGTGACGAGCGGCGACGAAGCCGACTACGTGATCGTCCACGCGGTCGTCGACGGCGATCCCGCGCGGCCAACGCTGTTCCTCGTCGACCGCGACACGCCGGGCCTTTCCATCAAGCGCGAGCCGAAGTTCACGCACACGTATGTGTTCGGTCATCCCGAATTCGTCTTCAACAACGTCGAGGTCGGCGCCGAGCGCATCCTCGGCGGCGTCGGTCAGGGACTCGAGCTCACGAAGGACTGGTTCGTCGAGGCCCGGCTGCAGATCGCCGCGAATTGTCTCGGCGCTGCCATCCGCGGCTTCGAGCTCGCGAACGACTGGGCGACGCGCCGCGTACAGTTCGGCGCACCGTTGCGGCGCCATCAGGCGATCGAATTCATGCTGGCCGACATGGCCGTTGAGATCATGGCGGCGAAGAGCATGATCTATCGCGTCGCGTGGGAGATCGATCAACGCATCGACCGCAAGGTCGCGCATGCCCGGGCGAGCGTGATCAAGCTGCATGCGTCCGAGATGGCCGGCCGCGTGCTCGACAAGGCGGTGCAGATCTTCGGCGGGCGCGGCTATATGCGCGAGAACCCTGTGGAGCGGCTCAGTCGCGACGTGCGCGTCGACCGGATCTGGGAAGGAACGTCCGAAATCCAGCGGATGATCATCGGCGGCCAGCTCGGCAAGCGCGGGACCGATCTCTTCACCGGCTGGTATCGGTCACCCGAAAGCTGATCGGCGATAAAGCTTCCCGGCCGGAGCAACAGCTGAATCCGACTTCACCACCTCGAGGAGCGCACGGGATGGATCTGATCAAGCGGTCGCCCTATCACCACAAGTTCGTCGAGCACGGCGCGACGTTCGTCGACCGCCTGGGGTTCGCGGCGCCACTCGTGTTCACTTCAACGGAAGAGGAGCACCGAGCGACTCGCACGGCGGTCGGCGTGTTCGACGTGTACTACCAGGTCGCCGTCGAGGTCGCGGGGCGCGATGCGGCGGCCTTCCTGCAACACGTTGTAGTCGCGGATGCCGCAGGCACAGCGGTCGGCCGGGCGCTCTACACGTCGCTTTGCGACGAGGCAGGCGGCATGATCGACGACTTGACTTGCTTCCGTCTGTCTCCTGATCGGTACTGGCTCTTTCCGACGCCGTCGCGTGTTGCTGCGGTGCTCGCCGCATTGAGCGCCGGCCAAGGAAGCTTCGCCGTAACGATCACGAGTCTTGGCTACAAGAATGCCTACCTGTCGATCCAGGGACCCAATTCGCGGCGGCTGTTGGGCGCACTTACCGAAGCGGATCTTTCCAACGCAGCGCTGCCGTACTACTCGTTCACCGAAGCAAAGGTCGCCGACGTTCCGGCTACGCTGCTCTCGCGCACCGGCTATTCCGGCGAGCTCGGGTTCGAGCTCTTCTACCCGGTCGAATATGCCGAACACATGTGGGACTGCGTATTCGCCGCCGGCGAGTCGCTCGGCGTGCGTCCCTGCGGGCTCGGCGCGCTGCGAACGTTGCGCCTCGAAAAGAAGTACGTCCTCTTCGGGCTCGACGCGAACGACACGACGACCCCGCTCGAAGCGGGCCTCGGGTGGACGATCAAGTTCGACAAACCGGGCTTTATCGGGAAGGACGCGCTCACGAAACAACGCGCCGCAAACGACTATCGGCGCCTCGTGCTCATCGTCTTCGACACGATGGACTTCGTCCCGCCGATCGGCGCAGCCATCGTCGCCGGCGATACGGAGATAGGCAAGGTCACGTCGGCCGATCGTGGGTACGCGGTCGGCAAGGCATTGGCGCTCGGCTACGTCGTGGGTGCCTTCGCCAAGGATGGCCAGGCGGTGACCGTCACCGGACCGGAACGCTCGAGATCCGGAAAAGTTTACCTGCGGGCGATCTACGACCCCGAAGGCATCCGCGTCCGGTCGTAGGTTGCGGAGAGTTTCGATATCCTTGGCGGATGCTCCGCCAGCTCGGAACGACGCTCGTGTTCGAGGCACGTGGCCGCGGCCTTGCCGACATCACGCGGCCTGTCGTCGAGTGGACCACGCGAAGCGGAATGCAGGACGGTCTCCTGACGCTTTTCGTGCGCCATACGTCGGCGAGCCTGCTCGTGCAGGAGAACGCCGACCCTGAGGTCCGCCGGGACCTCGACCGTTTCTTCGAGCGGCTGGTGCCAGACGGCGATCCGCTGTTTCGACATCGCGACGAAGGCGACGACGACATGCCCGCGCACGTGCGCTCCGCGCTGACCGCGGTTCACCTTTCAATTCCGCTCGCGAACCGGCGTCTCACCCTCGGGCAATGGCAGGGCATCTACCTCTGGGAGCACCGGCTGAGGGCGCATCGACGCGAAGTCGGCTGCATCTCATCGGCGAATGAACGGGACCTCCGTATGAAGCCCGCGCTCAAGATAGCGTCGTACAACGTCAACGGCGTGAACGGTCGACTGCCGCGCCTGCTCGAATGGCTGCGCGAGACGAGCCCCGACGTCGTCTGTCTCCAGGAGATCAAGACCGATGACACCAAGTTTCCTGCCCGCGCCATCGAGGAGGCGGGCTACGGTGCGATCTGGCACGGCCAACGTTCTCACCACGGCACGGCTATTCTCGCCAAAGGTGAAACGCCGGAGGAAATCCGCCGCGGCTTGCCCGGCGACCCGGACGACAAGCAGGCCCGCTACGTGCAGGCGAAGGTCAAAGGATTGATCGTCGCGTCGGTCTATCTTCCCAACGGCAATCCCGTGCCGTCACCGAACTTCAATTACAAGCTTCGCTGGTTCGAGCGTTTCATCGGTCAGGCAAGCGAGTTGCATGCCTCCGGTGATCCCGTCGTTCTCGCCGGCGATCTCAACGTGGTACCGACCGATTTCGACATCTACAACCCCGGATGGTGGCGCTTCGATGCCGTGATGCAATCTGAGGCGCGCGACGCGTACAAGCGCTTGCTCTCTCAAGGCTGGATCGATTCGGCGCGCGACCTTCATCCTCGCGAGCGCATGTACACGTACTGGGTGAACGAGAAGGCGTTCCGCGAGAAGCGTGGAATGCGGCTCGACTTCCTGCTGCTGAGCGCGCCGCTCCAGAAACGGGCGGTCGCGGCGGGTGTGGATTCCGAATATCGCGGTCGCGAAAAGCCGAGCGACCACGCGCCGCTTTGGGTGTCGCTCCAAGCCAGCGCGAAATCGGGCGCGTCGACCGGACGCCACGCAGAATAGGCGCACGCATGCATATTACGGTGGAGTGGCGCTGCACATCGAGGGGGCCGCCGACTGCGCCCGCAATGCCGTTGGTCGACTCTCAGCCGCCGATCGCCGGGTACTTCCCAAATGCAACCGTAATGGTCTAATGATCGGGGTGGCAGCCGGAGGGGGAAATGAATTTCGGCGTGGTCGTGTTGGGCGCCGTCGGGCTAGCCCTCGGTTTGCTGGTTCTGCAGGTCGTAACGAAGCTTGCCGCCGATTGGAAAGCCTCCGTTAGGCGACGACACAATCGCCGCGTATCGCCCACCTGAGCCACGTGTCCCCGGATCCTCAATGCTGGCGATGAAGACCGAGGTCGGCGTAGCCGCGCCGATCGCCGATGAGCTCAAGCAGGACCTGCGCGTGCGCAGATTCCTGCTCGCGAGCGCGTTCTCGGTGCTTTACCTCGCCGTGCTGCTCCTGTTCTACAGCCAGGGCAGGATCGACCGGGGCACGCTGATCCAGGCGCATGCGATCGTCGCCGTCCTGATCGTCGTCTTCTACGGCATATTCCGATTGCGCCTCAACATTCGGTTCGCCGATCCCAGTTTGACGGCGTGGCAGCTGATGGCGGCGATCTCCACGATGCTGTATGTCATCTATCACGCGCCCGATACACGGCTTGCGTTCACGCCGTTCTTCTTCGTCGGATTGATGTTCGGGATGCTGCGGCAAAGCGATATGCGCCTCGCCGTGCTCGGCACGATCTCGCTTGCGGGCTATGGCCTCGTGACGCTGGTGCGCTACGCGCACGACAACGATCTCGAAATGCTGCAATTGGACGTGCTGCAGTTCGTCGTGATCGGCGCGACCTTCCCCTGGTTCGTTTACATCGGCGGCCGCATTCGCCGGCTGCAGCACCATTTGAGCGAAGTCAGCATCAAGCTCGAGAACATCGAGGAGCGCGCCAGGCGCGACGACCTGACCGGCGTCTACAACCGCCGGGCGCTGCTCGTCGCGATGGAAGAGTCGAAGCTCAAGGCCGATGCGGCGAAAGAGCCGCTGTCGATGTGCATGATCGATCTGGATCTCTTCAAGCGCTACAACGACGAATTCGATCATCTGACGGGAGATCACGTGCTCCGGACATTCGCCCAGTTCGTGCAACAGGGGTTGCGCGCATCCGACGTCTTCGGGCGCTACGGCGGCGAGGAATTCGTGCAGATCCTCCGCAATACCACGCAGGCGGGCGCTGTGGCCGACGCGGAGCGGTTGCGCGAGCGGGTGAGCGCGCTGGAGATTCCGGGCATGCCTTCGATCGGTCCGCTGACGGTGTCGATCGGCGTCGCGCAGTATGAGCCCGGCGAGGCCATCATTAGCACATTCGCTCGCGCCGATGAAGCGATGTACAGGGCGAAAGCGCTGGGCCGCAACCGGGTGGAGTGCTAGCCGCCGTTGGCAGCCGATGCGCCCGAGCTCGAGGTCGTGATCGAGGTGCCCCGCGGCAGCTTCGTGAAGCGCGGATCGACGGGGCACATCGATTTCGTCTCGCCCCTGCCCTGTCCGTTCAACTACGGGGCCGTGCCGAATTTCGTCGGACTGGAAGGCGACCTGCTCGACGCAGTGGTGCTCGGCCCTCGATTGCCTTTCGGCACGCGGACATGGGTCAAGGCCTGGGGGGCGATCACGTTGATGGACCGGGGCATGGTCGACGACAAGCTCATCTGCAGTGAACGCCCTCCAGACGCTTCGCAGCGCCGCCGGGTGCTTCGCTTCTTCCATCTGTATGCAAGGTGCAAGGGGCTGCTCAATCTGTGGCGGCGGCGTCCGGGACGCAACGCGTGCGAAGGATGGCGCGACGCGCGTGAGGCGCTCGCTCGCGCTCGTCCGAGGGACGAGTCGTGGCAGGGCCCCACGATCGAGTTCTAGGCGCGAACCCGTTGTGCTTTGGTACTTTCATTTGACCGATGAACCGCAAGAAGGAGCATCGAATGCCCCGTCAGGATCCGCTCCGCAATTTTCTCTTCCGTCTGGAGATCGATGGCATTCAAACTGCCGGCTTCAGCGAGGTGTCGCTCCTCGAAACCACGACTGCCGCGATCGACTACCGGGAAGGCACCGACCCTCCGCACGTACGCAAGCTCGCCGGCCTTACCAAGTATGGGAATATCGCGCTCAAACGCGGGGTCGTGGCGGGCAGCGCGGCGCTGGATCTTTACCACTGGCACGCGAGTGTCGTCACCGGGGGCACGCAGGGGAGCCGCCGAAACATCGCCATTGTCGTGTTGAGCGACGACGGAAACGACCAGACTCGATTCATCGTCAGCGAAGCGTGGCCCGTCAAATACGCGTCGGGACCGTTCAACGCCCGTGGAAATGAAGTGCTGATCGAGCTTTTGGAGCTCGTGAACGAAGGCATCCAGCGCGTCGAGTAGGCGCGTACGAACTGGACGCGCCACCGACATCCTCGCGTACACCCGACCAGTGCGCATGCGCGAATCCCCCCGGCAGCCCTTTGGCAACATGCGGTTTCGTCTCGAGATCGAGAAGATGAGCGAGACGGGCGCCGTGGAGGTCGTCTTTCCGGAGGCGCGACTGACGGGCGTGCCGCGACAGAAGCCGGCGGTCGAATACGGTGTGCTGACAATCCGAAGAGGCGTGACGGGATCGCGCGAATGGTACGACTGGTGGGACTTGGCGCGGACGTCTGCGTCCGCTCCGAGAAGGTTCGTCACAGTCGTGCTCCTCGATGGTGCCGGCGCCGATGCGATGCGCTGGACGTTCGACGATACAACGCCGCGGGGCTATCTGCTGTCGCCGCTCGACGCGCTCGGCAGCTCACCGCTGCTCGAGTCGCTGGAGCTTGCGGTCGGCGGATTCGCCGCGTCGTTCAAACCGCTGCGCACGACGCGCAGCAACCGGAAATAGCGCGGGCAACGTTCCATTGCAAGGACGACGCGCGACCGCTCGTCGGACGGGGGCTTCGTGCGTTAAATCCCTTCCGCGACGTATGCAATGCGGTCGCCCTTTGGCGCCGGTGATCAAGACAACGGCGCGCTCACGCTCCTCGACGCTTTGGTTGACGTGCTTATCGGCAGCACGAACAAACACTAGCGCGTGCACGTAATGTCAAACGACGACGACAAGTACCCGTCGGATTTTCGCCGAATCAGGCGCGCGGCTACCGAAACTATCTCTTGACGTGCCGCCGGCTTGGCATCGTGCCGACAATCACCGGAACGCGCGAAGGTGCTGCTCAACGAATGGGCGGCCGCGCGCCGCGACATCGACCCAGCCACCGGCGAGGTCATGCGCGCGAGCCAATCGTGTCGGACCGCCAGCCGGTGAATTGAAGGTGCAAAGCATACCCGCCCGAGGCGAGGCTCTAGAATCTGCGCGCGCGTGGTGCAGTTCGCGGTAATCGACCGCGGCTGCCGGAAACGTTGGCAGCAAGATTTTTCTGTCGTCTCCGACTTACCGACTGTACGCGCCTATGTCCGACGTGGCGGTGACGGCCCGACCGATGCCGGAGGTCCGATTTGCGGTGTAGAAGAAAACTTCGGAGGTTCAACGTTTCACTCAACCGGGAGTAGGAGACCATCATCATGAAACACGCCTGCATCTCTTCTAGCAAGGTCGCGGGAACCGCCGTTTACAACGCAAACGGTGACAAGCTCGGCTCGATCGATGACGTAATCATCGACAAGCTGTCGGGGCAAGTGCGCTATGCGGCGCTTGAGTTCGGTGGCTTTCTCGGCGTAGGCACGGAGCGCTACCCGATTCCGTGGAGCATGCTGAAGTACGACACGCGTCTCGATGGCTACGTCGTACCTCTCCGGAAGGAGCAACTGGAAAAGGCTCCGCGCTACGCGCAGACCAGCGTGCCCGAATACACGGACGACTACGGCCGCACGGTCCACGACTACTATGGTGTTCCTTGGGGATAGCCGACCTGAAGCCCCGAAAGTCGATCCGCCGTCGTCTGGCTCGCTTTAGCAGGCGACGGTGACGCGCCCGCCTCGCGGGGGGCCCGCGGTTTCCTGAACGGGGAAATTATGAGCGATAGCGGAAGAGTGATTGTAGAGCGTGAAGGTCGCACTTATCTTCGTTTCTGGTTCGTCGACGTATTCGCACGATTCGCTGCGAACTTATCAGCCCATTCTTTAAGCCGCACCTTCGCTTCGGCGAAACCGGAGAATGCCGATTCGACGGCACCGCCAAGCATTGCGGCGTACCTTCCGCGCCTCCCGCAGTACGCGACATAGCGCCGATGGAACAACGCGAGCAAGAATGCGTCCGCCGCATCAATTGCTGGTCCGGCGCACGCCCGTATCGCGCCAGCGTAGAATGGAGTGAAGTGCTCTCGGGGCGGCCGGGCCGACGACGTAATAGAAGAGCTACGCCACAAGAACGAGCGGCGTTCCGTCTACTACGATGTAAGGCTTGGCCTACGTCCTACTAGCAACGCCTCGCAATCGCTGCTCTACCGCAGACGCGATAGGGCCGACAGCGTCGATCGCCTTACGCAAGTCCTCTCTTGACACCTTGAACTTTTGCGTCCAGTAGCGGACTTCATGCTCTTGGTTCAAATTAATACGTTGATTGTCGGGTGCGTTGCGATTTTGTAGATCGTCACTCATGGGGATTCCTCCGTGAATACACACCGACTAGTGTGATGCGCGGAGAAAGCCGCTACCAGCCGAATCGCGCCGATCTCAGAGTAGGGGCAAACCTACTTGTGCTCACCGCGGACCTTGGCGAACAATTGGGCCGCGCCGTTCATCGCGGCTAACCTGCCGCGTCTGGCGCAGTAGGTGACATACCGGCGCAGGAACACCAACAAGCGACGTGCCAGCGCTGCCGACAGCCCTGCCAGGATTCGAAACGTGCGGCCAGGGACGCTATCATGGCGACCGTGACGGACGATGCCAACCATTTGAACTCGACGTGGACGGCTTCTACGAGCGGTAGCTTGGACATGCCCGATGTCCGGGTTACGCCGGTGAGACATGCGAGCGAGCGCTAGGTTTGATCGCGGAATGGAACGAAGTGTTGACGGGGCGACCGGAACCGACGACGCAATAGCGCCATGTCCAGGAAATGCCCCCACTGTGGCAGCTTGAAGTTGCATCCATCTTCCCTCCACCCACATGAGGGTGAGTTTCACCTCCTTCAGGTACCTGTTCGTTGCGAGGAATGCGGCGAGCGGTTCTGGATACTCAGCCATCAGGCTTGGGCCGTGATCTTCTGGATATTCGCCATCATGATCGCGGCGGCGACAACCGCTTTGTGGATACCGAACTAAAGTCGTGGAAGTCTTGGGACGCCCTTCGGCCGACACAGCCCCGCTCCGGCGGGGCTTGTTGTTTCCGGCGGTATCATCACGCCATTGCCCGACGACTCCAACCCATTCGAGCTCGACCTGGACGGCTTCTACGAGCGGTACCTAAAGACGTGCGCAATGTCCGGCGTAACGCCCGTGTCGCGCGAGCGTGCGCTTGGGCTGGTCCAGGAGTGGAGCGAAGTGCTATCGGGTCGGCCGGAGCCGACGGCGCACTAGAAACAAATTCCGCTTTCGACCGACCCCCGCCATTGAGCCGCGCCAAACCAGACGTTCGGCGAATGAGGTAAGCGGCTACCACGGCAAGCCCCCGCCGGTGGGCGTCCTATTGACTGCCGGGGTAGGCCGCGTACCTCACTTAGCGAATGAGCAGGTCCAGCTCGCGAGCATCGAGGCCGGCCTCGCGATAGTACTTCCGCGTCAACTCGAGAGCCGTAAATCCATCCTCGTATGCAGCAACACTACCGTTGGCCGGCTTGTCCAGATAGATGAGGCCACCCTCAACGACAAACAGGATCAATGCCGGTTCTGGTGAGTCCTCCGTGATAACCAGCGTGTGAGCCTCTCCGGCCGGTTCATAGATAAAGGTCCCGGGCTTTGCGACCCAATCGTGCTCGAGGTAGCGCCAGTGCCCGCGAATCGTATAACCACGCACGGTGCCAACGTGATAGTGAGTGCCGAGCCTCGCGCCGGGGAGACCTTTTAGAACGACGCTGAATCCGCCCGACGTCACGTTGAAATGGCAGGGCTGGAACCAGACACCATCGGCATAAGGCACCCACCGACGTTCGTCCGCTATGTCGATATTAGTAGTGAAGTGCTCGCGGCTTCTGCGACTCGGATCGAGGCCATCAGTAAAACTGTTGAAAGCAGTGATCGGCATAGTTACTTCTCTGTGAGTGAACGACTGACGTGTCAGTTTCCGCACGAAACCGCGGGGAGAATTTCGAGTGACCTTTCCAAGTGTAACGTGGACAGGTTACCCCGAGAGCGGCCTAACGGGTGATGTATGGCTCGAATTCGCCGCGTAGGGGCGGGGCGCTTTACAGCCGGCGTTAGTGACGATTATTGCGACCGGCGGCGAAGCCTGTGGACACCCGCGGCATCGACCAATGGCCGGAATGGAGCGCACGGCGCTACGTCCGAAGTTGGCCGAGCTGCGACCGTGCTCCATGCGACCGTGACCGGCTGAACGAGATTACGGCTCCGTTGCTTGACCATCTCCAAGCCGGTTGTGGACCGCGGTGCCATTATCGAGAGCGTTGTTCGGATCGCTAGTGCGATGTAGAGTCGTCCCCCCGGCGCGTACGACCCGCGCCCGTTCATTCATTTGACTGGAGGACGATATGGCCTACGCAATCGTGCATCACTTCCCAGGTGGTACGAAGGAGCAGTACGAGGCCGTTCTCGCTGCGGTGCATCCCGCACGCAACGCTCTTCCCAAGGGTCAGACCTTCCACGCCGCCGGCCCGTCCGCCGGGGGCTTTACGATCGTCGCTGTACACGAGTCCAAGGCGAGCTGGGAGCAGTTCCGCGACGGCACCCTGCGTCCGGCATTTGAAAAGGGAATTGCGGGTGGCTTCACCTCCTCGCCCCAGGAATCGGCGTTCGAGGTCTACAACCTGCAAAAGTAGTTCTCAAGCAAGCGCTCCCGGGCGGTAGTCGCGTGCCGCCAGACGAAGCGGATGGCCGCTTTGGGAAGGCAGATGCTACGACCGGTCCTGGCCGCGTTCGGTCCTGTCGTCGCGGATCGACGGTTCCTCCGCTGCCGCTGTTGCGCTAGCGCGTGCGGCCTGCTTTGACGAACTCTATCGACTGCCGAAAAAGCGGGAGATCCTCCGCATAGTCGGCCGCGTCGACGCGATTTATCTGCACCCATTCGCGCGTGCTCGCCATCCCCCCGGGCTGAAACGGAACGACGTGGCCCCTCGAAAACGACAATTCCGTCGCCGTGGCGACAGGCAGTCGCAGTCCAACGCCGTCGCCGCTAATACAAGCGAACATTTTGTCGGAGACGAAGTAAGCGTCAAGACTATTGATTGTTCTGGCGCTGACGCCAGGGAGCGTAAGAAGCAAAGCGTCAAGCTTTGCCTTGCGGCGGGACTCGGGTATGTCGATAGTCAAGGGGAATCCAACTGGCGTCTAATGTATTTATCGATGCAAACGGCGAGCCATATTCGACCGCGACATTCGGCAGTCGCGGCTTGCCCGCGGCTCTCGCAAACGGGAGCGCCTTTATCGTAGACACTTTTGCGGTTTTCGCGAATGCCATCGGCTCCACGACCGCTTTCGGCGGCTGACGCAAACGTCTCCAGTTGGCCGACGGCCGACGTTTTCCGGGCGAAGGGAACGGCCGCTGTCGTTGCCCGCGACCACGACCCACATATCCCCTTGCCG
>Ga0207701_10006136_pt1 | contig 12023 bp, 17 predicted proteins | sample KBSSwiSSwithPhiX_FD_184294 | JGI IMG/M metagenome (GOLD analysis project Ga0207701, IMG submission 184294) | Switchgrass rhizosphere bulk soil microbial communities from Kellogg Biological Station, Michigan, USA, with PhiX - S5 (SPAdes) (version 2) | ecosystem: Environmental > Terrestrial >...
CAGTTCCTGAAGGATTCTGCCGGCGCTGTGGCTTGTGCTGAGGGTCGCCGACTCCTCCGCAGTTCGGGCGCCTTCAGCGCTCCCTCTGCGTCACCAGACGGCCTGGCGAATCCCTAAGCTGGTCGGCGGCAAATGGGCAGTGGCGCTGTAATGTCTGGCTGAGAGGCGACCTATCCGCGTATGAGCCATCGTCGCGTTCACATCGCGCTCGCCGTCCGAGAGCTCGGCATCTCGATCCGAGACTATTCGGAGCGTCTGGGGGGCGAACCCTGCTGCGTCGTCGACGACAGCTACGCGCTATGGCGCACCGAGACTCTCAACTTGTCCATCAGCGTCGATCCCACGGCCGCCGGGACGCTCCGGCACATGGGCTTCGAGGATCCCGATGCGGGCGCTCCAAACGTGGCGAAGGACGTGAACGGGATCGAATGGGAGCGCTTCACGGAAGCCCAGCAACGGGAAGAGATCCGCTACAAATGGCCCCACGCGCGCTTCGCTGATCGCAGGTCCGATGGGTAGCGCCCGCCGTCACCCCAACGTCGTCAACATCGACGAGCTAGAGACCCGGGAGTCCGTCCACGGGCGGAGGTTCGCGTCGTCACGGAAGCAACTTGGAGCCGCATCCGGAGGGCGAGGGATTGGTTGCAGTTGGTTCGAGGTTCCCCCCGGCCGAACCGCCTTTCCGCGACACTTTCACTGCGCCAACGAGGAGGCCCTCTTCGTCCTCGAGGGCGAAGGAACTCTCCACCTCGGTGACGCCACGGTGGAGGTTCGGCCGGGCGATTACGCGACACTTCCAGTAGGCCCGGCGCACGCCCACGTGCTGATCAACCGCGGGGTCTCGCCTCTTCGATACATCTGCTTCTCCACGATGCTTCCGACCGACCTGGTCGGCTACCCAGACTCGAAGAAGGTATTGGCACTCGCGACCCCAGCGCCCGTGAGCGACGAACGCGACGGAAAACCCTGGATCCGTGTGATCGTGCCGGCCGCCTCGGGCCTCGCGTTCTATGACGGCGAAGACACCGACCCCAATGCTGAGACGGCGGAGAGGCGCCGGCCGTAACGCAACTGCGCGCCTGCGTCTCTATCGATTTTCGTCATGTCGAGCCGAACAAACGAGGCCGCTTTCACGGGGTGGGTCGAACGACTCGCTCGCGAGCATACGGGACAACTCAGTCGACTGGCGGTGCGAGAGGGGCTCAGCGGGCAGGACGCGATCGACGCCACCCAGGAGGCATTCGTAACCCTCCTCGGCTTGCGGCAGGCCCGCGCGCTGAGCGACACCCACGACGAAACGCTGGCGTTTCTGAGCGTCATCGTCCGGAACGCGGCCCGAAACATACGCAAGCGACACCATCGCACGCGACCGCATGTGCCCGTTGACGAACAGCCGCTGGTAGGCGACGACCCGCCCGTCGACGACCTAATCGCGCAGGCAGAGACGCACGCGGCGGTCTTGGGATGCGTCCAGCGACTCGCCGAGGTCCAACGGCACGTGGTGACGTTGAGGATGCTCGAGGAGTTGTCGAGCTCCGATGTCGCGCAGATGCTGGGTCTCACTCCGAATCACGTCGGCGTCCTTTTGCACCGTGCTAAGTCCGAGCTCAGGCGCTGCCTTGCTGCCTAGCACGATGCGCGCTTTGCTCTGGCTCGCCTGCGTCGCCCAAACCACGGCCTGCTCAGGAGTGATTCCGTCGAGGAGACAAGCCAGCATGCCCCACGCAATTGAAAACCGATTGAGGCAAGCCTATCTGCAAATGGCCTCGGAAGAGCTAGACGGGCTTATGGAGTTGTACGAGCCAGATGCGGTCATCCAGAGCGCGAACCAAGCGCCGATCGTTGGCGCGGCGGCGATTCGCTCGTTCTGGAAGACCACGTTCGACACTTATCGGGTCGAGCTCGTGCCGGAGATCTTGGAGCTACGCGAGTTCGGCGACGTCGCGATCATCCGGGGTAATGCGGCGGGCATGCTCGTGACGCGCGCCGGCCGCAATCCGATCAGTGTCGACACCTGGTTCATGCAGGTCTATCGGAGGCTAGCGAATGGGACCTGGCGTTTCTGGCGGGGAACGAATGGGCCCAATCCCGCGGTGAGGTGAACCCCTTCCCTGCAGAACGCGCATTGAACGTCGTCGGCGACCTCGTAACCGCCGCTGAGGCGGCTTAGTTGCCGGACCCCGCGATCGCCGAGCCAAGGGCGCGCGCGGCGAACCTCTTGCCGATCATCGCCCCCATCACGGCGGTCGCGATCGAGCGCGGCATCAGTCGGGACATCACGCGATTGATCCGCCCCGCGACGTGCGTGGCGCGATTCCGCTGCAACGCGCGCAAGCCCTCGGCGGCCACGCGCTCGGCGGGCATCGGCGGGAGGGGCATGTCCGAGGGATCGACGCCCATCTTTTCCATCGACTCGGTGAGGGTCGGCCCGGGCATCAGCACCGTCACGTTCACGCCATGCCGCGCGAGCTCGACGTGGAGGCCTTCGCCCAGCGTGAGAACATAGGCCTCGACCGCGGCCGTGTTGGTGACGTACGGAACGCCGTTGAGTCCACCGACCGAGGACACGAGGAGAATGCCGCCGCGGCGGCGCCTGACGAACCCGGGCGCGAAGTGATGCACGAGCGTCAGGTTCGCGTTCACCTTCACATGGATCGCCTTCATGAGCTCGTCGCGGTCGAGCGTCCACAGCTCACCTGGACTCGGAAAACCGGCATTACCCACGAGCAAACCGAGCTCGAGATCGGCGGTTGCCCGTTCGACCGGCGCGAAGAACGACGCGCTCGACAGATCGGCTTCGACCGCGCGGTATGCCACCCCGAAGTCCGCGGCGAGCGCCCGCCCGACCTCCTGCAGTCGCGCGACGCGCCGGGCGACCAGCACCAGGTTGATGCCGCTCGCGGCGATGTGCCGCGCGATCTCTGTCCCGATGCCAGACGACGCGCCGGTCACCAGCGCCCACGGCCCGAACCTCCCGCTGTCCAGGATCGGCTTCATGCGGCCTCCACGCGCGCTGCCGGATGGTCGGTGCCCGGCCGGCCCGCCAACATTCGCGCCGGAGGCCGGCTGGCCCAGGACACCACCACGATCAGCGCGACTACCATCGGCGGGAGCACCGCGCCGATGCCGTCCGCGATGGCGAGCCGTGATGCCGCCGCCCCCGTCAGATCGAAGATCATTCCGGCGTAGGCCCACTCCTTGGCGCGGGAGAGGCGCGGCGCCGCGATCGCGATTGCGCCGAGCACCTTCCACGTGCCAAGCACACTCATGAAGTAGGGCGGATATCCGAGCCGAGCCATGTCGTTTGCGATGTGGTCTAGGCGGAGCAGATTCGCCACGCCCGAGCCGAGGGAGACCGCCACAGCAATCGCCGTCGCGATCGCGTACACGAGCCGGCGGGCGGTCATGCTCGCGCCTCCGACTGTGCCGAACCCTGGACGATCGCCACGAGGTCATCGATCGACCATTGGTCATCGGCGTGCACCCCGTACTTCACCGCGACAGTCCGACCGGACGGCGCCACCAGGAAGTCCGCTGGCAGTCCGAAGGGCCCGTCAGCCACCCCCGCACTCGGGGCGACCGAAGCCCGGGAGAAAGCAGCGCGAAGCGCCGCGCGCAGGCCGCGAGGATGGAGCAGCGCGAGCGGCGAGGTCGTCACACCGAGAGCCGCATAGAGTTGCCTCCTCGGATCTGGGACGACATCGAATGGCAGCTCGGCGTGCACCTTTCGAAGCGCTTCGGCCGAGGAGTGGAACACCGCCACCTCGCGCACGCCGGCTCGATCCAGATCGTCCTTACGCCGCACGAACGAGCGGAGGTGGAGGCTGCAGATCGGGCAGCCGGCGTAGCGACGCATCTGGAGGTGAACCAGCTTCCGCGGATCTGGGATCCGCACCGTAACCCCGGCAAGCGTTGTGAGCTCGCGCGGGATGAATGTATCGCCCGCCTGCAGGCGGGCACGATCGGCGAACGGGAGAGAGTCGACGAGTGTGGTCATGTCGTCGAAGATGAAGGGAGCGACGCATCGCCACCATACCCGCGCCGGGTAAGTCAGCCGCCTTGCGCGAGCGTGCGGAAGAATCGTTCGGCTTCATCGTCGCGTGGGTAGAGGACGTCCACCGACAGCTCCTCGAGCGTCACGTCGCGACTTGGACCGAACCTCATCGTCATGCCGATCGTCCGGATCTTCCGATCGGCGAGACTGAAGGTCGGGCAGATGACGGGCTCGCCGGTGGCGTCGGCCACGGGCCTGGGCACGCCGTCGAGGTACTGCTGGATCCGTTTTCGCAGCGGGTCCAGGTCCGGCGTGTCGGCAGGGAGGCTGGCTGCGGCCCGCGAGAATCGAGTGAACAGGGACCATGCGACCTCGGCGAAGTTGTCGATCTGTTCGCGCGCCGGTCCTGGCGCAAGAAACGCGTCGAGCAGGTTGACGCGCGCGCCCGCGGGGGCGTGGGGCACCAAGCGACGGCCAGCCCTGTTCGTCTCTTCGAGGTGAAGGAGTGGATCGAGCACAAAGGCCGGAAACGGCTCGAGCGCCGTGATCACGCCCGTGATGGCGCGGCGGTACGGCGCCAGGACGGCATCACCGAGCGCGCGTGCCGGAAACTCCACCGCCAGCCCGGCAGCAACGAGGAGCTCGTTCCGGGATCGCAATGGCAGCTCGAGCGAATCGGCGAGGCGTAGCACGAGCTCGCGGCCGGGCCGCGAGCGACCATTCTCCAGATATGAGAGGTGCCGCGTGGTCGTTTCGACCCTCAGCGCGAGCGCCAGCTGACTCAACCCCCGCTGGCCCCGAAAGTGCCGCAGCAGGCCACTGAAGGCGCTCCGCTGGGGCGACGTCGACACGCCCGAGAGTCTCCGCGGTCTCACGTCCTCGATGCAATACCCTCCGCGGGTATGGTCCTCGGCGAGTGGCTCGCCGGTCGGTGACGCTATTTCTGCGCTGGGTCCAGTGCCGACGCGATGACGTGGGCGACATCCCGAGAAGGCCCGTGCGGTTCTGCGCTCTGCTGAAGACGAGTCACCTGCTTTGCCGTCTCGATCCGCCCGATGAAGTCGCGCGCCTCGGCGAACGACACTCCAGATCGAGCGAAGCGCAGTCGCTCCGGCTCGACTCTCCCAAGACGAATCGCCGCCGGGACGCGACGATCGCAGGCGCAGGTCGCGTCCGCCGAGACGAGGCCACAGTGGGCGCGGGTGAACGCCTCGATCGCTTCGCGCGAACGCTGGAGCCGCTTTCGGAACGCACCCGGTTCGATGCCGAGGGCGGAGGCCGCCTCCGGAGCCGACCATTCGAGGATCTCGCCAAGCACGTAGGCGAGTCGGTGCGGTCTGTCCAGGCATTGGAGTAGGCCCAGGGTGCAGCCGATCTTCACTTCCTCCGTGAGGATCCTGCGCTCCTGCTCGGGCGACCCCTTGTCTGAGAGCCCGTCGCTCAGGTCCTCCGCGAACGAGGTGAAGTTCACCTTCTGACGCTCGACACAGCTCTTCTTCACATCGAGCAAGTAGTTGGTCGCGACGCGGAACACCCACGTCTTCAGCCGACTCCTGAAGTCAAATTGACCCAGCCTCGTGACGACACGAACAAGAATCTCTTGCGTCGCATCCTCGGCGTCCTCGGGGTGCCACAAGGTCCGAATCGCCAGCGCGTAGACGTCGCTCTGCAGCGCACGGACCACCGCCGCGACCGCGTCGCGGTCCCCGGCTGCCCCGCGACGCGCCAGCTCCTCGAGTGACCGCGTTTCAACCATGCGAGAGGATGGCTACCGCATAGGCGCGTCGCGCGCATCCTGATTGAGCAGAGCATCGCCGTAAGGTTGGTCGATCACCATCAACCACCGGCCATCGGGCTGCCGACGTAGGACGGCCACCGAAAGGCCCTTCTGCTTGACCTTCGTGCCGTCGGGCGCCACGCCGTCCATCTGCCAGGGAGCCAGGTGCAGCGCGAGATCGTCGGCGATGACGACGTCGTGGCCGGCGTACGTGAACTTCGGCTTCACGGCGATGAACGCCGCGAACATCGCTCGCAGCGCAGCCTCGCCCGTTAGCGGCTTCCCCGGCTCTCCGATCACCACAGCGCCCGGCTCGTAAGCGCGCAGGATCGCGGGGATATCGCCCACTTGGAAGGCGGCGGTCATGGTGAGAATGGTCGACACGATCGGATCGCTGGTTTCCATAGCGGGTTCTCCTTGTGCCGGCTGCTCCTCCGGCGGCGTCTGGTTAGACGAGCGCTCGATACATGCTGTGACCGAGGACGCCGGAGGAGAAGCACCGTCTGCATCGTTGGTCAACGCCTGGGTCGAGCGAGGCATCGCCTTCGTCGTCACGCTCGACACCAAGCGCGCGGGCTCGACCCGTCCTGCGAAGACTCGCTCGCAGGGCTTCATCCCCAAAGCCTCCCTTAAGCTCAACGACGGCCGATGACGTCACCAGGGTCTGCGGCCCTCCGGGGTCAGGCGAACCATTCGCTGGCCAGGGCCGTGGTCGAGGTCGACGGAGACGAGAAGAGCCTGGACCGGCGCAAGAGCTCGGCTCCGGCGTTGCTCCGACCGTTGGCACTACGCCGCTCGCGACGCCACGATCTCCAACGGCACCGCCAGTCTCAAATTGGATAGTGACCCGCTGGGGTCGGCAGATTTCCGATTGATCTTGCCGAAGCGGCCGCTCATGGCCTCGCCACTGCCACGGGCGTGACGGCGCCACGAGGCTGCGACTGATTTCTGTCGCGACAATACATCGTCGTTGAGCGACGTCGCGGTACACATCAGGCGCGCGCGGCGGGCTTCGACCGCTGCGCGCGGAGACCATTCAAGAAGGGCGCGCGGTGCGCCGATGAGATCAGGACCGAGATCGTTGATGCGGGTGCTCATCGTAGACGACTCGCGACTTGCCCGGATCACGCTGCGGAAAGCGTTGCCGGCGTCGTTATCGACGGAGGTCGTCGAGGCTGCGAACGGGGATGAGGCGCTCGCGTGCGTCAGCTCGTCCCAGGTCGACCTGATGCTTTTGGATTTGACGATGCCAGTCCGCGACGGCTACCAGGTGCTCGAGGCGCTGCAGGAGATGGGCCGGACGCCGCCGACGATCGTCGTGTCGGCCGACGTGCAAACGCTGGCCGCGGCGCGCGTCATGAAGCTCGGCGCGATCGCGTTTCTGAAGAAGAGCCTCAAGCCGGCGGACCTCATCGAAGCTCTGCAGCGCGCGGGATTGCTGTGACGACGCCCATTTTGTCGCCGGAGAAGCTTGATGCCTTGCAGGAGCTGGTCAACATCGGGATGGGGACGGCCGGGGCGGCCCTGGCCGAGGCGCTGGGCGGCTTCGTGGGGCTGGCCGTGCCGGGTATCGCCCTCACCAACCGACTGAACGTCGCGGCGCTGTTCGACGTCGGCTCTTGGGCCGAAGACGAGCTCGAGGCTGTCCACCAGCCGTTCTTCGGCGCCTTCATGGGCGAGAGCATGATCGTGTTCGACGGTCGGGTACACGCGCATCTCGCCAATCTGCCGGGATACGCCGTCGCCCCGGGGGCCGAGCTGAGCTCTGCCGAGCAGCAGGAGGTGTTGCTCGATCTCGCCAACGTCGTGATCGGCGCCTGCGTCAACGGCATCGCAGAACCCCTCCAGGAGGTCGTCAGCTTCGCGGCGCCAGCGCGGTTCGGGAGCCGGTCCGAGATACGCACCTTCTTGTCCCGGGACGCGGCCGCCTGGCACCAGGGTCTGATCGTCAACGTCGATTTCAAGCTGGAGGCGCGGTCCTTCCTGAGCCGCGTACTCGTGTTCTTGCCGGAACATTCCCTTCAGCGGATCGACGCGGCTCTGACGCGCCTCCTCGATGGCCTTGCCGCCGGTTGAGCCGCAACCGGGCCTCCCCGGGTTGCCGGTTGCGTTGCTCACGATCCTCGTCGACCGCATCAACGTCGGTATCCTGACTGTGTCGGCGGACGGCACCGTGCTGCAGTGGAACCGCTTTCTGCACGCGCACACCCGCCTCGGCCCCGAGGAGGTCATCGGACGCAATCTCTACGAGCGCTTCTCTGCGCTGCCCCGCGCCTGGCTTGAGCAGAAGCTGCGGCGCGTGTTCATGCTCAAGACCTTCTCGTTCACATCCTGGAGGCAGCGCCCTTATCTGTTCCGCATCGAAGATCACCGGCCCCTGACGGGGGGCAGCGAGCCGATGCGACAGGACTGCGCTTTCATCCCGCTCGTGCACGACGGCGAAGTCAAGGCGGTGAGCATCGTGATCATCGACGTCACCGACACCTACGAGTCGCAGACCCGCCTCGACGAAACGCTCGCCACCCTCGCGACTCAGAGCGAGCGCGACGGCCTCACCGGCGTGTACAACCGGCGAAAGCTGGAGCAGGTCCTCGAGACCGAGATGCAGCGAGCCCGCCGCTATCGCCAGGAGCTGTCGGTGCTGATGTTCGACATCGATCACTTCAAACGTGTGAATGACACCCACGGCCACCTGGTCGGGGACGAAGCAATCCGGCACGTCGCGGCGAAGGCTGTCAGCACCCTGCGCGCCACCGACTTCGTCGCACGTTATGGCGGCGAGGAGTTCGTGGCCTTGCTACCGGGCGAGGCGGTCTCGGGAGCGGTGATCGCGGCCGAACGCCTGAGAGAGGCGGTTGCCAAGCCGTTCGCGGCCCTCGTCGAGATCCCGCTCTCGATAACCATCAGCGTGGGCGTCACCGGCCTGCGACCGGACACGGCGGCCGCCAAGATGTTGCTAGCGGAGGCGGATCAGGCCCTCTATGCCTCCAAGCAGGCCGGGCGCGATCGCGTGACCGCGTTCGACCCCTTGACCGCCAGCGCGGTTCATTAGCCACGCTGCCAGCGAAAGGCGACCCAACAGGGGCAACTGACGAAATCGCATGCCCGCCATGCTACCGAGGCCGGGCTCCGACACCAGACGGACAGGCATCTTGTGCCACCCGGAACGCTCGACATTCGATGCAAGTCCGCGTCGTGCCACGGTTGTCGTCGAAGTGCCCCGGAAAGGTTCGAATCCCGCTGGGGTCGCCAGAGCAAGCTCGCGCGGTCACTGATCTTTCTTCCGCGAAATCGCCCCAGCGGGTTTCGGACCGTAGATTCTCTGCCACCCGAAGCGCTAGCGGCGAGTTGCGATTTGTGTAACGCGGGCGGGTCTGCCGACCTATGCCATCATGGATAGCGTGATTTCTCCTGTCGTTGGCACCGCCCCCGCCGAGGGGGAGCTGGCTCTGAGGTCCGCGCCGGGCTTCTTCGGTTGGGTTTCATCGTTGGTCCACAGCCACCGCGAGCGCCTGCTGGCTTACGCGCGGCGCCGTGGACTGAGTGCCGAGGACGCGCTGGACGCGGTGCAGGACGGCTTCATCTCCTTCTTGACGTTGCCGGAGGCGCGGTCGATCGCGCACGACGGTGACGACGCGCTCAAGCTGCTGACGGTGATCGTCCGGCACAACTTGCTGAACCAGCTGAGCAAGGGCCGGCGCCACGGCCGCGCGCATGCCCTGATCGAAGCCGAAGCCGCGCGCCTGGACGACGAGAGCAGCGAGTCCTTGATCGCGCGCGCGGAAGAGCTGGTGCGCGTCAGGGGCTGCATCGCGCGCATGGCCGACCTGCAGCGGCAGGTGGTGATGCTCAGTCTTCTGGACGAACAACCGCGCGACCAGGTCGCGAAGCTGTTGAACATTTCGGCCGGTTACGTGCGCGTGCTGCTGCATCGCGCGCGCGAGCACGTCCGCAATTGCCCGTACGACTCCGAGTAACGCCGGCGCGCTTGCCGACCTACGAAAGCACACCAGGCAAGACGCCGGGTGGCATTCAAAGGAGCAAGCAATGCACACGAAAACGGCAGTCGTTACGGGGGCATCGAGTGGCATCGGCCTGGGCATCGCGCAGGCTCTCCTGCGCCTCGGTTACAACGTGGTCGCGACCTCGCGCCACGCTTCGCGCACACAGCGGTTGGAGCCGTCGGCCCAGCTCGCGTTCGTCGACGGCGACGTCGGTGACGCGGCCACCGCCGGGCGAGCCGTCGCGGCGGCGCGCGAATTCGGCGGCCTGGAGCTGCTGGTGAACAGCGCCGGCACCTTCGTGCCAAAGCCGTTCACCGATTACACGCCGGCCGACTACGCGCAGATCCTGTCCACGAACCTGGCCGGCTTCTTCCACATGACTCAGGCCGCGCTGCGCGTGATGGCAGCGGCCAGGTCCGGCCACATCGTCAACATCGGGACGTCACTCGCCAGCCAGCCCATCGCGGGCGTGCCCAGCGCCTTGCCGATCTTGATCAAGGGCGGCATCGAGGCCGCCACGCGCTCGCTCGCCATCGAGTACGCGCCGCTCGGTATCCGCGTGAACACGATCTCGGCTGGCATCATCGATACGCCGATGCACGCGTCCGAGAGCCACGAATTCTTGAAACGCCTCAGCCCGGCCCAGCGTATCGGCACCACGGCGGAGATGGCGGACGCCCTGCTGTTCCTCGAGGGCGCCACCTTCGTCTCCGGAGAGATCTTGCATGTGGACGGCGGCGCTCACGCGGGCAAATGGTCGTGACGGAGGCAAACATGGCCAGCATGGTGGAGATCCTGAACGGCGTGCAGGTGACGGACGAGCGGACCTATGCCGCCTACCGCGCGCACATGACGCCGCTGCTCAGCGCGCACGGGGGCAGCTTCGGCGTCGACGTGCGGGTGGCCGAGGTGTTGAAGAACCCCGGCGAGCAACCGTTCAACCGGCTGTTCACCATTCGTTTTCCGTCGTGGTCCGCGCACGACGCGTTCTTCGCCAATCCGGAGTACCTGGCCGTCCGCCGGCGCTTCTTCGAACCCAGCGTTGCGCACACCGCGCGGTTCGGCCGCTACGAGGTGCTGGCGCCCTGAGCGGGCGAACTGTTCGAAGCATCGTACCTCGCAGAGACCCGGCGCGTTTCGTCGCTATCGTTGTTGCCACGTGGTTGCCACGACGCTCCGGAACTCGCCTGCCCGCCGCGGAACGTCGTGCCACGGTTGTCGTCGAAGTCGAAGCGGCCCGGAAAGGTTCGAATCCCGATGGGGTCGCAGTTCCTGAATGATTCTGCCGACGCGGTCGGCGAGCCGTTCGCGGGCTCAGCATGAACTGCCACCGCGCACAACCTCCCTGGTTCGGCGCACCGCCCCGACTAGCTCGGCAGCATGTAGCGGCGGTCAATCGCCTCACGGACCAGACGTCGGCTGTCGCCAGGCGTGAGCTGGGCCGACTGCTCCACGATGGCGATCTCGTCCGCCAAGTCGGGGTCCTTGATCGTCCTGGCGAGCCAGGCCGAGTAGTCACGGCGCCGCAGGTGGTACAGCCAGGTTTCATCGTCGATACCGGAGGCGAGCTCACAGAACACCGTGAGGTTCTGGGCACGCAGATTCATCCGCGCCGCGGCACCCCGGAAGAAGAAGCTCCGGGGGCCCAGGTTTCCCTCTGCGTATTTCCGCAGGTGACGAAGCCGTGCCGACCGCGCTGGAACGATGATCGCGGCGTAGGGATCGAGCCCGGCGCTTCGCTCCCAGATGATCGCCTCGTCGCGCCTGGTTGGTGGAACGGCAGGCGGTTCGAGTCCGAGCGTCTTCGCGAGCTCGCCGAGCGTGAGCGCCGGCGACGGCCCGACGGCGACGGCGGTGTCCATCATCGCGAGGATCGCGGGCGCGACCTCGCTCGAGCGGTGGGTGATGAGGATGGTCTCGCCCAGGCGCTGCGGCAGCATATAGGTCGCCTGCCCCCATTGCGTGGGCATGAGGTGATGAACCTCGTCGATCAAGATCCAGTCCGGGCCGCCCGTGCGTGCGCGCAACGCCTGCAAGCGCGGAAGCAACTGCGCGAAGAAGTCCGGGCGGTCATCCAGCGCGATCCCCAGCAGGTTCACGACCACGTTCGCCCGCCCATGGCCCAACCGGTCGAGGACCTCGTCGACGTGTGGCGGCCGAAGGCGATTTCCCATCGTCACGATCCCGTCCAGAGTGCCGTAGTCGCCTTCGGGATCGACGATGCAGATCTGGTAGTCGCGATCGATCA
>Ga0207701_10006137_pt1 | contig 12023 bp, 8 predicted proteins | sample KBSSwiSSwithPhiX_FD_184294 | JGI IMG/M metagenome (GOLD analysis project Ga0207701, IMG submission 184294) | Switchgrass rhizosphere bulk soil microbial communities from Kellogg Biological Station, Michigan, USA, with PhiX - S5 (SPAdes) (version 2) | ecosystem: Environmental > Terrestrial > Soil...
TGGCGCGGACGTCCAAACGGTAATCGTCAATGGTGAAGTAGTCATCGAAAATGCCCGTTCGACAAAGATCAATGACGAAGAGCTGTTCGCTCAAGCTCAGTCTGGCGCCAATCGCGCCTGGGATAATTGGGCAGCGCGTGACTGGAACGGCAGAAGCGTGGAGCAGATCAATCCACCCGCGTTTCCAAGGAGAAGGAATTGAGGATCGAAAGTTTTTATCTCAATTCTCAACACAATTGACCCCGCTTGAATTTTCCTGCTATCAGACTGCAAACCTTGTTTCACCACGAAAAAGTTTTTTGATTAGAAAGGTCATGAATGCGTTACGGGTTCGTCATCGATCAGAACCGGTGCATCGGCTGTCACGCCTGCACGGTGGCTTGCAAGGAAGAACACAATATTGCGCTCGGCGTGAATCGCACTTGGGTAAAGTACGTTGAAAAAGGCACTTATCCCGATACTCGGCGCCATTTCGCTGTACTGCGATGCAATCATTGCGACGATGCTCCTTGCATAGAGATTTGTCCGACGGTTGCACTGTTTCGCCGCAGTGATGGCATCGTCGATTTCGATCATGAGCGCTGCATCGGGTGCAAGTCGTGTATGCAAGCGTGTCCTTACGACGCGCTCTATATCGATCCGGATCGCAACACCGCAGCCAAGTGCAACTTCGACGCGTCGAGGATCGACATGGGCTACAAGCCGGCATGTGAAGTAGTTTGCCCGACCGAGGCGATTCTTTCCGGCGATCTCGACGATCCCGACAGCCTGATCAGTAAACGCATCGCTCTGGAAAAAGTCAGCGTCCGCAAACCCGAGAAGGGTACCAAGCCAAAACTTTTCTACGTCGGCGTCGAGGGCGACCTGCTCAATCCGACGATGATGGAGCCGCAAGCGAGCCACTTCTGGGCCGACAAAGATCCAGGCGAAGATTTGTATGCTTTAAAGACCACGAACCCGGACCGGCCGATTCCTGGCGTCGCACGTGAAGTTTACGATGTGCCGCACAGCCGACCCTGGGGCAACAAAATCGCCGCGTATCTCTGGACCAAGTCGATTGCGGCAGGCCTGGTGGTTTTGTCAGCGCTGTTCTCGAATATGGGGTTTCAACAGGACGCCGTATTGCTCGACGTGATCAGCCCTGCGCTGTCACTGTTGTTTCTCGTGATCACCATGGCGCTGCTAATTCTTGACTTGAAAAAGCCTCAGCGGTTTTTCTTTTTGTTGAGCAAGCCCAATTTCAATTCCTGGCTGACACTTGGCGGTTACGTGCTGATGATCTTCGGAGCATTGCTGGTGCTCTGGTTGGCACAAATTTATTATCAAGGCCAAGTCTCGCCGTGGGTCGTTTGGCCAACGGCGCTGTTCGCGATCGCTTCTGCCGGTTATTCGGCGTTTCTTTTTGCGCAGGCGCGAGGTCGTGATTTTTGGCAGAGCCCGATGTTGTTTTGGCATTTAGTGGTGAAGGCGGTCCTGGCGGGCGCTGCGGTACTTATTTTGATCGGGGCGCTTGAATTCGTCACCCCATATCAATTTGCCAGCCCACACCTGTTTGTCTGGCTGATCAATGTTTTACTGGTCTCGTTACTCGCAACTTTGGCGATCGTGTTCGGCGAGTTGTTTATGAAGCACGGCGCAACCGATATGATTCGCGCTGGTGATTTATTGCTGAAGGGACCTTTAAGCAAAATATTTTGGCTTTGCTTTGTTGCCGCGGGCGCGGTCCTACCAGTGGCCCTTTTCTTCGTTCCGCTGGGATCGCCAATTCCGCTCTACGTCGCGGCTCCGGTGCTGGCGTTGTTCGGCTTGTGGATATACGACCATCTCTGGATCAAAGCCGGACAAGCGATGCCGTTGAGCTAGCGGACAGTAGCCATTTGCCAGATTTCAGTTACCAGGAATTCAGAAGACGTGCTTAATGAAACCTAAACCTGGTTCCTGAGAACTCCTAAAGGAATTTTGGGATTATGAATGAACCGCGCATACCTTTAAATCCTGACGCGCAAGGACTCGATGTTTCGAGCGCTCTGGCGAGCTATCCACCGGTAGAAAAATGGGATGATTGGGTCGAATACGACACAGCGCAATGGCCGCGGAAGGTGGAAAAGCATTGCCACGTCATTCCGACGATCTGTTTCAATTGCGAAGCCGCATGCGGCCTTTTGGGATTCGTTGAAAAGGACACCGGGCATATCCGGCGTTTCGAGGGCAACCCGGAGCATCCCGGGAGTCGGGGCAGAAATTGCGCCAAGGGACCGGCCACCCTCAATCAAGTCAACGATCCCGAGCGGATTCGTTATCCGCTCAAGCGCGTCGGCGCGCGCGGCGCAGGAAAGTGGGAGCGCGTCACGTGGGATGAAGCTCTCGATGACATTGCCGGCCGCGTACGAAAAGCGCTGCTGGAAGAGCGGCGCAATGAAATCATGTATCACGTTGGACGCCCAGGTCATGAGCTCCTATATCACCAACGGATCCTTCACTCCTGGGGCATCGACGGACACAACAGCCATACGAATGTCTGCTCGGCAGGAGCGCGCGCCGGCTATGCATTTTGGTCCGGCATCGATCGGCCGTCGCCGGACCATGCCAATGCGCGGTTCATTCTGCTGCTGAGCTCGCATCTCGAGACCGGGCACTATTTTAATCCTCACGCTCAACGAATCATCGAGGCAAAGAACGCCGGAACCAAGATCTGCGTAATCGACACTCGATTGTCCAATACCGCATCGAAAGCGGATTACTGGATATCGTCGTGGCCGGGGAGTGAAGCGGCGATTCTTCTAGCGATGTGCAACTGGCTTCTGCAACAGGATCTCTTCGATCGCCAATTCCTGCGTCAATGGGTGAATTGGGAGGAATATTTACGCGAAGAGCATCCGGACAGGCCGCAAACCTTCCAGAGCTTCATCTCGCTTTTGAAGGAACAGTACGCCCAATACACGCCCGAGTTCGCGGCCAAAGAAGCCGGAATCGATGCGAAAGTAATCGTCGACGTGGCGCGGGAGGTCGCGAAAGCCGGTTCAGCGTTCTCCTCACATGTCTGGCGCAACACAGCAGCAGGCAATTTAGGCGGCTGGCAAGTCGCGCGCGCGCTGCAGTTTCTCGTCGTCCTCGTAGGCGCGGTCGGCACGCCGGGTGGCACGGCGCCGAATGCAGCAAATAAATACGTTCCGCCGCCGCCTTTGATGCCGGCGCCCGCCAGGGTCTGGAACGAATTGTTGATTCCGCCGGAATACCCGCTGGCATTTTTCGAAATGAGTTTTCTGCTGCCGCACTTTATCAAGGAAGGGCGTGGCAAGCTGGCGATGTATTTCACGCGAGTTTACAACCCGGTGTGGACGAATCCTGACGGCATGAGCTGGATTGAAATGCTCTCCGATGAAAGCAAAGTCGAACGCCACGCATGTCTTACGCCGACCTGGAGCGAGACGGCATGGTTCGCCGATTATGTCCTACCGATGGGCCACGGATCGGAGCGTCACGACCTGATGAGTCAGGAGACTCAAGCCGCGCGCTGGATTGGCTTCAGACAGCCGATCTTGCGTGTCGCGTTGGAAAGGCAGGGGAAGAAATTCAACACCACTTATGAAGCCCACGAAGCGGCGGGAATCGGCCAGATTTGGGAAGAAGACGAATTTTGGATCGAGCTCTCCTGGCGCGTCGATCCGGATGGCGCGTTGGGGATTCGTAAACATTTCGAATCTCCCTATGAACCGGGCAAGAAGATGACGGTCGCCGACTACTATGGTTGGATTTTCGAAAATAGTGTTCCCGGCCTACCCCAAGCCGCTGCTGAACAGAACCTGACGCCTCTTCAATACATGCGCAAATACGGCGCATTTCTTATCCAGGATGATGTCTACCGAGTTCATGAGACCGCCATCAAATCGGCGGATCTCACGGATGCAACGGTCGATGAGACGAACAAAATCATCACGAAAAACGGCGCTGCGCTGGGAGTGGAAATCGATGGTAAGGCTTGCGTCGGATTTCCCACCCCTTCGCGCAAGCTCGAATTCTTTTCCAAGACTTTGAGGGATTGGAAATGGCCCGAACACGCCATTCCCGGATACATCAAGAGTCATGTGCACCCCGAGAATATCGATCTCAACGCCGGCGAAATGTTGCTGCTGCCGACGTTTCGTCTACCGACCCTGATCCATACGCGATCGGGAAATGCCAAGTGGCTGTACGAGATTTCCAATCGCAATCCGCTGTGGATCAATTCGATCGACGCTCAGAACTTCGAAGTCAAGACCGGCGATCTGCTAAAAGTCCATACGGAGATTGGCTACTTCGTCGATAAAGTCTGGGTGACGGAGGGAATCAAGCCGGGTGTCATTGCTTGTTCGCACCACCTGGGCCGATGGCGCTTGGCCGAAGATCAGGGGGGCGAACGTTGGTCTACCGCACTTGTCGATCTCAAGCGCGTAGGCGATGGCAAGTGGATGATGCGTCACGTGCACGGCATCAAGCCATTCAAGAGTAGCGATCCGGACTCCGAAAGAATCTTCTGGGAAGATGCCGGAGTACATCAGAATCTGACCTTCCCGGTACAGCCCGATTTCATCAGCGGCCAACATTGCTGGCATCAAAAAGTGCGCGTGACAAAGCCCAGTGCCGAGGATAAATACGGCGACATTTTTGTCGATACCGATAAATCCCACGAGGTTTACCGCAGATGGCTGCTGAAAACCCGTCCAGGACCCGGGCCGGGAAATCTCCGCCGGCCGATTTGGCTGCCGCGCTCATACAAACCGGCGCCGGAAGCGTATTACTTCGATAAGAAATAGCAAAGTTAAAGGCGGAAGCCGACGAAGTTATAAGACAAGCATCCAGAAGTCTCGGGAGTCCTGGATTTCGGGTCGCGCTAGCTATCGCCGGCTTGCCCGGAATGACGATCAAAGTCTGTCGTGAACTTCTCTTATATCAACGTAGCGTTCGCTCTGCTTGACAACAATTCTTCGGCTGCGGGATAGTCCAGCGGTAACTATTCAGCTGTGCGATTAACGCGCATGGAGGCGGCCGTGAAGATTAACTCGCACGCGTCCATCAGTTGGGCGATTCTCTTTCTTCTAGCTCTAAATTCATGTCCGACGGACGTAGGGCGTCAGTCGGCCGAGAACGTGTCGGCGCGCGGCGCGTGGTCGACCCTCGCGCCCATGCCGGTTCAAATCGGCGAAGTCACTGTGACCGCAAACGGCGGGAAGATTTACGTCATTGGCGGCACCACCGGCGACGTTGTCGATCAAAAGCTCAATCAGGAATATGACGTCGCGACCAATAGCTGGCGCAACCGCGCACCATTACCACGCGGCATGACCCATGCTGCGGCGACGGCGTTGAACGGAAAGATTTACGTGGTGGGCGCTTTCACGGCGAACGGTCATGGCAATGCGGTGAATTGGGTTTACGAGTACGACCCGGTCACCGATAGTTGGCGTGAGCGCGCGCCGCTCAAAAGCCCGCGCGGGTCGCTGGGCGTAACCGTATTGAACGGGAAGATCCACGCTATCGGCGGCAGAGGAGTCGACAAAATTACGGTCACGACGCACGAAGTGTACGACCCGGCTAGCGATCGCTGGAGCGAATTGGCGCCGTTGCCAAAGGCTCGCGATCATCTCGGGGTGGTTGCCGGCGATGGGTTTATTCATGTGATCGGCGGTCGCTTGGATGCGTCATCGCAGAATGTCGATCTGCACGACGTGTACAATCCAGCAAGTAACTCTTGGCAAGCGGGACCGCCGCTGCCCACCGCGCGCAGCGGCATCGCCGGAGCGCTCTATCAGGGAAAAATATTTGTCGCCGGCGGCGAATGCCGCGATATGAGAACTTATCCTGAAATGGAAGGTTTCGATCTCACGACCGGCCGGTGGGCATCCTACACGCCGATGATCAAAGGCCGCCACGGTTTCGGCGGGGTTGTGGTCGGACGAAACCTCTACTACGCCGGCGGCGCGGTCGAATGCGGCGGCGGCGGAAGAACCAATGAGTTACTAGTCTTTAATCTTTCCTGATCAGAAATTCACTCGGCGCGCCCTAGGCAAATCTGCGTGTGAAGGGATGCGGGTTCGTTGCCCTCGCCACATCCTACACGGTCGCCACGGGCTCAACTGTAATTGACAGGTTAGAGTCGCTCTGTTATCCCCACAATACTGTCATTCGGAAGGACCGCTGATCGATGCCGCAAGTGAAATTTGTTGGGACGCTTATCGCCTTCATGCTGCTTTGCTTAGTTCCGCGCATTGGCTATGGCCAAACGCGCACGAAAATGGTCTTCGGCTATGCCTCCATGAGTTCGGTGGTGACCACTCTCTGGGTTGCTCAGGAAAAAGGATTCTTCGCAAAGAACGGCATCGATGTGCAGACGGTGTTTATTCCGGGCTCGCCCACTTTGATCGCTTCCATCAATACCGGGGATGTACAGATGGCCTATACCGGCGGCACGGCGACCTTGGGGGCAGCGGTTGGCGGTCTCGACATGAAAATCATCGCGGCGTTTTCCAACTTCGTGCAGACGGATCTTGTCGTCCGTCCTGAAATCAAAACTGCCGCCGATCTCAAAGGCAAGCGCATCGGTGTGACGAGCATCGGCGGCACCGGTTGGATGTCGGCAATGCTCGCGTTGGAACAGATCGGCATCAATCCCGAGCACGACAAGGTTTCGTTGGCCGCGTTCGGCGACCAGCGGGTGATTACCCAGGCTCTCGAAACCAACACGATCCAAGGGGCATCCCTCGCCGGGATTTTTAGTCGGCGCTTGAAGCGCAACGGCTATAATTTTCTCGCTGAAGTGGAAAAAATTCCGCTGGTCGGAACGAGTATCGTCCTCAAGGCGGATTATCTGGCAAGCCATCAAGCGTTGGTCAGAAGCGCGCTCCGCGCGCTTATCGAGGGACATGGCTTCGTGCTCAATCCGGCAAACAAGCAGGCGGTCATGGACGTCATGACTAAAAAACTCGCTATCAATGATCCCGTGGCGGCTAATGATGGCTACGAGGATTATGTCAGACGAACCGACAAAAGAGCTTTTGTCGTTCTCGACGGGTTGAAAAACATTCAGCGGTTCATGAAGGTGCGTAACCCGAAGATCGGCGATATTGCGCTTGACCATTTGGTGGACGACAGCATCATGCGCGAGTTTGAAAAGAGCGGTTTTCTCGATCAGGCATTGAGCGGCAAAGCCGGCATTCGTTAACAAGGAGGAACCATGGCCATAGACGGCATGAAGGTGATCGATCTTGACAGTCATCTGGTCGGCGATCTGGAGAGCTGGGGACAAACGGTGGAGGACAACTATCGGGAATTTCTACCACGCAAGCTCCCGACCAAGGACAACGAACGGCGCAAGACTTTGGTCGGCAATCAAATCATGATTGGCTCGGAGCTGGGCCGACAAAAAGCGGAAAAAAAAGAATGGGTAACGGAAGCGGACCTTACGCCGCAGGGCAGGGTCCGCAACATGGATCTTGACGGTATCGACGTTGCGGTGCTGTCGCCTAATTCGCCGGCCCTGGATATTCTCTGGTTCGTCGACGATCCGGAGCTCGCCGCTGCTTACGCACGGGCGCAAAATAATTACATGAACTGGTACGCTTCGCAGCAAAAGGGGCGCCTGATGTGGGCCGGCGTGATCCCGCTACAGGATCCGCAGGAAGCGATCAAGGAATTGCATCGCTCGCGTGAATTGGGCAGCAAAGCGCTCAATGTCAAGGCGACGCCCATTCCCGGCAAGGAATGGTCGGACGCGCATTTCGATCCGATTTTCGATGAGCTGGAAAAGACCAATACGCCGATCATTTTTCATGATACCAAGACGGGGTCCATGGGCCACGAGCGCTTTGCCAACAATTTTTTCTTCTCGCACATGGTCGGCCGCACCCTCGAGAGCATGGTCTGTTTGATGATTTACCTCTGCGGCGGTGTCATGGAGAAGCATCCCGATCTAAAGATCATCTGTCTTGAAACCGGGGCATCGCAGATGCCCTGGTGGCTGTCACGTATGGACGAACACTGGGAGAAACTGCCGCACCTGGTGCCGTGGCAGAAGCGGAAACCCTCTGATATTTTCAATCAAAGCGTTTACGTCGGCTGCGAACCTTTCGAAGACGGCCTGTTCGAATGGGCCGTTGAGTACTTGGGCGGTGACCGTCTCGTGCTCGCCACCGACTCGCCCCATTGGGACTCCTCGCAGCCGGGACAAGTAACCGGGCCTGTGGCGCGGAGCACGAAAATTTCCCAAGAGAACAAGCGCAAGGTGTTGGGCGAAAATGCCATTAATCTGTTGGGACTGGGGCTGTAAAGCTGTTGTAGAGCGCCAGGAGGTTCGATGATGAGCATGCTTTTGGTTCTCGCGCTTATTTTTGCCGCATTGCTTGCAGGTGACGAAGCGCATGGAGCGGCCTCCGGAAAAAAATTAGTCATCGCTTATGCGGCCATGAACGCGCGTGTGTGTCCATTGTGGGCGCCGCGCGAGAGAGGATTTTTTTCGAAATACGGCTTTGATGCCGAGCCGCTGTTCGTGCGCGGCGCTCCGACATTGGTCGCCGCGATGGCTTCGAACGAGATTGAAGTCGGTTATACCGGCGGTACGGCAGTCATTGGCGCGGTGGCGTCCGGTTCCGATCTCAAAGTCCTTTCGGCTCTTACCAATCGCGTGACCTATGATCTGGTGGTCAGACCAGGGATCAAATCTCCTGAAGATCTACGTAACAAAAAATTCGGTGTACAAGCGATTGGCGGTACGGTTTGGATGGGTGCAATGCTGGCCCTCGAACATCTCGGTCTCGATCCCGACCGCGATAAAATTAATATCATTGCGGCCGGCGATCAAACGGTGCTTGCACAAGCCGTGGCGAGCGGCACGATAGATGCCACGGTGCTCGACGGCGTACAGAGCCGTCCATTGCACGCGAAGGGATTTCCGATCCTTGCTGAACTCGGCAATGCCAAACTACCAATATTGAGTTCGTCGCTTGTAGCGCGCGAGCCCTACATTCAGAAAAATCCGCAAATTGTCGAGAACGTCATGCGTGCAGTAATCGAGGGTGCAGCATTTTGTCTTTCGCCACGGGAGAAGCCGAATACGCTGAAGATTCTGCAAAAATATCTGCGGATTTCAGAGAAAGACGCGGAAGAGGGTTATAAAGATATGGTCACCGGGCTCGACCGCAAACCCTATGCGAATCCTGCCGGAGTGACTAACGTTATCCGGCTGATGAAGCGCGGGAATCCGAAGGTGGAGAACGTCAAGCCCGAGACTTTAATCGACGACCGAATCCTCAAGAAAATCGACCAGAGCGGATTTATCGATGAGGTAATGGCGAAGTACGGAGTGAAATAACCGGCGCGACGAGCCGGTTATCCCGAGCCAGGGCGAGGGATCTTTCCTGTTCATTTGTTAGCGAATTAAGATTCGAAAAGTAGAAAAGAAGGGTTTCTCCCGTTGCTCGAAATGACAGTTGCTGAAATACATCGATAACGAGGATATTCATGTACATTGACGGTGATACGCATTATTGGCCGCTGCGTTTTATCGAGAAAGTGAAGCACCCCGGGCGCGGGCATCTTGAAGTCGTAGAAGATAAAGGCGACATGGTTCGTTATGGTGAAGTTGTTCCCGGCAAAGTGGCGACCTATTACCGCGACGGCAAAAAGATTCACTCTTTCAAGGAAGGGCGGTGGAGCATCCCGTTGCGCGCGGAGTTTATGAAAAAGGACGGCTTCGATGTTCAGGTGCTGATTCCGGACAATCGCCCATTGATTTATGAGTGCGACGCCGAGCTTGGACGTCAGTTGGCGCGCGCCTACAACGATACCGTGGCTGAAGATATCCAGGGTGACAAACGGTTCATCGGTGTGGCCTGGATCTATCTTCCCGACATCAAGGAGTCGATAAGAGAACTGCGCCGTGCGGTGAAAGAGTTAGGCCTAAAGGCGGTCAAATTCAACGGCGGCTGGGGCGATGGCGATCTCGACAATGAAGTGTTGTTTCCGCTCTATGAGGAGATCGCCGACCTCGACATTCCGATTCTGCTCCATCCAGCCGCCCGCGTTTTCGAGTTACAGCACAGTCATCCCTGGCTCGTCGGCGCGGAGCGCTTTCAAGGGTTTCAGCATTTTCCCACAGCGCTCGGCTTTCCCCTGACTTATATGGTCAGCGCGGCGCGGTTGATTTTCAGCGGGACTCTGGATCGGTTCCCCACGCTGCGGTTTGGCTTCTTCGAGGGTGGAATCGGCTGGGTACCCTGGCTGATGGCGACCCTCAACGCGCATACTCCAGGCGAAGCAGGGGTTTCCGTGGCCGTGCAGCAATTCTTCGAAGGCAAACAAGCGATAAAAAAAGCGCCCAGCGAATATTTCAAGCAGTTCTATATTGCCGCGGTTTCCTGGGAATCCTATCTCGCCGATACGGTCAATGGCTGGCGCGATCACAACATCATCATCGGCAGCGACTTCGACCATGGCGACGCCGTCGCCACGTGGCCAAGAACGGTCGACGTGATTAAACGGATGAGCAATTTATCGGCGGAGGATAAAGAGAAAGTCCTCGGCGGCAATGCCATGAGAATGTTTAACCTGAACGGCCATGCGACACTGCATTGAGGTAGCTCGGCGATCCTCCGCACAATCCAAATTTGCTCGTTAAGCGATTTTGCTGCCACTCGCGCATCCTGCGACTAGATCGGCCGGGCTTAACCCGGTAAGGGCTCGCGCACGCCAATCTCTCGTCGACCTCGGAGAACATAAATCTACTTCTCCTAAGGTTATTAAAATCGGAAAATAGCAGTGGGTCGTGCTGAGCGACAGCGAAAGCATCTCGATTTTTGAACCACCTGCCATTACGAGACTCTTCGGCGAAGCGACGTCGAAGGGCCTCCCAATCACAGTCTCTCGGCGAGCGCGATTTATCGGCCGTTTAGATCGTGCGATACTGACCCAGTTTACTGAACGGAGAGAAACGTGGTCCAACACATCCTTCGCATCGACTGTCCCGACGAGCCGGGATTGGTGCACAAGATCACCGGCGTAGTTTTCAATGCCGGATACAACATTCTCAGTAACCAGGAATTCGTCGATTTAGAAGCCAAGCATTTTTTTATGCGGACGGCCTTCGAAGGGCCGACGGCGCCTGATCGGGTGGTTTCTTACCTCGAGCAGATTTTGCCGGGCAAAGCTACGGTGAAGCTCACGGGGGCCGAGCGCCAGCCGATCGTTATCATGGCCACCACGGAAGCCCATTGTCTGGGTGATCTGCTGATCCGTCACTATTCGGGTGAGCTTCCGGCGACCATTCGGGCGGTGGTCAGCAACCACGAGAAGCTGAAAGCGCTCGTCGAGCAATTCGGTATTCCTTTTCATTGGGTGAGCCATGAAAAACTCGAGCGCACCGCCCATGAGGAACTGGTTGCCGAAGTGGTTCAGGATTACGCGCCGGAATACATCGTGCTCGCCAAATACATGCGTATTCTCTCGCCGAAGTTCGTGGCGCGCTATCCTAATCGGATGATCAACATTCACCACTCGTTTCTGCCGGCTTTTATCGGCGCAAAACCCTATCATCAGGCGCACCAGCGCGGAGTAAAGATCATCGGCGCGACGGCGCATATCGTCACTGATGATCTCGACACCGGCCCGATCATTTCGCAAGGCGTGATTCCGGTAAATCACACGCATACCGCCGCGGCGATGGCACAAGCAGGGCGCGATGTCGAGAAAGTCGTGCTCGCGCGCGCGGTAAAGCTGGTGCTCGAAGAACGCGTGTTTTTGTACGGTAATCGAACCGTCATTTTCGAGTAGTTGCGCCGTTGGACACCTGCAGAAACTTAGGATTTCGAGCCAATTCGCTCAGGATAAACTCCACGAGAATCTTTCTTGAAATCAGCGGTCCGCACTGGCGGTAAGCTCAATTGACAACTTTGGCAGCATCCGATAAATCTTTTTGCATAAACTTTTTCATAATCTTGTCAGGAGGCCTGCATGGCTAAGGATCTCAGAACTTTCATCGCGGATTGCGAGCGCCA
>Ga0207701_10006138_pt1 | contig 12023 bp, 8 predicted proteins | sample KBSSwiSSwithPhiX_FD_184294 | JGI IMG/M metagenome (GOLD analysis project Ga0207701, IMG submission 184294) | Switchgrass rhizosphere bulk soil microbial communities from Kellogg Biological Station, Michigan, USA, with PhiX - S5 (SPAdes) (version 2) | ecosystem: Environmental > Terrestrial > Soil...
TACAACTTTGCGCAAAGCGACTCTAGCAAAGCAACAAGAAACAGACAGTGGAAGCAGATTGTCGGGGCGGCAACAGGACATCAGGGTAACCATAACCACCGGTGGCGGTCTCTTTGGTCCAACCAGGGATCGCTTCCGGGTTAGTGAGCAGATCCCAGTGACCATTACGATGACGAATACTTCCAACCAGCCTGAGTACGCTTGCGTTACTGGACCGCTCTACCAGGATCTTCCCCGACTTACTAACGGCGGCCGGCCACTACCTTACATGGAATGGCAATCTTACGAGCTCTCGACAGCCCAGAAGAACGGTACATGCTTTGACGAATCTATTCCGGAAATGGTGGTCCTTAGACCGAACGAACCAACAGTAGTCGATTGGTTCGTTCTTGCCGACTACACTGCTCTGGATGCAGACGCCTGGTATCACCCGCTTTCTCCGGGCTCGTATGAACTATCGATTCAACGACGTCTCGGCTGTTGCGATGGCGGGATGGTTGATTCAAATAAGGTCAATTTCGAGGTCGTGCCTTGACCCAATAACAAACCGAGTCCACCAGCCTTAGAACGCCAACCTTGCACCTACAACAATTCGCCGGTTACCGCCGTTAGTCGCCCATTGATTTAAGAAATTGGCTCCTGAAGTAATTACGCCATTTGGAATGCCGAAATTGCGAGAGTTGAGGGAATTGAACATGTCTACTCGAAATTGGAGCCGAACATTTTCTGATAAGCGGGTGTTCTTGATGATCCCAAAATCGACCTGGTTAAGGCCGTCCGACCGCAAAATATTTCGACCTGCATTTCCGACCCTCTGCCCCGGGTCAAGCCCTCGAAAAAGGTTCGCGCCACCGGCGGCCAAGATTTCGCTGATCGTCATGCTCGATAGGTCCAGATTAGAATTTAGATTCGGACGAATCGGATTCCCGTTAGGATCCGAACCAAGCGAAACAGTAAAGGGTGCACCGCTTTGAAAAGTGAAGAATGAATTAAGCTGCCACCCGCCAAACAACTTCCCCATTGATCCAGTTTGGTGCTGATAGAACGGAAGCTCATACACAAAGTTCCCCGTCAACCGGTGCGGGCGATCATACCCCGAACGGCCGCGGTCAGCGCGACGATCGAAAGGATTTTGCGAGCGGTTACTTTCCGACGTCGAAGCAGGAAGGACATCGGTCATATCGTCTATGAACGTGCTCCATGTGTAATGCAGGCCGGCACTGAAATTACGACTCAAGCGCTTTGTCAAACTTGCCTGAAGAGCGTCGTAGGTAGAGCTGGCAGCATTTGTGTACAAGTTGATTATTCCCAGGTTGGGATTCACGCGAGTGCATGTCGGAAGCGGAAGGCAAGGATTTCCATCGACGTTTTGCAACAATCCGGTTCCTCGCGTTTTTATGTACCCAATCTTCATTACGAGATCCTTCGCTAACTCACGCTGCGTCTCAATCGATATTTGATCTGTCGCCGGAGAGCGAATGTCTGCCGACATGACCGTTCTGGCGAAACTATTCGCCTGAGACAAATCCGGCACCGTCGTATCTCGGATAGCCGCGTAGGCCCCAGTCATCGAGAGACTCGGAGTAGCAACGAAGGGAAACGAGCCAGCCCAGTTCCCATAGAGATTCATAAAGATCGGGTCATAGGTTCGCGCATAACCGCCACTGACTACGAGCTTGTCTCCTCCCGTAAAAAAGCCGATGATCCCCTTTTTGTTCGTGCGCGGATTCCAATTGAAGCCAATCCGCGGCATCAGATTATTCACATCGGTTTCCGGAATGGGGCCCAGCCTGAATATCGGGTTGTTGCCGTTAGCAGCCAGGATCCGGCCATTTAGTTCTCTTATGTAACTGAACTTGTCACCCGGATACTCATAGCGAACTCCAAAGGTCAAGGTGAAGTTATCCCGGATACGCCATTCATCCTGGGCAAAAGCATAGAACTCATACCAGCGATAAAAACCTTCACTGTCGCCGCCCGTCAGCAGGAAGTTCTTGGTAGGCGCCGGTTGCGCGATATCGTTGACGAAGCTAGAGATGTTGACCGGCTGTCCCGGGACTAGCGGGGGAGAAGGATAATTCACAATTCCCCTCTGGCCCAAAATGCCAAGGAGCCTGGCATCGGTCCGGCGCAATTCAACGCCAAACTTCATACTGTGCCTGCCGGTGACATATGAGAAGGCATCAGTAATTTGATAGGTGTCATGCTCTCGAAAGCCGGGCTGGCCGGAAGCTAATCCTAGTCCCGTGCGGGTACCTTGCGCGTTCGATGCAACCATTCCCAAGCCCCCGATCGTCATTGAAGGAATCGTCTTTGATAACGGAAACTCAGCATCGCCTCGCGAACTGAATTGGAGCCATGCGAGGCGGGCCTCATTCGAAGATCGACTCGTGAGAATGGTGTTTAGGACGATCGCCAGAGCTGATGATCTCGATTCGTTAACCAGTGTCAACCCAGGCGGTGTCACCTGGCCCACTCCGGATGAGTCTTGCGAATCAAATCGGTAGCGAGCGTAAAACAGATTCTTTCCGTTAAAGCTGTGATCAAGCCTCAACGAGCCCTGCTGGTCGTCAAACACAAACTGCGACGAGCCTGTGAAATCGCCGAGCTCCACGAGATGCGTCTGCCCAACCAGGGTAAATTGCGCGAAGGTGCCGCTTGATATACCTGCGGGCACAGATCTCAGGAGAGCCTGAACTTGAGGACGATCGCCGACGACTGACTGCAGTACGGCTCGCCCCGCAGCGGTCGGCGCTCCGTTTAATGTGGGCCCAGACACCAGAGACCGATCCGACCCTCGCTGATAATCACCAAAAACAAAAGTTTTGTTGGTACCTTTCCAAAACCGGTCGCCGCCCTCACCAAACACCGGGAGTATCAACGGGCCGCCGAAGGTGAACCCGATCTGATTCTCATTGCGTCGGGGAGCCCGCTTTCGGGCGTCGCTAGCGGCGTCCTTATTACAAAAGCCAGTCGGAGCACCCGTGGCAACCTTGTCGAGGTTATTGCACGCATTCAAATACTCATCGTTGTGAAACCAGAACAATGAGCCGTGGTAATTATTCGTGCCGTATTTACCTACAACATTTACGATCGATGCTGCGTTGTGACCGTATTCCGCCCTGAATTGATTTGTGATGATCGTGACTTCCTGGATCGCATCCGGATTGTTTAGAGCGACCTCGGCGCCAGTGAACGTTGGGTCGTTCATGTCCTGGAAGTCGAGCATGAAGTTGTTCGAACGAGTTCGTCCACCATTTACTGAAAAACTCTGAACTTGGTTAAAAGTCGCTTGGCCCGTTACCAGCTGGCTGACGCCCGGTGTGGACAGAAGTACGTTATAAACATTACGGTTCGCGGAGATTGGCAGTTCAGAGAGGCGACGGCTGCCGAAGCGCGTGCTTACCTCGGCACTGCTGGAATTCAGGATCGGCGCATTTTCGTCGACGGTAACGGTTTCTGTGATCACGCCCGGCTTCAGAGCCGCATCGACGTTGACGTCCTGGGCCACATCGATTGTGATGCCTTTTCGGTCAAATTTCTTAAAGCCTTCTACTTCAATTGTTATTTCATATGGTCCGGGTGGAATGTCTCTGAGGCGGTAAAGGCCAGATGAATTCGTAACATCCGAACGCACGGTTCCCGTCGCGGTATTCGTTCCAATAACTGTAGCGCCCAGAACAACCGCTTTGTTTTGATCCGTTACGGTGCCCGAAATGCTGCCCGTCGAAGATTGGGAGAAAGCCGGCCCAACACAAGCCAACGAGATCGAAAGAAAGACTATCCGCAAAACCCGAGAGGTTCTCATGATAAGTCCCTCCGTAGCTGTCAGCTCAGATCCAGTTCGTACAGTGGTTTGAATATCAAACGGCTGCGTTATTTTATTTAGCGCCAGGTAAACCGACACGGCGCACGATGTCCTTAAAGCGAGGATCGTTCTCGAGATTCTTCCACCACGCGAGCTTTAGAGAAGTCATCTTCGCGTCATGAATCTCAAATGCGTTCTCCAACCAGTAAAGAGCCTGTTCCTTGTCACCGAGATAGTTGTAAACCAGCGCAATGTTACAAGGTGGAACGAAACGCGACTTTTTACGCAGGAGCAATTGGTCAAGGATCTTACGGGCCTCTTCGGGTTTGCCGGCATCTACGTAGATGCGGCTGAGGATTACGTCCGACCATGTCTGGTCAGGTGATAGTTTTTTGGACAACAGGCCTTCTTCTATAGCTTTGTCGTACTCCTTCCTCTCTCCATATGTAGAGGCAGCCATGGAATGGGAAAAATAATAATTGGGATCGAGTTCGATAGCGTGCAGGATTTGTTTCAGCTTCTTCTCAGGGTCTTTGTTGCTACCTACTCGACTGGCAAAGAATGGCTCAAACGGCTCCAGCTCCGTGGCGCGGCCTTTTTCGACGTTCGCCTCGTCGCCTCTGCCCATGAATCCAAGGAAGTCACCATACTGAAAATGCGAAATCGCATTGTTTGGGTCCAGTTCCAGAGCGCGCTGAAATTCTTTCTCCGCTTTCGTCCAGTTCCAATCGTACGAGTAAATGAGCGCAGCGAGAGCGCTGTGCCCTTCCGCCAGTTCGTCGTCGAGTTCCACTGCTTTCTGCGCGGCTAGTTTTGCCTCCAATAACTCCGACGGCTGACCATCACAGCACATCGTAAGACTACGGCGCGCGGTGGCTAGCGCCGCGTAGGCACGAGCGTATTCGCGGTCCTTATTTATTGCTTGCGAGAAAAGTTCAATTGCTTTGTTGATGTCTTGCTCGGTTAGTTTGCGAGCGTAAGACACACCGTTAAGGTAAAGCAGATAGGCATCATAGTTTTCGGTGTCATGCTTCGCTAACTTTTCTCGAGTCTTATCTGTGATCGGGATGCTAAGTTTGTGAACGAGGTCTCGTGCCAATTCGCTCTGCAGAGCAACCAGACCTGATACTTTCTTCTGATATGTCTGCCGCCAGAGATTATTTCCATTCCAATCTACGAGCTCAACCTGGAGAGTAAGATCCTCATCGGTTTCGATCAGGTGCGAGAACAGAACTGCGTCTAACTTTAGCTCCTGGCAGATCCTTCGCGCGTCGGAGTTCGCTCCTTTATAACGAACCATCGTGGAAAGGGCCTTCACCTCCAGACCCCGAACTTTTTCGAGACTCTCAATTAGATCGCCCGCCAGGCCGTCAGAAAGATACTCGAGTCTGGGGTCTCCGCTTTCGTTCGCGAAGGGCATAACGGCGATCGAGATTGCGCGACTGCTGAAGAAATACCTATAGCCGAGATAACCGACGCCCGCGAGCAGAACGACCAGGGTTACGAACCCAAGGGACGTAGCTGTCTTATGTCGCTTGATTTCACTGATGACGTACTCGATAGTTGTTGCTGTCGAGATCGCTGCTACTTCCCTGGTCGAAGACGCTGAGCCTGTCCATCTTCCGCGCTGATGTTGAGCACCCACGTTGGTGACTGTTTTGTCCTCTTTCAGACTCTTCAGATCTGCAAGCAAGTCCTCGATCGTCTGGTAGCGGTCTTCTTTCTTTTTGCGCAATGACCTGCTGATGAGCCGCTGTATTTCATCAGGCGCGTCAGTTAATGGTGACGGTTCCTTTTTGAGTATTGTGGAGATCAATTCATTGGAATTTTTCCCTTCGAATGGTGGGCTGCCCGAGATCATCTCGTAAAGCACAACGCCAAAACTGAAAATGTCGCTGCGCGGATCAACTTGCTGCCCACGGGCCTGTTCGGGCGACATGTACTTCACTGTGCCCATTACAAGTCCGGAGGAAATGTCCACATTCTCAGTAGCTCTCGTCTGCGTCGCCGGCTCTTGTTGTTCGGTGAGTTTCGCCAAACCAAAATCCAGCACCTTTACGTAGCCGTCGTGGCGCAACATGATGTTTTCCGGCTTTATGTCGCGATGGACGATTCCTGCCTTATGCGCAGCCGCCAGAGCCTCGGCCATTTGTACTGCGATATCGAATGTCTCAGCTAAGTCCAGTGGCGCGCGCTTCAGACGCTCGCGAAGCGTTTCGCCTTCAACGAACTCAGTCGCAATGAATTGCTCTCCATTTACTTCGCCCAGCTCGTGAATGGTGAGGATATTTGGATGATTGAGCGCCGATGCAGCTCGAGCTTCTTGCTGAAAGCGGCGCAATCGTGATTCATCGCGGGTGTAGCTCGGTGGCAGCAGCTTCAGCGCCACTTTCCGGCCCAGCTTGTCGTCTTCGGCCAGATAAACCTGGCCCATGCCGCCTACGCCCAATAGAGAAACGATTTGGTAGTGGCCTATTGAATCTCCTGCCGCTAGCTCCGGCTGGTCTTTGGCAAGCAGAGGAGCAACCATCTCGAATGCAGGAGTTCCGATCAACTCCCACTCTTGGTTATCTGAGGCCAGGAGCTCCTGTACTTCCTTAAGGAGAGCTGCGTCACCGCTGCACGCCTGGCTTATGTATGACGCTCTTTCACGAGGCTCAAGCTCCAGGGCAGCTTGAAAGATTTCATCAATCCTGCGGTAGCGATCTGGGTCTATCATTTGTCGTCTATTATTGTCGGGCAGAACGATGCAGATACTCCCTATCTCTTATAGCGAGAACTTGAAGGAAATCGCTCCACGGAAGCTAAAGATTTTCTGCGGGGTTCTCACCCTTGATGAAACGCTGTAACCACGCTTTTGCGGCGCGCCACTCTCGCTGAACGGTTGTGGGCGAAAGTTCCATCACCTCGGCCGTCTCGTCTATGTTGAGCCCACCAAAGAAACGCAACTCAACGAGCCGGCTCTTGCGCGGGTCAACAGTTGCGAGTTCCGTGAGGGCCTCATCGAGCGCCACTAATTCTCCAGCGCGCTCTTCACTAAAGACATTGGCGTCATCGAGGCCCACGCGTTGAGCGCCAGCCCCCCGTTTTTCGTAACCGTAGCTGCGAGCGTGATCGACCAGGATGTGACGCATGATCTGTGCTGCCACCGCGAAAAAATGTGCGCGGTTCTGCCAATTTGTTTCGTCTTGATCAGCCAGCTTGAGATATGCCTCATTTATTAAAGCTGAGGTTTGCAAGGTGTGATTGCTGCGCTCTTTGCGCATAAAGCCACGGGCAAGCCGGCGCAGTTCTTCATAGACGAGTGGCGTCAATTGGTCCAGCGCTGTCTTATCGCCATTACGCCAGTTGATTAGTAGTTGCGTGACTCCGTCGGGTGCCGCTTCCATGCTAAGCCTCGTGAAGCCAGATGTGGATATGTTGATTGTGCGAATCATAGCACCGTCCGTGGGCGGAGAGAATGGTGAAAGGATGGAGGGATTGGGCCAAAGTTCTCGCTATAGCAAGTGAGACCCGTGGGAATCAAATTAGATTCCCAAAAGGATTCGGAATGGAACTCTTACCTTTATCGGACAATGCCGACGACGAAATGGTGAAAGAGATGTCCAACCTTATGAACCATAGAAGCCGATTGGAGGACGCCACGACACCGACAACCGGCGAAAGGCTCGCCGTCAATTCGCTTCATCCCGCGTGGCGCGCGCTGGTTCGCTATTGTGCGGAGTTGCGACACGGAGAGATTGAGCGACTGAAGATTCAAGACGGTTTGCCAGTCTTGGCAGAGGTAACCAGGACGAAGATTAGGTTTCACTGGGAGCAAACATAGGGCTGCTGAATCATTAAGTTAGTTAGGCTGACCGATAACACTCGGAGGCCGTCGTAGCGGACTGAACGGTCCGTGCCGGCGGCTTCTTTTTTAGTTAGGCAAACAGACTGACTCACAATGAAGGAGAAAGACGTTATGAAAAGGATGACATTCACCTCAATCACGTTAGCGATCATGGCGATCGTTATCGCATTCGCAGTCTCCCCATCTACTGCGTCTCCCCAAGAGCCGGACATCGTCGTAACGACCGCGGCGGAGCTGCAGTCCGCGCTCTCACCGGCCAATGCAGGAGCGCGCATTCTCGTTCGGGCCGGTGTGTACGACGTGAGCCAGGCGCTCACCGTACCGGATCGTGCGACCCTCTTCGGAGAGGGGGTCATGAGCTTTGACGAATCGGGGCTGCCGACCGGGTTCGAGCCGTCCGGAAAAACGCTCGTAAGGGCCACGGCGGGTCTCGTAGATAACTTCCTGACTCTCGGCGATGGTGCGACGGTAAGAGGTCTCGCGATCGAAAACGTCGTCGGGCCAGGCCACGCGGTCGCCGTTGTGTCGAGAGCGGCCGGCGACTTCGTCTCCGCGCGTATCGAGGAATGCGAGATCATCAATCCCAATCTGCCGGCTTCCGGCCGGGGCCTGGCCGTCATGACGCTCAACCCGGATCTCGAGCCGGCCCACGAGGGCGCCGTGCTTCGAGTGCAGATGACGCGCTCCATTGTCCGCTCGCCCCGTGCGGGAAACGGAGTCTTCGCGATCAACTTCGCATCTCACAGCGAGATCGTACTGGACCTGGAGAGCAATGTGGTTGGGGGCGGACTCAATTCGGCGGGCGGCGTCGGGCGGCCGGATGCCACGACCGGAGCCGGCGTTATCATAAGATCCAGCCACAACCTCTATCGGTCCGACAGTCTCGTGCCGACGGCGATCGGGTGGACCCTGTTTGGTGGAGGGGATGCCCCTGTCGCCGTGGGCGCGTCCCAGGCCTCGACTTTCAACTCGCTTCAGATTCATTCCATAGACGACACGCTCGCGGGTTTCGCGACCGGCATAGTTGCAGCCGGTGGACGGCGGATCAACGCGCTTTCCGAGACCATCTCTTCGAATCGGGTCGATCTGAATCTCCATGGCACGGTTCTGCAGACGACGACGGTGGACTTGAGACTGTCCGGGGCCACGTCTCTCGTTGGCGTCTCGACGGGTGACCAAAACACTGCCCACGTCCTCCTCGATCGGGCGACCGGCAGCGGAGCCCGGGCGAACCAGTACGCTCACAGCGCGACCCCGCCGACGGGGAGCCCCGGCATTGGGAACCGGCTCGAGATCGTCGGCAACGCGAACTCTTTCGATCAGACTAATCAAAACATCCTCCCGCCCCCTCCAGCGGAGTTCTTTACCGGCGGGCATTGAAGACACCCTGTGGCTGGCAGCGACTGGGACGCTTGAACGCCAGTACACGCGCTCATTGCTGTCGGCCAATGCCCTCGACCCCGAAAGTAGATGTGTATGGGAATTAAGATACGCCCTGATATTTACTCGGTCTGACACTCACACTGGTCTGCTTGTTGAGTTGGCACATTCAGCCTATTCCTGACCAAACAAAGAAGGAGACAAAGCCATGAAAAGGGTGACTCTCACAACCGCCACGTTGAATTTCGCGATGCTTCTGTCTTGTTTTAGCGCGGTGACGATAGCGCAAACTCCTTCCCGCGCAATTGATCTTTACAAACAAGGAGCCTTGAAACTAGACAAGGGCGAGCTTGATGTTGCTATTGACGATTTCACACGCGCGATCGAGCTAAGCTCTCGACTTGTTTCAAACAAACGCTCGACTCACTCAACCAACTGGAAGGAGTCCGCCGAGAGCAGCGAATCAGCAAGCGTCACAGTTGTCGATCCGTTTACCGCTAAAGCTTACAACGGTCGTGGTCTTGCGCGATTTCGTAAGAAAGATTTCGAGGGGGCGCTTGAGGATTTCAACCAAGCTATAAGAATCCGCCCGGGCATGGTTGAGCCTTACTTGAATCGTGGTGCAGCAAAAAGTGCAATCGGCGATTCCACGGGAGCTTTAGCCGATACAGAGCGTGCATTATCGCTGGATAAGAACTTGGCTAGCGCGTACAACAATCGGGCCAATCTGCGTTATGAGAGGGGTGATCTTGACGGCGCACTCGATGACCTGGACCGGGCAATAGAACTCGATCCTAAAATTCCCCAAGCCTACTACAACCGTGGTCGTGTCTACTCTGATAAGCGTCAATACGACGCCGCGCTTGAAAATTTCGACCGTGCCATCAAGTTGAATTCACAAATCCCTAAAGCATATGAGGAGCGAGGCTATGTGTGGATGATGAAGCAAAATTTCGACAAAGCTATTGCCGACTTCAGCCGAGCTCTCGAGCTCGACCCGTCGCTCCCATACAGTTACCTGAATCGCGGATTGGCGTTCTTGGTGAAGGGCGAAGACACCAAAGCCGAACAGGATTTCGAAAAGTGCCTGCAGCTGGATCCTGGTCGGAAGGCTGAACTCGGGCAGCGGATTGAGATTGCAAAGCGCATTCGAGCTGCGTCGCGGCAATGACTCAAACGTCAGGGTAGTGTGGCGGGAGAGTTCATAATACGAAGTGCCACTCTATATATAAGGACCGTGATTTGAGACCAATCAAGGCTTAAGCGTCTGGGAAGTTGCCGCCTACGTCATTGAATCGATTGAGGAAATGGTAGCCGGGGGCGGGATCGAACCGCCGACCTTGGGTTATGAATCGACCACTTGGCAAAAGCTTGGTTCTGCCTTTTAGAAAGTTGCAGCCACCAACGATTGGGGGGTCCATTCCTTAACATTCGCTCCAATCGTAAAGCAGTCTCCATCATTCCCGCTTAATGATGAAGACTGTTTTGTCGTCGATCTGATCCCCTTCTCCAACCTGCAGTCGATGTTCGTCAACTTTTTTCGCGTGCTCCAATAGCGCATTGCAGATGTCTCTTGCTGATTTCGAATAGTTTTCTCGCATTAGGGCTTCAAGAGTTTGACGTTCCTGCACATCGCTCCCGTCATAGACGCCGTCGGTATAAAGGAAAAGAATGTCGCCCGGGCTCATGAGCGTGATTTCGGCGACATCGGAAGAGTTAGCCGGTCTGCTCCGAAGTCGCATTGAGAAATAACGCTTACGATCCGGATGATCTGAGGGGATCTGCAAACCCAACGGCAGGAACTGGACCATTCGCTCCTTGTCCAGCTCCACAAATTCTCGATATTCGGCGGAGAACACGAGCGGCGGTGGGTGCCCAAAATTTACAAATCGGAAATAGCCGTAAGGATGTACTTCGCCATAAAGCATAGTCGCAATCTCGCGCGCATTTTCTTCACTTAGACCAAGTGCGTTACGTGCTGTAACCGATTGCGCCAAACGCAGGTTCAGGTTTTCAAACAGCTCCGGCGTGGTCGTTCCGTGATGATCGAGTTCGGAGAGCATGAAAGCGTGAAACGTATCGTGGACAGTTGAAGCAATCTTCGCCGAAATTAATCCGTGGCCCTGTGCGTCAACTAGTAGAACTCCTGCCGTACTGTGGAGCTCGTTGAGGGCTTCGGCGACCCGTACTTGCTCCGAGCTTCGTGCAGATCTGTACTCGACTTCCATTTCGGACCTATAGTCCGGTCTGGACTTCAACCACTGCACATGATCATCTACTGAATTACGCGGTGCGCCGCTGGGCGGCCGCGAATCGAGAAATTCTTCTGCTAACTTCAGCGCCTGCTGAATACGTGCATCGATGTCATAGCGCTGCTGGAAGTTTATATATTCAAATAGATCCCCGCCGACCGTTTCGACTGGAACAGAATTCCCGTACATCTCGATTCCGGGAATACGAGGAATCGAGCCTTCCACCGGCATGAGCCGCTCACGCAAGTAGTCATCAATACTCAGATCCGTATGCTCGCTAGTCATTGCCAGATTTTGCCAGCTTACGGCGTTCTTGTCTTGAGACGATGTTGCTTTTTTGCGAGTAGCTTCTTGATCAATCTCTCGGCTACGTGCAACGCGTTTGCGAACGCTAGTACTCAAACTGCGCGTTCCGATATCGGTCTTCGGTTCACCTCAGGAATACGCTGGTGGTCTTTTGGAATACTTAGTCATTAGGTAATAGGGCCGCAGCATCCTTGGCCGTGACGTCTTTGTTATAGACGGCAGTCCCAGGCTGTTGACTGCGACCTCCCTCATGCAGGAACCCAGTGTCAACAGCCGCAAAACCGATCTCTTCAATTAACCGCGCGACGATCTCTTTCGCTTGTGAGTCATCCCCGGCAATGAAGATCGCTCGGCGATCCTCCAGCGGCAAACTGGTGTCACCCTGACTAGCTAAATGTTTGAAATAGATCGTGTTAAATCCCTTGAC
>Ga0207701_10006141_pt1 | contig 12019 bp, 12 predicted proteins | sample KBSSwiSSwithPhiX_FD_184294 | JGI IMG/M metagenome (GOLD analysis project Ga0207701, IMG submission 184294) | Switchgrass rhizosphere bulk soil microbial communities from Kellogg Biological Station, Michigan, USA, with PhiX - S5 (SPAdes) (version 2) | ecosystem: Environmental > Terrestrial >...
CCGTCCCGGCCGTGCGATCGGCGGTCGTCGACTGGGGCGTGGTGGCCGCGCGAGCCGTGGTCGGCGCCGGAGCCGTCGTCGGGCGCGCGGTGGTCGGACGCGCCGCCTCACGGTCAGCGGTGGTCGGCTCCGCCGTCGTGGCGCGCGCGGTCGTCGCCTGCGCGGCGGTCGCGGAGTTGCCGTTCACCCTGACTGTCTGATTGTCGGTCTGCCAATTGCCATTTTCATCGAAGCGGCCGAGTTGGGCAGTCTTCATCGAGTTGGGAATCTCGCCCGCCGTTCCTGGCGTGTTGCCGCTGTCGTCGTTTCTCGCAAGAACGGACTCGCCCGATGCTTTCGCGATCCGCATCGCCTGGCTCTTCGGATACACGAACTCGTTGCCGACCCGATCGCCCGGATAGAACCAGACCTTCACTGCCTGCGGCGAACCCTTCGTCCGCTCGGCAAAAAGAATGACGGGTTCATCTGATGGCTCGAGCCGCTCATTCGGAATCGCGAGCATCGTCGTGTAGATCTTTTTCTCGTCCTTGTCGAAAACCTGGACGACGTGGCGATTGCCCGGGATGTCGGCGAGCTTGAACACGTAGCTGCCTGCCGGCAGCGTCGCGCCCGGGATCTGCACCGGGCCGCTGAAGGTGAGAATCGTTTTCTTGTTCCACTCATCCGCCCGCGCGCTCGGCGCGAGCGCAACGGTCATCGCGGTCGCGCAAATCACGGCTTTCAGGACACTCATGAGGTGCCTCCTTTTCCTCGAGAGATAAGGTGCACGTTATGTGCCCTTCTCAGCACAGCCGTTCCCGACGCGAGCGCGCACCTCTGGCGTATGACACGCGCGGCGGATCGCTAAGGAATCTCACGAATGTTTTGCCGAAGGTCGAACGGAGGCAGTCAGTGGTCAGCGCGAGTTGCGGCCGCGTGGCGCGAAGATCGGGGAAATGCAGCAGGTGATCGGCGTGCGGTAGAAAGAAGAGGACCGGGACGGTGTCATCCCAGCCTCCCAAACTCTATTTGCGCTTCACCTGCGCCATCTCTATTTGCATTCAACTGCGCGATCTCTATTTGCGCTTCAACTGCGCCATGAACGGCTCGGTGACCGCAGGCGCCTGCACCGTGCCGGCCATCACGACATCGCGTGTCGCGACGTCGGGACCGTAAAGCATCTGGTTGTCGTCTTCATCGGGCTTGACCACGCCGCCGGAGAGATTGACGCCGGCGAAGAGTCCCTGCGTGCGCGAATACGACAGGATCTCGGCTTTCATCTGCGCGTCCGTCGCGGCGCGCGCATCTCGGCCAACCGGCCCGCCCGCGACCGAGGCTTCGGCGCCGAGCGTCACCTTGTTGCGAAGCATCTTCTCCATGCCGCTCTTGTTCATCACCAGCAGCACGAGGTCGATCGACTGTGCGCCGATCTGAAGACCCCAGCTGCCCTTGCCAACCTGCATGAAAATCGGTGCGCCCCACTGCCCGGCGTGCTTGCAGCTCATCAGTCCCTTGCCGTACTCGCCGCCGAACACAAACGCGGCTTTCTTCAGCGACGGAACAACGATCACGCACTCGGCGCGGTCCCACAGCTCATCCGGGATGTCCTTGTCAGGAACGCTATGAATCTCCTGAAGCACTGTGGCGGCTTCCTGGATCCTGCTCGCTTCTTTCGCGGAAAGATCGGCCCCGTGCGCTGTCGTCGCTGTCAGCGCCACGACCATCGCGGCTGTCAAAGTCCTCATCAAACTAAACCTCCGTTACATCGAGCCACTTCGTGGCGGATCACAGCAAACGGCTTACCACACTCTTGTACCGTTGACCTCGCGGCCTTCATCTTGCACACTCCGAACGCAGTGATTCGAGGCGCATCTATTCTGGTTGCGGACGACGACGAGATTAGCGCCCGCTTCCTGAAACGTCTGCTCACGCGCGAAGGTCATCACGTCTCAATTGTTCAGACGGCGGAAGGGGTGCTCGAGGTTTGCGCCACCGACGCGCCGGACCTCGTGCTGATCGATCTCGTCGCGCCGCGCGGCCACGGTTTCGAAGTGTGCCGCCAGCTCAAAGAGCAGACGACCACGCGGTTCATCCCGGTCGTGATCGTGACGACGCAGTCGGACCGCGCCGATCGTCTGCGCGGGATCGAAGCCGGGTGCGACGAATTTCTCAACAAGCCGTTCGATCCAGTGGAGTTGCACGCGCGCATCCAGTCACTGGTGCGCCTGAAGCGCTACACCGACGAACTCGAATCAGCGGAGTCGGTGATTCTCGGCCTTGGCGCCACCATCGAAGCGCGCGACCCGTCGACCAACGGGCATTGCCAGCGGCTGGCGCATTACGCGACCAAGCTTGGAATCTCGCTTGGCCTCGACGCCGCCGATCTCGGCGCGCTCGAGCGCGGCGGGTTCCTGCACGACATCGGCAAGATCGCGGTGCCCGACTCGGTCCTCTTGAAAGACGGCAAACTCGACCCCCAGGAATCGCGCGTGATGCGCAAGCACCCGATCGTCGGCGACTCGCTGTGCGCCGGCCTGCGATCCTTGAACAAGGTGCGGCCGATCGTGCGCCATCATCACGAGCGCCTGGACGGCACGGGCTATCCGGACGGCCTGCGGAATGGCGAGGTCCCGCTGCTCGCGCAGATCATCAGCATCGTCGACGTGTTCGACGCGCTGACGACCGAGCGCCCGTATCGCCACGCGCGACCGTGCGAGGAAGCGTTTCAGGTACTGGCCGACGAAGCGTCGAAAGGATGGCGCGACCGGGCGCTGGTCGACGCGTTTGTCGAGATCGTCGCTTCGGCTTCGGCTTCGGATCTCCGGTAAATTTCCACGACGACTCAGGCTCAACCCTCCGCGAAGAGGCAGGGCATTCGCCTTGCAGGCGAAAGCTCTGAACCAGGCGGGCGACGCCTGCCGTGGAGGTGATCCGATGGCGAAATACGGGAAGAAAGCGCAGGACAAGGTCGAACGCGCGATGCACGAGCGCAAGCGAGGCACGCTCAAGTCGGGACGCTCTGGGAAGAAGGTGACCAGCCGGAAGCAGGCCATCGCCATCGGCTTGAGCGAAGCGCGTCGAGCCGGCGGCAAAGTGCCGCGCAAGAAGGCTGGCGGGCGGAAGAAGAAAACGGGCGGGCGCCGCAAGGCCAGCGCACGCAAGAAGTAAGCGCCCGAGATCCCTGCCCGCCGCTGATGGCTGAACGCCCGCCGGAACCTGTCCCAGGGCCGCGTTAGCCTTTAGCCATCAGCCCTTTCCGAAACCTTTTACAATCGCTGACGTCTACCTTTTCAAAGGTCTTGACCTGACTGGACGAGCTTCGTACCATTCCAGGTCTCTCCCCACCGGTCTTTCAGCAGAGGAGCTTCACGCATGATCACCCGAACGACTGTAGCCGCAGCCGCGCTGTCGGTCATGGCTGGAGTCGCGTCGGCGCAACTGGGGGCTCAGGCCGCCAGACCCGCGCAGACGACGACGGCGTCGCCGAGCGCACCGACCTTCTCCAAGGACGTGGCGCCGATTTTCTTCAAGAACTGCACGAACTGCCACCGCCCGGGCGAGATCGCCCCCATGTCTCTGCTGACGTTCAAGGATGCGCGCCCGTGGGCGAAGTCGATTGCGACCCAGGTGTCGAAGGGCACGATGCCGCCGTGGCACGCCGACCCGTCGCATGGGGCGTTCGTCAACGACCGCCGCCTGACCGATGCCGAACGGGACACGATCGTGAAGTGGGCCAACGCGGGCGCGCCGGAAGGCAACTCGGCCGACATGCCCTCCGCCCCGACGTACGCGACCGAATGGTTGATCGGGAAGCCGGACGCGGTGTTCAGCATGCAGGAGGACTACCCGATTCCGGCCCAGGGCGAGATCAATTACCAGTACTTCGAGGTGCCGACCACGTTCACCGAGGACAAGTGGATCCAGGCGATGGAAGTGCGTGCCGGCGATCCGGCTGTGCTCCACCACGTCCTCGTCTACGCGCGCGCGCCGCAACCGGCGGCGCCGCCCGCAGCTCCAGCTGCCGCACCGGCAGCCGCGGCCGGGCCGCGTCCCTCGCCGGTGTTCATCTTCGACCGCGCGACGTCGGCGATTCCGGCGGGTGAGTCGGGCGGGCCGGAACCCGCGGAGCCGAAGCCGGTGAACCCGAACGATCGGCCGGCGCCGCGGCGAATGGGACCGACGGTCGGCGCCTTTGCGCCTGGCCAGTGGACACGCATCTATCAGGACGGAACGGCGATGAGACTGCCGGCCGGCTCCACGCTGGTGCTGCAGTCGCACTACACGACCAGCGGCAAGGCGACCACGGATCGGACCCGGATTGGCGTCAAGTTCGCGAGCGCCAAGCCGCAGACCGAAGTCCGATTCGCCCCGCTCATCAACGGTACGTTCGTGATTCCAGCTGGCGCGGCCGATCACCGCGTCGACGCCGAGATGACCATCGGCCAGGACGTCACGCTGTGGAGCATGCTGCCGCATACGCACGTGCGCGGCATTCGCTGGACCTACGAAGCAACCTATCCCGATGGCCGCACGGAAACGATTCTGTCGGTGCCGAAGTACGACTTCAACTGGCAGACCGATTACGTCTTCAAGCAGCCGCTGAAGCTGGCGAAGGGCACGAAGATCCATGCGACGGCGTGGTACGACAACTCGAAGGGCAACAAGTCGAACCCCGACCCGACCAAGGACGTGGCCTGGGGCGATCAGACCTGGGAAGAGATGATGTACACCGGGATGACGTTCAGCATCGACGCAGCGCCCACGCCGACCACCGCGGGACCGCGGCAGAATTAAGAATTAAGAATTAAGAATTAAGAATTTGGAATTCGTGATGGGCCCAGGGGCGAACGCCTCTGGGCCCTTTTTCGTTTCTTGCAAGAGCTAGCAAGGGCCGCTAGCAACGAGCCCCCGACACGCGGCGTCTGCGTGCGGCGCCGCGACGCTAAGGCTTCGCCGGCTTCGCGCGCAGCAGGCCTACCTGCAGCAGCAGGCCGGTGAAGTCGTAGATGCGGCGCTCGTGCTCGATCAGCCGTTCCTCGTTCACCTTCATCAGCCGGGCGGTGCGGAAGTCGATGTGGCGATTGGTGCCTGGCAGTCCGAAGAAGTCGTTCTGATGCGTGGCGTTGACGGTCGCGAACATCACGATGTACGGCGGATCCGCCAGGATGTTCTCGATTTCCATCGTCGCGTCGGGAAACGAGGTGAAGAACGCGCGGTAGGATTCCTCGATCGCCTTGCGCCCGCGCAGCGTCGCGTACATCGGGCTCTCGACGACGCCCTGCGGCGCATGGTTGAGCGAGAGTGCCGCCGCATCGCGCCGCTGCCACGCGGCGAGAAATCGTTCCCCGATAGCCTTGAGCTCGGCTCGCTCGATGACCGCCACGACAGCCTCCTCCCGCCGAAGCTCCGATGCCCGGCGGGAGTATACTCCCGCGGTCAGTCGTCAGTCGAAAGCCGGACGTCACGTCGGGCTCGAGCGAGAGTCGAGCGTCGAAGGCCATCAGCCTCTATGACTAAGCCGTTTCTTTGCGTCGTGGCTTTGCTCGCCGCCGCCGCCGGCGGGAGCGCGTTCTCGCCGCGCCGTACTGCTGACGAGCCGCCGCTGCGGTGGGAGACCGGCACCTTCTCGATTCTCGGCTACGACCCCGCGACAGGCGAGGTCGGCGGCGCCGTCCAGTCGCGCGTCTTCTCGGTCGGCAACGGTGTGCTCTGGGCCGACGCAAACGCCGGCATCGCTGCGACGCAGGCGATTGTCGACGTCAGCTACGGCGCGCAGGCGCTTGATCTTCTGCGCAAGGGCGAGGCGCCGAGCGCCATCGTCAAGCAGATCTGGGAGAAGGATCCCGATCCGCTGCCCGCCGACTGGACCAAGCAGGGGCGTCAGTTCGCGGTGATGAACCTGCGCGGCGAGTACGCGGCGTTCACCGGCCCGAAGGCCACCGAGTGGGCCGGCCACAAGGGCGGCAAGTTCGCGACCGCGCAGGGCAACATCCTGGCGGGGCCTGATGTCGTCAACAACATGATCGAGGGTTTCGAGAAGACGACCGGCCACCTCTCGCAGCGTCTGGTGGCCGCGCTCGAAGGGGGGCAGGCGGCCGGCGGCGACAAGCGTGGCCAGCAGTCGGCAGCGCTCGTCATCGTGAAGAAGAACTGCGGCGTCTGGCTGCACAACGACACGATCATGCGGCTGCAGGTCGACGACAACCCGGAGCCGATCAAGGAGCTTCGCCGCCTCGTCGAGATGTGGAATACGCGGAAGCCGAAGTCGGTGTCGCCGGAGTGCCGGTAGCAGCGGCAGGCGCCGTCTCGCGCGTGAACCCAGCCCCCAGCCCCTAGTCCCGACTTCGTTCCTCCCACACCTGGCACAGATGGACGATCGTCTCGACCGCCTTCTCCATGTCCTGCACCGACACCCACTCGTAGCGCGAGTGGAAGTTGTGCTCGCCGGCGAACAGGTTCGGCGTCGGCAGCCCCATGAACGACAAGCGCGAGCCGTCGGTGCCGCCGCGAATCGGCCGTGAGTGCGGTTCGAGGCCGGCGCGCCTGATGGCCTCACGCGCGTTGTCGGCGATCTCGGGGTGGCCGTCGAGCACCTCTCGCATGTTGCGATACGACTCTTCGACGCTGAACTCCACGCGCGCGCCGGGATAGCGCGCCACCGTCTCGTTGGCCAGTTGCTCGACGAGCGCCTCTTTCTCCTTCAGACCCGCGGTCACGAAGTCGCGCACCAGCAGCTTGACCGAGGTCCGCTCGACGCTCGCCTGGATGACGTAGGGGTGCAGGAATCCCTCGTAGACGTCGGTCGTCTCCGGCGAGAGGCGATCGTGCGGCAGCGCGTCGATGAACGCCGCCGCCACCTTGATGCTGTTGAGCATCCGCCCCTTTGCGTAGCCCGGGTGCGTGTTATTGCCGTGGAACGTGACGGTGATCGCGTCAGCCGAAAAGCTCTCGATCTCGATCTCGCCGCGGCGTCCGCCATCCATCGTGTAGGCGCATTTCGCGCCGAACGCCGCAACGTCGAAATGTTTCGTGCCGCGCCCGACCTCTTCGTCCGGCGTGAAGGCGATGCGGACGGTCCCGTGCTTGATCTCCGGGTGTGCGACGAGATAGGCGGCCGCGGTGACGATCTCGGCGACGCCGGCCTTGTTGTCGGCGCCGAGCAGCGTCGTGCCCGACGCGGTGACGATGTCGTGGCCGGTCTGCTCCGCGAGCATCGGGATGTCCGCCGCCCGCAGCACCACGGCGGGATCGTCGGGCAGCACCAGATCGCGTCCGTCGTAGCCCCGGTGGACAATCGGCTTCACGCCGACGCCCGGCATCTCGGGCGAGGTGTCGACGTGGGCGATGAAGCCGATGGTCGGCACGCCCGCGCGCGTGGTGGTCGCCGGGATCGTGGCGGTCACGTAGCCGTACTCGTCCATCGCCGCGTCGACCAGCCCGATCTCCTTCAGCTCGGCGACGAGATCGCGCAGGAGCACCAGCTGCTTGTCGGTGCTCGGGTAGGTCGTCGACTGCTCGTTCGACTGCGTGTCGTAGCGGACGTAGCGGAGGAAGCGGTCGAGGACTGTTGTCATGTCAGGAATTGGATGAGGGGCCAGGGATTGGCAGGGATTGGTGAACAGGCAATAGCCATTACGGAAGCAAGGGTTGCTGCTCCTCGATGAACGTCCGATGCAGCAGCCGCACGCCGTCGTCGAGCCGGGCGCGGTCGATCGTCCAGGTGATTCGGAACGACGAGGTTGCGATCCCGCGCACCGCCATCCCGTTCGCCAACAGGGCGGCGGAGCCGCGGCGGACGTTGTCGAACGAGGCGTTGATCCCCGCACCGACGACGCTCAGCGCGCCGAGGCCGTCCTGGATGCGCACGCGCTCGCCGAACGCGCGGTTGATCGCGTCGCGCACCCGGGCCTCTTCGTGCAGGTTCTCCTGTGACAGGACCAGCGTCAACCGATCGCCGACGATGTGCAGCTGTTTGCCGGCGACGTGGTGCTCATCGAGCAGCTTGAGCACGTCTTTCGCCGCGCCATCCGAATCCGCCTCGAGCACCAGCACCTCGCGTTCGCTGGCGACGCCGACCACTGTCCCCGGCATGCGCGGCGGATGCCGGCGGACGACCGTGCCGTCGGCAGACGGATCGGCGCCCGGCAGGGGCGAGCGCGTCGCGCGCGCGTAGATCGCGATCGCTTTCTCCTTGGCGAACTCCACCGCCTGGGCGTTCAGCACCTTCGCGCCCGACTCGGCGAGCTCCTGCGTCTCTTCGTACGAGAGGTTGCCGATCCGCGTCGCCTGCGGCACGACCCGCGGGTCGGCGGTGTAGACGCCGTCGACGTCGGAGCAGATCTCGCAGTAGTCGGCGCCGAGCGCCGCGGCCATGGCGACGGCGGTGGTATCGCTGCCGCCGCGGCCGAGCGTCGTGACCTCGCGGCGATACGAGACGCCCTGGTAGCCGGCGATGACGACAATCTTGCCGCGCGCGAGCTCGTCCTGGACGCGGAACGGCCGCACCTCGATGATCCGGGCGTCCACATGCCGATCGTTGGTGATGATGCCCGACTGGCTGCCGGTGAAGCTGATCGCGTCGCCGCCCAGCTCGCGGATGGCCATCGAGAGCAGCGCCATGGAGATCCGCTCGCCGGCGGTGAGCAGCATGTCGAGCTCGCGCCGATCCGGGTTCGGCGACACCTGCTTGGCGAGGCCGAGCAGCTCGTCGGTGGTGTCGCCCATCGCGGAAACGACGACCACCACGTCGTGGCCGGCGCGCCGCGTGTCCATGACGCGCTCCGCCACTTTTTTCATGCGCGTCGCGTCCGCAACGCTGGAGCCGCCGTATTTCTGGACGACAATCGACATCAAAACCTCCGAGGCTCCGAGCACCGGCGGCCGATTCTGCAGCGAACGCCAAGTCTGCGGCTCACAGGTCGAACGTTGCGACGACGGGCGCATGGTCACTGGTGCCGACATCCTTCTGAACAGGGCACGAGGTGGCCTTTGCCGCCAGCGCCTCGCTGACCATGACGTAGTCGAGGCGCCAGCCGATGTTGCGTTCCCGCATGTTGCGCCACGGCGCCCACCAGGTGAAGAGTCCGTCGTTGTCGGGATCGAGCGCGCGCCCGAGGTCGACGAGCCCGCGGCCCAGAATGCGCTCGATCACCTCGCGCTCCTCCGGCAGTTGGCCGATCGCGCGCGGCTTCCGCTCCTTCGGGTGGACGTCGCGGTCGGTCCGCGCGACGTTCATGTCGCCCATCATCGCCAGCGAGCGGCCGCTGCCCTGAAACGACGCCGCGTAGGCGTCCATCGCCTCGAGAAACTTCATCTTCGCCGGGAAGTCTTTTCCGCCGTTCGGCGCGTAGATGCAGGCGGCGGTCAGTTCGCCGAGATCAACGGTGACGATGCGGTTTTCGTAGTCGAAGGCGGGGTGCGAAAAGGGGGGCCGCTCGGGAGAGAACGTCTGGGAGACCTGCAGCGCGACGCCGGAGTAACCCTTGCCGCCGTGCCAGTAACACCAGTAGCCCTCCATCTCGCAGAGGAAGGTCGGGATCTGCTCGGAGGTGGCCTTGATTTCCTGAAGGCAGACGACGTCCGGGCGCTCCCGCGCGATCCATTCCTGGACCTGCGCCTGTCGCGCCCGGATGCCGTTGACATTCCAGGTGGCGAGCTTCATCGGCAAGCTGTCAGCTATCGGCTATCAGCTGACAGCTGAAAGCTTCTGCGCTAGAACCGCGCGTGCGCTGCCTGCCGTTCGGCCGCCGGCACGGCCATGATGTCGGCGTGGGCGGCCACGTGCGCCGCCACGATCGCTTCGGCCTGGGCCATCGAGTCGGCGTCGCCGTTGCGATAGACCGCGTTGGCCTCGATCAGGTCTTTCTGATGCGACGGGGTCGCGTCGATGCTCTCGTAGATCGCCGCGACGGGGCAGGCCGGCACGCAGGCGCCGCAGTCGATGCACTCTTCCGGATGGATGTAGAGCATCGTCGCCTGGGCGAACTCGGGTTCGTCCTTGCGAGGATGGATGCAGTCCACCGGACACACGTCCACGCAGGCAGTGTCCTTCGTTTCGATACACGGGTCAGTGATGATGAATGGCATGCTCGCGTGTCTCCGTGGTTTCGGTCAATGTCGGATCAAGAGTGTCGTGTCCAGTCCGCAGACAGGACCAGATTGGTCGGCTTTTCAAGACCTGAGCCGACGGATTATACCGCGAGATACAGCACGGGCAAGCGGCCGGGGTGAGCCCGGCGGCCGCCGACGCGCTGCCTATCGCGGGGCCAGCGACAGGAACATCATCGGGTTCGGCGACTCGGCATACCCCATCGACTCGTAGAGCGGAAGCCCGTCGCGGCTGGCGTTCAGCGCCACCGACGAGATGCCCTCGGCGCGGCAGAACCCGTGGATGGCGTCCATGATGAGGCGCGCGAGGCCGCGCCGCCGGTGGGCGGCGTCGACGTAGACGTTGTAGACGAACGCCAGGCGGTCGCCGGCGTAGCTCGGGCCGGGCGGCCACGGCAGGATCGTGATCCCGCCGCCGCCGACGATCCGGCCGTCGGTGGTTTCGACCAGCCACGCGCGGTACGTGCCCGTTGGCATCAGTGCCCCCAGCCAGGCGCGGAACGTCGCCTCGAGCCGGGCGACGTCCATCGTCAGCCCCATGTCGGTGAACATGCCGACGCGGTGCCGCACGAGCACGTCGGCGTCGTCGAGGGTCGCGGGGCGGATGCGGTAATCGGACGCCAAGGCCCGCGAATTATACTCAGCACATGTCGCAACCAACAGAAGCCCGGCGAGGGCCGGAGCCTCCGGATCTCAGCGAAAAAGGCGGAATCAAGAACGGCCAGCCGCAACGGTCGAACCAACGCCTGTTCATGCAGTTTCTCGCCTTCGGCGGCTGCGCCGACGCGGCGCCACTCGCCGACGTGCTCGCGCGCGCGAAGCTCACCGGCGTCCTGTACGAGGATCTCAACGACCCGCGCGGGATTGGCCTCCTCACCTTCAGCGACGATCCCGACTTCTTTCTCGATCGCGTGCGCCCGGTGTTGAACGAGCGGGGCTTTGCCGAGCTCGTCCACAAGCCGCACTACACGATGCTCGGCCGCACCTATTCGATTGGCTACGAACCGGATCTGCCGGAAGTGCTGCTGCACCGGCCGCAGCGGACGGTGCTGAACCCGTTGTGGAAATGGGCGGTGTGGTATCCGCTGCGCAGGAGCGGCCGCTTTGCGCAGCTGCCGGCCGAAGAGCAGCGCGTCATCCTCGCCGAGCACGGCACGATCGGGATGTCGTTCGGCGCCGGCGACTACGCGCACGACATCCGCCTCGCGTGCCACGGGCTGGACGCGGACGACAATGATTTCGTGATTGGGCTGATCGGGAAAGAGCTCTTCCCGCTGTCCGCGCTCGTCCAGACGATGCGCAAGACGCAGCAGACGTCGCTGTATCTCGAGCGGCTCGGTCCGTTTTTCGTCGGACGCGCGTTGTGGCAGGCGGTGTCCGGCTGAAGCCGGACACCACGTTCGAGATCACGATCCGGCTGACGCCGGACACCACCGACGACTAGTGGACGACGACGCGGACGATGATTTCGAAAAGCCCGGCAAGCGCGAGCCCCAGGTACAACTGCGAGCGATTGAACATCAGCATGGCGTCACCTCCCAATGGATGAGTTCGCAACGGAGATGCCATGCAGGTCGATGGGGCTGGTGCGCGTCTGTTTCGTGGATTTGCACGCCGCGGCACGCGCAGCGGCGTCGCTCGTGATGGTTCGAGACCGCAGAAGTGTGATCAGCGCGCCAGATCTGCGGTGGGGCGGAACTCGGGCGGGCGGCGCTGTTTGGTCGCCTGTTCGTAGGCGTACGCGAGCTTGATCAGCGTCGGCTCACTCCACGCGGCGCCGAAAAACGAGACGCCAACCGGCAGCCCGTGGTGAGAGCCCGCCGGCACGGTGATGTGGGGATAACCGGCGACCGAGGTGACGGTTGACGGTCCGGGCAGCGTGGCGGTGCCGCCGTCACCGTTGACGAGATCGATGAGCCACGCGGGCCCGCCG
>Ga0207701_10006142_pt1 | contig 12018 bp, 9 predicted proteins | sample KBSSwiSSwithPhiX_FD_184294 | JGI IMG/M metagenome (GOLD analysis project Ga0207701, IMG submission 184294) | Switchgrass rhizosphere bulk soil microbial communities from Kellogg Biological Station, Michigan, USA, with PhiX - S5 (SPAdes) (version 2) | ecosystem: Environmental > Terrestrial > Soil...
ATCCTCGTCCCTGATGGCAGTCAGCGAATTCCACAGTTGCAACGGAATGCCGGTGGCCGGCTCTTCAAAAGCGGAGCGCAACTCAATCATTTCATCACGCAATTAAACGCTTCGGGTGGGTTTGCTGGGTCGCCGTTGCCGTTAGTCTCAAACAACGCGCGCTTCAACGACAACTTCAACTCTCTGGATTTGAGAGTTGCCAGGACGTTTAAGATTGGGGAGCAACTCACAATCGAACCTATTGCGGAAGTGTTCAATCTCTTCAACGTGACGAATGTGCTGGGCGTTTCGAATACAAACTATTCAGGGTTCAGCAATGTGCTTGTTCGGGACAACAATGATCCTTCAACCGCAGGTTTCCTCCGTTCATCGAGTTTCGGACAACCCGTAACGACCGCTGGAGGTGTTTTTGGTTCAGGTGGTCCAAGAGCATTCCAATTTGCAGTGCGTGTGAGCTTTTAATCAGTACCGTTCGCGGTAGCGGATGGCCGAACTCAACCCAGCCTATTTCGATGACAACCGGGGAGGGCAGCGCATGTTGAGTGTTGGCCATCCGCTACCGCGAATGGTACTGAATGTCGATCTGGACAGCAGTGCATCTTGACTATGGGCCATCCGCTACTGAACACCACCACCCTAAAACGGCAAATTGGATTTAGAACAGCCGTGGCGTTGATTGTCGGCGAAGTAATTGCCGTGGGAATCTTCCTGACTCCTTCGGGAATGGCGAAGTCGTTAGGCTCTCCGTTTTGGTTGTTGGTGGTCTGGTTGGTGATGGGCGGAATGGCTTTGTGCGGCGCGCTTTGCTACGGCGAACTAGCTTCAAGATTTCCCGAGGCAGGCGGTGGTTATGTCTATCTTCGCGAAGCCTATGGTCGCCCGATCGCTTTCTTGTATGGGTGGATGGCGCTGCTTGTGATGGATCCTGGTCTTACCGCAGCCCTCGCCGTCGGCCTCGCAAGTTACGCCGGATACATGTTTGGTCTAACATCTTCAGCTCTTAAGGCAGTCGCCATCGCGTCGATCGTGTTCGTTGCGCTGGTCAACATTCGCGGTGTGAAATTTGGAGGCGGGCTTGTAAGTTTGTTGACGATCCTGAAGTTGGGATTACTCTTTGTTCTCATCGCGTGGAGCTTCGGAACTCAAAGCGGAGACTGGTCTAACTTTCAACCGTTCTTTGACCAACGAGCTGGTTCCGAACCTTTGATCGGTGCGCTTGCAGGTGGACTTGTCGGAGCATTCTTTTCTTTCGGTGGCTGGTGGGACTTGAGCAAACTTGCGGGTGAAGTATGCGAACCTGAGCGGACGTTGCCGCGCGCACTTCTAGCAGGTGTGACGATGCTCACGGTTGTTTACATCTTAACCAGCGCGGCCTTTATCTATTTGATTCCACTCGAGCGCGTCACTTCCGGTGAGATTTTCGTCGCCCTGGCTGGAGAAGCGATGTTTGGTCGCGCCGGCGGCAAAGTATTGTCGGCGATTGTGATCATTGCGGTATTTGGAAGCCTTGCCGCCGTCGTGATGTCAGCCCCACGAGTCTACTTCGCGATGGCCCGGGATGGTTTGTTCATTCCGGCAGCTGCCGCGGTCCATCCCCGGTTTGGCACACCCGCTCGAGCAATCCTGATCCAAGCAACTCTCGCATCAGTGCTGGTTCTACTCGGTTCGTTCGACACGATCATCTCCTATTTCATCTTCGTTGTAGTTATCTTCATTGGATTGAGCGTGGCGGGCCTCTTTATCTTCAGGAAGCGAGAGTCACACAACAGCCAGATTTCGCTGACGCCCGTTTATCCATTACCGCCTGTAGTGTTTCTGTTGTTAACGGCACTGATACTCGTGCTCATAGGCGCCCGTCGTCCTCGGGAAGCAATTCTCGGCGTGGTCGTCGTTCTGTTAGGCTTACCTGTCTACTATTTGGTGGTGCGTGAAAAACGATAGAGACCTGATCAAGTTGTCCAGAGTGAGCGCCATTCAGTACCGTTCGCGGTAGCGGATGGCCAATACTCAAGTGACATGATCTCGGCAGCCACAAAGATTGGTCGCTTGAGTTTTGGCCATCCGCTACCGCGAACGGTACTGAATAGCCGATCCTTGTAGCAATAGTTGGAGGAAGACTTCCTTATGACGTGGATTAAGACTATCTCGCCCGCTGATGATGAAAAGGTGAAGCAGGCAGCTGAATCCCAACGACATTTGTATCCAATCGAGTACGCGACTCCGGTCCATCCGACGCCGGACGGCGCATCGTCAGGGATCGTGCAGTCGCATAGCCTTATTCCCGACGCGCTGTATCACGCGTTCTCAACTTTTGGCGCTTTAATGTCGCCGGACTTACCTCTCGAACGCCGGCAACACGAAATGATAGCGACAATGGTATCGGTCACGAACCGGTGCGTCTATTGAATTGAATCTCACGCAGAGTTTCTGCGTCGCGTTACGTTAGACAAAGAGATGGTGAGCGCTCTTGAGGCAGACTACAAAACTGCTCCGATCAACGAACAGGATCGTGTGATGTTGGATTATGTGGTGCAGATAACGAAGGATGCCACGCGTATATCTCCTGGCGATCATGAGAAGTTGCGCGCCGTCGGTTTTGATGACAAGGGAATTCTACAGATCACCTTGATCGCGTCGTGGTTCAACTACATCAATCGCGTCGCCGATGCGCTCGGAGTCGGGCGCGACTAATTCAAGCTGATTCAATTCTCTGCGCAACCTCGGCGTTCTCTGCGTCTCTTGCGGTTATCTTGGAACGTTGATTACTTGGGCGACAAACGGAACCACTCAAGTTTAATGAAGGACTTCGATGACTCCGGTTCATTGTCGTTTGCGTGAGATCAGTGTGACCGCAAGAGACGCAGAGAACGCCGAGGTTGCGCAGAGAGTTGATTTACTAAGAGAGAAAGTTCACTTATTCCTTGAGGTTCAAAACTCTCCGACGGATGCCATTCTTAAGAACGACTTCGTTGAAGTTTATGAGTAGCCCAACCTTCCATCCTCCTAAGCGCAGGTAAGTCAAAAGCTGTGCTTCGTAGACTGGATGGAGCGACTCCACTGATTTCGTTTCTACAACGACTGTATCCGCAACAACGAGGTCAGCCTCGTAGGCCTTCCGGATAACGAGTCCTTTGTAGTCCAACGGAACGGGCCATTTTTGTTTTAGGGGAATGTGACGAAGAAACAGTTCTCTCGCCAGAGATTCTCTATATGCTGATTCAAGGAGCCCCGGTCCAAGCGTGCGGTGTACTTCTATGGCTGAACCGATAATTTCACCTGTGAGGTTATTAACAGAGTGAGGCATGTTCTCAATTTCCTTTGTTTTGATTTAACGGTGGGGATCAGCAGAATAACGGCAGTAACGTTGAGAATCAACTCTGAGGCATAACATTTAATTCTCTGCGCAACCTCGGCGTTCTCTGCGTCTCTTGCGGTTATCTTGGAACGTTGATACTCGGGCGACAAACGGAACGACTCAAGTTTGAACGCCGAGGTTGCGCAGAGAGTGCCGTTTCACTTCGGAGTTGATTGCGCTGACGGAGATGGCGACCGGCTTGGTTTAGCAAACACGATCGGAGTTGCCGACACCAAACCTTTCGCTTCTTCAACGACTATAAAGTTATTCGGCTTCACGTCGTTGATTACATCCTTTTGCCCACCTGGCCACTGTATCTCCAGACTCAGAGTTCTTCCCTCCTCCGGTGGTCCAAGTCCGAACGTGACCGGCAACTCGCTTTGCGATAAATAACTCGACCCCGTCTTCACCATGCTGAACAACTTCATACCTTTCGAAGTTTTCAGCGTCAATCTCGCGCCAATCCCGTCCCGGTTTGATTTAGCGCCGATAGTCTTGATTCGTACCAGATCGTTTTGATTCGCGTTATCGTTTCGGAGCAGTCGCGCAGGGCCATTGTTAGAGGTAATCAATAAATCCAAATCGCCATCATTGTCCAAGTCACCATACGCCGCACCGCGACCGACAATCGCGCGCTGTAGAGCGCGACCCAGCTTCGTTGTGACTTCTTCGAATTTCTTCTTACCTTTGTTACGAAACAGGTGCGGTGCCTGTGCGTACTTAACGTTGGGTTGCACTACGCTGATGTCGTCCGACACGTGGCCATTCGCCGCGAACACGTCGAGCAACCCATCAAGATCGTAGTCGAAGAAAAACACTGCAAACGTCAGCGACTGCGCTGACATCTTTCCAATTCCGGAATTCGGAGCCTCGTCGGTAAACAAGCCGGTACCATCATTGCGATAAAGCGCCATGCTCTCGTTCGTAAAATTTCCGACTGCGATTCCGGGTCTACCCGAACCATCAAAGTCGCCAGCATCAGCACCCATTCCGGCGCGCGCCGTCCCTGACTCGCTAAATGCCACACCCGCTGCAACGCCTTCGTCCGTAAACGTTCCGTTGCCGTTGTTCTTGTAGAGCTTGTTTGGTTCGGTGTCGTTTGCGACGAACAGGTCCATCCAACCATCGCTGTTATAGTCGAACATCACGACACCAAGCGACTTGCTTGTCGCATCATTTAACTTCGCGGCCTGAGTTACGTTCGCAAAAGTTCCATTGCCTTTGTTGCGATATAAAGTCGAGCTCTGGCCTTTATAGGATTGAGGCGTGCAGTACGATTTGTTCTTCCCGTCGAGCGAACACAGCTGATCTGTTTCGACAGTCCATTCAACGTAGTTGGCGACAAATAGATCCAGGCTTCCATCGTTGTCGTAATCGAACCACGCAGCGCTTGTAGAAAACCCTGGGTCCCCGACACCCGCACGAGCAGTGACGTCAGCGAACTTTCCTCCCCCAACGTTCCGAAAAAGACGATTTGGACCAACGCATGTTATGTACAAATCCTGATTGCCGTCGTTGTCATAGTCGGCAACTGCCAGGCCGATACCATACATTTCAACTGCGAGGCCAGCCTGCCGAGTGACATCCGTGAACGTGCCGTCTTGATTGTTGTGATAGAGAGCGAGTAGCGATTTAGCAGTTTTGTGTTCTGGCCAGTCAGACGAATTGACGAGCACAATGTCCTGCCAACCATCGTTGTCGTAGTCGAGAAAGGCGCCGCCATTTCCGAGCGTTTCCGGAAGATATTTCTTCCCGAACGCGCCGCTGTTGTGTTTGAAATGAATGCCGGCCTGGTTGGTGACGTCGGTAAACTCAATTGGACCAGTTGGCCGTGGCGCCGTTGGGCTTGGTGAAGGCGACGGACTCGCTGACGAAACTTCTGATGAAGGCGTAGCTTCAGCGGGCGCGTCGGTTTTTCTGCAGCCAACTGAAAACAGGAGAAGTAGGAGACAGATTACTATCGAGGTAGGTTTCATCAGATAAGAATCGATATGGTCAATGAATGTCCGATACGCTTAGCTTGTCGTTGCTTCCCTAATGCGCGAACTGACAGGAATGACTCAACGAATGTCCGATACGCTTTAGCTTGTCGTTGTGATGCCCAAGACTCAAGCTCATCGAATCGGTCAGCGTCCCAGTCTCTCTACACCGTTGCAGAAATCCTGTTAGCTTGAACGCAGGGAAACTCAACGACAAGCTGAAGCGTATCGGACATTCGTTGAGCTACTCCAACACTGCGACTAATTTTCACCATCGCCCTCTTCATGCTGTCACGTGCTTGGGCGTCTTCCTTGAATCCCACCACATCTCGATCAAATTCGCGGCTGGCCCAACCAGAAAAAGCGCATAGATCGGTGCGTAAACCACTTCATTCAGTCTAAGAAAGAACTCTGCAAGCGCCACGAAGAACACGACTACACATTGCCCAACCTTAGTTCGAACCGTCGTCTTCGGATCAGTGATCATGAAGAAAACAAAGAGCTGGTACATCGGACCGGTGATGGGCGCAACTTCTGCCTGCCATGGATGACCTGTGATCGCGCTCCGCAAGAAAGCGAAAACGAAAAAGAAAGCAACGTATGTGGCGCAGATGTGAAATCGTCGCGCGCGCCATATGATGATCGATCCAAGAATCCAGATAACAATGATCGGCCACTTGTTATTTCCCCATTGAATGCTGAGCACGGCCATCGTCTCGGGCGCTAGAAACAGCAAAACTGCGATACCGAAGTTCGAAGGGTTCCAGATGTGACGATTCTTAACCCGCAGTACATACTTCGACATGATCGAGATCAGGCTGCACAGCGCGTATGGCCAATAAGCAGGCGAGCGAACAAGGATGCCCACGCTGATGCCGGTGATGTAAGCACTCGCGAGATTCAACCATTTGCCGAAGAAGATCCGTCCCAGGATTAACTCGGCAATGATCGCCACTGCTATTGCCAGCGCAGTCTTCTTGTAACTTTCAAGGATCCCGTAGGAGAGATGGCCCACCAGGAGAATACACGTGATGAAAAGCGGAGCAATGTAGCGGTTGTCGAAGCGAAACTTCTTTCGCTCATGCGTTTCGATTGGCGGGTTAACCGTTGCGTCGCCGGCAAGTTGGCTCATGCTGGCTCCTTCAGCCGGTGGATTTGTCCCATAACTGGCTTGTCAATTGTTTGGATCGAGCCTGATGGCCAACGAATCTCAGCCTTTTCCGCCTGCACACCTTTTCCCAATCCAAAGTGCAAACGTCTCTGATTCTGACTGCAGAATCCGCTGCCACCGGAAACTGTCTGCGCCTGAACCTGACCGTTCCAAAACAATTTGATTTCAGCTCCGATAGCACTGCGGTTGCTCTTTGTTCCTTCGAGCTCAAAATCAATCCAAGTATTTGCGCTCGTGACAGTGTTCTTGTAGACCAGCAATGGACCACGCTGGTTTGTCACAATCACATCCAGGACTCCACGGTTCCATAGATCGGCCATGACCACCGCACGACCATCGAAAGTGTCGGTCGCTCCAACCGCCTGCGCGACATCAACGAAACGACCAGCACCATCGTTTATCCATACGCGCTTGTGCTGGTAGCCAGAGAGACTTCGACCTTCCATGGCGGGCCAGTTTGCGGCGTCGCTGATGATTGTGCTATTTCCCCCGGCGATCTTTGAGAAGTCGTACCAGTAACTCTTGTTTCGATCCGCTGAAACGTAGCCGTTCGTTAGATAGATATCCAGAGTTCCATCGTTGTTGAGATCACCAAACTGCATGCCCCAACTCCAGCCACCCAGCTCGACTCCCAACTCTCGTGCAAGGTTTTCATATTCGATTCCATCACCAGACGTATTCTCTTTGGGCACCCAGAGATTATTGCCCTGAATGAGCACGCCGTCTTCAGAGATGTTCGAAACGTATATCGAGTACCGGCCCTGGTTGAGAATGTCACCGACAGCTGCAGTCATGCCGCTCTTGGGCGCGAACCCCACGCCTGTCTGTTCTCCGACATCTTTGAATTGCTTGCCATCGTTGAAGTACAGCTCAGAAACACCGTAGTCGTTTGCGATGAAGAGATCCTGATTGCCACTCCCTCTGAAATCTGCTGCCGCCGCAGCCAACGCCCAACGGCGGGTATTGATACCAAGCTTCGCGCTGACTTCTTCAAAGCCACCATTACCCAGGTTGCGGAAAAGATACTTGCGCCCGCCATTCTTCGCATACTCAAAGCTCTCGGGCATCATGCGAGTCGTCGTTAACTGCCACAGATTAACGTCTTCGGAATAGTAGCCACCCACAAAGAGATCAACTAACCCATCGCGATCATAATCAAACCAGATCGCTGTGTTGGCGTTTATCCAACCAGGAAAGTTGGCCTGCGCGGTCACATTCTTGAACAAGCGTCCGCCCTCATTGTGAAACAACTCGGGGCGACCCCACTTGTAAATGAATAGATCTTCGTAACCGTCGTTGTCGTAATCACCCCACACCGCGCCCATCGAAACGCCCGCGCCCGGTTGATTGACATCAGCGATGCCGACTTCGCCCGCAATGTCCTTGAAAGTTCCGTCGCCTATGTTTCGATAGAGACTGTTCTTAGTTCCCTCACCTGAATTCGTGAGATAGATATCCTGCCAACCATCGCGATCGAAATCGACGATTGAAGCTCCCGCTCCCATGGAAGCCACCTGGGGCATGATGTGATTGAGTTTGGGATCCAGCGTGGGTGCTTTGTGCGCGAAATTAATGCCAGACGATTGGGCAACTTCCTGCAAATAAAACCCGTAACGATTGAACGCAAGTTCCGTGTTCAGTTTGTCTCTGTCTCTTTGACGTCGGGCCTCCAACTGCTTCAACACGATGGGGATCGCAATCAACCCTACAAAGATCACGAGCAGCACAATTCTTGTTGTCCGACCTGGCGTCTTCAATGTTTGCTAACCCTCAATGCGTTTCGAAAGACATCAGGAGCGACGTAGCGAGTATGATAATTCACCCAGTCGTTCGGAAATTGCTTGTATACCCACTCATCCTCGAGGCGACCTGGTTTTTCGATGTACTCCTGCTTAGCGTGATAAGGCAACGGCAGAACGGTTTTTGAAAATGTGGAATTGTAGTCGCCGTCTTTTATCCATCCGTCGCCCATGAAGATGTAATCACGAACCCAACCTGGAGGTGTGGGCGGTTGTTCTTGAAAGCGCAGCGCTAGTTCATCACCTGACGCCACTAGCACATAACGGTCATCAATGCCGCGCAGCAATTCATTCACTTCCCCGTAACGTGTGTAGTAGCCGATCAGATCGCGCCAACTTTGCTTCGTCGACTCGAGATGTTCGTAGTCAGGGATCTCCGGTGCTGGAGCGCCTGCGTCTGGCCGACCGATCACCGAGTAACCGCGGTAGTGAAGATCGGTCCACATAGGACTCAAAGTTACGGTCTTTGTCAGATCATTCGAGAGGCCTTCAGCCCAGAGGAGTTGATCCCAGTAGATCTCCAGGTTAGTACGAATGCGAACTCGTCGTGGTGTGTTGGGTAAGAAGACGTCCGTAAGGTTGAAGAGAACCGTTTTCTTTCGGCCCGCAGGAAATCCAAGATTTGACTGCACAACTTTCCAACCGCCACTGCCGTCTGGAACTTCGAGACTCATGGGCCGAGCCTGCCAGCGCGTGCCCTGCGTGATTGCCACGTTAAGCGACGACTCGGTGTCGTGAATTGATCCGCGAGCTATCAGATAAAGTGGTCCACTCTTGGGAGCTTCGTCACCCAGTTCCACCTCGACGTAATGATCTCGGGTCAGACCCTGATACTGCCCCCGTCCAAAGTTCGCAAGCGCTTTGTTATCAAGTTCTGCGACAAAGTGAGTAACGTCTTGACCTTTGTCGTCGACGGCTTTTGCGATCTTGTGCGGTGTGCCAACGGTCGTGAATCCTAGTTTTGCTGGAGGCACAACAAAGCGCTCGTCGACAAAAATCTCCGTGCCTTCAGGGTGATCGACAGCCATCAGGCCAACGTAGTCGTAATAGTAAACCTCCCATAACTCGGCCGTGATCCGCACGTCATAATACCCATCGTGCGGAACAAGCTGCTCTCGACCGATTTTGTACCATTCGCCGGTCGCGGCAATCTTTGCAGAGCCGAGCGTGTTGATACGCAATCCGATTGCGGACCCCCAGGGCGCAGCATCTTTCAAAAACTCCATCCGCTTCCCGTTGTAAGCAAACAGAAACGGACACGACGCTTTCAGTCGCTGTTCGGTGACGACTTCCTGATCGGCTTTGACTTCAAACTCCGCGCGGACAGTTCCATTGGGCCAAACTACGCGCACCACATCTGCACTCGTTTGTTCCCCTAATCCAAAATGAATAACAGGTCCACTGATCGGTTGCTTTTGCAGCATTAGACCAGCACGAACTTCCATCTCTCCGCCAACGCCAAAAGGATTGATCCGCTGATCGCCACTCGCCTGACTGGCATGAGGTCGAACAACTTGCCAATGATAATTTTTCGAGCCATGGTTGATTCCCGACATCTGTAGCGAGTCGGCTGAGAGTGCGAGGAGATCAAGTCGACCATCGCCATCCAGGTCAGCAACATCAAACGCGCGTACGGCGGCAAGTGGTACGTCGATTACCTGACTAGATTTCGGCTGAAGCAAGCTGAAGCTGCCGTCCACGTTGTTCAACCAAATCAATGAGCCCGCAACACCGCCATGAGTTGGTGAGTCAGTAGCTACCAACAACAGATCGAGGCCGCCGTTGTTGTCCATGTCCGCGACGCGCAGCCGGCAAACGCCTTTATCAAATCCTGGCGCGTTATTAATGCGAGCAACTTCAGTTGTATCCCAGCCGCGACCTTCATCCTTATCTGAAATTCGAAGAATAGCCCCGGTCGTTTGCACCGCGATTAAATCCAGGACGCCGTCGCTGTTGATGTCTGCAACATTGATGGCGCGCACTGTTGGTAGGTTTGGCGGAAGAGATCGCTCCTGGAACTGACCTTGTCGTTCGTTACTAAAAACGTGCAGCTGTTCCGCCCCGTCAATCAGTGACGCATCAGGATCGCCGTCCGCATCGAGATCAGCCCACGCAAAACCAGTCGCGCCAGAGATCGTGTTGAAGGGCTGAATCGCGAGGAAACTATCGTCACCATTGTTTCTTAGAACCGTTACTTGTCCCTGCTGAGATCCCAACACAACATCGAGATCTCCGTCAGCTTCGATGTCGGCAGCCCATGCACCGGCGTAATTCGCATTAACAACTGCTGCCGGCAGTTTTGTTTGGGCAGTTACGTCTGTGAACGTGTTCAAGTCTCCCTGCCTGATGAAACGAACACCTCCCGCGCCTGCCAAGACAAGATCATTTTTAAAATCATAGTTGAAATCAATCGATAGAATCGCATCTGGGCCAGGGGCTGCCAAAGAAGGTCCACCCGGGAACTTGAACGCGGGCGCGGTGCCGACCTGCACCTCCCGCGCGTTTGCAACAACAACGGTCGGTGCGCTTTTGCTGCCAAGGAATACGGCGCCAATCCAATTCCAGGGTCCACCCTTAAACTCGGCGATTTGTTTCGTCGGAAATTCAAGTGTCGGATCTGCCGCAGACGGAGAGAAGAGAGGGGTCTCGAGCTTCAGAAAGTGCGTAAACGGTATTGCTTCTTCACCCGGTGGAGGCTTGATCTCACTCAGATCGCGTCGGTACTCAGGAACTCGGACCAGCATATTTCGCAGGAATGTGATTCTGGTCGCGGCATCAGAACCAGTAGACGAAGATTGGACCGCGTTGACTTGCTGCTGAATTTCGCTGGGCCAACCAGCTGAACGCTCGGAAATCTTGTTTGTAACCTGCCGTAAGGTTTCAGCGTCTCCGCGCTTCGACGACACACGACCGAGCTCGAGCAGCACCGCGAGATTATCAGGTTGCGCATCCAGCATCTTCTGGATGAGTTGCTGGTATTCAGATTCAGAATTCTCGCCACCTTGACGCTCGATCTCTTCAGCCAGTTTGTAAGTGGCAAATAGATTTCTGGGATTGATCTCGACTGCCTTCCGCAATGCCGCAATCGCTTCCGCCGAACGTCCACGACTGCTTTCAAGTAACCCGATGAGATATTGAATTTGGTCGTTGTCCGGCGCGAGTGTTCGAGCTCGCTCCAGCCTTTCAGCGGCTACTTCAAAATTTCTTTGCCGCAGTGCAAGTAATCCCCAGTTGGCCCAACCGGCAGGTTCGTTCGGAGCAAGCGTAGTGAGTTGTGCAAGTTTGGCATCAGCATGAACGTCATGACCGACCTGTAACGCCGCGAGTCCAACATAAAACGCGCGCACGATGTCGTTGTATTCCTTCGACGATTTAGCTGGGAGTTGTTCAGTGCGACGGCAGGAAGCAGTGATAACAACCGTCACGGTGACAAAGCAGATCGTCAACAGTCTGGTATAACGCGTCAGATGGATCATCTATGGCAGGTTCTACTTGGTGATCAACAGATCTAGACTTGTATGAAGGATTGAAACAGATTCTGCACTTCAACCAGGATCGCGGTGGCTCAGAGTCAGTAAGTAACGCGGTAGCGGGCGGGTGCGAAGGTTCTCTGTGCAACCTCTGCGCACTCTGTGTCTCTGTGGTGAAAAAGATGCAGCGAACACACACCACAGAGACACAGAGTGCGCAGAGGTTGCACAGAGAAGAGATCTA
>Ga0207701_10006145_pt1 | contig 12012 bp, 11 predicted proteins | sample KBSSwiSSwithPhiX_FD_184294 | JGI IMG/M metagenome (GOLD analysis project Ga0207701, IMG submission 184294) | Switchgrass rhizosphere bulk soil microbial communities from Kellogg Biological Station, Michigan, USA, with PhiX - S5 (SPAdes) (version 2) | ecosystem: Environmental > Terrestrial >...
CCGAGGTTTACAACGGCTCTACTATACGTGGACTGCAAACGGCATTCCCAAAGGATGCGATCCGCAGGTTCCTAATTTACGGGCATTCTAGCCAGGAATGTCGATGCCCGGGTGTTACAACACCGGTCGATGTTCGCGGGGAGTGTGAAAAACTACGCGGCCGTATTACGGCCTAAAACCTAAAGCCATTGCCAGTATGACATCTTTTGCAGTTTGCAAAGTCGTTTGCGCCAAAAGTCTTTGCACCATTATGGCATCCTCCGCAACTCAGGCTGCCCGCCGGGGCAAAGTGCATCGATGGCTGCGGCTCGGTGACCTGCCGCCCGCGGGGCTCGCCGGCCCTTAACGTGTGGCAGCTCGCACAACTCATACCGGTGCCGCGGGTGTGTCGGGCGTGGCTGAAATTGATTTTGAAAGAACGTGCCCACTCGCTGGTCCAGTTTGGCTTGCCCGGTTGATGGCAGACATTGCACGACGACATTGTCTGTGCCGATGACGCGGTATGGCATTCGAAGCAGGTCGTATGAGCGCCAGCATCACTGGGTATAGAGTAGGCGACACCACGGCTCGCCGGTTTGTGACACACCGAACAGTTAACGCGTTGATGACGGCCGTGATCAAAGCGGGCTGAGAAAGTTTTGAGGCCCGGGAATTTTTTCATACCGGTATCAGTATGGCATATGGTGCACATCGGGCTCGTGTTGCCGGCGAAATCGACCGCGTGGCAGCCCGCACACGGTGCATGCCCCGCTCTGCCGGGAAAACCGACGCGGGCAGAGTTGTCATTACGCGTATGGCAAAGCAGACAAGGCATACGCTGATGCGTCGGGTTGCTGTGCACGAATTTGGAACGGTCCTGGGCAACTGAGGATGCCGGCGGATCGAATGCGGCCGTCGGAGTGGAAAAGGCGGACGATGGATCGGCGTACCATCCGAATGAAAAAAGCAGACAGGCCATGATGAACATAACCACCTGCGCCGCCCGCATGGCCGGCCAGGTTGCAGACTGATCTTTTAGCCTTCTGTTCATTTACCCGCTGCGTCCCTTATAGCTTTAATGTGCGATTCGGGAACTGGCTGTTTTCCAAACGTAATATGGCATTTCACGCACTGAAACGCCGGGTTAGCCTTGCGCTCGTCGATCTCGTAATTCAACGCCCCCCCGTCGTCCGATGTTGCCGTCGCATGGCACATGGCACATGCAGCAATGCTGACTTTCCTGGTTGACGGATCGGCGGTGTTCATCGTCAACACGTTGTGACAGGTCGAGCACGCCAACTCCGCATGCGAGGCAAACTCATGCCTAAACGCCCCGGCACTTTGCCTCGTCCGCCACGCGTCAAGCATTACCTTGTCCGCGACGCCGGTCCGTGCCCAAAGCTTTGGATCGAAATCCGGCCGAGGCTGAGCAGATCTTAGCTGATGGCATGTGGCGCAGCTTTGCCCGTCAGGCATCACTCCCGTTTCTGTGTTGTGACAGGTAAAGCAGGTGGTGTGGCCGATCGGTGCCGACTTGAACATGCCTTTCTTCAGCCAAAAGGCATCGCCGATATTCGCCGGAGGTTTTGTCACATACTCGTCCTCTGAGTCGCCCTGGGGCACCATTGTCTTGTGGCACACGACACAACTCTCTTCGCCCTCTTCACGAGTGAAAGCCGCATAGATAAAAGTATCGGAATGCCGGTTGGCAGCCGCTACGATCTCGATGTGCTTGTCATGCGGAAACGTAACTGCAAAGTCTGACTCAGCCGCTCTTCCCTTGGCTGACTTATCAAATATCTCGCGCGGGTTTGGGAACGGCCATCTCGCACTGTTGCGCGGGCCCGGATTTGTGTGGCAGATCGAACAGACCGCGGGCGGCGAACCCTTGAAAAATTGCTGTTTATGGCAGCCGACACAGTTTTCGTGCCGCGGATAATCGGTGATGTCGGGAAAGGCATCCGCCTCGCTGCGCACCTGCTTCCAGTTGGGCGATGGGAATTTATGGCACGTGTTGCATTCGAGCCGATGGGCCTTGGCACTGTGAGGAAACTGCGAATAACGGGCGGGGCGTGCCACCCTGACTGCTCTGCGGCGGGTGCGTGTCGGTTCGGGAACGGGGCCGGGCGACGCGGTCACCGGCGATGCCGGCATCTCAAACAAAGCCGCGCCCGCGATCGCGGCGATCGCAACGATGATAGTCAGCCGTAAGTACGCCTTTCTATTCTGAGCTGGCACGTGTCCCCATTCAGCACTCTAACCGATGTGATATGGGACCCTCTGTGACATCCGTCACAGCATATCAGAGCAAGTTCGCGAAATTATCCGCGACGCAAAAAGTAATATTCCGCAGTTCAGCGTTTTAGGATCGGAATAGGCAGCACGGGGGTGGACGCTGAACCACGCCATTAATGCTGTGCTAACAAGCTCACAGTTCTAAAAGAGCCGGGTGCCACGACTGCCCACAATAGCGGCATACCTCTTGCCCTTATGATGCCATGAATTGGGGAAACTATGTCAACCCTGGAACAGACCGTAACAAAAGGCAGCATTCGCTCAGCCGCGCGACGATCAAGCAGAGAGTCGCTTCCAACACGTGCTCTGAAGGTACTTTGTTCCGTCCGGTTTGGTGTCATCCCATTGGTGCTCCTCGGCGGAGCATGCCTCGTCGGGATGCTGGTAATGCAGCAGAAGGCCGACGGTCTTGATCGTTATTTTCAGCAGATCATACCTGCCCGGGGGCTGGTTTACGGCTGGCTGGAGTTGTTTAATGTATATCACGCCTGGTATTTCAACGCACTGCTGGCCGCTCTTTTGATAAATATCATTTTTGTCGTCGCTCGACCGTTTTCCCAAAACCTGGAAATACGCATCACGCCGAGCCGCGAACTAACGATCTCCACAATATTGTCCTCGGCAGAAACACGAACCAGTGTGATCAACTTTGGCGATAAGTTTCTGCGTTTTTATGAGGGCCTGGTTACCTCCCGTAACACAGTTGGAGGATAGAAAAATGAAGAGGATCAGTTTGTATAACGTCAAATTGACGGTCTTAGTAGGATTCCTTGTTTTTTTTACATTGACCATATTACTTTCGCATCCGTTACAGGTAACAAAAGCGTCGAGCGGCGGCCCGCCCACCGGAAGGACCGGAGCGCCTGGCGAATCAGATTGTACCGAATGCCATTCACCCGTGGCTCAGACCGGAGAGTTTATGATCATTCCACCGGCCAGCTATTCACCCGGACAAACCTACTCGGTGCAGGTGCAGCATCAGACGACGGATAGCAGCCGCATGGCATGGGGATTTGAGCTTACTTCTCTTACGTCGTCCAATACGACGGCAGGAACATTTACTAATTCGACGTCTTTCACGCGAACCCGCACCGGTAATGGCAGGAACTACATAGAACAGAACTCCGCGGGATCATACCCCGGGCATTCCGGCGGGGTAACATGGACATTTCAGTGGACCGCACCGGCAACTAACGTCGGAACGATAACCTTTTATGCCGCCGGGCTGCAGGCCGACAATGACGGCCAGGAAAGCAGCGATCAAACGTATATAAGGTCAATGGCAGTAATGGCGGGCGGTATGACGCCGACGCCGACGCCAACGAATACAGCGACGGCTACCCCCACGAATACGCCGACACTGACCCCGACTGTGACATCGACGAGTACCCCGACCGATACGCCGACCTTTACACCAACGCCGACAGCGACATCGACGAGTACGCCGACTGATACGCCGACCTTTACGCCGACAGCGACCGCGACCTCGACGAGTACGCCAACTGCCACTGCAACATTCACGCCAACGAATACTCCGACGTTTACACCGACTAATACACCAACGAATACTCCGACGTTTACGCCGACAAACACTCCGACGAATACTCCGACATTTACGGCCACCCCGACGATAACCAATACGCCGACAAGTACGCCCACGGTGGTTCCGACGGGAACAGCCACAGCAACTGCAACAAATACGCCGACGCATACCCCGACCGACACGCCGACAGCTACCGCGACAAGCACACCGACGCATTCGGCCACACCGACAGCTACGGCCACGGCAACAAATACGCCGACAGCGACGGCCACAAGTACACCGACATTCACACCTACGTCAACGACTACTGCGACGCCGGCCGCGGCAAGCCACGTGTTTTCAGATTTTGACGGTGACGGCCGGGCAGACGCGAGCGTCTTTCGTCCGAGCGAAGGAAATTGGTATATCAGCCGCAGCCTGGGCGGAATGACCGCTGTCCAATGGGGCATCGGCACCGACAAACTCACGCCGGCCGATTTTGACGGGGACAATAAAGCAGACATTGCTGTCTGGCGTCCGGGGCCGCCGACGGTCGCTGCTTTCTATATCCTGCGGAGTTCGGACAATACCCTCGATGTCGAGCAGTTTGGCCAAACAGGTGACGATCCGACCATTGTCGCCGACTGGGACGGAGACGGAAAGGCCGACCCGGCTGTGTACCGCGACTCAGCGAATGGTGCACAAAGTTATTTCTACTATCGCCCATCGGCCAACCCGACGGTAAATCTCACTTCCGTTCAATGGGGTCTGACCGGCGACCGGGCGATGCCGGGCGATTTTGACGGGGATGGTCGTGCTGACACGGCTGTCTTCCGGCCTGCGACCGGTATTTGGTACATCAGCTTCAGCACACGCGGTGCGTCGCGGGCCGACTACTGGGGACTGGCGACGGACAAATTTGTGCCCGGCGATTATGACGGGGACGGGCGGAACGACCTCGCCGTCTTTCGAAATGGTATCTGGTATATCAAACAAAGTTCTGACGGGCAGGCCGCCTACTTTCAGTGGGGGCTTGCCACGGACAAACCGGTACCCGCCGACTATGACGGTGACGGCCGAACGGACGCTGCGGTATATAGGAACGGGACCTGGTATATAAGGTTGAGCTCGGGCGGGACGGCCGCCGGCGATTTCGGACTGTCAACGGACATTCCGGTGTCCGGAGCTTACGTTAAATAAGGCGGGACGGGGGCACAGGATCGGTCTTGGTACAGGAAAATGAATCAGCACGTACTTAACAAACGAAAGCGAACAACCGTAGGTCCCGCTATGGAATTCGAGACCTGCCGGCGATGGCGGGGCCGCGGTTGGTCTTACTTTGCGATTATGGCCATTCTGTTTGTAATATCTAGTTGTTTGGGTGTCGGGCCGCACTACCGTTCTATCATATGAAAAAGGAAAATATTTTATTCGGTGTCATAGGGCTGCTCGCGGGGCTCATCGTGGGTTTCGTATTTGCAAACTCCATAAATCAGAACGCAGCCGTTCCGGTTGCGGCGGACGCCATTAAGTCCAATTCGAATTTGCCTGCCGGGCACCCGGACATCGGAGCCGGAAAAGGTACGGACGGAGCGGCCCAGCCCGACATCTCGGCCGTTATCGAAAAGGCTAAACAGTCGCCTAACGACTTTGAGGCCCAGGTAAAGGCCGCCGAGGCGAATTACTCGATCCAGAAATTTGACGAGGCGATCAACCTGTTAAAAGCGGCTAATAAGCTCAAACCCGAGGACCGTGAGATTTTGGTGCATCTCGGGAATGCCAATTTTGACGCAGAGCACTATGACGAAGCCGAAAAATGGTACATGGCGGCTCTCGCCAAAAAGTCTGACGATGTTGATGTCCGCACCGATATGGGATTGACGTTTGTTTTCCGCGAGCCGCCGAATTATGATCGGGCTATCCAGGAATTTAACAAGTCGCTTGCGACGGACCCAAACCACGAACTGACGCTGCAAAACCTGACCGTCGCCTATAGCAAAAAAGGCGATGCCGCCAAGGCCCAGGCAACGCTGGCAAAGCTCGAGGCCGTCAATCCGCAGAACAAATCCATCGAAAAGCTGAAGGAAGATATTCAGAAAATGAAATAATCCCGCCGCCAACGGCGCCCCCATCCTCGTTAATAATAGGCCAAGGCGAGCTCCCAAACTCAATATATGGAACTGGCTCGCGCAACCTGCGTTTGGACCTTACTGTTTTTAATTCTGCTAGTCGCAACGCTTGCCGCATCGGGTTTTGCGCAGGCAACGCTGCCGCCGCAAGACGAAGCAAGTCCTCCAACACCAAAGGGTATCGAGGAAGAAGATCCAACCAAACCGGTAGCCTTTAGTATCCGTGACGAATACAGGAACTCGAAGGACGGCGCGTGGTCGAATACCGCGATCTTTAGGATCGATCGTCTCGTCTTAAAGAACTTTGGGATAAAGGGCGGGGGCAAAGGTTTGATCCTGCGCTTCGATGCCCCGTTTAATACCGTTCACCGCGGAGCGATTACTAAAAATGGACTCGGGGACTTATATTTCCAGGGTCTGTATATTCCCCGTGTGGGACTAAAACGACTGGTCGCTGTCGGGACCGGAATTGTATTTCCCACCGCCACGTCTGATATCTTAGGCCGCGGAAAACTGATCCTGGCACCTACGATAATTCCGGTTTGGTATTTTTCTCACCGGGAACGCCTGTTTGTGCTGCGGACGCAAAACTATGTTTCGGTTGCCGGCAAGAGCGGCCGTCCAGGTGTTAATTATTTACTCGTGGCGCCGACGCTCGTCCACAAGGTTTCTCGACGGTGGTGGCTTAGCGAGGATACCGAGTTCAAATGGGACTGGCACAACAAACTAGCCAGCGCCATAACAGGCCTGCAGATCGGCCGCATGATCAAACGCGGTTTTGGATTTTGGGTCAAACCCGAAGTCGGCTGGGGCCGCGGCCGCCAAAGCGACTTCAACCTAAAGTTCACCGCTTTTCGCATCCGGTAGTCCTCCGACAATAAAACATTGGATGAATCGTTGCGTCCTTTGCGGTCATTGCGAGAAAAGCTCTTTCTTGCGCAGAAAAGACGCCGGTCGCCTCCCACTACAACCGGCATCTTTTCTGTATCGACGATGAATGCTTGGCCGGATCAAAAGATCACGGCTTTACGATTTCGTCTGTGGAAAGCCGTTTCCTGGCGGACTCGACCTTCCGGGTTCATAATATAGCCGTATCAACGGCTAATTATGTGACCTTTGTCACAAGCTCAAGTATCTCGGAAAAGAAATCATTTGAGAGTCGCTTTCCGATGTGTGCGGCGAGATGTTCGGCGCGAAAGTTTTCGCGCCTTCACTTTTAATTAACCGTTGATAATTGTTTATAATTAAAGCAGTTCGACATACCTGCATCACCTAAAATATGGCAGATCCGACCGGTAAAGTTCTCGTAGTGGACGATGACCGTTTTGTCCGCATGGCTCTCACTGAGGCGCTGAAATCGTGGGGATACGACGTCGTTGAAGCGGATACTGTGGCCTCGGCGCGTAAGGCGTTTGAGGACGAGGAGCCCGCTATCGTCCTGCTTGATATAGATCTGCCTGACGGATCTGGATTGGATGTCCTGTCAGATATCAAGGCCCAGAGCCCCGAGACCATAGCAGTTATGATCACCGGCAACGTCGATGTTGAGAACACAGTCACTGCTCTGCGTCGCGGGGCCCACGATTTTATCGGCAAACCGGTCCGGGTCGAGGAGCTAAGGGTCACACTACGCAACGCCTCAGAAACTCGCACACTGAGGCGCGAGGTAAAACAAGTACGCGGCGAGAGCAAACGAAAATTCAATTTCTCAGAGATCATCGGTGAGTCCGAGGCCATGCACAAGGCGATGGAACTCGCCCGCCGCGTGGCTAGCTCGGACGTCAACTCGATCTTGCTGAACGGTGAGACGGGTACTGGCAAGGACCTGTTCGCCCGCGCCATCCATTACGCCTCTGAGCGGGCCGACGCTCCTTATTTGGCGATAAACTGCGCCGCACTGCCGGCAAACCTCATCGAGTCCGAGCTATTTGGTTACGAAAAAGGCGCCTTTACCGATGCCAAATCGAAAAAAGAGGGACTTTTCGAACAGGCGTACGGCGGCACGATCTTTTTGGACGAGATCGGCGAGATGGATGTTTCGCTGCAAGCAAAGTTGCTGCGGGTGCTCGAGGAGGCAACATTTCGACGTGTCGGCGGGCTCAAGGACATCAAGCTCGACGCCCGGATAATAGCCGCGTCAAACCGCAATCTGAAACAAGAGAGCGAGAACGGTAACTTTCGGCTCGATCTTTACTTCCGCCTTTCGATAATACAGGTCGATATTCCACCGCTTCGGGACCGGGGAAATGACGTCATTCTGCTCGCCAAACATTACATCGAAAGGGCCAACCTGAAACGGCGGGGTGTCGCTCTTAGAGGACTTTCGCCAGAGGTCGAGCGATTGTTCAAGCATTACTCGTGGACGGGCAATGTTCGTGAACTTAGAAACGTTATCGAAAGAGCGTCGATACTCGAGGACGGTGACACCGTAACTGCTGCACATATGCCCGCTGACATGCTCGCCATGAACGGAGGGAAGGGGGCGGGAAGCACTTCGGGATTTAATCTTCCGTCGGATGGCGTTTCGCTGGAGTCGGTTGAGTTCGAACTTGCAAAACAGGCGATAGAGCGTACTCACGGCAATCTGACACGCGCCGCCAAACTGCTACATATCTCACGCGACCAACTGCGTTATAAACTGCGGAAGGCGGGTTACGAGTCGGAGCTTGCCGAGCAATAGAACTGATGGCAAAAGCCCAAATAGATAAGATACCTCCTGGCCCGGATGCTCTAAAGGAGCTGACCGATCTTAAACGCGCCCTAGATGAGTCGGCCATCGTCGCCATTACCGATCAGACCGGAAAGATCACGTATGTAAACGATAAATTCTGCGATATATCCAAATACAGCCGTGAGGAACTGATCGGACAAGACCACCGGATCATCAACTCAAAGTATCATCCAAAGGAATTTATACGCGACATCTGGACGACTATTGCCAAGGGGAAGGTGTGGCGTGGCGAGCTTCGCAATCGCGCTAAGGACGGCTCGATCTATTGGGTGGACACCACGATCGTTCCCCTGCTCGACAGGCAAAAAAGGCCTTTTCAGTATGTCGCCATCCGGTACGAGGTAACCGAGCGAAAACTGGGCGAGGAACGCATCCGGCAACAAGCGTCACTGCTCGACAAGGCCCAGGATGCGATCCTGGTCTGCGATCTCAATTTTCAGATCCTCTACTGGAACCGGGGTGCGGTGAATATTTACGGCTGGTCGGCGGACGACGCATTTGGCCGCAGCATTACAGAGCTCATTTGCGGGGGTGACAACGACCATGTTACACAAGCAAAGTCCGCGCTTGACCTGTCAAATGAATGGAAATCAGAGGCTCGTCACATTACCCGCGGCGGCGAAAAACTGATCGTAGAAAGCCGCTGGACCCTTGTGCGTAATGAGAACGATCAGCCTGACTATTATTTCATCACAAACACCGATATAACCGAGCAAAAACGCACCGAGGAACAGCTGTTCCGCGCCCAGCGAATGGAGTCGATAGGCACGCTCGCCGGCGGAATAGCACACGACCTCAATAACATCCTTTCGCCCATAATGATGGCGGTGGATATGATGCAGCTGAACGCCGGCCATGACGACGAAAGCAAGCGTTGGCTGTCTATGGTCAAGGAAAGTGCGGAACGCGGCGCCGACCTTGTTCGTCAGGTCCTCACCTTTGCCCGCGGCATGACCGGCGAACATGTACCTGTGCAGCTTAAGCACATCGTCAAGGACCTCGTCCGCGTGTTGAGCGAAACACTGCCAAAATCGATCTCTATCAAATACGATATCGATCCGGACCTCTCGACAATTTTGGCAGATCCGACGCAAATACATCAGGTATTAATGAATGTTAGCATCAATGCCCGTGACGCCATGCCGTCGGGCGGAACGCTGACAATAACTGCAGCCAATGTACATATAGACGAAAATTATGCTCGCATTAATATCGATGCCGAACCCGGCAGTTACGTCCTAGTAACGGTCATCGATACGGGCACCGGAATGACGCCTGAGGTCTCGAGTCGTATATTCGACCCGTTTTTCACGACCAAAGAGATAGGAAAGGGAACCGGGCTCGGACTTGCGACCAGCATGACCATTGTTAAGAGCCATCACGGTTTTATCAACGTTTACAGCGAACCGGGGAAGGGGACCCGTTTCTCGGTGTACCTGCCATCGGCCAACGTCGAGCACGAGGGTACAGAACATACCAAGGACGCTATTCCTCATGGAAATGGCGAGTTGGTATTGATCGTTGACGACGAGGAAAACATCCGTAACGTCGCCGAGGCAACCCTGAACAAATTTGGCTACGAAACGGTCACAGCCGTGGACGGGACCGATGCTCTCGCGGTTTACTCACAGCGACGAGACCAGATAGCCGTCGTGTTGACCGACATGGCGATGCCATATATGGACGGGCACGCGCTTATCCGGGCTTTGAAAAAGATGGACCCGAATATAAAAACGATCGCCATGAGCGGGCTTATTCGGGATGAGACAACTGCAGAACTAAAGAACCTCAATGTAAATGCATTTCTCTCAAAACCTTACTCGGCTGAGTCTCTGCTAAATACCCTCGCTGAGGTCCTTGATCACAAGAATTGATCAAAGGTGCGATCGGGCGCAAAAAGAAGGCTGCCTTTAAGGCAGCCTTCCAGTCAGGTAATTAAAGTTTCAGATCAAAATTCCTTGCTGCACCAGGTTCGTAATTTCTGTAGGCAAGCAAACTGATCTCCAAACATCATCTCTCGTTCAAGATAAAAGCCGTTAATCGTCGACATCCATAAGAATGCATCCTTAGCGATAACGCCATGTGTTGGATCGGTGATCAGCGGAGCCACTGCAAAGTGACCCTTGTCCGGGCCTTCGCCGGGTGGCCTAAGAATGATATACCCTTCCTCATCGAGCATCTTAATGTCAGCCACATTATTGATGATCGGCATGCCGTCCGTTCCCCAACCGTTCTTCTGACCCATGTAGTCCATCATCTTGGCTCCTTCTTTGCTATGGGCCATTGCCGTGTACTTGACCAGAAACAGTTCTCTTAGGCCAAGCGGGTTAACGGCTCCGGGATTCATCATCATCCACGAATTGTCGATGATCGGGGCGTGACGGGTGTACGCAATGGTGTTGTTCAATATGAACTTGTCTTCGTAAAATACATACATTGGGAAGAACTTGGCGTTTTCCCGGGCCTTTATGCCTATTTCACTCTCGAAAAATCCTGCATTGGTCAACTCACCCAGCGGATACCAATAAGATATGGCGCCGTTTTGATCGTAAGCAGGTACCGTGGCTATCACACGGACAACACTTTGGTTTGGATCACTTGTCTTGCCAAAAACAGACAAGCCATCAGCACCCGTCCGCCTCCAGATGAGCCCTTTAAATGAGACGCCGTTCTGTGCGTAATATGCGTTTGTGAAATCGTGCGGATTCTTTGCTGTATCCCAAGGCGGCGGACTGATCCGCTGCGCAAAAACCAGCGTGGTGAATGCTAACGTTATTATAATTGTCCAAAGACCTGTCTTGAAAATTCTGTTCATGGTAACACCTCCAGTGACCATTTCTCTTTTTTTGACGTCCCAACTGGCTTCTGAAAGTTTCGCTGTCTAAAAGTGAAGGTCAACAGGTTTGCTTCGACGTCACTGTCCCTTAGCATTGCAACTTTTGTGCCCAGATGGTGTGATCACGCGGCACCTGTACTATCATTGACCTGCAGCGACAAAGAGAGAAAAAGCGAGAAGAGAAAGTATTGTGAAATAATTCACAAGCTGTGAAGTTTTCCACGACTGAGCTCTAATTAAAATAAAGGGTAGACGCTATGGATGTGGATCTGGCGAGAAGCTTCTTTGGGTGGTGTACGATACTGAACTACGCCATTCTCATCGTGTGGTGCCTGATTTTCAGGCTCGGACACGACTGGCATTACGGAATCACAAAGCGATGGTTCGCTGTAACCGAAGAGGAATATGATAAATTGAATTTTAGAGGGGTAGCGGCGTACAAGGTCGCGATCTTGCTGCTCAACCTGGTACCGTATATTGCTCTGCGGCTCGCGAAGTAAGAGGCGGCTACCTTACTTTT
>Ga0207701_10006146_pt1 | contig 12010 bp, 13 predicted proteins | sample KBSSwiSSwithPhiX_FD_184294 | JGI IMG/M metagenome (GOLD analysis project Ga0207701, IMG submission 184294) | Switchgrass rhizosphere bulk soil microbial communities from Kellogg Biological Station, Michigan, USA, with PhiX - S5 (SPAdes) (version 2) | ecosystem: Environmental > Terrestrial >...
CGGTACGATGACGCGCTTCGTCGCGGCGATTCGGCGGCCGTCGAGAAGTTCTGGGCCGCGGAGTACGTCTTCATCAACCCGCGCGGCGAGGTCGTGACGCGCGCCGGCCGACTGGCCAACCTGCGCGCGAGACGCACGGCCCTCGATTCGCTCGCTCACGCGCCGCAGGAAGAGCAGATCAAGGTCTATGGAGATGTGGCGCTCTACACGACGCTCCTCACGCTCCGCGGGCGCTACGGCGGCAAGGCCCAGCAGGGGCAGTTCCGCGCCTCGGTGGTCTGGGTGCGGCGCGGTGGACGCTGGCAGCAGGCCGCGAGTCAGATGACTCCCGTGCTCGCGCCGTGAGTCGAGCGCGAGCCAGCGGCGCGGCTAGCGACCGATGATGCTGCCCAGCGCTCGCAGGAGGGTCGCGCCGAACCGCGCGACCCCGACCACGGCCACCGCGACGAGCAGGACGATGAAGGTCAGGACGGCGCGACGCCGGTACCAGGGAGGCTGCCGATCATCCAGCGGCCGAGGGATCAGCAGCGGTTGACGATCGAAGACGTTCTTGGCGGTCGGCTGAACGATCGCGTCGTGCTGCTGGGCGGCGGGAGTGGCGCGGCGAGGCATGGAGACGTCCACGAGGCTCGGCGAGGGCAGAGTCGATGGCTGCGCCCAGGGAGCAGCGAGCTTCCTGCGCGCAGCGTGCGATGGTAGACTCGCGGCTCCGCGTGATCGCAACCTTCAATCGCATCGCATGAGCGTCGCTCGCCGACTCCTGACCTGCTGCATCCTGAGCCTCGCCGCGGCCCCAGTCCGGGCGCAGACGAGCGCGCGTCCACAGACGCTCTGGTACGACTCACCCGCCGCGCAGTGGGTCGAGGCGCTGCCGGTCGGAAATGGCCGGCTTGGCGCGATGGTGTTCGGCGGGATCGCGCGCGAACGGATCCAGTTCAACGAATCGACCATCTGGACCGGCGGCCCGCACGACTACGCGCGTCCTCGCGCGTCGAGCTACCTGCCGCGCCTGCGCGAGCTGCTGTACGCCGGCCGCCAGGCGGAGGCGGAGGCGCTGGCCCAGGTGCACTTCATGAGCGCGCCGCTGAAGCAGCGAGCGTATCAGGCATTCGGAGACCTGCGCATCGAGTTTCCCTCGGTGGACTCCACGAAGGTGGAAGGCTACCGGCGCGAGCTCGACCTGGACAGCGCCGTGACGACGACGCGATTCCGCGCCGACGGCGTGACCTACGAGCGACGCGTGTTCGCCAGCCATCCCGACGGCGTGGTGGTGATGCAGCTGCGCGCCGACCAGCCGGGACGGCTCTCGTTCACCGTCACGCCGACGAGCGCGCACAAGTGGCATCTGCGGAAGTCGATCGGCGGCAACCAGCTCTCGATGCAGGGCATGGTGGAGGACGGCGTCATCGACTTCGAGGCGCGCGTACTCGTCCGTGCGGAGGGGGGCGAGACGTCGTTCACCGACAGCTCGGCGACCGTGCGCGGCGCGACGACGGCGACGGTGCTGCTCGCGGGCGCGACGAACTTCGTCGACTATGCGCACGTCTCGGCGAATCCGATCGCACGCAACGACTCGACGATGGCGCGCGTGCGCGAGAAGCGCTTCGACGCGATGCTGGCTGCCCACGTGGCGGATCACCAGGCGCTGTTCCGGCGGGTGCGGCTCGAGCTGGGCGCGTCCCCTGCGCCCGCGGTGCCGACGGATCGGCGCGTGCTCGTCGCGAAGCAGCGCCCCGATCCCGCGCTCGACGCCTTGCTCTTCGACTACGGACGCTATCTGCTGATCGCCTCGAGCCGCCCCGGTGGTCAGCCGGCGAACCTGCAAGGGCTCTGGAACGACAGCAACACGCCGCCGTGGGACAGCAAGTACACCGTCAACATCAACACGGAGATGAACTACTGGCTCGCCGAGCCGGCGAACCTCGCCGAGCTCACGGAGCCGCTGTTCCATCTGCTACGTGACGTCGCGGTGACGGGTCGCAACACGGCGCGTGAACACTACGGAGCGCAGGGATGGGTGCTGCACCACAACACAGACCTGTGGCGAGGCACCGCGCCGATCAACAACTCGAACCACGGCATCTGGCCGACGGGCGGCGCGTGGCTGGCGCAGCACCTCGCGATGCACTGGGAGTTCGGGGGCGACCGCACCTTCCTGCGCGACACGGCCTACGCCGTGATGCGCGGAGCAGCGCTCTTCTTCCTCGACCAGCTGAGCGTCGATCCGCGATCGGGGCGGCTGGTGTCGGGCCCGTCGAACTCACCGGAGCAGGGCGGGCTCGTGATGGGGCCGACGATGGATCACGCGATCATCCGCGACCTGTTCGCCAGCGTGATCCAGGCGAGCGAGACGCTCGGCATCGACGCACCGCTGCGCGCGCGATTGATCGCGGCGCGGGCGCGGATCGCGCCCAACAAGATCGGACGACTCGGTCAGCTGCAGGAATGGCTGGAGGACCGCGACGACTCGACGAACGAGCACCGTCACGTGTCGCATCTCTGGGGACTGCATCCCGGCCGCGAGATCACCGCGCGCGAAACGCCGGATCTGTACGCGGCTGCGCGGCGATCGCTGGTGTTCCGGGGTGACGGCGGAACGGGGTGGTCCATGGCGTGGAAGATCAACTTCTGGGCGAGGCTCCACGATGGGGATCATGCGCACCGGCTGCTCGCCAATCTGCTCACGCTCACGGGAAGTCGAGCGACCGAGTACAAGGGCGGCGGTGTGTACCCGAACATGTTCGACGCGCATCCACCGTTTCAGATCGACGGCAACTTCGGCGCGGCAGCAGGAATGATCGAGATGCTCGTCCAGAGTCACACCGGTGAGATCGAGCTGCTTCCCGCGCTGCCCTCCGCCTGGCCGACAGGGCGAGTCACGGGGCTGCGCGCGCGGGGAGGCTTCGACGTCGACGTGTCGTGGCGCGATGGGCGGCTCGTCGAGGCCACCGTGCTGTCGCGACTCGGAAATCCGTTGACGGTTCGCTACGGAGAGCAGACGCGGCGATTCGCGACGACGCGCGGCCAGCGCATCGCGGTGCGCTTCTGAGGCGGAAGGCGAGGCGTGAAGCGAGCGGGGCTGCTACGCAATGATGAAGGTCCCTCGGCGAGTGATCGCCAAGGGACCTTCATCCCGCGTTGGCCGGCTCGCGCCGGTCAGCGTGAGCTACGAGCGGTGATACACGTTGGTGGCGTCGCCACCACCAGCGGGACCGCCGCCCTGTGTGAGCTCGCGGAGACTCCCGAAACGCTTGACTTCCGGCTTCTCGTACATGACTGCTCCTTGCGATCGGTGCTTCGTGGCTCGATGCCGGTCCGGCGACGTCGGACTCGGTGCTGCGGTCTTGCGCATGGCGTCCGGCGCCATTCCCATGCCACTACCTCGCGGACGCGCCGATCGTCCGCAAGCGAGCGCGACGAGGAGGTCTGCGGAGATGCGACTTTGGACGAATATGTGACCCTCGGATGCACTCGATAGTTTCGGTAACTGAAAGCCCTGGTGCTTGGTGGCCATCGACTTGCATGCGAGCCCAGCGCACTTGCCGCCCTCGATGCCGAGGCGGAGTTCGACACTCGCGTGAGGCCACTGCGCACGGAACGAGGTAGACGAGGAGTCGCAATTTGGATCGTGGACAATCGCGGTCGACGGCGCACACACGTCGCGACGAAGAGGCGGAAACCGACGCTCGGCTCACGGGCCTGATCCCGCGCCTGACGTCGCCGTCACGGAACCATGCCGGCCTGGTGGATATCTGGTTCGCCGTCGAACGACTGCATCGAAGCAGCGAGTGGGACGACGTGTTCGTGCGTGTCGCCGAAGGATGGCGGCCCGACCCGCGCCAGCCGAGTCGCTTCGCGCTCTTCTCACATCCCTGCAGCACCGCGCTGATCGTCGCGAGACAGGTGAGTCCCGACCCTGCTGCGTGGCGCGACGTCGAAGTCGAGGCCCGCGCGCTCGTGAGTCGGGTGAACCGCGCGGTCGCCGAGCAGCGGAGGCCGGTCGTGCAGACGCAGACTCCGCAGCGCACATGGCTGGGCGACGCGGCGCAGACGGTTCGCGGGCTCGTGCCGAAGCCGACCATCCCGGTATCGCAAAGCTCCTCGACCGGCGCACGCTGACGCCGGTCTCACGCGCGAGGCTCGACGATGCCGCTGCGCACGTTCACAGATCGTGATGGAACGGAATGGCGGGTCTGGTCGGTGGTACCCGACCCGCATGCGGCCGTCACGCTCGATGCGGAGCATCGTGCCGGCTGGATCTGCTTCGAGCGACTGGACGGTCGCGAGCGCCGACGGCTCACGCTCACCGCGGCGCCGGCGGACTGGGACGCACTTCCGGACGATCGGCTGGAACTATTGCGTCGCGTTGCGACGGTGAGCGCACCGTCCGTGCTCGACGGCCCGCCGGGAGCGATCGCGCCCACCTGATTCGGTGGACGCCGCATATCAGTCGCGCAGCTCGATGACTCGTGTGCTGGCGACGATGCTCCCATCGGTGCGGATCAGGCCGACGGTGATCCGGTACTTCCCGGGCGACTGATTCGCCAGGTCGAGCGTGATGGCGCGCGAGACGGCCTCGCCCGGGGCAGCGGGCCGTGCGTCGTTCCATCGGAGACGGAGCGGATTGTCGGGTTCGGCCAATCGCAGCAGCTGCTTCGCGCCACGGAACCAGCTCCGGTCGATGCGCTCGACCGTGACGCCGACGTCGAAGCTCTCGCCCGATTCGGCGATGCCGTACGTCTCCCAGTAGATGCCGATCGGGCGCGAGCGGGACAGCGTGTCCCCCGCGACCGCCGCCTCGAGTGCGGCGTCGATGGACTCCGGCGCGTTCTCTCCCGCGCGGAAGAGCAGCATGTCGGACAACGCGAGGCCATCGGAATGGTCGGGCACGCGGAGCAGGGTGCGTGCGCGAGCGAGCGTTCGCGTGGTCGTGTCGGTGATCTCGACACCGGCGAGCACGGGAAAGGACTCGACCATCAACCGCGCGCGACCGATGCGTCCCTGAGCCGTGGTCTGGCGCACCGTGCCGTCGTGCATGGCGACGGCGAGGACGGCGTTCGCGCCGTCACCGAGCGAGTCGTGCGCCACCGCGTGCGCGGAGACGACGAGCACGGAATCGCCGCGACGGAACCGCGCGACCTGCATGGCGACGGGAGCGACCGTCCCGACGAGCCGCGGTGCGTAGTTCGCCTCCGGCGTTCGCGCGCGGAGCTCCCAGCCGTCGTTCTGCGCCGTGGCGCTCGTGTCGTACAGCGCTTCGACGGGCGCGAAGTTGAAGTTGGGCACGCGCTCGTACTCCGTGACTCGCACGTCGAGCGCGGAGCCGAACGACGTCGCCGAGCGCTGCCAGCCGACGGGCCAGCCGTAGCGCAACAACAGCTCTTCCTTGTCTCGCCCCCATGCGCCCTCCATCGTGGAGGTCGCGCGCTCGAACAACGTCGCGAGCACTCGGCGGACGTAGAACTCCGTTCGCCAGTCGTTGGCGGGGGCGCCGAGCTGCGGCCGGCTCAACAACCAGTAGCGGTCTTCGATCGGACGCCGCGCGTCGCACGACAGCGTTTCGTAGTAGTGCCGAGTGCTCGACGGCAGCAGGTAGGCGATGTCCCTCCACTTGCAGCCTTCCGCCGGCGGCATTGCGGCAAGCGCGCCGACGAATGCCGATTCCGCGGCGACCGAGTTGCCGAGTACGTGCTCGGCGTAGCCGACGAGCGAGAGGCACCACCACGTGGTCGCCTCGCAAGCGCGTGCGACCGAATCCGCTGACGCCGCAGCCTTTCCATCGATGCGATAGTGCACGCGCATGCCGACGATCCAGTCGTCACCCGGACGGCGATCGGCGAGCGCGTCCAGGGTGGCGAGCAGCTCGGCGCGCCGGCGAGAGATCTGGACGGCCTCGGGAGGGAACGTCGGCTGGTAGTCGTTGAACGTCCAGCAGAACCGTCCCAGATGGACGTCGCACCGGCCCGCCAGGCCGCCCCCTTCGGGAAGGCTGTAGCGCCGCGCACGCTCGAACGAACCCTGCGCGGATACGGCGGCGCGCAGGTCGCGCATCGAATCGGCGGCGGACGACGACACGCGCCCCTGCGGCCGTGAGACCGCCTGGGCGTTGACACCGAGCTGCAGGGTGAGCGCGAGCAGCGCGACATGCATCGGCAAGGTCCTCCGGAAGCCGGATCGAGCCCGGGAGCGGCCTACGCCGTCGACCCGACGCCCCGGCCCTCGGTCACCAGAAGAAGTACAGGATGACTCCGAGCTCGATCGCCGCGGCCACGATGCCGAAGATGAGAGCCGCCCGCAGGTCGCGCCGGGTCTGTCGCTCGTCTTCCTTCAGGGGATCCGGCGCGCGATCCATGCTGAATGCTAGCGATTCCGCCCCACCGCGTCGAGCTTGCCGCGGGGCGTCCCGTACCGCCCCATCGGCGGCCGGGGACGCGGCTCGGGTCGGTGCGGGGATGGACCCGATTCGTGTCGACCGTGTAGACCAAAAACGTGACGCGACGACTTATGTTGTCGTCGGGTCTTACGCACACAGCGAGCGCACGATGCCGCAGCGGCACGGCGGTGTTCGCTTCCTCCTCCCCGCCGCACTGTTCTTATGCAAAAGCTTCCAACGACCGTGCAGCGCCTGATCCTGGCGTTCACGACCGGATTGTTCCTGGCCTGCGCGGCTCACGTGAGTGCGCAGGGGGATACGATCCCCCTGAGCTCGATCGAACCCTAACGGACCTGCTTCGTCCGAGGGTCAAGATGGCGGCGCTACGCTTCGCGTAGTGCCGCCATCGGCGTTTCCCGGAACACGTCGCGGCCGGTGAGCAACCCGATGCTCACGGAGACGAGGATCATCGACATCGCGACGAGGAGCGCGGGGACCACCGCCGGCCGGAAGGGCTGTCTGAACACGAAGTGCATGAGAGCCCAGGCTCCGCCGACGCTCAGCACGATCCCGACGAGACTGCCAAGCGCACCGAGCAGCAGGTACTCCGACAGCATGATGCGGCCGACCTGACGCCGCGTCGCACCGAGCACCTTGAGCAGCACCCCTTCGCGCAGCCGTTCGCGCCGCGTGGCGCTGACGGCGCTGAAGAGCACGGGGATCCCCAACGCCAGGCTGAGCCCGGCCATGAAGCGGATGGCGGTGGTCACCTTGTCCAGCACGCGGCCAACGGTCTGCTGGATCAGCGTCAGGTCCAGGCTGGAGACGTTCGGGAACTTGCCCACCACGTCCCTCTGCAGGCGCGGCACCGCCGTCGCCCCGCGCACGTCGGCGAGGAGGACGTACTGCTTCGGCGCGTCCTGCAGTGCGCGGCGCTCGAACACGACGAAGAAGTTCGGCTCGAACCGCGTCCAGTTCACCTCGCGGAAGCTCGTCACACGCGTCGGCACGCGCACGCCCTGCACGTCCCACGTGACCGTGTCGCCGAGGACGAGATGCATGTCCTCGGCGACGCCTTTGTCGACCGAAACTTCGGGGATGGACGAGAGCTTCGAGCCGCCCGTGTGGAATCGACCGGAAGTGACCTTCTCGGACGCGACCAGCGTGTCGCGGAACGTCGAGCGGAACTCGCGCCGGAGCGCCCAGCCGGCGCGGCGGCGTCGCCCGCGTGTCGTGTCGGCGGCCATCTGCGCGGTGGTGACCCCGTTGATGGCGGCGATCTTCATCGGCACGATCGGCGTTCGCTGCACGACCGTGTAGCCCTGCATCCGGATGAGCGAGTCGAGCGGCGCATCCTGATCTTCCTGGACGTCGAAGAACACGACGTTGGCGCGCGACGCATCGAGCTTGACGTCGACGGTGCGCAGCAGGTTGTCCTGCACCTGATAGACGGTGGCCATCAGGAACACACCGAAGCCGAGCGCCAGCACGACGGCGCGCGTCTGATTCCCCGGTCGATAGAGGCTGGCGACGCCCTGCCGCAGGACGAACGGCCAGCTCGGGCGCACGACACGGCGCGCCGTGTCCATGAGCGCCGTCGCGGCGAGAAAGAGCACTCCGACCGCGACGCCGATCGCCAGGGAGAAGCCGAGGCCCTGACGCGGATTCTCGGCGCGCGCGACGCCGAGTCCCACGATGCTGAGCACGATGCCCAGCGCGACGAGGATTCGGATCGGGTCGACGCGCGCGCCGCGGAGCGCCTCCGAGTCGCTCTCGCGACGCAGGGTCTGGAGCGGGCTCACGTTCCGCAGCGCGACGAGCGGACGCAGCGCGAACACGAGCGCCACCCACAGCCCGACGAGCAGTCCCATCCCCACCGCGGTCGGCTCCGCGGTGACCTTCACGTCGACGGGGAGAAAATCGGTCAGGACGCTGGGCAGGCCGAACTGAAGCGCGACGCCGAGCAGCGCGCCGATGGCCGCGCCGATGAGACCCATCACGGCGGCCTGCAACAGGTAGATCGCGAGCACCTGGCGACTGGTCGCTCCCAGGCAGCGCAGGATGGCGACGGTGTCGATCTTCCGCATGACGAACGCATTCACGCCGCTCGCCACGCCGATGCCGCCGAGGAGGAGCGCGACGAGGCCGATGACGCCGAGGAAGTCGCGCAGCTGGTCGATCGATTCGGTGAGATTGAACTCCGTCTGGGCCGGCGTGCGGAGCCGGATCCCGGCCTGGTCGAGGCGAGGACGAAGACGGAAGATGAAGCGCTGCAGCGGGACCGTCGGCGGGAGCTTGAACACCGTCTCGTGCTCGACACGGCTGCCGAACAGGAGCAGGCCGGTCTCCTTGATGTAGCGCTCCGGGATGTAGATGCGCGGTCCCAATGCCGCCGCGGTGACGGCGACGTCGCCGGGCACGTTCACGAGCGTTCCGGCGATGACGAACTTCGAGTACCCGAGCGTGAGCGTGTCGCCGACGTGCGCGTCGAGTGCGACGAGAAGCGTCGGGTCGACCAGCGCGCGATGCCCGCTCTGCAGCTTGCTCCACTCGCCGGCGGGCGACGTCGTGATCTCGCCGTAGAACGGGTAGCCGGGCGTGACGGCGCGGATCTGCGAGAGGCGCGTGCCGCCGGTGCGCTGCACGAGCGCCATCGAGGCGAACGTGGAGACCTGGGCGAGCCCGACTCCCTCGCGATTCAGCGAGTCGAGCGCGAGGATGATCGGACGCGGGTAGTTCTGCAGTCGGGTCGTGAGCGCGACGTCGCCGCCGAGCAGCGCGCGCGCCTGCTCGCGTACGCTGCGCTGCGTGTTGCTCGCGAAGGAATCGATCGCCACGAGCGCGGCGACGCCGAGCGAGATGGACGACATGTACAGCAGGAGGCGCCGGCGCGCCGTGCGGCTCTCGCGCCAGGCGAGCCCGAGGAGCTGTCGAGTGTGCATGTCGGCTCAGTCCTGCAGCGCGGGCGCGGGCGCGCCCGTGTCGTCGTTCGGATCGGGGGCCCCTTCGGTCGGCGAATCGCTCACGACGACGCCGTCGGCCAGACGGATGATGCGCTGAGCGCGGCGCGCGAGCGAGAGGTCGTGGGTGACGAGCACGATCGTCGTGCCGGACTCCCGGTTCAACGTCTCGAGGAGCTCGACGATGCGGGCACCGGTCTCGCTGTCGAGGTTGCCGGTGGGCTCGTCGGCGAAGAGCAGGCGAGGGGCATTGCTGAACGCGCGGGCGATCGCCACGCGCTGCTGCTCTCCTCCGGAAAGCTGATTCGGAAAATGGTCCACGCGATCGCCGAGGCCGACGCGGGCGAGCAGCTCGCGCGCGCGCGCCGGCGCCCCCGCGTCCCCTCGGAGCTCGAGCGGGACCTGCACGTTCTCGAGCGCGGTGAGCGTGGGGATGAGTTGAAAGCTCTGGAACACGAACCCAACTTTCGCTCCGCGGAGCTGTGCGCGGCGATCCTCGCTCAGGCGCGTGAGATCCTCGCCGTCGAGCAGCACGCTGCCATGCGTGGGCACGTCGAGGCCGGCCAGCAGGCCGAGCAGCGTCGTCTTGCCGCTACCCGACGGTCCGACGACGGCGACGAACGCGCCGTCCGGGACCGTGAAGCTCACGTCGCGGAGCACGGCCAGACGGTGGTCGCCGCTCTGGTATTCCTTGGACAACTGGCGAGCTTGAAGCATGTGGTCTCAGAGAATGACGAGCGCCGTGCTGCTGAGCGCCCTGACGATGGCGTGCGGTGGGGGCAGCGCTGCCCGCGATACGGCGTCCTCTACGAAGCCCGCCAGCCCACCGGAAAGTCCCGGCCCGGCTGCCGACAGCGCGCCCGCTGCGCTCGACGACCGGCGCACGATCCTGTTCCTCGGCACGTCGCTGACGGCGGGACTGGGCCTCGAGCCCGACAGCGCGTATCCGCAGCAGCTCCAGCGCAAGATCGACGCAAGTCGCCTCCCGTACCAGGTGGTGAACGCCGGGGTGAGCGGAGAGACCTCCGCCGGCCTGCTGCGGCGCCTCGACTGGGTGCTCCGCCGACCTGCCGAGGTGATCGTGGTGGAAACGGGGGCGAACGATGGACTGCGGGGTCTCCCCGTCAGCGCCACGCGTACGACCATCGGTGAGATCCTGTCGCGAATCCGGCGGGAGCGGCCGAACGCCGCCATCGTGCTGGTGCAGATGGAGGCGCCGCCCAATCTCGGTCAGGAGTATACGTCGGCGTTCCACGCGATGTTTGCCGAGCTGGCGCGGGAACACGGTGCGACGCTGATGCCGTTTCTGCTCGCGGGGGTCGCCGGGGAGCCGCGGCTCAACCAGGGCGACGGCATGCACCCCAACAACGCCGGGGAGCGCATCGTGACCGACAACGTCTGGCGTGCGCTGCAGCCGCTGTTGACGCGCTGAGCCTCAGTGGGAGGCGAGGGCCGCTCCGACGAGCACGAGCCCGAACCAGAGCATGGCGCTCGCGATCGCGCCCGCACGACGCCGGCGCCACTGTCGCGCCCGCGCTTCCGACGTGAACCGTGAGCCGACGCCACCGTCGCGCCTGAGCGTGGCATCGAGGCGTGCCGTGACCAGCGTGTTCGTGATCAGCAGCGCGACGAGCAACATCTTCGTCCAGAAGATCCGCGATGCGGCGAAGGCTTCCACGTCGGCGAAGAAGAGGAGCGCGCCGCTCACGAGCGCGACGCCGAACGCGGTCCAGACCGGCGCGCGCAGACGCTCGAGGTCGGCGAGATGCCGGCGTCGGTCGGCGTCGCTGCGGAGATCGAGGCGCAGCGTGGCGCGATCGGACGCCACGGTGAGCCCACCCGCGGCGAGCAGACCGCCGAGGTGTCCGAAGAGAATGAGCGTCGACAGCAGGGGCGACTGCGCATAGAGCCGGCGCCATGGCTCGGCCAACGCGTCGATCTGCCCGACGTCGGGGATCGAGAGCAATGCACGAAGTAGCATGGATGCTGCAGGGGAGGACGACACTGATGACGTGTCCGCACCCTGCCTTATTCCCGCGCCCACACTGCGGGAATAGTCCGAACGATGGGGGCGTCAGCCCGAACGTCACTTGCGAGCGCACTCCGCGCCGCACATGGCCAACCATCTACCGGATCTTGCCATGGACTCGTCCGTCAGCTCGTCCCGCGCGCTGTTCGCCTCCGCGGGCCTCATCGCCGCCATCGTGTTCACCGCCACCGCAGTGGCGTGTGACGACGACAATGACATCATCACGCCCACGACGACGACGTTCGCCACGACGCTGAGTGGCGCCAACGAAGTGCCGGCGAAGGCCGTGGCCGGCACCGGCACCGCCTCGATCGTGAAGAACGGTGCGACGTACACGTACACGATCACCTACAGCGGGATGACGGGCGCGCTGACCGGCGCGCACATCCATGGCCCGGCTGCCGTCGGCGTCAACACCGTCGTCATCGTGCCGTTCGATGCCACGGGCGCAGGAGCGAGCGGTACGCTCACGGGCACGTTCACGGGCACGAACAACCCGGCCATCACTCCCGACTCGCTCGACAAGCTGATGACGTCGGGGAACGCCTACGTGAACCTGCACACGGCGACCAACGGCGGCGGCGAGATCCGCGGCCAGCTCTCGAAGCAGCCGTAACCGCGGACGATTCAGCCGGCGCGCTCCAGCAG
>Ga0207701_10006147_pt1 | contig 12009 bp, 13 predicted proteins | sample KBSSwiSSwithPhiX_FD_184294 | JGI IMG/M metagenome (GOLD analysis project Ga0207701, IMG submission 184294) | Switchgrass rhizosphere bulk soil microbial communities from Kellogg Biological Station, Michigan, USA, with PhiX - S5 (SPAdes) (version 2) | ecosystem: Environmental > Terrestrial >...
GAGAGTTCACCGCGCACATCATGGCGTGTACTAAGTGTCGGACTCGATTTGAAGAAATCAAGCTTGGGATAAAGTTTGCGGAACAGTTACCACAGTTGTCGGCTCCCGACCACCTTTGGCTAGATCTGGAGCCCCGGCTCGGAATGATTCCCTCTCCGCAGTCGACTCCAGCCAGACTCTTCACTCGCTGGCAGACTCAAGTAGCAGCAATCGCAGCGGTCCTCCTCTTAGCCGCGATTGTTGGAGTCTGGTGCGTGCGTCGAGATCAAAAGCCAGTTGATGTGAAAGCCCAGTCATGGAGTGTTCAGCGAATTAAGGGGACTCCGCGGATAAATTCAAACGGTGTTGTTGGTAGCGGCGAGCTAGCGGTCGGACAATGGTTAGAGACTGATGGAAACTCGCAAGCACAGATTGCTGTTAGTTCAATAGGACAAGTCGAGATTGATCCGAACACACGGGTTCGGTTGGTAGAGACTCAACCTACTGAGCATCGACTCGAGTTAGCTCGTGGCAAGATGAGCGCGCGCATTTGGGCGCCTCCCAGACTTTTCTTTGTGGATACGCCGTCCGCAGTCGCAGCGGATCTGGGATGTGCGTACACGTTGGAGGTTGACGAACAGGGAGCAAGTCTCTTGCGAGTTACCTCAGGCTGGGTAGCACTGGAGTTGAAAGAGCGAGAGTCGATGGTGCCGGCGGGGGCCGCCTGTCAGACTCGTCCAGGTATTGGTCCAGGCACCCCATATTTTGAAGACGCGGTGCCTGAGTTTCGTCACGCCCTCGTAAAGATCGACTTCGACAATGATCCTGAGGTCAAGAAAGTCGCGCTCAAAGAGTTGCTTGATTACGCACGTCCTTTGGACACGCTGACCTTATGGCATCTCCTTGTGCGCGTCGATACCACTGGGCGAGACAAGCTTTACGACAAGATAGCAACGTTTGTCCCTCCGCCAGCTGGGGTGACCCGCGAAGGAGTACTCAAGCTCGACCAGAAGATGCTTGACCTGTGGAGGGCTGAACTCGAGCCAACTTGGAATCGCTACACGTTTCCCAAGCAAGTCGCTGAGACCTATTGGCGGATGAAGAACGGAGTTCACCGCAGGGCCGACAACTTACAACGCAAGATGTTCAGGTGGTAGAAATCGAATTGACTTAATAAGTTTGATGAAGAAGTTCAGAAAAGGACTTAGATGGTTATTGGTGATTGGTGCCGGTTTGTTCTTGATCGCGCAATTAGTCAGGCCTGCGCGAACAAACCCGATCAGCGATCATTCACTAGCGCTTGAATCTCAGGTGCAAGTCGACCCCAGGGTTGCGGGCATCCTTGAAAGGTCTTGCGCTGATTGTCATTCGAATAACACGCGCTGGCCCTGGTACAGCAATGTTTCTCCGGTTTCATGGTTCGTCGTTGGCCACGTGAACGATGGCCGGCAAGTTCTGAATTTTTCAGATTGGGGAAGCTACGATAAGCGAAGACAAAGTGCTCGTCTCGATCAGATGTGCGACCTCGCGAGAGCGGGAGTAATGCCTCTTGGTTCATATACTCCGCTTCATCGCGGTTCGAAACTTACGGACGACGATGTGAAAGTTCTTTGTGATTGGACGAAGGCGCAACGATGAGGCGCGATTGTGAACGAAGGGTGGCCACGGAGTGCCACCCCTACAAAAGATGTCGCGTGTCGTTGAAAGCCGTGACGCGGACAAAGCCATCGTCGCGCAATCCGAAACGACTGATTCCGCAGTTAGAACTTGAAAGCCAGATCGGTTTCAATTCGGGTGAATCAAGAGCTCCCATCAAGTGAAGCGCTAGAATACAAATCGTTCCAGTATGACTAAAGACCGCGATCGTCTCGCCATGATGCTGCGTAATGATCTTGTCGAGCTTCTGTGTTGCTCGATCGAGGAGTTGCCGGTAACTCTCACCACCCTGCAACACGTGCTCGAAGTCTCGTCGTAAAAGAGCTGCATACTGTTTTGGATGTTGCTCGGCTGCCTCTTCGAATGTCAGACCTTCCATCACGCCGACACTGCGTTCCCGAAATGCAGCAGTCTTATGAATGGCTAGCCCTGTCAACTGCGAGAGGGGTGCCGCAGTCTGCACAGCACGTTGAAGATCGCTGGAGTAGATTGCGGTTATGGATTGTGAAGCGAGTGAGTGCGCGGTTGCCAGGGCTTGTTTCTGGCCGAGGATTGATAGTGGTGTCGCAGTGTGTCCACCAAACCTTCGTTCGGCATTACCTTCCGATTGCCCATGACGAACCAAAAGAAGAGTAGTTGTTGATTGTTTGTCTTCGACCTTTGAATCACGATCGGAATTCATTAGGTATCAACGTAGCGAAGCAAGACCAAAGACCCAAGTCCAAAGCCCATGTATCTAGGCCGCTACTGCTTCGGCCTTTAGTTTTTCTGCCTGATAGTGAGCGACGAGGGCGTCGATGAACGGGTCGAGGTTGCCTTCCATCACGAGGTCGAGCTGGTGAATCGTTAAACCAATGCGGTGGTCAGATACACGATTCTCTTTGAAGTTGTAAGTGCGAATCTTTTCGGAACGATCGCCGGAGCCCACCATCGACTTTCGTTCACTCGCCAGGGCGTCATGCTGTTTCTGCTCTTCTAACTCCTGCAATCTTGCACGCAGAACTCGCATAGCTTTTTCACGGTTCTTGATCTGCGATTTCTCGTCTTGCATCGACACGACGACACCCGTTGGTATGTGGGTAAGTCGAACTGCAGAGTAAGTCGTATTAACAGACTGTCCACCCGGACCGGACGAACAAAAAGTATCGATGCGAAGATCCTTTGCGTCGATCTTGACGTCTACTTCTTCCGCTTCGGGTAACACGGCAACAGTGATCGCGGAAGTGTGAATGCGTCCACTCGCCTCCGTTTGGGGGACGCGCTGTACTCGATGCACACCGGATTCGTGTTTCAGTTTCGAATAGACTTTGTCGCCCTCGATCAAGGCAATCGCTTCCTTCAAACCGCCGATACCAGATTCAGACGCTTCCAGGATCTCGAATTTCCAACGCTGCTTTTCTGCGTATCGCGAATACATGCGGAGCATTTCGGCAGCGAACAGCGTTGCTTCGTCGCCGCCCGTTCCGGCCCTGATCTCGAGGATGACGTTCTTTTCGTCGTTTGGATCGGAAGGAATCAGGAGCAACCGAAGCTGCTCCTCGATTTCGTTGAGCTGAGTTTGGAGGCTTTCAAGTTCTAGCCGGGCCATCTCGCGCATTTCGTCATCGTCGGAAGTATCAAACAGCTCGCGCGCCCCGACCAACTCGGCCTTTAGTGCTTTCCACGATTGAAACTTCTGCACAACTTCACCAAGCGATCGATGTTGCTTGGCTGCTTTACCGTAGGCAGAGGGGTTGGCGAGCAACTCCGGCGAGGATAACTCGTTGGTCAGCTCTTCATAACGCGTAGCGATTTGGTCGAGTTTGTCTAACATAAAACCTCAGGAGAGTGGAGCGAGCACTGGCTCAGAACCTTGCGGTTCCAGTTTCAGTGACTCTTTCAACGCCTCAATGGCAACTTCCAGTTGCTGATCATCCGGTTCCTTCGTTGTCAGGTTTTGTAACCAGACACCGGGCTTCGTCATCAGTTTGAAGAACCAGCCGCCTTCTTTTTTCGCAGACAGTCGAATGATTTCGTACGAGAGACCGGCGACGAGTGGGACCAGCGCGATGCGAATCAGGAAGTTGAAAACCAAAGAGTCAAACTTAATGATCGAAAAGAGAACTATTGCGACGATCATTACGACCATCAGGAAGCTCGTTCCGCAACGAGGATGTTGTCGTGGTTGCGGCCTGGCATTTTCAACAGTCAACGGCAATCCCGCTTCCCAGGTGAACACTGTCTTGTGTTCAGCGCCGTGATACTGAAAGACGCGACGAATGTCTTTCAACAACGAGAAGCTAAAGATCATGATTAGAAAGAACGACATTCGAATCATGCCATCGATGAGATTGAACCCAACCGAAGGTCGAACCGGATGCAGATAGAAGCGAACTTTCTCCCAGGTGGTCGTAACCCACGATTGCGTTGTTTCACTGGTCACTTCCGGGGTACTCGTCGCCGGACTCGAATTCACCGTTGATGTTGCAGCGGGTACTGCCCAACCGGCGGCAATAAAGAGAGCATTAGTTAACAGCAGCGGTGCAGCAACGAACAATAAAACGTTGAAGATCATCGCAAAGATGATTGAGCCTACTGCGGCGGTAGTTGCCCCCTTCTTCAGTTCGTCTTTTGGCTTTGACTGAGTTGGAACCGGAAATAGACCTGGCAAAGCACCGGTCAGACCGGCGAAGTCACCTTCTCCTTCTATTACCGCGGGCGTCAGCGCGATTTCAACTTCCTTCGCTTCCTCGGCCTCGACGAAGGCTTCACCGGCCGAATAGTTCAGCGCCTTTATTCCCAGTCCCATCGACTGCACCAGCACAGCGCCACCACGCAATACGGGCAGCTTGAGTAATGGAAACTTGTCACTCCATTTTGGAAGGCGCGCAGCTGTGTTGACTATGGTGCCGTCGGCTTTTCGGACGGCTATTGCGTAGGCGTTAGGGGTGCGCATCATGACACCCTCGATAACGGCCTGTCCCCCAACAATCAAGTCTCTTTCTGGTGTGCTCATAGTATTGATACTTCGGTCGTAACTCGAATTCCTCAGCTCAAAGAATAACAGACTTCCACAAACACTAACGCCGGCATTTTTGTTGGTCGCAACGAACAAAGACGAGTAGCGACCGACTAATTTGATGCCGGCGTTTAAAAGTTTGTTTGGCTAGTGTCTGATCGACAAGTATCCCTCTAAAAACTTATTGAGCGTTTGTTGCGCCTTCTTCGGCGGGTTTCTTGCCGTAGCGCTTGTTAAAGCGATCGACGCGGCCAGCTGTATCGACGAGTTTCTGCTTTCCGGTAAAGAAAGGATGGCAAGCCGAACAAATTTCTACGTGTAAGTCACCCTTCTTGGTGGAGCGAGTTTGAAACGTCTCACCACAGGCACAGGTAACAGTGATTTCAGTGTATTCAGGATGGATTCCAGGTTTCATTACTTCTTCTCTCGTTCTTGTCTATAGGCGGCGCCGAGGCCGTAATTTCAAACGGGATATGATAGGGGCCTCGCTTCAAGATCGTCAAGCCGCCGGGCCAATAAACCGTTTGGAATAACGATTTCTGAGCCGGTCCACGAAGTTTGTAAGTGTTGTTATTCATGAAAAATAAGTCTGTTGACACGATCTAAATCGCATGTTTAAATCGATTTTCGCCGCTCTTCTGTACTATTAGTAACTTCAAGTCAGCTCTCAGAATGCGTGGATACTTGCGCGGGATTTGTATAAAGCCCCAAGTAGCCACGAATGCAAGCGAAGTGTAAGTCTAGACAGCCCTCAGGGTATCTATGGCCGACGACACGAAGCAGCCAGGTTCTGATGAAAACAAGACGCCGGACGCGTCTGCCTCTGACCCGTCCGGCCAGCCTCAATCACCCAAAATCGAAACAGCCAGTGCGGATGCGGAAAAGGCCTCCATTGTCGAGGACGCCAAAGCTCGTGTAGCTGCGGTCAAAGAGTCGTTGGCGGCAAAGCCCACAACTCCTCCTCCGGCGGGAGCTCCCAAGCCACCAGTTAAAAAGAAGGAAGAAGGCCCTAAGCCGACCGACGCCAGCTCTCATCCACTGGTTCAGAAATTGAAAGGCAAGTTTGGCGAAGCGATTGGCGAAGCCTCAGAGTTTGTTGGTCAGCTTTCCGTCATTGTCTCCAGTGATCAGATAGTCTCTGTTTGCGATTTTCTTAGAACTGACAGTGAGACACCTTTTGACTATCTCTCGGATCTGACGTGCGTTCATTACCCTGATCGAAAACAGACCCCCTTTGAAATGGTCTACAACCTGTATTCGATCCCTGCAAACGAACGCGTCCGGCTGAAGGTTGACATTAGTGAAGAGGTCGAAAGCGTGACCAGCGTTTGGCCCGCAGCGAATTGGCTTGAGCGCGAGGTGTTTGATCTATTTGGCGTACACTTCAACAAGCATCCCGACTTGCGTCGTCTATTACTGCCGATGGATTGGGAAGGTTACCCACTGCGCAAAGATTTTCCTTTGGAGTTTATTGAGAACGCGTGGACCGAAAAACATCTTCCAGAAATGACTGACGTGCAACTTGAGCAACTCCACCAACGTCGCGCATACGGATTGGAAATGCTCTCTGTCCCTCAAGAGCGAGTGATGCGAGACATCTTTCGCGGGGGCAAAGAGGTAATGCCGAAGGATAAATAGTGGTCTTGGGTTTTTGGTCTTGGGTCTTTGGATCCTCGTTGAGCGAGTCGTCCAAAGACCTAAGGCCAAAGACCAAAGTCCAAGATTGAAGATGACTCCCAAAGAGATCGCAGCCCAATACGAAGCCAAAATCTTCGACTCGCCCGACTCGGCGAAGGTGGCTGGGTTTGTTTTAGGAGAGACTGCCGCGCCGCGGAATGTTTGGAACAAGGCAAGCGCGGCGAGTGCAATCGTGCTGAAGTTAGTTGGTAAACGAGAAAGTGGCGAAGCAGATGAAATTGGTTTGGTAATCGAACCCTGGCGGGTCACTGGTTGTTATAAGCCACATTCGAGTGAACAGCCCGCAGCGTGATTTCGCAACGAGCAAAAGCTCAGTCGCCAAAAGGTAACAAAGTACAAAGACCAAAGCACCAAGACCAAAGTCCAAAGCGTTTATGCACCAGGTAGAAATCGCAACAACGAAAGAGACCCTGCTCGACAGCCCCGAGATGATCCTGAACATGGGGCCGCAACATCCGTCCACTCACGGAGTGTTGCGAGTAATCCTCAAGCTCGATGGCGAAACGGTAATCGATCTTGATTGCGACATCGGCTACCTCCATCGCGGAATGGAAAAGATTGCCGAGAACCGCATGTACACGATGATCGCTCCCTACTGGGATCGGCTCGACTACATCGCTGCAGTATCGAACGGCCTGGTGTGGGTCGAGACGGTCGAGCAGTTGATGGGGCTGGAAGTCCCGCCGCGCGCCCATTACCTGCGCACGATTCTGACCGAGTTGAATCGAATCGCGTCGCATCTACTTTGGTTAGCGACGCACGCCCTGGATATTGGCGCCATCACAGTCTTGCTTTGGGCGCTTCGCGAACGCGAAGAGATACTGAAAATCTTCGAACGTCAGTTTGGTGCTCGTCTTACTTGTCATGCGTGGCGTGTTGGTGGAATGACCAATGACGCCTATGACGATTTCCATAAAGACGTGCGCCAATTTGTAAACATATTTCCAAAACGAATTGACGAGTACGAAACCGTCCTTTCTGAAAACCGAATCTGGTTAAGTCGAACGGTTGGTATCGGCGTGATTTCTGGTCCGGAAGCAATCGCGATCGGTCTCTCAGGACCTGCGTTACGCGGTTCAGGTGTCGCGTGGGATATAAGAAAATCGCGACCATATGCAGCGTATGCTGACATGGAATTCGACGTGCCGCTCGGAGAGAACGGCGACACGTATGATCGATATCTTGTTCGCATCGAGGAGATGCGACAGTCGCGTAGAATCATCGATCAAGCTCTTGAGAAGATGCCGGATGGCCCGGTCACCGCAAAGTTGCCGAAGATCGTTAAGCCGCCTGTTGGTGACTACTACCACTCAATCGAAGGACCGAAAGGCGAAATCGGTTGCTACCTTGTTTCTGACGGAAGCGCACAGCCTTATCGAGTTCGAGTAAGACCGCCGTCCTTTATTAATCTGCAGGCACTAAGGCAAATGTGTATTGGGCATCTCGTGGCAGACGTCGTTGCCATCATTGGTACGCTCGATATCGTGTTGGGAGAGATCGATCGATAGTCGTTGTCCGATAAACTTCAGTTTGTCGCTTAGAAACTTGGGCGATACTTCCGCAGGTCAACGACAAACTGAAGTTTATCGGACATTCAAATAAATATGTTGCTATTCGCTCCAGTAAACGTGCTTAACGATCTGCTGCTGAAGGTTTTCAGCGCGGATACGATTAACTATTTCGTTTGGCCGTTGATTCAAATCGGGCTCGTAGTTTCGTTGGTTGCCGGTTGGGTGGCTTACGCCACTTATCTTGAACGAAAGATTTCTGCGTTCATGCAAGCGCGGCTCGGTCCGATGCGTGTTGGGCCATGGGGATTGCTCCAGCCAATCGCCGACGGATTGAAGTTGCTGGTCAAGGAAGACTTCATTCCGGAGAAGGCAGACCGGTGGATCTTTTTCTTTGCGCCTTACATAGCAGTTGCTTCGGCGTTCATCGTGTTCTCGGTTGTGCCTTTCGGACCGGATTGGGCAGTCATTGCTGATGTGAACATCGGATTACTCCTCGTGCTCGCAGTGTCGAGCGTGGGTGTCCTGGCGTTGATACTTGCCGGCTGGTCGTCGAACTCGAAATACGCGCTGCTCGGTGGTCTTCGTTCGAGCGCGCAGATGGTTTCTTACGAAGTGGCGATGGGGTTGGCGTTGATTGGCGGATTGATGTTTGCGCGGACGTTGTCGCTTTCAGGAATCGTTGTCGCGCAGGCCTCTGATTCGATCTGGTACATCGTGTATCAGCCAGTTGGCTTCATGCTGTTTTTGATAAGTGGGATCGCCGAAAACAATCGTGCTCCTTTTGATTTGCCGGAAGCTGAATCGGAGCTCGTTGCCGGCTTCCACACCGAATATTCGGGCATGCGCTGGTCGTTGTTCTTTATGGCGGAATACGCGGCAATGGTCGTGGTGTCGGCTGTTGCGGCAACCGTTTATCTCGGCGGGTGGTATTTCCCAGGTCTTCATCTCTTGGAGGATGCCGGGTATCACAACCTCTACGTCATCCTTAGTCTGCTCACATTCTTGGTGAAGGCTTCGGCCATCCTTTATTTTTACTTCTGGTTGCGTTGGACGCTGCCGCGTTTTCGTTACGACCAGTTGATGGACATTGGGTGGAAGTGGTTGATTCCTTCGGCGCTCATCAATATCGGTTTGTCAGCGATCTCTATTTTTGTGGTTCAGGCGTTGAATGCGAATGGAATCGTCACAATCGAAGCAATGAATCATGGTCTGAATCTAAACCTCAAGGGCAAAGTCATCATGATTGCCTTTGGGTTGGTTGGACTTTTGATCACAGGGCTCTTACTGTCGAGAATTAATAAGGGATCGCGCGACTTCAATTTGAAGACGCAACGCCGGAATATTCGATTGGTGAATCTGCCGAAAGGGAAGCCGGCGGTGCAACGGACTTAGATCTTTGCGCTTTGTACTTTTGTCGCTAGTTTGAGGCGCTCGACGAAAGCAGAAGTTCAAAGCACAAAGGGCAAAGCACAAAGCTCAACGGGTATATATGGAAGTAAAAACGCCAAAATCAACTTTAATACGGAAGCTGCAACGCTTCTTAATGATCGACCTGGTTCGTGGACTTGCGTTGACGCTGAAGTACAACCTCGGCGCGATCTTCGACAAGGATGCAGTTGGTGGTAAGGGAATCTACACCGAGCAATACCCGAAAGTTCGGCCAGATGTGGCCCCGCGTTTTCATGGTGCGCCGCGCTTGAACATGGATCCCGAGACGCATGACACGCTCTGCATCGCCTGCAATCTCTGCGCGATCGCGTGTCCTGAAGATTGCATCGACGTGCTGGCGATGGATGTTGAAATCATTGTTGCCGGCAAACCACGCAGGAAGAAAGTGCTCGATGAGTTTATCTTCGACACTTCTCGTTGCATGTTTTGCGCACTCTGCCAGGAAGCTTGTCCGACGTCATGTTTGGAATTGACGCAGGACTTCGAGCTCGCCACCTACTCGCGCGCCGGTTTCGTCTGGAACCGGGAGATGCTTGAGCAGGGAAGAGAGACGGTTAAATATACTTCTTAGTTCATGTCTTGAAAGTGATTGCAGATTGAAGATTGCAGATTGCAGATTGCAGATTTTAAGTCTGCGTTGACAACGTAATTTAAGCAGGAGGGCCTCACCCCCGTGAACGCTGATGATTTAAAAGTACGAACGAAGAAGTTTGCGCTAAGGATTCTGAAACTGGTAGCTGCCCTACCCGACACCGTTCAAGGGCGAACTGTTAGCGGGCAACTGGTGAGAGCTGGCACTTCAGTAGGCTCAAACTATCGCGCTGCGTGTCGTGGAAGATCTAGGGCTGAGTTCATTGCCAAAGTGGGTGTAGTTCTAGAGGAAGCGGACGAGTCGGCTTTTTGGTTGGAACTCATCATTGAGGGAGAGCTTCTTCGCGCTGAGTTGGTTCAGTCCTTGCTCGATGAAGCTAATGAATTAGTGGCAATAATGGCCAGCTCTCGTATTACGGCTAGTTCTCATTTGGTCATTCAGAAGTCTCGGAAAAGGAGATGATTTCAAATCTGCAATCGGCAATCTGAAATCTGCAATCCGAAATAACCAATGCCGCTAACTTCTTACGAGTCCCTCTTCTTCTGGATCTTCGGGATCGCCGCGATCTTTGCGGGGTTGCTGACGGTGATGGCGCGCAATGCGGTTCATAGCGCGCTCTTTCTTATTTCCTCGCTTGTTTCAGTTGCCGCCTTGTTTGTTCTTTCTGGAGCGGAGTTCATCGCCGGCGTTCAGATCCTGGTCTACGTTGGTGGCGTAATGGTTTTGTTTCTCTTCGTAATCATGCTCGTGAATGTTGGCGCCGAAGAGTCAGGACGCGAAGAAATCTTCAACAAGCAACGCCAGGTGACTACGAGTTTAGTGTTCTGCTTCCTGCTTGTGTTGGGCGTCCTGTACGCGGTTAACAAAGGTTCCACAGTATTACTGAAACAGAGCCAACGGTCTGAGGAATCCGTGACCGAGCAGCAGGCTGAGCAGGACGCTCGTCTCAAGCAGGGGGCAACTGGAACGAGCCGGATAACAACGGACACCGAACGCGTGGGAAATAGTCTTTATCGATACGCGTCGCTGCCGTTTGAAATTGCAAGCATCCTTTTGCTGGTCGCGATTATTGGTTCTGTAATGCTCGCGCGTACTTTGAGGCAGGAAGCTTCGGCTGACGACATTGATCCTGAGGTCTTGGCAGCGGAAGCGATTCACGATCCGGAACTCAAAAAGCTGGAAGCGGCAAGTCAGGAATAGCATGGTCAACAACATCTTTGCTGCATTGATTTTTCTTCAGGAAGCAGGTGCTGAACAGGCCGCGGGTCCATTCGCGGCGATGAAGGAAGGCGTGAAGCATCCGGATCTCTCGAAGTTTCTGGTTATCGCCGCGCTGTTGTTCATCATTGGCGTTGCGGGTGTGCTGACGCGTCGAAACATCATCGTGATCTTCATGTCGATTGAGCTGATTCTGAACGCTGCCAATCTGAACTTCATCGCGATGTCGCGTTACTTGCAACAGACCGGAAGCGCGAACGCTCTCGCGGGTCAGATCTTTGCTGTGTTTGTAATTGTGGTTGCGGCTGCCGAGGCGGCGATAGGTTTAGGGATCGTCATCGCGTTGTATCGAAACAAGGAAACAATCTGGGTAGATGAGATTGATTTGATGAAGTGGTAAGGCTGCGCGTGCTTTGACCTTTGTACTTAGAGCTTGGACGGTACGCGTGCAATCCGACGGTATTCGAAGCCAAGTACAAAGAACAAAGCACCAAGTACAGATCACATACCAAACATGTATCGCTATATTTGGCTCGTTCCACTGCTACCTCTAATCGGCGCCGCCATCAACGGCCTCCTCGGTCGGAAGTTTCGTTTTCCTGAAAAACTCGTCGGCGGTATCGCTGTTGGATCGGTCGCGCTTTCATTTCTCATCAGTCTAACGGCAGTTTACTCGTACGGGTTTGGTGAACACTCGAAGAATTGGCCCAAACCTTACCTCACCAGCGAGGATGGATATAGTTTCGACTGGATTCCCGGCGGCGCTGTCAGTATTAATCAGGGCGCCGAAGCCCGGCGTGCAGTCGACTCCCAAAAGCAGGTCGAAGAAAAACTCGCCGCAATGTCGCCGGAAGAGCGACAGAATACTCATGCGGTCTTAACGGGGGTGAGCGAGACGCCTCGGTACG
>Ga0207701_10006148_pt1 | contig 12008 bp, 13 predicted proteins | sample KBSSwiSSwithPhiX_FD_184294 | JGI IMG/M metagenome (GOLD analysis project Ga0207701, IMG submission 184294) | Switchgrass rhizosphere bulk soil microbial communities from Kellogg Biological Station, Michigan, USA, with PhiX - S5 (SPAdes) (version 2) | ecosystem: Environmental > Terrestrial >...
GCCCGGTACGCCGGGCTTATCGGCCGAGGCGATGGACGCCCTGCGCCTGCCATTGGCGGTTAACGGCCTGACGATCGATCTCGCCGCGACGCCCTTTCGCGGAACCGGCGGCAACGGATCGGTGCTCGTCTCAGCGCGCGTGCGCGGAGACGCGCTCGTGCTGGGCGCCGGTGAACTGATCGAAGTCGGCTATCGCGCGACAACGACGGAGGGAAAGACCACGCCCGGCGCGTTCCATGTGATCACGCTCGATCTCACGGATCGCTCCCGCGCAGCGGCGAAGACGTCCGGCCTGCAGTTCGCGGAGTGGACGTCGCTTCCTCCCGGCCGTCACCAGGTGCGCTTCGTCGTCCATCAACCGAACGGCAAGACCGGCATGGTCGTCGGCGATGTGGACGTCCCCGACTTCAAAGCGGCTCTGTCGATGAGCGGCATTGTCATCGCGTCCGCCCGTTTGAGCGAACAGCCCCCGCTGAAAATGGACGAACCGCTGCGGAAGCTCCTCGGAGCGCATCCAACCGCGGAACGGATGTTCGCTCGCAGCGATGTGCTCGCGGCGTACGCCGAGGTGTACACAAGTGGCAGGCCGGACGCGACAAGCGCAACAATCGCACGCGCAGGTCAGTTGAGCCGCTCGAGTCCGGTTGATATGACTCTTTCGACCGCCGAACCGGGGCGATTCGCAGCGCTCGCGCGAATCCGGATGCGTGAACTTCAGCCGGGCGATTACGTCCTCACATTCGAAACCAGCGTGGGGGCCCGACGCGCGAGCCGACAGGTCATCTTCTCTGTGACAGATCGGTAACCGCCCCTTTTTACCGAAATTTAACGCCGGCCGTCGGATTGGGTCCGTCGTCCTACCCTACAATCAACGCGCCAGCGCCTTATCAAGTTCTCCAGGAGGTCGTGATGTCACTCAGGCGGCTCGTTCCAGTCCTGCTCCTCGTCGGCCTCTGCGCCGCAAGTCTCCGCGCCCAGGAGCAGTTCACCCTGCTCGCGACGATCCTCGACCCGGAAAAGGGCACTCCTGTCGAGTCGCTGACACCGGCCGACGTTCGCGTCACTGAGGATGGCGAACAGGCCAAGGTGACGAAAGTCGAAGTAGTTGTGCGCCAGGTGAAAGCGCTGCTCCTGCTCGACAACGGCATCGGCATCGGATCGAACATCTCGGAGTACCGCAGTGGCGTCCGCAAGCTGGTTGAAGCCCTGCCACCGGACATCGAAACCGCGATCTACACCACCGCGCCCGCGCCGCGCCTGTTTCTCAAGGCCACCAAGAACAAGGACGAGCTCCTGAAAAGCGTCGATCGACTGGCACTCGACACGGCCACCGGCCGCTTTACTGAAAGCCTTGCCGAATCGCTCACGCGCCTCGCCAAGGAGAAGGACACGTTCACGGTGATCATCTGCGCCGGGACCACGAGCGGTGAGGGCCAGACCCGCGAACAACACATGAAAGAAGTGCTCGAGGGCCTTCGTGGCAAACCGGTCATCGTCCATGTGCTGATGTATGGTGGCGAGCGATCCGCAACGGGCGGCGACACGCAAATCGAAATCGGCCAACGGGCCGCGAAGATGTCTGGCGGGCGCTACGAATTCATCAACAGCATGAACCGCTTCGTCACGTTGATGCCGGAGCTGGGCGCCGAAGTGGCCAAGCAGATGACCGGCAGCACCAGGCAGTTCCGCATCACGGCTCAGCGCCCCAGCGGCAAGAAGGGCGACCTCGGCAAGCTCGGAATGAGCTCCGGTGCGCGCGCGGTCACGAGCGTGAAGGTCGAGTAGCCGTAGTGTCCGGCTTCAGCCGGACTGACGGGCGCGCCTGACTTCAGCCATGCGCGCCCGCACCAGCCTCTTCACCAGCGCCGACGGCAGCGGCGTGTCGAGCGGAAATCGAATGGTCCCCGTCGATGTCTTGTAGCCCTTCAGCGCCGCGGCATGCGCGCGCCTGATCGCCGCGCCCATCGGATACAGGCTGCAATGCGCCGTGAACGCCGCGTAATAGAGGAACACGCGGTTATCCAGCCTGAAGCCCGGTATCCGGTACGAGAAGGACTCGATCGCGTCCGGCGCCACTGAACGCACAATCCGACGGATCTCGTTCATGTGCCTGCGCGCGCGCGGCGGCAGAGCACCGAGATAGGCGCGCACGTCATCCGTCGCGGCTGATGTCACTCGGTGGATAAACTCTGAATGCTGCGGCGGAACTCCAGCGGGTGCGAGATGTTGTGGAACGTCTCCTTGACGCCGCCGGTGCCGGTGAGCGTGATCGTCCCGTAGTTGAGCATGCGGCCGGTGAGGCTCTGGTCAACGGAGATCGCTTCGACCTGGCGGATCAGCAACTCCAGCGTGCGCCGCTGGATGACGCCGACCTTGATGATCACGCGCTTGCTCGTGACGCCGAACTCCGAGCTGACCCGCGAAATCCAGGGCGGCAGTGCCATCAGCACGCCGACGGCCATGACGATCAGACCAATCAGCTTCGGGTCGAAGTACAGCAGGCCGAGGCCAAGGATCAGAACGGCGGCCGCCTTGAGAAACACGATCCAGTGCAGCCGCGCGCGCTGAACAACGGTTTCACCCGGCAGCAGGTTGGCTTCTATGTAACCCATCTCTCACCGTTCTCGCTTCCGGGTTCTCGGTGCCCGGTTCGTGTTCATGTTCGGGTCAGCGTTCGAACCGAAGTGTACGCCCATATCGTCAGAGCCGTGAGCCCGGCACAGGCCATCACCGCGACCACGAAGCCGGCATCGATGCCGCTGTCGCGGACAAGCGCGGGCGCGGTCGACGAGAGCTGATACTCGGCCCGGCCGGTCATCCACAAGCGCCCGAGCGACCAGACATCGCCTCCAGAATGCAGGACGAGAGCCGGCAGGATGGAGTTCGCGGCCCACGTCAGGCCGCCGTACACCGCCGACACGGCTACGTAGTACGGCAGCATCGTCAGCACATCGGCGGGATGATTCGGGAAGTGCAACAGGCCGAACATGACACCGTTGACGAGGATTGCCGGCAGCACGCCGTAGCGGCGCTCGATCGGCGTCTGCATGTAGCCGCGGAAGGCCGACTCCTCGGTCACGCCGGCGACGATGGACGACGTCGTCAGCAGTAAAAACGTCGTGAGGGGCGGCATGCCTTCCGGCGCAGTCAGCGGAGCTGAGGCCGGCAGCGTCACGAGCCTGGTCATCACCGCGACAAACGAAAACAGCGCCGCGAACCCGAGCAGCCCGGCAAGCAACGAGGCTATCCAGACGTCAGCCGACAGCGGATTGGCGCGAAGACACGCGCGCCGTGATGGGGCGGTCTCAATGAATCCCCAATCGCCTCGAATGAATCTCCAGTAGGCCCAGAGATACACCGCCATCGGCACGACCGCCCACGGCACTGCGACGCCGACACGCAGATTCGCCGGCGCCAGGAGGAAACCCCACGGCAGGTTGCCGCCGAACAGCACGGTAATTCCGAGGACGATGGCAGACGCGACGGTGGTCAGGAGCGATGCATTGTATCCGCCGAATACGCCTCAGAACTTCGGCAACATCAGACAGACGCCAACATTCCACGTGAACGTCGTGCGTTCCGATCCTGGACCCTCCCCGTCGAGCCGTCGAGCAAAGCCGACACTGGGGCGAATGGTCACGAACGATTGGCCGATGACGGACACTGGAAACGCAAACCCTCCTTCCGCTCCCAGATACGTCGACTCACGTGAGGCGCGACGAGGCGTCGATCCCGTCCGGGTCAGAGTCACCACCGCATCTGTCCAGAAAGGGAATCCGGTCATGGTCGCCCCGCCGGCCACACGCCAGCCACCGATGCCGGCCATGGCTTGCACCTCGAGGCCGGGTCCGCCGCAAAACCCGTCCTCGCAGTGCCATGGCCTGGTCGGGACAAGCAGCGCGGCGCCGGCGGCAGCCTCCAGAGGCGCACCGTAATGAACCTGCGGCACCAAGAAGAACGACGGGAACTCCTTCTTCGACGGTGGGACACCCTTCGCTGTGGCCTGTGCGGAAACGGCGAATGGCGAGGCAAACGCGACGACCGTCACGACCATCACCGCGCGAACGATCGCGCGCCGCATTGCGCGCCTCTGACGTTTCAATTCATTCATCTTGGCCTCCCCGATACAGTGCGTCAGCGGAGGGTGCGGAGTCCTGATGTGGGGCTGAAAAGCGCTGAATGGAGGGTCCGCTTAAAGGCCAACACGAAGGGCGGGGTCCGGCTAAAGCCGGACACTACGAGCGAGGTCCGGCTAAAGCCGGACACTACGGGAGCAGGGGCCGCCGTTTTCCGTGCTGAGTGGCCTGTTCGAAGGCGTGAGCAAGCTGCAGCACGCTCCACTCGTCGTGATGACGGCCGACGATTTGAATCCCGACGGGCAGACCTGCCGCAGTGAAGCCGGCAGGTACTGACATCGCCGGATTTGACATGAAGGTGATGTACCAGCACGAACGCATCCAGTCGATGTAGTTGGTCATCGCGGTGCCAGCGATCGACGTTGGATACGGCACGTTCACATCGAAGGGCGCCACCTGCGTAACCGGCAGCACGAAGTAGTCGAATTTTTCGAAGAACTGCCGGCTCTGCTCGTACATCTGCGTCTGCCGCGCCTGGGCACGGCCGACGTCGGCGGCGGTCAATCGTTCGGCCTCGCTGACCTCGTACTTGATCGTGTCCTTCACCCACTCCGCGCGTTGGCGGACAAGCGGCGCGTTCTGCGAATAGCTGGACGCGTAACGGAGGACGGGGAACGATTCAGCGACACCGGTGAAGTCCGGCTCGGCCTCTTCGGTGATGCAGCCGAGGCTCTCGAAGACGCGGCGATTGGCATCGACGACGGCACGAATCTCAGGCTCGACAGGAATCCCGCCAAGGCCTTTCCACCACGCGATGCGCACGCCTTTGAAGGCGCGCTCCAGCGTTCCGCGAAATCGAGCGGGGTCTTCGTTGATGCTCAGCGGACTCCGCGGATCGTAGCCGGCGATCGCGCTCAGAAAGAGCGCGAGGTCAGATACGGTGCGTGCCATCGCCCCCCACACCGAGAACGGGGACCAGCCGTTCGCCTCCGTCGGCACGCGGCCGGGCGACGGACGCAGACCGACGACATTGGAGAAGGCGGCGGGGTTTCGGAGGGAACCGCCGACGTCGGTGCCGTCGGCGAGCGGCACCATGCCGCAGGCCAGTGCGACAGCCGCGCCGCCACTGCTGCCGCCGCAGGTCTTCGTCAGGTCGTACGGATTCCTCGTGGAGCCGAATACCTCGTTGAAGGTCTGCGAACCGGCGCCCAGCTCGGGCGTGTTCGTCTTCCCCACCGTGATCGCTCCGGCCGCGCGCTCACGCGTCACGATCAAGGCATCGCGAGTCGGAACGGAATCGCGATAAAAGCGTGAACCCTTCGTCGTCCGGATGCCGGCGGTGTCGATCAGATCCTTGTGCGCAATGGGGAGGCCGTGGAGCACGCCCAGCGCCCCGCCTTTCGCGGTGAGCTCGTCTGCGCGCGCGGCATCCGCCATGGCGCGATCGGCCACGAGCGTGACGATCGCGTTGACGCGCGGATTGACGCGTTCGATCCGCGCGAGATGTGCCGCCATGACCTCGCGCGCCGAGACGTCTTTGCGACGGATTCGTGCTGCGAGTTCAACGGCGCTGAGATCGCACAGCTCGTCGCGACGGCCGGGTCCGCGACCGCCGCCACTTCCCTGCCCGGCCGCCTCGGCACTGAGTCCGTGCAGGGCACCTGCCGCCGCGGCCATACCGATGCGCTGCCCGAACGTCCGGCGATCGATGTCGTCAGTCATTGGTTGTGAGTTGGGTGCCTAGGGTACCTTGGGCTGCCTAAAGTGCTCACCTCGCACTGCACCTCAGGCATCTCAGGCACCTCGGGTACTCTCGTCATTCGACTCGCCGGTAAGCGCGCTCGTCGAGCGGACTCCCTGTGCCCGGCTGGACCTCGTCACGATACTGCTTCGTCCAGGCCGCCGCCGCGTGCCGATCCAGCGCCTGCTGATCGGCCCAGACCTCCACCACTGTGAAGTGATTGGCGCGCATGGTGTGTTGCGTAACGTCGAAGCGAATGTTTCCCGGCTCAGCGCGACTCGCATCCGCAAGTTTTCGCAGCATCACCGGTACGTCGAGCTGCGGGCCGCCGCCGATGTCGACATGGCTCACGACGACAACCGCGTTGCGCCCTGCCGGGGCGCGCGGTGGCGCCACCGTCAGCGTCTTGTACGGACGCTGGTCGTAGCCGCTGATGCGAACAGCCTGAAGTGCGTCCTTCAGCGTCGATATCGACGCCGCCGTCTGGTGGGCGTCGAAGGCCGCCTGGTCGCGCCAGGTTTCGACGAGCACGAAGTGGCCGGCTCGGCCCAGCTGCTCGAAAAGGTCGAATCCGACGAAACCGGTCTCGACCGCTGCGGCCTGACGATATGTCTGAAAAGCCTTCGTCGCGAGAGGCACGCCGGCCGGCATCACCTCGACGTAGCTCACCGCGTATCGAGCGGTATCCGCGGTTTGGGACCAGGAGCGAGTGTCGCCGCCGAGCAGGATGGCAGCGGCAGCGATGAGAACGAACAGGCCGCGAGTCACAGCGCGGCGCAGAATATCACGCGGTCAGCGGTACTTCGACCAGAGGACGGAACAGCCGATTCCCCACGTGACCAACGTCCCCCGAGGCCCCGAGGTCCCTTGAATGCGACGTGCAAGGCCGATACTTGGCTTGAGGCTGAGGAGAGTGGAGCCATATTCCCCGCCGGATATGGCGATGCCGACTTCGCCGCCGACATACGTCGATTCCCGATCGCCGTGAACACCTGGACGTGTGCGCGTGAGGGTGACGAGCGCGTCAACCCAGAACGGATACGCCATCCCGACGCGACCCCCGGCCAGCCGCCAGCCTCCGGCGCCCACGCTCATCTGAAATTCGCGACCCGACCCGCCGCAGAATCCATCGTCTTCGCACGACCACCGTTCCGTCGGCATGATGACCACGATTCCGCCACCCAGACGCTCGATCCTGCCTGACGCCGTTTCGACTCCAGCAAGGAACGCAGGCGTCGCTGGAGCGCTCGCCGCGACCGGTTGCGCGGCCGCCGTGCCACACAAGGCAATCGCGAGAACCGCGAGCAGAGGCGCTTGTCGAACCATCGGCATCATGTGCCGATGGTGCAACGTCGATCGACGCGAAGTCCTGACCTGGAACTGAAAAGCGCTGAATCAGAGATTGAGGGCGCCTTCGAGGTTCGCGTTGATCAGTGCGCCGCGCAGGCTGGCGCCGGACAAATTGATGCCGAAACCGAGCCGCTTGATCAAGCGGTCGAGATCCATGTCGTCAGTCCGATGGCCGCTTCGTATCCCAGAATTTCTGTAGCGCGACCGTCGCCGCCTGATAGGCAGACCTCGCACGCGCGACTTCGTCTGCGCTGGTAGCCTTGCGTTCGTATTTCAACTGCGCGAGCTCGTATCGACTCTGCGCCAGCTGATAACTCTGCTTGAGCAGCGTCGCCTCGACCAGGAGCGGAACGTTATAGAAGCCGAGTGTCTGCATCTCACGATCGGTGTTGCCGATGGTCTTCAGCGCCGCACGATCCATTTTCGGACGGACTTCGTCCGTGAGGCGGGCAAAACTCGTCAGGAAGCCGCGGATCTGTTCGAGTCGCGCCAGCGCGTCGGCAGTCGTGTGTCGATCGAACTCTTCGGGCCCTTCGTAACCGTCGGGATGCCGTTTGTGCAGGTTCAAGTAGCCGACGTCCGAAGGATTCTTCGGGACATCAGAACTTGATTGCGCCGTCACGAACGTCGCGGCCAACAGCGCTGAAACAACCGCAAGGGCAACAATGGTGACTGGCTTGGACATTGATCACTCCCCGTCTGCGCCGCCTGTCATGACAGGTCCGCCTAAGGCGGACACTACGTTATCAATGGATCGCAACCGGCGCGACAGTAGAACCCGTGCCGCCCTGAATCTTCAGCGGCTCGACGATCAGCGCAAATTCATAGACTCGCCGTGCCGCCAGCTCGTCGAGGCGGAGATTCTCCAGCAGGTGGATGCCGTTGACGACGATCAGGATCTGGTGGCCAGGACCGGCGAGCTGTGGATCGGGATTCGGCGAGATCTCGATCGCGCTGTTGTCCGCCCCCACCAGCATCGGGTCCTGCCTCGCCAGCCATTCGGCGGCCGCGGTGCCGACGCCGGGACTCACCCGCTGGTAGCGTGCGTTGTCCTTTCCCCACAGCGTTCCCCAGCCGGTGTGAATGAGGATCGCGTCGCCAGGCGCGAGCGTCAGCTTCTGCCGTGACAGCGCGGCCTGCAGATCTGCCGGCGTGATCTCGTAGTTCTCCGCCAGCACCGCCACGCCTTTGAGCGCGGCAATATCAAGCAGCACGCCGCGCGTCATCAGCGCGCCGACCTGCTCCACGCCCAGTTTCGAGAAGCCGGTGCGTGTGGCGGTCTCTTCAAGCGTGAAGCAGTTGTACATGCTGGAGCCGATCATCTGATGGCTGAAGGTATCGAACTGCGTCCCGACCTGACCGATCTCGCCGACGATGAGCTCCTCGTTCGAGCCGCGACGATTGGCGCCCGGATCGTTGCGCGTGCGCTTGGTGAGCACCTCGAACCGGCGGCCGGCGGGCATCGGCATCGTCTCGGAGAGCACGCGGCCAAGCTCGAACACTTCGCCCGTCTGAATGAGACGCGCAGCCTTCAGCACGCTCGCCGGCTTCATGTGGTTGCCGGAACCGCGCTGGTCGCCGGCTCCCCACTTCGAGGGACACCGCTGATTGTCTGCCGGCGGCCGCCACACTTGAGCCGAGGCCATGGTGCAGTCGAGCACGACGAGTGCGGCAATCATTACCAGCGCGCGCATGAATCCTCCGGTCAGGAGAGGGGCTGGCGCGCATACTACGTCGGCCCCGATCACCAATCAAACTGTCCATCTGGTAAGGTATGCCCCGCTATGACCAGCGTCGGCGACAAATACATTCTGCCGGGCAAAGACGATCATGACCGGCTGCGGACGATCAGCGAGATTCACGACGGCCCCACACAGGAGCTGTTGAAGCGAGCCGGCTTCGCCAGCGGGTGCAGTTTCGTCGAGTTCGGCTGTGGACTTGGTTACGTCACACGATGGGCGGCCGCCGGGGGCGCACATGCCACCGGGATCGACGTGAATGAGGAACAGGTGCAGGCGTGTCGGCAGCTTGCGCGTGAAGCGGCATTGAGCAAGGCGCACTTCAAGACGGGGAGTGTGTACGAACCGGATTTCGAACCCGGGACACTCGACGTGTCATACAGCCGCTGGCTGATGGTGCACCTGAACCGGCCGGTGGATGCCATGCGCGCGATCCACAACGTCTTGAAGCCCGGTGGCGTGATGGTCTGCGAAGAAGCCGACGTGAGCGCCGTCTACGCCGAGCCGCCGTCAGCCGCCTACGATGAGATGCGCGAGATCGCGCTCAAAGCGGGCGTGGCGCGCGGGGTGAACTACTCCGGCGGGCGCTGGGCGCACACGTGGGCGCGGGACGCCGGCTTTGAGATCGTTCACGTCGACGCGTACCATCCGCACTATCTCGAGGGCCCGCATAAGGGCTTCTGGAACTGGACGTTGCGGAACGCCTGCCGAAGGCTGGTCGACGAAGGAGCGATGACCGAGGCGCACTGGCAGACGCTCGTCGACGGAATGACGCAGGCTGACAGTTCGCGCGAGACGGTCGTCGCGCACTGCCGCATGCATCAGCTCATCGCACGCAAGCCCGTTCAGGGGTCACCATCATGAACAGAATCTGCGCCGTGCTCGCGTTCGCTGGATGGGTGATCGGCACCGTGCTCGTCGTGGCGCAAGGCCAGGCGCCGCTTCACGACGAGCAATACCCGCAGGCCGACATCGCCTACGGCCTCAGCCTCTACACCGCGAAGTGCATCGTCTGTCACGGCCCGCAGGGTGACGGGGCGGGCGGCGTGAACCTGCGCTCGGGAACGTTCCGCAACGCCACCACCGATCGAGAGCTCGCGCAATTCATCCGCGCTGGTTCACCAGCAGGCATGCCGCCGATGGCACTCGACAACTCCGAGATGACCGGGATCATCGCCTACCTGCGCAACATGAATGCGGTCGACAGCGCGACGGTACAGACCGGCGACGCGGCACGCGGGCACGCGCTGTTCGATGGCAAGGGCGGCTGCACCAGCTGTCATCGCGTCGGCGCGGCCGGCTCCCGTGTTGGTCCCAACCTGACCGACATCGGCTCACAGCGCTCTCCCGCATCCATTCAACGATCGCTGATCGATCCCAGCAGCCAGATGATGCCAATCAACAGACCGGTCCGTGCGGTGAAGAAGGACGGCACGGTGGTAACCGGCCGCCGGCTCAACGAAGACACCTACAGCGTTCAGATCATCGACGACCGTGAGCGTCTTCATTCGCTGCTGAAAGCCGACCTGAAGGAATTCACAATCAGCAAGTCGTCGCCGATGCCCTCGTTCGCAAAAACATTTTCGTCCGCGGAAACCGCCGACGTCGTTGCGTATCTCCTCACGCTGAAGGGACAGTGACATGGCGGTCACTGCGAACTGCAAAATGCAAAATGCAAAATGCAAACACTGGATGGCGGTGGTCGCGCTGCTTGGCGCGTTGTCGCTCTCGCTGCAGGCACAGATTACGCCGCAGCGGATCGCATCCGCGGCGAATGAACCGCAGAACTGGCTTACCTACTCCGGCAGCTACTCGGGAACGCGCTACAGCCCGCTCGACCGCATCACGCCGCAGAACGTCAAGAACCTGAAGCTGCAGTGGGTGTACCAGGCGCCCGTTGCCGGCGGCTGGCAGACATCGCCGCTCGTGGTCGACGGCATCATGTACCTGACGCAGCGTCTCAATGACGTGGTGGCGCTGGACGCGACGACCGGGCGCGCGTTCTGGATCTATCGCTACACCCCCGCCGCCGAACGCATCGTCTGCTGCGGCGCGAACAATCGCGGCCTTGCCATCCTCGGCGACACGCTCTTCATGGGCACGCTCGACGCGAACCTGATCGCCATCGACGCCAGGACCGGGCGTCAGGTCTGGAAGACGGAACTGGCGAAGACCAGGGAGGGCTATTCGATCACGCTGGCACCGCTCGTGGTGAAGGACAAGGTGATTGTCGGAGTCGGCGGCGGCGAGTACGGGATTCGCGGATTCGTCGCGGCCTATGACGCCGCGACCGGCAAGGAGGCCTGGCGCTTCTACACCATTCCCGGCCCCGGTGAGAAGGGGCATGAGACGTGGGAAACGTGTCCCGACGCGCGTAGTGTCCGTCCTCAGACCGACCAGCCGGCAAATGCGTTCTGCGATCCGGAGGCGTGGAAGCACGGCGGCGGATCGATCTGGGTGACCGGCTCCTACGATCCGCAGTTGAATCTCACGTACTGGGGCGTTGGCAACGTCGGTCCCGACTACAACGGCGCGCAACGGCCCGGCGACAACCTCTACACCGATTCCGTCGTTGCGCTCGACGCCGATACCGGCGCGCTCAAGTGGCACTACCAGTTCACGCCACACGACGTCTACGACTACGACTCCGTCCAGGTGCCGGTCCTCATCGACAACTGGGCCAACACGCGGACCAACGTGATGGCGTGGGCCAACCGCAACGGCAACTTCTACGTGCTGGATCGCGCGACAGGGCGGTTCCTCCTGGGCAAGCCGTTCGTCAAGGTGAACTGGATGAGCGACTTCGATGAGCGCGGGCGGCCGATTCAAACGCCGCAGCCGCCGGGACAGCCGACATATCCAGGCAACCAGGGCGGGACCAACTGGTACTCACCGTCATACAGCCCGCGGACGCGTCTGTTTTACATCTCGGCGTGGGAGGACTACGCCAGCATTTACGCTCCTGCCCCGTCGACATTCAAGCAGGGCACCGTGTTCGTCGGAGGTGGGCCGAGCAACTTCAGCGCAGTACCGGGCGCACCCGGCATCGGCCGCAGTCCAATCAACACCTGGACCGAGGCGGCCGGTCACGGCGCGGTGATC
>Ga0207701_10006150_pt1 | contig 12006 bp, 7 predicted proteins | sample KBSSwiSSwithPhiX_FD_184294 | JGI IMG/M metagenome (GOLD analysis project Ga0207701, IMG submission 184294) | Switchgrass rhizosphere bulk soil microbial communities from Kellogg Biological Station, Michigan, USA, with PhiX - S5 (SPAdes) (version 2) | ecosystem: Environmental > Terrestrial > Soil...
AAGCCCCGGATGGTGCCGTCCCGCTCGCAGGCGATCTCCAATTCGCATTCGGCGTCGCGGGCGTGGTTGGACGCGATCAGGTTCTCGCGGCGGTCCTCGATCCATTTCACCGCGCGGTTGAGCCTTCGCGCCGCAAACGGAATCAGAAAGTCCTCTGGGTAGAACTCGCCGCGCACGCCGAAGCCACCGCCGACGTCCGCCTCGATCATCGTTATCGCGTCCTCGGGTAGCGCGAGCTGCTTCGCCAGGATGCGGCGGTTGTGAAACACCACCTTGGTCATGCCGGAGACGGTGAGATGGCCCTTGGTGGCGTCCCACTGGCCGAGCAGGCCGCGCGGCTCCATCGTGACCGCGCTGAAACGCTGCACCGAGAAGCGCTCGCGGCGGGTGTACGGCGCATCCTTGAACGCGGCTTCAGCATCGCCCTTCTGCGCCGACAAGGTGATGATGTGATTGCGGCCAGTCGCCTCGAACAGCAGGCTTTCGTTCTTGCGCGAGGTGGCGCGATCCGCGACCGGTGGCAGCGCTTCGATGTCGAGGCCGATCGCGTCGAGCGCGTCTTCGGCCAGCGCCGCGCTGTCGGCCACCACCACGGCGATCGGCTCGCCGACGTAACGCACCTTGTCAGCGGCGATCACCGGCTGCTGATACGGCTTGAACTCGGGCAGCAGCTCCTGCCGCATGGTGATGACCGGGATTTCGCCGATATCTTTCGCCGTGATGACGGCCCGCACGCCAGGGCGTTTCAATGCCGCCGACGTATCGATCGAGCGGATGCGGCCGTGGGCGACGGAACTTCGCAGCAGCACGGCGTGCAACGCGCCCGGGCTCGGCACGTCGTCGACAAACTCACCGCGGCCGCGTAGGAAGCGAAGGTCCTCCAGGCGCTCGATCGGGCTGCCGATCGGCCGGTTCGATGTGGCGTGCGCTGCCACTGCTACTCGATCTTCACGTCGGCCGCCTTCACCACCTCGCCCCATTTCACGCGCTGAGCGCGAGTGAAGGCCACGAAGGCATCCGGGCTTTCGGAAAGCACCGAATCGGCGCCGGCGTTCATGAGCTGCTCTTTCACCTCCGGCAAACCCCAGATGCGCCGGGCTTCGGCCGCGACCTTGTCGATGATCGGGCGCGGCGTGCCGGCCGGCGCGAACAGCCCCTGCCAGGCGGTCGCCTCGAAGCCCTTGATGGTTTCGCCGATCGCCGGCACGTCCGGCGCCGAGGCGCTGCGCTGCGGCGTGCTGACGCCGAGCGCGCGCACCGTGCCCTGCTTGGCGTGCGGCCAGACCGTCGTCATGCTGTCGATGGCAATGTCAACATTGCCGCCGAGCATGCTGTTCACCACGTCGCCGGTCGACTTGTACGGCACGTGCGTCATCTTGGTGCCGATGGCCTGTTCGAACATCACCACCGAGAGATGTGACGAGGTGCCGAGGCCCGACGAGGCGTAATTGACCTTGCCGTCATTCTTCTTCACGTAGTCGATCAGCTCCTGAATATTCTTCACCGGCAGCTTGGGATTGATGATCAGCAGATTGGGGAAGCTGACAAGCTGCGTGATCGGCTGCAGGTCCTTGTCCACGTCGAACGGCAGCTTGGCGTAGAGCGCCGCGTTGACCGCGATCGAGCTGACAGTGCCGAGCAGGAGCGTGTAGCCGTCGGGTGCGGCCTTGGCGACGTAGTTGGTGCCGATGCTGCCGCCGGCGCCGGCGCGGTTCTCGACCACGACGGTCTGGCCGAGCTTCGCCTGCATATGAGTGGCGAGGATGCGTGCCAGCAGATCGGCTGAGCCGCCGGCACCGAACGGCACCACGATGGTGATTTGTTTGGCGGGCCAGTCCTGGGCGCAAGCAGGAGCGACGCCGACAAGTCCCGCAATCAAACCTGCAAACAACAAGCGCATAGGAACCTCACTCGCTCGAAACCCGGATGCCGATTATGGGCATGTCCGCGGACGGTGTTCAATGCGACGTGCAGCGCACGACCCCTCCCCGTCATGCATGACAGCGGTGTTGGGCGCGGGCTACAATCGAACAACTGCAAGGGGAAGGAAGCGAATGGCCCTCGAGTTCGGGATTTTCGATCACGTCGACCGCCACGATCAGCCGCTGAAGGATTTCTATGAGGACCGCCTCAAATTGATCGAGGCCTACGACCGGGCCGGCATTTACGGCTACCACTGCGCCGAGCATCATTCGACGCCACTCGGCATGGCGCCTTCGCCGAGCGTGTATCTCGCCGCGGTCGGCCAACGCACCAAGCGGCTCAGTTTCGGTCCGCTGGTCTATACGCTGGCGCTCTATCATCCGCTGCGGCTCGCGGAAGAAATCTGCATGCTCGATCAGATGAGCCGGGGCCGCTTCCTGCTCGGCATCGGCAAGGGCATCTCGCCGATCGAGGTCGGCTACTACGGCGTCGACTTCAAGAACGCCGACAAAATGTTTGCCGAGTCCTTGGCCATCATCCTGCAGGCGCTGACCACGAAGCGGGTGGATTTCGAGGGTGAGTTCTTCCGCTACAAAAACGTGCCGTTCGAGGTCGAGTGCTACCAGAAGCCGCATCCGCCGCTGTGGTACGGCGTGGTCAATGCGGACAGCGCCGAACGCGCGGCGAAGGCCGGGATGAACTTCATCAGCAACTCCACTGCTGCCATGGTGAAGGCCAAGGTCGCCCGCTACACGAGCGCGCATCAGGCCAAGCCCGGCACACCCGCGCCGAAGTTCGGCATGAACCGCTACATGGTGCTGGCGGAGACCGAGGAGAAGGCGCTGGAGATCGCCCGCCGCGCCTATCGCCGCTGGTGGCAGAGCTTCATGGCGCTCTGGCTCAAGCACAACACCGCGCCGAACAACGTGAATTATCCGCCGGAGATCGACGGCCAGATCGCCGACGGCCGCGCCATCGCAACGACGCCCGCCAGGGCGCTTGAGTTGTTGCGCGGCCAGATCGCCGAATCCGGGGCAAACTATCTGGTCGGTCGCTTCGCCTTCGGCGACCTGTCGTTGTCGGAATCGATGCGCTCGCTGGAGCTGTTCCAACGCCACGTCATGCCGGGGCTGCGCGAAAGCGTGCCGATCGCGGCGGAATAGGAACCCAATGACGCCGTCGCGCCGCCGTTTTCTGCGCTGGGCCGCGGCCACCGTCGCGGCACCTGCCGTGTCCCGTGGCGCCGCGGCGCAAGGCTGGCCGTCGCAGCCGTTGCGATGGGTGGTCGGATTTCCGCCGGGCGGCAGCGGCGACATTGTGGCGCGCATCATGGCGGCGTGGCTGGCGGAGCGGCTCGGTCAGCCGGTGGTCATCGAGAACAAGCCGGGCGCCAGCACCAACATCTCGATCCAGACCGTGGTCAATGCACCGGCCGACGGCAACACGCTCTTGTTCATCGCGGCCTCCGCCGCCCTCAACGTCTCGCTGTTCGACAATCTGCCGTTCAACCTGCAACGCGATATCGCGCCCGTCGCGGGCCTGATCGATTTTCCGCTCCTCATGCTCACCCATCCGTCGCTGCCGGCTAAGACCATCCCGGAGTTGATCGCCTACGCCAAGGCCAATCCAGGCAAGATCAGCATTGCGTCGTTTGGCACCGGCACGACGTCCCACGTCGCCGGAGAGTTGTTCAAGATGACGGCCGGCGTCGAGATGACTCACATTCCATATCGCGGCGGCGCGCCGATGATGACGGACCTGATCGGCGGCCAGGTGCAGGTCGCGTTCGACGTGCTGACCGGAGCGCTGTCGCACATCAAATCGGGAGATATCCGGGCCTTGGCCATGGCCGGCGCCACGCGATACGAGGGCTTGCCGGACGTCCCCACGATCGGGGAGACGATGCCGCTGTTCGTCGCGAACTCCTGGTGCGGGATCGGGGTGCCGCGCGGCACGCCTCCGGAGATCATCGTAAGGCTCAACCGCGAGGTCGACGCCGGGCTGAAAGACCCCACGGTCCGGGCGAAGCTCACGGCGCTTGCCACCACGCCCATGTTTTTCACACCGGATGAATTCGGCGCCTACATCGGGGCCGAGATTGAAAAGTGGAGAAAGGTGGTCCGCGCGGCGAACATCAAGGTGCAGTAACGTTGCCCGGCGCTGCACTGCGCCCTCTGGCCGCATGACGTAGATCGCTCAAGGCGCTAAAAAACAAATCTCACCGGGAGAACCAGCATGACCATTCAACGCCGCCGTTTTCTCAAGCTCGCGGGCGCCGCCGCCCTCATTCCGGCCGCGCCTTATGTCGCTCGCGCGCAGGCCTATCCCGCGCATCCGGTCAAATTCATCGTTGGGCAGGCCGCCGGCAGTTCGTCCGACATCACGGCCCGCCTGATCGCCCAGTTCATGTCGGACAAGCTCGGCCAGCAGTTCGTCGTCGAGGCCCGCCCCGGCGCTGCCGGCAATATCGCGACCGAATTCGTTACCCGTGCGCCAGGCGACGGCTATACCCTGCTGCTGGTCAATGCGCAGAACACCATCAATGCCGCGCTTTACGACAAACTCAACTTCGATTTCCTCGCGGACATCGCCCCGGTCGGTGGCATCGACATCGTGCCCCTGGTAATGGAGGTCAATCCTTCCGTTCCAGCCCACACCATTCCCGAGTTCATCGCCTACGCCAAGGCCAATCCGGGCAAGCTCAACATGGCGTCGGCGGGCATCGGCGGTCCGCAGCACGTCGCGGGTGAGCTGTTCAAGTCCATGACCGGGGTGGACATGACACACGTGCCCTATCGCGGCTCGACGCCGGCGGTGACCGACATGATCGGCGGGCAGGTCCAGGTGATGTTCGACGTAACGCCGACGGCGCTGCCGCAGATCAAGTCGGGCAAGCTTCGCGCCCTCGGCGCGACCACGGCCAAGCGTCTCGACGCGCTGCCCGACCTGCCGACCATCGGCGAAACCGTGAAGGGATATGAAGCGAGCGCCTGGATCGGTGTCGGGGCGCCGAAGGGAACGCCGCCGGAGATCATCGCAACGCTCAACAAGCAAATCAGCGCAGCCGTTTCCGACGCCACCATCCAGAAGCGGCTGACCGATCTTGGCGCAACGCCGATGCCGCAGATGACCCCGGCCGAGTTCGGCAAGATGATGGCTGACGACTATGCGAAATGGTCGAAGGTGATCAAGTCGGCGAACATCAAGCCGCAGTAACGCCGCGGCAGACTCAGGGCCGCGCGTTGCGTTAGATTCCGACGGCAGGGCAATCCGCCGGCATTTGCGCGAGCATACGATGACCGACGTGCAATCCGTGGTCGACTGGCTGATGGGTGGCGCCCGGTCCGCGTCGCGCCCGGAAGACCTGATGAGGGAGCTATGCCACCGGATCATCGCCAACGGCATCCCGCTGTGGCGCGCCGCGATTTTCGTCAACACGCTGCATCCCAATATCTTCGGCCGTCGCTTCACCTGGCAAGCCGGCAAGGGCGTCGTCGTCCAGGACGGCGATTATGCATTGTTGGATACCGACGAGTACCGGCAGAGCCCGATCACCGCGGTGCGCGCCGATGGCCAGCCGATCCGGCGCCATCTGGCCGACGGCGATAGCCCGGATGACTTTCCGGTTCTTGCCGAGCTCCGATCCGAAGGAGCCACCGACTATGTCGCGGTGCCCTTGGTGTTCACCGACTCCTCGATCCACGTCGCAACCTGGTCGACGCAGCAGCCGGGCGGCTTCACGCCCGCGCAACTTGCCGGTCTCGAATCGATCATTGTGCCGCTGACGCGGGTCGCGGAAATCCGCGCGTTGCGGCGCACCGCCACGAATTTGCTCGACACCTATGTCGGCCGGCAGGCCGGCGAGCGGATTCTGATGGGCGAAATCCGTCGCGGCCACGTCGAAGCGATCCGCGCCGTGATCTGGCTCTCGGACATGCGTGGCTTTACCGCCACCGCTGAGCGGTTGCCGCCACAGGAGCTGGTCGACCTGCTCAACCAGTATTTCGACTGCCAGGTGCCACCGATCCTCAACCATGGCGGCGAGGTGCTCAAGTTCATGGGCGACGGGCTTCTGGCAATCTTTCCGTTGACCGGAAACGGCGACGACGCGTCCGAGGTCTGCACCCGGGCGCTCGCCTGCGCCCGCGAGGCGGAGACTCTCATCGACAAGCTCGACGCGACGGTATGCCTCGCGACCAAGAACATGGTCCGCTTCGGCCTTGCGCTCCACGTTGGCCAAGTGATGTACGGCAACATCGGCGGCGGCAACCGGCTCGATTTCACCTGCATCGGGCCCGCGGTCAACCTTGCGGCACGGCTGGAGAAGGTCGCCGCGCAAATGGGTCAGACCATCGTGGCGTCGGCCGAATTCGCCTCGCAAGTGCCGGGGCAATTCCAGCAGCGCGGCGAATGCACCGTGGCAGGTTTCTCCACGCCGCAGGCGGTGTTCTGCTTGACCGCGCCGCAACAATGATCGAGCTTCCTCGATCATGAGCAGCGACGACTATCATCCGTTCATCCCAAACCCGCCCAATGCCAAGATCGCCGGACCGACGGCCCGCGCCCATGCGGAGGCGCGGACAGCGAGCCCGCGGGCCAAGGAGCTGTTCGGCAAGTGGGAGCGGATGTTCAACGAGCCGTTCCGCGGCATCACCACCGACGGCACGGCCATTCCCGGTCTCTTCGCGCCGCAATCGGAGGGCGCGCCAACGCTCGCGATGATCGAAGCGGTCAACGCGCTGCTGAAGATGATGTCGCCGGAACAGCGGAAGTCGTCGTGCTTCCCGGCTGGCTCGAACATGTGGCGGCACTGGCAGAACACCGAGCTTTATGTCGAACACTATGGCCTGCGCCTCGACGAAATCGGCGAGCCGCTGCGCGACGCCGTGCTCGCGGTGTTGCGCGCCAGCATGAGCCCGCATGGCTACGAGCTGTCGCGCGATGTGATGAAGCTCAACCGCTTCCTCGGCGACATCGTGCATGGGCCGGCGGTGATGGGCGAATGGAGCTACATCTTCTGCCTGTTCGGAGAACCGTCGGCGACCGAGCCGTGGGGCTGGCAGTTCTTCGGCCATCACCTGGTGCTCAATTGCTTCGTGTTGGGCCAGCAGATGGTGGCCACGCCGGCGTTCTGGGGCGCCGAACCGAGTTACGCCGACCACGGACCGTTCAAAGGGATCCGGCTGTTCCAGGACGAAGAGCGCGCCGGCTTGAAGCTGATGCGCGCATTTTCACCGGAGCAGCAGAAGCGCGCCATCGTCGCGCATTCGATGATGGGCGGCGACCTGCCGGAGGGACGGCGGCATTTCGCCGACAACCTGCATCTCGGCGGCGCGTTCCAGGACAATCGCGTGGTGCTGTATGAGGGCTTGAGGGGCGACGCGCTGAATGCCACGCAACGCCGCGATCTGATGGACCTGGTGGAGAAATATCTCGCTGTGCTGCCCGAGGGCCCGCGCCGGGCGCGGATCGCCGAGGTCGAACGGCATCTGCCGGACACGCATTTCTGCTGGATCGGTGGCTTCAGCGAAGACAGCCCGTTCTATTACCGGGTGCAGAGTCCAGTCACCTTCATCGAGTTCGATCATCACGCCGGGGTGTTCCTGACCAACCCGGAGCCGGCGAAATTCCACGTCCATACCATCGTGCGCACGCCGAACGGCAACGATTACGGATTTGATCTGTTGCGGCAGCATTACAAGACATCGCCGCATCACCGGCAGACGCAGGAACAGCAGCAACAGCAGGCGCGCCATCATGGCGACGGCGGCCACCACCATCACCACGGCCATGGGCCGCACCGCCACGATCACCATCACGGCGACGGCAATCATCACCACCATCACGACGACAAGGACGACTGACGATCAATGCAGCCATCCTCATGCTGAGGAGCGAGAAAGACTTGGAGCAGTCGGAAAACTAAACGTCGATCTCGACAATCTCTTCCGGGAAGTAGTGGATGCGGTCGCCGGGGCCGTTGCCGCCGATGATGTAGTTGTCGCACAGCCAGTTGAGGTAGCCGCCGTACGCATAGGTCGGATGGACGACGATGTTCATGTCCTTCTGGATCGTCCATGGCTCGTCGCTGCGAATGAGCGGCCGCTCGACAAGATCGTAGCCCTGACCATGGCAATAGAGCCGCGCCTCTTCCGGCCGGCCGTTCTTGCGCATGAAATCGTTGAACGCCTCCCAGATGTCCTTGCACGGCGTGCCGGGCTTGAGCATATCGAGGGTGAGCTTGCGCGACGCTTTGACGAACTCCAACTCGTCCTTCATCTGCTGCGGCACCTTGCCGAGCACGCAGGAGCGACCGAGCTCGGTGAACATGGCGCCGGGCCCGGAGTCCTCGACCAGGAGCGCGAACGTGTCACCCTTCTGGATGGTGCGGTTCTGCACATGCCGCTGACCGAACTTCGCGGCCACGCCGGCAGGCGCCGACGCGCAGAGATAGATGCCGTTCTCGCTACCGTGATCCTGGCTGTAGTGCACCGCGACCGCGGCCACTTCGGTGTCGCGCATGCCGGGCTTGATTGCGGCGAAGGCCGCTTTCATCGCGCCGTCCTGCATGATGGCGGCGCGGCGAATGAGCTCCAGCTCCTCTGCGCTCTTGATGACCTTAACGCGGTCGACCAGTTCGCTGGCGTCGACATAACGCGCGCTCGGGAACTTCTTCATGATGGTGTCGCCCATCACGAACGACATCTGATAGGTGCCGACCAGGCCGATGGTGCCCTTGGCGTAAGGCTGTAGCGCCTTGGCGGCAAGCTCGGGGTCGTAGCCTTGCGTGAAATGCGCCGACTCGTAGCTCGGCGTGGTCAGCATGCGCTTGACGCCCCGCCACATGTCGGCCGGCGGCCGGCCATCGCCCTTGAACGGGCCCTGGCAGACGACGGTCATCTCGTCGTCGGCCGGGAAGATCACCGTGTTGGGGTAGCCGTTGGTGGCCGGCATGTCGGTGAAGTACTTCACGTAGCCGCCCATGTGATCGTTGTTGTTCTGCATCAGCAGTACATCGACCTTTTCGCGCTTCATGGCGGCACGGACGGCGTTCCAGCGGCGTTCAAGCTCCGCGGTCGAAATTGGCGTCTGCAGGCGCTCGCTCAGTCCATTGCCAGCCATTGTTGCCTCCCGGATTGTGGCGGTCATCATTAACACATTGGCGATGCAAGACAAATTTCGTCGGTTCCGGGCCGCATAATATTTCTCCGGGCCCGTGAAGAATCTCCACCGTCAATTCGCCTTCTTGTATAAATGTTATCAGGGGAGGCCGCCCCAGAGTTTCGTTGAATACATGGAAGCACTGCTCGTTAAGGTGTTCGCCACGGCCCTTGCCCTGAGCCTGGTCATGACCAGGCCGGACGCCGTCAAAACACAATTCGATCCCACCACCGACAAGGCCGAGGTTCTGGCCGTGCTCGGAGCCGGCTGCGATGCCGTGAAGAGGTCGTTCGACATCGAGAACATCGATCTCGACGGCCTGATCGACACCGTGATGGTCGACAAGCAGGCGGCGGCGGGGGAAATCGCAGGCTTCAAGGGGATCAAGTTCGACGACCTGCACCTCGCCTATAAGCAATTGTGCAAGCACGAGAAGATCGACCGCGAGGTCATCGACATCGGGCAGGTGATCGAGTTCTACAACCGGGCGGCGGCCGACCTGCCCGACCATAACCGCCTGAAGGGCCTCAAGCTCCCCGGCATGACCACGGTGCTGGACGGCACCGGCGCCAAGTTCGCCGAGCTGTTCGAGCCGGACAACCGCCGGCACTGGGTGCCGCTCGCCGAGGTTCCGGCGTTTGTGCAGAAGGCGTTCGTCGCCGCCGAGGACAAGCGCTTCTTCGAACACCAGGGCGTCGATGTGCGCAGCGTCACCCGCGCCTTCATGAACACCATGGGCGGCGACAAACGCCAGGGCGGCTCCACCATCACCCAGCAGGTGGCGAAAAATCTCCTGGTCGGTGACAGCGTCACCTTCGAGCGCAAGATCCGCGAGGTGATCGTTGCAAATCGCATCGAAAAGACGCTTACCAAGCAGGAAATTCTCGAAATCTATCTCAACTCGATCTATCTCGGCCGTTCGTCGTGGGGCATCGACCTCGCGGCGCGCGCCTATTTCGGCAAGCCGGTGAAGGATCTGTCGCTGGCCGAAGGCGCCTTCATCGCCGGCCTGACCAAGGGGCCGGCCTATTACAATCCGGACCGCCACCGCGATCGGGCACATGAGCGCCTCGCCTATGTGCTGACCCGGATGAAGGACGACGGCTCGATCAATGCGGCGCAGGCGACCGACGCGGAGGCCGAGCGTCTGAACTTCGTCACCTTCGCGCGGGTCCGCCGCGACACCGGCTTCCATCTGGTCGACGAGATCGGACGCGAGGCGCGGGCCCTTGCCGGCGTGAGTTCGCTGACGTCGCAGTCCTACCAGGTGCGCTCGACCATTCGGCCTGCACTGCAGCGCGCCGCCGAGGCGGCATTGCAGGAAGGGCTGGCGCAATATGAGCAGAGCACCGGCCGCGTCGAATTCCGCGGGCCCGAGGCCAACCTGAACGATGCGATCCGCAAGATCGAGGCGGACCGCAAGACCGACCGCAGCAAGCCGTCTTGGCTCATTGCGCTCGAGCAGGTGCGGCTGCCGCTCTACGACGTGCATTGGACGCCGGCCGTTGTGGTCGAGAAACGGACCTATCAGGGTGCCGACTCGATCCGTGTCGGCCTCAAGGACGGCCGCGTGCTGCCGCTGTCGACGTTCGGCGGCCGGACGCGCGCGAGGCTCAACCAGAACGACGTCGTTTACGTCAAAGTCTTCGAAAGCACGATCCGGGAAGGCCCGAACCGGCAGCAAATGCAGAGCGGCACCCGCGTCGAGCTTCGCGTGCGGCCAACGGTGCAGGGCACGACCTTGGTGCTGGAGAACAAGACCGGTCGCGTGCTGGCGATGGTCGGCGGGTTTTCCTATCCGGTGAGCCAGCTCAACCGCGTCACCCAGGCGCGACGGCAGCCAGGATCGTCGTTCAAGCCGATGACCTATCTGGCCGCGCTCAACAGTGGCCTGCAGCCCAACACGCTCGTCGAAGACGCGCCTGTCACCTATCCGCCGATCGGCGGCGTCAACCGCTATACACGCGACACCGACTACTGGTCGCCGCACAACTACGACGGCGGCTCTTCGGGCACATTGACGATCCGGCGCGCGCTGGAGATGTCGAAGAACCTGGCAACGGCGCGCCTACTCGACGGCGGCATCTCCGGCGATCCGGCTTCGAGTCTCGACCAGATCTGCCTGCTCGCGATCGAGGCGGGAGTCTATCCGAAATGCGAGCGGTATTATCCGTTCGTGCTCGGCGCCCAGCCGGTGCGGCCGATCGACCTCGCAGGGTTTTATGCCGCGGTCGCCAACGAGGGCAAACGCCCGACGCCGCACGTGGTCGAGCAGATCACACAGGACGGCCGCGAAGTCTACAAGGCCGATGAAGGCCTCCGCCGGCTCGCCTCGGTCGACCCGGCGGCGATGTTCCAGCTCCGCACGTTCTTGCAAGGTGTGGTGGCGCGCGGCACGGCGGCACGCCTGAGCAGTTTGTCGTCCTACCTCGGTGGCAAGACCGGCACCAGCGACGATTTTAACGACGCATGGTTCGCCGGTTTCAGCAATGACGTCACCATCGTGGTCTGGATGGGCTACGACAACGCCAGGGGCAAGCGTACGCTCGGCAACGGCCAGGCTGGCGGCAAGGTGGCCTTGCCGATCTTCGAAGCGATCATGAAGACGGTGTGGGCGCAGTTGTACCCGCAAACGCCACTGCCACGGCCTTCGCCCGAGGCCGCACGGCATCTGATCGCGCTGCCGATCGAGGTGCAATCCGGACAGCGGCTCGATGGCCGCGGCGAGATCCGTTTCGATGTTCGCGGCGCCGGAGGCGGCGGCAGCCGCATCAGCGGCGCATTCATGGAATATTTCAGGGTCGACGACGGCGGCCGCATGATCTCGAACGTCGTCGGTTACGGGATCGTCGTGGCCAAGCGCAACGTCAGTTTCTTCGGTGAGGTCCAGTCGCTGGCGCACCAGCTGGAAGAGGGCGTCCT
>Ga0207701_10006151_pt1 | contig 12003 bp, 11 predicted proteins | sample KBSSwiSSwithPhiX_FD_184294 | JGI IMG/M metagenome (GOLD analysis project Ga0207701, IMG submission 184294) | Switchgrass rhizosphere bulk soil microbial communities from Kellogg Biological Station, Michigan, USA, with PhiX - S5 (SPAdes) (version 2) | ecosystem: Environmental > Terrestrial >...
CACGCTTACTTTTGTGGGAGGGATCGAAGGCCTCGAAGTGAGCATTGGTAATCGGAAACCGCGACATATAAAACCGGGTAATGGTAGCACGAAAATGCGGTGTTTCGTTCGGCGGTGCGCCGGGAAACGGATTGCCCATGATGAATTCGCCGGATGAAACAAGTAACATCTGCCCACCGAGTGAATTGGTATAGTTTGGGTAGCGCTTCCGCTCCTGCTCGGGTGTTAATACAGGTCCCCGCGGCACCGCCGACGGAGACGGCTCTTTGACAACTTCCACCTTTGGCGCAGCCTTCGTCGCGACATTGGACGCAACTTTCAGCGCAACTTTGACAGCACTGTTCCCGGTCGGCGCTACCGGTGCCGAGCCCCTGGCCTTTCCTTTTGTGATCTCGGCAATCTGTTTACGATCGAATTCTTCAAGATAGTCGTCCACCATGTCCTCGGCATCACCCGGATCGAGCCCGGAGTTTTCCGCGATGTTGATCAAGGCATCGCGCTGATCGTCCGTCATCGAGTCGCTATCCAGGCCACTGAGCTGCAAGACACGGAGGAATTCTGATTTGGTGTCAGCAGGAGCGGCTGCCACCACCGTTTCCGTTTTTACTTCCGGCTCGGGAACGATCCGCTTGACGCCAGTCTCCTTTATTTTTTCCTCAATAAACTGAAGGATTTTCTCTTCGGACAGACCGTGGTCGGCACCGAAACTTATCAGCGCCTTCTCCTCCTCCGGCCGAAGCCCGCCGTCCGCTATGGAGAAGGCGAAAAACTTGTTAAATTCCGCGATCGCCTGTTGCTCTTTTTCCGCGGCCAGAACCGCATCGACCTTTTGGCGCCGCTCTGGATCGAGCAGTTCAATGCGCGCTTCAGTCAGGTATTTGGAGGACTCATCGAGGCCGGCACGAAGGAGTTGAGCAACGGGATTGCTCGGCTGATTTTTCAGCGGAAGCTTTTTCTGCCACCACCGCAACAGCTCACGGCAATGCTCTTCGATCAGCTCGTTGGTCGGATTCTGCTGAGAGTCAAGACAGAGACGCTCGTAGGGATTGGCAGACTTATACTTGCTCCAACCATCCCATTTGTGGGGATCGTCGGGAAGGGGGGTGGGAAATACAACTTCGCATTTCACCATCAGGCAACCCGCAGAGATCCCAGATTGGCCGCAGCCTGTGCGACTTCGTTCGGCGCCAGACCGGTATTTCGTTCGATTGAAACCTTGGCGCGGTTACCACTGGCTTCGACCGAAACTTCCAGAACTTGGTTGGCATTATATTCGTAGGTCAGTTCGACTGGCGAACCCTTCGGCAAAAACGCTGGAAGCTCCACGTCACAAATTCCGAGGGGCGTGCATTCGCCCGGCAACGTGCTCTCGCCTTCCACCACCCGGACAACGGCGCGCTGCATGTTGGACATGGCGGTACCGAATGAATTGCGCGCCCGCGCCGGAATTGCGGTCATCTTGCGGATCATTGGAAAAACGTATTCCTCCAGGTGCACTTCATCCCACAACACAACACCGAGGGTGTGGGAGGTGATGTTGGTGACCTGAATCAGACCGCCTTCGCGGCCGACAAATTGGTCGCGCGTATCGGTCGGTAACACTTGTTCACCGGAAACTTTCTCTTCCTCAAGCAAGGACAGAATTGCCTGGATGGACGCGCCCTTGGCCACAGCTTCGTCTGGGTTTACGTCATCAATCACTGGGGCTTTGGTCAGTTGCGAGACCAGCGTCCGCACCATCGGCATACGAGTCATGCCACCCACGAGCAAAATCTTGTCGATGTCGTCCCAGGTCATGTTCGCTTCCTGCATCACCATTTCGCAAATGGTTTTGCATTTCTCGACCAAGTGCTGACTACGGCGCTCGAATTCGTTGCGAGTGATCTCCAACTTGACGCTCTTGCCGTTGTGATGATGCACAACCGCGCTCTGCATGCGGCTGGAAAGCTGGATTTTGGCTGACAACGCGCGCGTGTGCAGATCCTGGTAACTTTGCAGATCGAGCAGCGGATTTTCGCCATGCCGGCGGTCAAATTCCTCCGCCATGTGATTGACGATAATGTCGTCCCAGTCCTTGCCGCCCAGCCGGTGATCGCCGTTGGTTGCAATCATATTGATGTGCTGGCCCTGGATGCGCATGATCGTGACGTCAAACGTTCCGCCGCCAAGGTCGAACACGAAAACGGTTTGGTCTTCGTTCAATTTGTCGAGACCGTAGGCCAGCGCCGCAGCCGTCGGCTCGTTGATAATTTGCAGAACATTGAAGCCGGCGAGCTGACCGGCAGTGATGGTAGCGGTTCGTTCTGCGTCGTTGAAGTAAGCCGGCACCGTAATGACTGCGTCGGTGATCGGCTGCTTGAGATATTTTTCAGTGTCTAGCTTGAGCTTCTTTAAAATGAGAGCGCTCAGTTCCTCCGCCGAATAAACTTTGCCACCGAATTCGCGATGAAATTGCTCCTTCGGCTTGCCCATCTCGCGCTTGATGAAATCCACGATCTTCTCGGGCTCGGCCACGGCATTATTTTTCGCGGTGGTGCCCACGATCACATTTGAGCCATCGAACAGAATGACGGAGGGCGTGATGCGCTCGCTTTCGGCATTCGGGATGATTTGAGGTTTACCGTAGGCGTCGATATGGGCTACCGCCGAGAAGGTTGTGCCAAGGTCAATGCCGACTGCTTTGCGTTGGTTCATTTTAGGAGAAGACGTTTGGGCAGTTTCACCCGCACCTGTTTGTTGCAACTTTCGTGCCGCGTCCTCGGCAGATTTGTCGGGGGCCATGTGAGGCACGAGCGGCGCCAATGAGATTGAGACGGGATCGGAGTTCACTGGAAACGCAAGGCGATTACCTCTTCCGGCCGCAAAACATTGCCGCGCCAGATAAAACCGCGTTTGACCCGATTCTTGATCCGCCCGTCGTCTTCCTTGCGGCTCGTTGTCTCATAAGTAACTACCCGGTGTATGGCCAGATCGACGAATTCCTTGGACTCCACCTCGGTCACCTCCAAGCGATGAAACACCTCGACCAAGCCATGAATGGCATTTGCCAGATTCTCTTGCCACCGCTTCAACCGCTCCGACTTCCGCTCTTCCGATGCCGTTTTAAGCTGGGTAGCGAGCGTAGTGAGGTCGTCGAAGACTCCGATGAGGTCACGAACGAATGGCTTTTGCAGTGATTCGTAGAGGAAATTGTCGCGATACTTCAGCAGCTCTTCGTGCAGGGAGTCGAACAGGCGCTGGTTCACTGATTCGCTTGCGCGGATGGACTCGAGGCCTTCCTCGATCTTTTGAAATTGGTGCGCGGCCTCGGTCGCGTGCGCTGGTAAGATGATCGACGCGATGTTTTCGACTCGACGTGTCAATGCCGATTCCAGGCTTTGTACGGTCTCACTAACGAGGCGGAATTCGCGCAGGAGTGAGGCGAAATCGTTGTGGGTCTTTTGTTCCTGCGCCAGCGTTGCCGCCGCGCTCAGTTCCTGCATCGTACTGGCGAAGTCTTCGGGCATAAATCAAGCGCCGTAAAATTTCCTAATCGCCTCGATCAATCCCGCAAGGTCGTGCCGCGTCGCTTCCACATCTACGCTTAAACCGCGCGCGCGTGCCGTCGCCGACGTAATCGGCCCGATGCTGGCCACTTTCAGTCCTCCTGGCCAGGGCAGTTTTAAATCGAGAAAATTTTCCACGGTGGATGAGCTGGTGAAGGTGATAAGATCGGCTCCTTCGCTAGACAAACGATTGCGGGCGCCGGTTACGTCATGCATTTCCGGAATTGTTTGGTAAGCAAATGCTTCGTCTACAATGGCACCCATGCCGCTCAGTTGCTTGGGGAGCAAGTCCCGCGCCTTCTCCGCGCGAGCAATCAGAATCCTCAAGTTTTCAACGCCGCCGGCCTTCTGGAATTCTTTGATTACTTCTTCGGCCACGAATTCCGCCGGCTGCAGGTCGACATGGAAATGAAACTCCTTCACCCGCTGGGCGGTTGCCGGTCCAATCGCCGCAATTTTCGCTCCGCCAATTTCCCGGGCGTCATCGTAAAGTTTGAAGAAAATTTCGAAGAAGGCGTCGACCCCATTCACGCTCGTGAAAACGATCCAGTCATAGGAATGCGCGTCCTGCACCAGTTCGGCGAATTCACGAAGATTGCTCGGTGGTTCGATTCGAATTGTCGGCAGCTCGATTACATCCGCCCCGAGCTCACGCAACTGAGAGCTCAGTTTGCCAGCTTGCTTTCGCGCTCGCGTCACCACGATCCGCTTCCCAAAGAGCGGGCGCTTCTCGAACCAGTTTAAATTTTTTCGCAGCTCCACGACATCGCCGAAAATCGCAACCGCAGGCGCTTCTAAACCGGCTGCACTTGCCCGCTCCGCGATGTTTTCAAGCGTGCCGACAATGGTTCGCTGCTGTCCGGACGTGCCGAGACGGATGAGAGCAACTGGAAGATTTTGGCGCGTGCCGTGCGCGAGCATTTCTCTGGTGACCGCAGCCAATTTATTCATGCCCATCAGCATCACCTGCGTCCCACCCAGTTTCGCCAGCGCATCGAAGTCGAGCGCGCTTTCACTTTTCGCCGGGTCTTCGTGTCCCGTAAAAAATGTTACGTGCGAATTTTGGGCGCGATGAGTGACGGGAATTCCGGCGTAGGCCGGCGCCGCAATCGCCGATGTAATACCTGGCACAACTTCAAAATCGATTCCCGCCGCCACCAACGCTTCGGCTTCTTCCCCACCCCGGCCAAAAACAAAAGGATCGCCACCCTTGAGGCGAACCACATTTTTTCCGAGCCGCGTTTTCTCGATCAGCAATGCGTTGATTTCGTCCTGCGAAAACGTTTTTTCGCCGGGTCGCTTTCCGGCAAAAATGATTTCGGCGTCTGGGCGGGCCCACCCCAGCATCTCGGGATTGACGAGCGCGTCGTAAACGATGACGTCAGCCTGCTCCAGTAACTCCTTGCCGCGTAGAGTCGCCAAACCTGGATCGCCTGGTCCGGCCCCGACCAGGAAACATTTCCCCTTCTTAGTTATGCTCATGCTCGAGCTTCTCAAAAACATTCAGTGCTAATTTCTCCGGGTCGCTCCCCCGCCCCATCGCGATTTTAGGGGCCGCTCCATCGCCGAAGACTTGCGTGCGCAATTCCAGCTCTCCATTCACAAACCGAGCGTGCACGCCTACGGGCGAATCGCAATCACCCTGCAACAATCGCAGGAATTCGCGCTCGGCCCGTAAACACAAGTGCGTGTCACGATCATCAATAGACGACACAATCTGACGCACCGGAAAATCCGCTTCCCGCGTTTGCAGGGCAATGATGCCCTGACCGCCTGCGGGTAGAAAGTTTTCAGTGGGCAGAATTTCCGCAAAAATTCTGTGACCTTCGAATTCAAATTCCGGAGGTGCAAACCCCAGTCGTTCCAGACCGGCACGGGCCAAAATGATGGCGTCCCAGTCGCTTTCGATAAATTTTCGCAGACGAGTTGGCACATTTCCTCGCAACGGGACGATTTGCGCCTCTGGATTCATGGCGCGCGTCTGCCGTTGTCGCCGCACGCTTCCTGTCGCGATGATTGCGAGCGGCGCAAAGGCGGGGCACTTTCTCAACAACAAATCTTCGACACCGGCACGTGGCAAAACAGCCGCAATCATCAGCGCGCCATCCATTTCGCTCGGGATATCTTTTGCGCTGTGAACAGCGACATCGATCCCTTTCTCGACTAGCGCGCGCTCTAACTCAGCCGTGAAAATTCCCTTACGTCCCGCCTTCCTGCTACTGAGATTGAAAACGCCAGTCCGGCTCGGGCCTTCGTCGCCTCCGGTCCGAACGATTTTGATTTGGACTTCAATCGCCCATTTTTTGCGCAAGGCGCATTCCGCCATTCGCGCCTGCGCCAGAGCCAGATCACTTCCCCGGCTCCCAAGCACAAACCTTTGTAGTGGCGGCGCCTGATCCAACGCCGACAATTGTTCAGCCGTCACAGAGCGTCGCTATGATTCCAACGTCCGCAACGTTCCGCTCACGCCCGTTGGACAGTCGCTTATTGGTCGCGTTCCAGTGTCGGCCAGCACCAGGTACTTTTGAAAATCCGCCACGTGCTCGTCAATGATGGCTTCTGCTGCAAGCAGCTGTTGCCGGCGAAGCTCGAGCGATTCACTCGCGATCTCTTGCAACGAATCTATGTCGTAAAGGTAAACGCCGTCTAATTCGTTGACTTCCGGAGCGACGTCGCGTGGCACTGCAATATCGATAATAAAAAGTGGACGATCGGCTCGACCGCGCAAAATCGGCGTCAGCAACGGCGGGGTAAGCAGGTGCGTCTCCGCCGCGGTTGAAGAAATAAGAATATCGATCTCGCGACACTGCTCGAGCCAGGTTGCGAAGGGCACCGCAATTCCTTCCATCTGATTCGCCAGTTCTTCCGCGCGCGCTGGTGTGCGATTGCTCACGCGTAAATCTGAAACGCCCCGGGAAGCGAGCGCACGCAACGTTTTCTCGCTGGTTTCTCCAGACCCCAATACCAAAACCTTGCGACCTCGCAAATCGCCAAAAATTTTTCCCGCCAAATCCACCGCTACCGATCCCACCGACACTGGCCCACGGGTGACCTGCGTCTTTGAACGCACCTGTTTCGCCACCCGAAAGGCACGCTGACAAAGTCGATGCAACAAGGGTCCGGCGCTCCCGCTCGCGCGCGCATTTTCATAAGCGCGCTTGGCTTGTCCGAGGATCTCGGTCTCACCCACAACCATGGAATCGAGCCCTGAGGCGACGCGAAAGAGATGACGGGCGCACTCCGCGTTTTCCATCCGATAAAACGCATCCAAATCCTCTTTTGAACTCGATCCGTCATCGATTCGCAAAGATTGCGCGAGATGTTCGCTCAGAATGCTTCGATCCGCCGCGGCGTAAATCTCCACCCGATTGCAGGTGGTCAGCAACAACACCTCGTGGCAGCCCCGATCGCGCAGCAGTGCTTCCGTTCGAGCATGACCCAGGAAACGTTCGCGCGCTTCAATGGGCGCAGTTCGATGATTCAGGCCAAAACAAAAAAGGTTCATGCGCGATGACCGACAAATTCAATGCTCCACAAGAGCGACAGTGCGACCACGAACGCAACCATGCAGAGGGTGGCGACACGCCGCGGTGCCACCCACCGTAAGTACCGGCTCTGCAGAATCGCACCGTACAAAACCCAAATCGCAATCGCCAGGGCAATTTTCGTCCAGGGCAGCGGCTCGCTCACGAAAAATCCGCTGATCAACCCCGCGCTATAGAGAATAAACCCGAACCAAAGCAGGCGCGTCATCGCTGAAAACAGGTTGGGCAACGGCGGGAGATGATAAAAAATCGAGCGCAACTGGTGAGTCTTGAGTTGCCGTTCCTGGACAAGATACATCGCACCGGCGACGCAGGCGAGCGCAAACGCCCCGTAGGCGATTATCGAAATCGAGGCGTGAAATTCCAACCACGGATTTGGAGACACCCGAGAAGCGCGCGGTGTGTCGATCGGCAGGACCAAAGCAGTAATTTGGAGAAGAAAAACAAGAGGCGCGGTAAACGCGCCCATCAGCGACAGCCGATAAGCCGTCCCAATGAGCATATAAATAAGGGCAATCGACCAAGCCAGGAAAACCAGCACTTCGAACAGGTTCGTAATCGGACAACTACCGAGGGTGTGTCCGCGGATGGACAGGAACGCAGTTTGCAATAGGAATCCGAGCGCGATGGATAGGAAAACCACTCGGCTCCGTCGGAACACGCGCGCTCGCAGCGAAACAACCGTCCTGATGATCGCGGCGAAATAGCAAAGCGTGGCGTAAATCAGGAGCTGCCGGTCCATGGTGTTAGCAGAGTAAAAGTACCGTCACGGCTTCGCAACCCACCTCCGCCAGGCGTTGACCTTTATTGGTAAGGCGCTAGCATCGCCCCGGCGATGGCAGAAGACACCCTTTCCAAATTGCGCACCGCGGTGCGCGATGTTCCGGATTTCCCCAAGCCCGGAATCATCTTCAAAGACATCACGCCGATCTTGAAAGACGGGGCGTGGTTCCGTGCATCGATCGAAGTTTTCCTCCAGCAGTGCCGCGGGAAAAAAATCGACAAAATCGTGGGGATTGACGCTCGTGGCTTTCTCTTTGGTTCGGCTGTCGCATATGCTCTCGGGATCGGTTTCGTCCCGTTGCGCAAGAAAGGCCGGCTGCCGTATCGGACCGAAAGCGCGCGATATTCGCTTGAGTACGGCGAAGCGGAAATGGAGTTGCATATCGACGCGATTGAGCGCGGAGAAAAAATTGTGTTGATCGATGATCTGCTCGCCACCGGCGGCACCAGCGCTTCCGCCGTGGCATTGATCAAGAAAGTCGGCGGCGATTTAATCGAGGCAATCTTCCTGATCGAGCTCGAGTTTTTGCACGGGCGCAAGAAGCTCGAGCCCACTCCCGTGACTTCGTTTTTGAAGTATTAATTTGCATCGGCATCCTGCCGATGAAATGAGACGCGCTGTAGAGGCGGCCGTGTCGGCCGCATTACTGTCGGCGATCTGGAAAATGCTGTTCCTCGATCCCAGATACCACGACGACTTCGACCTTGATAGCTTGCAGCTCGAGTTGGTCGTGGATCGCCTGCAACAGCGCCAGCGCTTCGTCACTCGGTAATTGGCGGCAACGCAATTCGATTCGCGCTGACCTGCCCTTAAGTTCCGGATGCGCTTCCGCCATTTCGCCATCCAGAACAAATGACGCATAGGTGTTAAATTTCTCCTGCAATTCGTGGAGCTGCTCGTCGCCGCCCGTCCATGGGCGCGATTCGTTCATTACCAGCAGCACGTCGCCGCTTTTCTGGTCGACCGCGAACAGGTCAATTACGGCGGGATTGGCAATACCGACTTGCGTTTCTGTCATGCGAGCGTCACGGGATTGAACGCCATTGATTTCGCACGATAATCGCACGTGGCAAAAAAAGCGAAATCGGCACGTTTAACTCTCCTCGGCCGGAGCGAAGCGCGCGTGCCCGCGTCGCCCTCCGAAGCGACGCTGGAAACGTTTCCAAATCCCGCAAAACGAAATTATCGGATTCATTTTGAAACATCGGATTTTACTTCACTCTGTCCGGTCACGGGCCAGGCCGACTTTGCCCGGATTGAGATCGATTACATCCCGGACAAACGGTGCATCGAAAGCAAGTCGCTAAAATTTTATCTAGCGTCATATCGCAATGAGCGCGCTTTCAACGAGGCAGTTACGAATCGTATCCTCGACGACTTCGTTCGCGCCTGCTCGCCCCGTGAAGCAAACATTACGGCCTCATTCTCCGCCCGCGGCGGGATTGCCCTGAGAGTACAGGCAAGTTTTCCGGACGCTTCGAAGCCTGCGGCTGGGCTGAGGGATGGCTCGGAGGTTCGTCACTCGCGTCAGTGAAACGTGCGGTTGTTTTGCTGAGCGGGGGTGTCGACTCGACGACCACTTTAGCGATTGCCAAAGAGGAAGGTTACGAACTTTTTGCTCTCTCCTTCCGCTACGGCCAACGACACCAGATTGAAGTTACCTCCGCTCAGCGGATCGCGAAGTCGCTCGGCGTGAAAGAGCACCGGGTAATCGAGATTGATTTGCGCGCAATTGGCGGCTCGGCCCTGACTGCTGCGATCGATGTTCCCAAAAATCGCAGCGAAAACGAGATTTCTAGCGGAATTCCGATTACGTATGTGCCAGCGCGAAACACCATCTTTTTGAGCTACGCTTTGGCCTGGGCTGAGGTGATCAATGCACAAGACATTTTCATCGGGGTTAATGCGCTCGATTACAGCGGCTATCCTGACTGCCGGCCGGAATTTATCCTTCAGTTCGAAAAGCTGGCGCGGCTGGCGACGAAAACCGGAATCGAAGGAAAGCGTTACCGCATTCACGCACCGTTGATCGACCTGACAAAGGCACAAATTATCGCCAAAGGCGTGACGCTCGGCGTCCAATTCTCGTTAACTACAAGTTGTTATGATCCGGCCCCGGATGGCGACGCCTGTGGCGAATGCGATTCGTGTTTGTTGCGGGCGAAAGGTTTTCGCGAAGCGGGAATTCCGGATCCGACACGGTATGCAAGGGCTAAGTAGAGGCCCTTCACCGAGCTGTCCGCGCTCCTTTCGGCTCTACAATCCCGGAATGTGCGCGTAGCCTACGAATCGCGGACGGGTTTTGCCATTCTCAATTTCGTCCTTGTCCGCACGGGGCATTTTAAAGTCGAACACGCTTACTCCGAAGCGTTGTTGGCTCTGGTAAGTGCGACCGTCGCTGGCACCCACCATTACGCGCATGCCGGTTTTTTTCTCCCGTCCCAGGTAAATCATCGCGTGCGTAATCGGCGGGTCGCGCTGAATGGAATAGGTGCCAGTCCAGAACAGCAGATCGCCCGGTTTCAAATTATCAAATTCGAATGAATCCTCCTTTTGACTCACAACCGGCTCGAATTTGCCCGTTCGTCTCAGCCAGATGTATTGCTCACTGGAATCGCGCGGGACGTCGTCGATCCCATTTTGTTTGAGCACGAAATAAACAAAGCCCGAACAGTCCATTCCACCATTGGCCGGATCGGCTGAGCCGTATTCGTAATCGAGATTGCGGGTGGTCAGTTCAAGCGCCGAAGTGAGTAGTCGCTGCACTTTCGGCGGATAGTTTTCGAAGGCGCTAATCGCTTCCGGGAGCAAGGTCGCGTTCGGAGCGCCTCGTTTTGTTTTTTCCGGCGTTGCGGTTGGGGTCGATGAAAAAGAAGGTATCTCAGTTGGCGACGGAGTCTCGCTTGGCTCCGGCGTGGGCGAAGATTTCTTTTTTCGTTTCGCCGACGGGGTGGCACTCGGCGATGGAGAACCCGATTTCTTTTTTGCCGAAGCACTCGGCGAGGGTGCCGCGGATTCTTTTTTTGTTGTCGACGATTTTTTCTTTTTGTGCGGAGTGGGAGTTGGCGTCGCCGTGGAAAGAATCTTTTTGATCTTCTCGCCAACGGTTTCTTCGGCGGAGCGCGCAGTAAGCGCTAACGAAAGGACCAATACCGACGCGATGAAGGCTCGGATTACCATTGACGCAAGTTAATGCCGGTCGTCATTTCGAGCGAAAGCGAGAAATCCAGCAATGCTAGCTTTAAGGTTTCGCAACGGGATTCCTTCGGCTTCGCTACGCTCCGCTGGGGATGATGAACGTCGCGACGACAACCTATGCCGCAAGTTCTTGCAGCACCGCTTTGTTAATGCGAATTCCAGCGTCGAGGTTTTCCAGCGGGAAATTCTCGTTGGGCGAGTGCGCGCGACAGTCGGGCAGTGCGAGTCCCAACAGCAATGTTTCCGCGCCGAGGATGTCACGGAAATCCGACACGATCGGTATGCTGCCGCCTTCGCGAATCAGCACCGGATCGCGCTCGAACGCTTTCTTTAGGGCGTGCTGGGCTGCAACCCCGTATTGCGAGTGCGGATCGGTCAGATACCAGGGCCCGGCATGGCCAGCCGTCATGTCGAGTTTCACGCCAGCCGGACAACTCTTTTGCAAATGTTCCTGCGCCAAGGCGTTGATCTTGTCACCATCCTGATTCGGAACGAGACGGAAGGTAAGCTTCGCCATGGCCTCGCGCCCGATCACCGTCTTGGTCCCCTGCCCCTGGTAGCCGCCCCCGAAGCCGTTGATCTCCGCCGTCGGTCGCGCCCAAATGCGTTCCAGCGTCGAAAATCCCTTTTCGCCAAATAATTCCGGCACACCGGTCTCTTTCACGATTTCTTCATCCACGTTCAGCGGAAGCTTGCGCCACATTTCCCGCTCCCAATTTTCCAGCGGCAACACATCGTCGTAAAAACCAGGAATAGCGACGCGCCCGTTGGCGTCATGTAAAGTGGCGAGCAATCGCGCCATCGCCGTGAGCGGATTCAGGACGCCGCCGCCATAAATTCCGGAATGTAAGTCTATCTTCGGACCGGTAACTTTCAATTCCAGCGCCGTGACCCCGCGCAATCCGTAACTCATGGTTGGAACGCCCGCGGC
>Ga0207701_10006152_pt1 | contig 12002 bp, 5 predicted proteins | sample KBSSwiSSwithPhiX_FD_184294 | JGI IMG/M metagenome (GOLD analysis project Ga0207701, IMG submission 184294) | Switchgrass rhizosphere bulk soil microbial communities from Kellogg Biological Station, Michigan, USA, with PhiX - S5 (SPAdes) (version 2) | ecosystem: Environmental > Terrestrial > Soil...
TCGACGGTAGCACCTAACGCGGCTCGGTACGCGCTGTCGCTCGCAGCGGGCGGCACTTTGTACAGCGCCGTCTGTGCCTCACGCCAGATGGGGTCGTCGGTCGTGAGGCGATGCGGAACGGCGAACGCCGGAATGCCGTCCAGCGGCAGCGCGTCGAACTCGGTATCGGGCGGGGTGTTGGCCGCGACGGGGCGCATGGGGTGCGCGTGGACGTCGATGGCGCGGATGCCGTTGATGTAGCTGAGCAACGCCGAGTCGACTGCAGTCTGCGCACCGGCCGCGCCGGACAGGAGCAATGTGCAGCCGGCGGCCGCCAGTTGCAGCGACCGGCTGAGCCCCGTCGATGGTGTCGCTATTCGCATGTGGTCCCGTCCAATAGGTTTGACCGCGCCCGGCGCGGATCGTTCGCGCCGCCTTTCCGAGCCCATACGCTACGCATCGCGATCCATTCCGCGAGGTGCTCGGTAACCGAGGGCCGCGTGAACGGCGTCAGGAGGATCGACACCACACGTCTCCGGTGCGACCCAACCGGCGGCCGAATCGTCCATTTTCAGAGATCCCGCGACCGATCAATTCCCAGTCCCGTCTTTGAGTGTCGATGCAGTCGTCAGGCAGTGGAACGTCCCGCGAGACCGTGGCCGCCATCATCGTTGCCATCCTCGTCGTCGCGGGGATCCTGTGGGTTCAATCGAATGGAAACAATGACGGCGGCGAAGAGGTCGTGGCCGAGTCGGCGCCGCCATCGCTGGATGCGCCGGCGACGTTGGATCCCGCCATCCGCACGGATACCCTGCCGAACGGACTTCGCTACTACATCCGCTCCAATGACCACCCGGAGGAGCGCGCCGAGCTGCGGCTCGTAGTCAAGGCGGGTGCGGTGCTGGAGGACGAGGACCAGCACGGGCTCGCCCACGCTGTCGAGCACATGGCGTTTCGCGGGACGACGCGGTTCCCGGGTCGCGCGATCGATGAGTATCTGCAATCGGTCGGCATGCGGCTCGGGGAGGACCTGAATGCGTTCACCGGCTACGACGAAACGACCTACGACCTGACCATTCCAACGGACCGCCGCGTCCTCATCGACTCCGGGCTCACCATTCTCGCCGACTGGGCGCACGCCGTGACCTTCGACTCGACGCAGGCACGCCTCGAGGGGTCGATCGTATTCGAGGAGTGGCGGTCGCGGCGTGGCGCTGGCCAGCGGCTCAGCGACGCACGCGACACCGTGCTCCTGCGCGGCACGCGGTACGCGGGCCCTCGGATCATCGGCGACACGGCGACCCTGCGGCGGTTCGACGTCGGCGCGATGCGGCGGTTCTACCGCGACTGGTATCGCCCGGACCTCATGGCGGTGATCGCGGTGGGCGACTTCGACGCCGTAGCCGTGGAGAAATTGCTGCGACGCCGCTTCGCCGAGATTCCGCGAAGCGCCGTCGCTCGACCCACGCCCGACGTAGGGACACGCCGCGAAGACGGCGAACGAATCTCGTTCCTGACCGACCCCGAAGTCGCGGCGACGCGGGTGGCGTTCTGGTTTCCGCGAACGCCTAACGCCGTCAAGACCGGTGGCGACTTTCGTCGGCGGCTCGTCGAGCGGATGGGTCGGATCATTCTGCACGACCGGTTGGAGCGGGAAGCGGAGCGCGCCGGGTCACCGCTGCTCTCGGCCGGTGTGTCGCTGCGCCAGCCGGTGCGCCCGGTCGAGGCGCACGTCGTTGGGGCCGTCGTCGCCGACCGGCGCACGGCCGAAGGACTGGCCACGATCGCCGGCGTCATTGGCCGACTTCGTCGGTTCGGGCCCAGGCCGTCGGAGCTTGCGCATGCGCGCGAGAACCTGCTGGACGAGCGTCGCGAGGCGCTGTCTGGCGTCGAGTCGGCGGACATCGCGGACGCGCTCGTCGAGCATTACCTCGGCGGTGATCCGGTGCAGCGTGCGGCGACCGAGTACACCTGGACGGACCGTCTGCTCCAGGGTATCGGTGCGCGCGAGGTGGCAGCGTTCGTCGACGGCCTCGCGGCGGAGCGCGCCCCGACGATCGTCATCACGACTGCGAGCCACGGGTCTCGCGCTGGCCAGTCTCGTGCGCTTCTCGCCGCGGTCGACAGCGCGGCCGCAGATGTCGCGGATGAGCAGCCGGACTCGCTGGCATCTCTCGCGCTCATGAAGCGGCTCCCGACGCCGGGCGTCGTCGCGTCGCGCCGCACGCTCACGAAAATCGACACGCACGAGTGGACGCTCGCGAACGGCATGCGCGTGCTGCTCAAGCCGACGCTATTCGGCGACGACGAGGTCTCGATACGCGTGGCGGCGCCTGGCGGGGCGTCGCTCGCGTCGAAGGAGGATTATCCGTCGGCGTACATGGCGGACAACGTCATCGAGGCGACCGGCGCAGGAGATCTCAGCGGGGGCGACATCTCACGTCTGCTCGATGAGCGGTCGTTCTCGGTGTCGCCGACCGTGACGGACGAGCGCATCGAGGTGTCGGCCAGCGGGCGACGCCGCGACCTCGAGGCGATGATGCAGCTCACGCATCTCTACTTCACTACACCCCGTGAAGACGCGGACGTGTTTCGCCGGTACCGCGAGCGGTTGGCGGCCTACGCGCGCAACCGCGCCGAAGACCCCGACGAAGTGTTCGACGATAGCGTCTCGGCAACGCTCCGTCCTGGCGACCTCCGCGGGCTGCATGGGACGCGCGGCTTCGTCGACGCCGTAGACATGGAGAAGGCCATGCACTTCTGGCGCGCGCGAACGGCGAACGCGTCCAACTTCACGGCGGTGATCGTCGGCGACTTCGAGCTGTGGCAGGTCAGTCCGCTCGTTGAGCGCTACCTCGCGTCGCTCCCCGCAGGATCTGCCGAACGGCCGGGTGATGTCGGGCTCGGCCGCATCACCAGCACGGTCGAGCGCACCATTTGGCGCGGCGTCGAACCCACCGCGCAGATACGCATCCTGTTCGGAGACCGACTGCCCACGACGCTCGAGTCCGATGCGGAGCTGGACGCGGTCCGCGACCTCCTCGATCTCGCACTCCAGTCGCGCATCCGCGAACAGCTCGGTGGCACGTACAGCGTGTCGGTCGGAGTCGAGCGTCGGCTCGGCGGTGAACCGTCGTACACGTTCACCGTCGACTTCACGACCGCGCCCGAGCACGTCGATTCGCTCGCGAGCGCGACGCTCGCGGAGATCGACCGGTTGCGCACGCGCGGGCCGACGGAGTCGGAGGCAAGGAAACTGCGCGAAGCTGCGATCCGGCACGACGGTGACGACGAGCACGGGAACAGCTACTGGGCCGGTGAGCTGATCTGGCACTCGCTCAGCGGCTGGTCGGTCGAGTCGATCGCCGACCACGCTGAGGACGCGGAGCGCATCTCGGTCGAGATGCTGAAGGCTGCGAGCGCACGGTATCTGGATGCGCGGCGCTTCGTCCGTGTGACACGCCTGCCTGAGTCTGCCCCCCTTCCAGACACGACGCGACGCATCCGATAGCGCGCGCGGGCGACGATCCGCGGCGGTCGGCAGCGCCACGCCTCGCGGAGTGACGAGTGCTGCGCTCGTCCTCCGTGAGCTTGGACGTTCTTACGAACCGCAACCCAGCGGGGCCCAACGGTGCAGGCCGGCGGCCTAACGGTGTGGTCGGATGTCTCGTCCTCGCTCGCTCGGTCACCATCATGTCGCGTTCGATCCCCCGAGCGTGGCCGGTTTGGACCACCCGGTCGACACTGAAGCGTTCATCAGCGATCGGTCAGCGCTGTTTCACGCACTCGGAGGGATTCATGATACGACGCTTCCGTCGAATTGCCGTCGCCGTCGGCCTCGCTGTTCCGGCCGCCGGTATCGCGCAACAGACCCCGACGCTCGGACAGGGCGGCATCATCGCCGGCACCGTCCGCGATCGGGCCACACAGCAGCCTGTCAGCTCGGCGCAGGTGTCCGTCGTCGGCACGACACGCGGCGCGCTCACTGCCGATCAGGGCACCTATCGCATCACTGGAGTTCCCCCCGGTGACTATCAGCTGCGCGTGCTGCGCATCGGGTACCAGGCCACCGTCATGCCCGTGACGGTCACGGCCGGGCAGACCACGACGCTGGACCTCACGTTAGGTGCGACGGTCGTCACCCTCGACCAGGTGACCGTCACCGCGACCGGCGAGCAGATCCGCCAGCGCGAGACGGGCTCGAGCGTGGCGACGATCGCGCCTGCCGTCGAAGAGCTCGCGGCCACGAGCAACTTCACGGACATCCTCAACTCCCGCGCGCCGGGCCTGTACGTGCAGCAGTCGAATGGCGCCGCGGGCACCGGGTCGCGCATTCGCGTGCGCGGTGCGAACTCGCTGTCGCTCTCGAACGAGCCACTGCTCATCGTCGACGGCGTTCGCATGAACAACGACGTGGGCAACCGCGAGCAGGCGGCCGTCTCGTCGGCGAACACGCTCGGCACCAACGTCGCGACGGGCGGCCAGACCGTGTCGCGCCTCAACGACATCAATCCGGAAGACATCGAGACCATCGACGTGATTCGCGGCCCGTCCGGCGTAGCCCTGTACGGCACCGCCGCAGCGAACGGCGTCATCCAGATCACCACGAAGCGCGGGCGCGCGGGACGAACGCAGTGGACTTCGCACTTCGAGGCCGGCCGGAGCACGAACGAGACGGAGTTCCCCGACAACGTCGCCATGCGTGGACGGGATGCCACGGGCGCCGTCGTCCAATGCAACATCGATACGCGGACGCGCGGCCTCTGCACGCCGGAAGAGATGGTGTCGCGCAATCCGCTCACCGATCTGAGCCCGTTCCGCAACGGCGAGCGCCGCGCCCTCGGCATCAACGCGTCAGGCGGCACCGACATCTTCAGCTTCTTCGTCGGCGGTGACTACGACGGCGAGACTGGTGTGCTGCCGACGAGCTTCGCGCGCAAGGCGGCGCTCCGCGGCAACCTCCGCGCGCAGCTGCGCAGCAACTGGGATCTGTCGTTCAACAACAACTTCATTCGCGACAACACGCAGCTCCCCATCAGCGACAACAGCACGCTCGGCTACATGGGCGTCGGGCTCCTCGGCCGACCGCTGCAGTCCGACACGCTGAACGGCGGTTGGTTCAACCGCATCGGCCCCGAGCAGATCGACTTTCTGGCGGTGGGCGTTCGGGCGAATCGGTACAGCAACTCGATCAATACGAATCTGCAGGCGCTGCCGTGGCTGAGCTTCGCCGGCGTCGCCGGGCTGGATTACGTCAACCAGCTGACGAAGCAGATCATCCCGCCGAACCGTGTGTTCGTCGCCGACTATCCGCAGGGCAGCGTCGACTCGAACCCCTGGAACATCTACAACTGGACGACGCAGGGGACCGCGACGGCGTCGTACACCCCGTTCACGGATATCCGCGCGTCGACGCAGGTGGGTGCGCAGTACACGCAGGAGACCTTCCAGGGCACGAGTGCCCGCGGCGCCGTGCTGACGCCGGGCTCGAGCTCTCTCAGCGGCACGAGCGCTCGGTTCCGTGTCGCCGAGTACAACACCGACAACATCCTGTTAGGCATCTTCGGCCAACAGCAGGTGGCGTGGCGCGACCGGCTATTCGTCAACCTCGGCCTGCGCGGGGACCGCAACAGCGCCTTCGGCGAGCGGTTCGGGTGGGTCTATTATCCGACGGTCAACGCGTCCTGGGTCACGAGCGAGGAAGGGTTCTGGCCGCAGAATGCCGTGCTCTCGTCGCTGCGCCTGCGTGCCGCGTATGGGCAGTCAGGGCGGCAGCCGAACTTCCGCGATGCCATCACCTACCTGAACCCGGTGGCGGTGCGGGTCGACAACTCGGAGCTGCCGGCAGTGACCTTCACGCAGGCAGGCGTCGGTGACCCGACGCTCAAACCGGAGCGCACGTCCGAGCAGGAGTTCGGGTTCGATGCCGGCCTGTGGAACGACCGGCTCAATCTCCAGCTCACGTACTACTCGAAGACCACGAACGATCTCCTCGTCCAGCGTCCGCTCGCGGTATCGGTCGGCGGCTCGGACACGCGGTTCGAGAATATCGGGCGCATGCAGAACAAGGGGTGGGAAGGGCAGCTGTCCGGGACCCTGGTGAGGACGGATAACGCGACCCTCGAGTTGGTTCTCGGCGGAAGCTTCAACAAGAACGAGCTCGCGGAGCTCGGAGAGGGCATCGCACCCATTCAGCTGAACAGCGCGCGCCAGCAGCACCGGAGCGGCTACCCGGCGGGCGGCTGGTGGCAGCGTCCGTACACGTACGACGATGCGAACAACGACGGGATCATCGCGCGATCCGAAGTCACGCTTGGCGACACGGCCGTGTATCTCGGCAATCCGCTTCCTGAGCGGGAGCTCGCGGTCCAGCCGGCGCTGACGCTCTTCAAGAGCGTGCGTCTGCAGGCGCTCGTGAGTCATCGCGGTGGCTACAAGACGCTGAACAATACGGACCGCTTCCGCTGTGTGTTCGCGCAGAACTGTGTGGCGATCAACGATCCGACGGCGCCGCTCGCGGATCAGGCCGCGGCGATCGCCGGGCTCCTGACGACGGATGCAGGCTACATCCAGGACGCGTCGTTCACGCGGCTGCGCGAGGTCTCGGTCACGTGGACGACGCCGAAGCGGTGGGCCGCGGCTGCGAAGTCGGACAATCTCAGTCTGACGCTGGCGGGTCGAAACCTGGCGACGTGGACGGACTACAAGGGTCTCGACCCTGAAGTCACGTCGACGCCTAACCAGAACTTCTCGACATCGGATTTCCTCACGCTGCCGCCGGTGCGGTACTTCACGGCGCGCATCAACCTGGCGTTCTGATCACGGTCATTCCGGGCGGAGGCGAGGAATCGCTCTCGTCCCGGCCGGGAGGCCTCTCTACGGGGATGATGGCGATTCCTCGCCTCCGGCCTGCGGCCTTCGCTCGGAATGACACGTTCCGGCGATTCCTCGCCTCCGGTCTGCGGCCTCAGCTCGGAAAGACAATGGTTGGCGATTCCTCGCTCCGCTCGGAATGACAACGACGCGACTTCCACCAAGGTCTCGCATACATATGACTACCCTGACTGTTCGGCGGGCCGGACTCGCGGCGCTCACGGCGCTCGCGGTGTCGCTCGCCGCCGGCTGCAGCACCGACCAGGTGCTGACCGTGAACGACCCGGACGTGGTGCGGCCCGAGGCCATCAACGATCCGGCCGCCCTTCCGGTTTACCTCACATCGGCGTATTCCGAGGTGCTGGCCGGCTACGACGGCGGCGTGTACGAAGGCATGATCAACATGTCCGGGCTATTGAGCGACGAGTTCATTCAGACCGAGTCGTTCCCGACGCGGTTCGAGGTGGACACCCGCAACATGCTGGTCGGCAACTCGACGCTGGTGAACATCTTCCGCGAGCTTTCGCGGGGGCGGGCCGCGGCCGACCGTGCCGCGAGCAAGTACGTCGAGCTCGAGCAGCCTAACGTCATCGGGCGTGCGGAGGCGCTGCTGCTGTCGGGGTTCGCCTACGTGCTGTTCGGGGAGAACTATTGCTCAGGCGTGCCGTTCAGTACCCTCAAGGCCGACCAGACCATCGAGTACGGGCCGCCGCAGACGACTCAGGAGATCTTCGAGGCGGCGGCCGCGAAGTTCGATACCGCGATCACCGTCGCGAGCGCCCTCTCGACCACGAAGGCGGCGGCGGTCGTCAACGCCGCGCGGGTTGGGCGTGGGCGCGCGCTGGTAAACCTCGCGCGCTTCGCCGACGCCGCGACGGCCGTCGCGGCCGTTCCGGCCGAGTTCAAGTTCGAGCTTCAGCACTCCGACAACACTGCCCGCCAGAACAACGGCGTGTGGGCGCTCTCCATCAATGGCGGGCGCTGGGGCGTGGCCGAGAAGGAAGGGCGGACTGGACTCGCGTTCCGCACCACGTCGGACGTGCGTGTCGCGAGCCGTCCGCGGTCCAGCAACAATGGGAACGGATTCGACGGCGGCCCGATGTTCGAGGCGACCAAGTATCCGGCGCGAACGACGGCGGTCATCCTCGCCGACGGCGTCGAGGCGGAGCTGATCAAGGCCGAGGCGCAGCTGCGCGCCGGCAACGCGTCGGGTTTCCTGGCGACGTTGAACGCGCTTCGCGCGAACTCGGCGGTGCTTACCGCTCGCGGCTACGCGGCGGGCTCACTCGCGGGGCTGACCGATCCGGGCTCGGACGTGGGTCGGCAGGACCTGCTGTTCCGCGAGCGGGCCTACTGGCTGTTCCTCACGGCGCACCGCGTCGGCGACATGCGGCGCCTCATTCGGCAGTATGGGCGCGGGACCGAGACGGTGTTCCCCACGGGCGCGTACTCGTCGAATGGGCGCACGAGCATCTACGGCACGGACACGAGCTTCCCGATCCCGGTCGAGGAGCTGAACAATCCGGACGTGCCGCAGGACTCGCCGCCGAACCTCAAGGGGTGCCTCAACCGCGACGCCTAACGGGATGGACGGTTGGCGGACGACGCCCGGCGCGAATTCATCGCGCCGGGCGTTGTACATCGCGGATGCGGGTGGCGGTGAAAGCCTACTGACACGAGTGGGCAGTCAGTCATCGGGTTGCGCGTTCCCAGTACGAGTTTCGAGTATCCAGATCGCCGTCGTGAGTCATCGGTGTAGTCAGTCATCGGTCGACTCGGGTCTAAGACCGGCGACTCTCACTCGTAACTGTGACCGGTAACTGGTGCCTGATGACGGACTGAACACTGAGGATCGGCGGGCAAGACACTACGCCTCTTGCGTTACCCTAGTATTCCGAGGTATATACCTCGGAGTCCTAGGGTAACAGCGCCACGCCGCACGACTCCCACGCGACTCCATGCCCGACGCCACGACTGACTTCCTCAAAGGCACGCTCGACCTCATGGTGCTCAAGACACTGTCCTGGGCGCCAGCCCACGGCTACGGTATCGCGCGTTGGATCGAGCAGTGCACCGGCGACGTCCTTCAGGTCGAGGAAGGGTCGCTCTATCCGGCGCTCCACAAGCTCGAGGAGCGCGGCCTCATTCTGGCCGAATGGGGCATCACGGAGCACAACCGGCGCGCGAAGTTCTATCGGCTGACAGCCGCCGGAAAAAAGCAGCTCGCCTTGTCGCGCGATTACTGGGCCCGGTTCGCCGGCGCCGTCTTCAAGGTCCTCGAGACCGCGCCCACGCGCTGATTCCGCCCGTGCACGATCCGCAACAGACGCCCGCCCCCAACGCCCAGCGCGCCGCCACGTGGCGGCGCTATCTGCGATTCTGGGGCCCGCGGGCAGAGGCCGACGTCGATGACGAGCTGGCGTTCCACATCGACATGCGCTCGCGCGAGTACATGGAGCGTGGCATGACCGAGGCCGACGCCCGGCGCGCCGCGACCGCGCGCCTGGGCGACCTGGCGGCCGCGCGCACCGAGTGCATTGCCATCACCTCCCGCAGGGAACGACGCATGACACGCGCGCAGCTGGTCGATGCATTCGTCCAGGACGTCCGGTTCGGATGGCGGACGCTCGGACGGCAGAAGGGGTGGAGCATCGTCGCCGGCGTGACGCTGGCGCTTGGCATCGGCGCCAACACCGCGGTGTTCAGCGTCGTGAACTCGTTGTTGCTCCACCCGTTGCCGTACCCCGAGGCGGGCCGCATCGCCTTCGTCTATCAGGAGCCGACTGAGGGCAACAGCACCGGCATGCGGGTGTTCGTGAATCCCGACCCCGAGCTCGTCGCCCTCTGGCGAGCGAACGCGCGATCGTTCGAGGCGCTCGAGCCGTACGTATCGTCGGATCAGGCATTGCGTGCGTCCGACGGCACACAGTCCACGGTGCGATCGGCCTGGGTCCTCCCGAGCTTCGCGGCGTTCACCGGGACACGGCCGCTGATCGGCCGCGTGTTCACGGGTGATGACGTCGCGCAGGGCGGCCACGTCGTGGTGCTGAGCGAGCCGTTCTGGCGTTCACGCTACGGCGGCGACTCGACCGTGCTCGGCAAGTCTGTCACCCTCGACCGCAAGGTGTTCACCGTCGTTGGCGTCATGCCCGCCGCGTACCGCCTTCCGAGGCTGAGCGACGCGGTGAGCGATGTCTGGGTGCCGCTCGATCTGCGCGCAAAGCAGCGAGGGCTTTCGGTGATCGGTCGGCGCCGGCCTAACGTCACCATGGCGGATGCGGCGCGCGAGCTGAATGCGATCTACACGAGGTCCGACCTGGCGAAGGGCGACCACGGCGAGTTCCGGACGAAGCTCAGCGCGCCCTCCGAGCTCGTGAGCTTCCGCCAATCGCTCGTGCTGCTCTCGTCGGCAGTCGGATTGGTGCTGCTCATCGCGTGCGGCAACGTTGCGCACTTACTGCTCGCGCGCACCGCGGCCCGGCAGCGCGAGCTCGCGATCCGGGCGGCGCTCGGCGCGAGTCGCGTGCGCATCGTGAGGCAGCTGCTGACGGAGAGTCTGCTGCTCGGTCTCGCGGGTTGTATCGGTGGAGCCCTGGTGGGCTGGTTGGGACTGCATGCGCTCGTCGCGATGCGGCCGGACTCACTGCCCGAGCTGGCGGAGGCCCGGATCGATCGCGCCACGTTGCTCGTCACAGCGGCTTTGGCGGCGGTCACCGGTCTCGTCGTCGGAGCCCTCGGCGCTATGCACGCCTTGCGGCACTCCGCACACGATGCGCTCAAGGCCGGCGCGCTGTCGCTGTCGCAGACGCGCGGGCAGCGACGACTCCGGTCGCTTCTCGTCGTGAGCGAGATGGCCGTATCGACCGTGCTGCTCGTGGGAGCGACGCTGCTCGTCCGGAGCATCGTTCACCTGCAGACCATCGATCCGGGCTTCGATCCGCGGGGCCTGTACGCCGTTCAAGTGAATCTCCCGCGCACGACGTATCCGACGCCTGCGGCACGACGCACGTTCACGCAGCAGTTGGCCGACCGCATACGCACCGCGCCGGGTGTGAGGGCGGTGACGATCGCAGCGGGCGCGCCGCCGTCGCGAAGCTTCACGATCGGTGCGCTGCAGGTTGAAGGCACCCCTGACCCGAAGCCGGGCACGACAGGATTCGTCGACTACAACGGCGTGAGCCCGGATTTCTTCCGGACGATGGGGATCAAGCTCCTGGAAGGGACGACGCTCACGGACACGACGCGGCAGGCACGACAGGCGCTGGTGAACGCCGGCTTCGCGAAAAAGTACTGGCCCGGACAGTCCGCGCTCGGGCGCCGATTCCGCGTCGTGTACGACGGGAAGGAAGAGTGGACCACGATCGTCGGCGTGGTTGCCGACGCCTTTACCGGTGGGCTCACGTCGGAGGCCAGTACGCCGATGTACTACACGTCGGGGCAGGACCTCTTCGAGCCGGTCCTCATCGTTCGCGCAGCCGCGGGCGCCGACCCGATCGCGAACGTGCGCGCGCTGATGACGCAGGCGGATGCGTCGCTCGGGCCGCCGACCATCTCGAACATCGAGTCCGCATTGCAGCGAAGCGTTGCCGGTCCGCGCTTCACGATGCTGTTGCTCGTGGTGTTTACGATGCTCGCGCTCGTGCTGGCGGCCGTCGGCCTCTATGGCGTGATGGCGTACGCGGTCGCGCAGCAGACGCGCGAGATCGGCATCCGGATCGCACTTGGCGCGACGCGATCGGCGATCGCGAAGACGGTCCTGCGGCGTGGCGTGGCGATGGCGTTCGCCGGCGCGGTCGTCGGCGTGCTGGGCGCTCGCTGGGGATCGAAGCTGCTGGAGAACATGCTGTACGGTGTGCAGCGCACGGACTCGGCGTCGTTCAGCATCGGCGTGCTGGTGCTGATGCTGACGGCGGTTGCCGCGTGTCTCGTCCCGATGCGGCGAGCCGTGTCGGTCGATCCGCTGGTCTCGATCAAGGCCGACTAACGCGCGTCATTTCCGAGCGGAGGCCGCAGGCCGGCGCTGCTGTCATTCCGAGCGGAGCGCCGAAGGCGCGGAGGCGAGGAATCGCCATCATCCCGGTTGAGAGGCCTCCCGGCCGGGACGAGTGCGATTCCTCGCCTTCGCTCGGAATGACCCCCGGCCGGGACGA
>Ga0207701_10006153_pt1 | contig 12001 bp, 8 predicted proteins | sample KBSSwiSSwithPhiX_FD_184294 | JGI IMG/M metagenome (GOLD analysis project Ga0207701, IMG submission 184294) | Switchgrass rhizosphere bulk soil microbial communities from Kellogg Biological Station, Michigan, USA, with PhiX - S5 (SPAdes) (version 2) | ecosystem: Environmental > Terrestrial > Soil...
CGGCGGCTCCGCCCCCGGATCGGTCGGCGGCTCGTGGTTGCACTGCTGGCTGCCCGCGGCGATGCTGGCCGGCGCGCCAGAGACATCGGGGGCGCCGGTCGCCACCAGCGTGGCCGTCGCAGAGCCGCTGGCCGGCGTGATCGACACCGGCAGGGGCGACATTCGCTGATCGATCCCTGATTTTGGCGCTAATCTGCGGCGCATGCCAACGCCGCACGCCCCGCGCTTCTGTCGATATTCGGCCCGAGGTGGCGAGCCAGCGCCGGTCCGGCGCGCCCCGGCCAGCCTGACGCTGATGGGCGGAGTGCTGGCGCTGGCGCTGGCAATACAGGCGGGCGGCTGCATCAAGCGCACCGCGCCCCCACCGTCGTCCAGCGGCTCGGCCGCCGGCGCGCCGGCCGCGGTCAAGCCCTCGCCGGCGCAGGAGGCCGCCAACGCGCGCATCGCCGGAATCCCGCGCCTGGATTTGCTGGGTGGCGCCGGCGCCCACGCCTTCAAGGTCAGCGGCGACGCCCGCAAGGTCGAGATGACCACGGTGCCGGTGACCGGACAGCCGTTCGCCGATGCGCTGCGGCTGGCGGTGAAGCAGGGCTCCGATCATGAATGGGCGGTCCAGCTGGAGGCCACCAACACGGCCGCGGTCCAGGAGGGCGACGTCCTGCTGGCGACCTTCTACCTGCGCACCGAGACCCCGCAGGAGGGCAGCGTGGGCGAGACCGAGTTCGTCTTCGAGCTGGGGCAGGCGCCCTACAGCAAGTCGATCCAGTACCCGATCCAGGCCGGCGGCGACTGGATCAAGGCGCAGGTGCGCTTCAAGGCCGCGCGCGCCTACGGCGCCGGCGAAGCCCACGCCCTGTTCCGCCTGGGCTACGATCAACAGGTCATCGACCTGGGCGGCGTCGCCCTGGAGAACTTCGGCAAGCAGCTGCCGCTGAGCGCGCTGCCCACCACGCAGTCCGCCGATCGCAAGCGAGAGCGCGCGCTGGCCGCCGCGGCCAAGGATGCGTCGCAGAGCGCGATGGCCGGTACGCCGGTCGAGGGCGGCGATCTGCGCATCGAGGTCAACGCCGGCCAGGTGGTGCGAACCATCAGCCCCTACGTTTACGGCGTGAACAGCCAGCCCGCCGAAGGCACCGGCGCCACCGTGCGCCGCATGGGCGGCAACCGCGGCACCGCCTACAACTGGGAGATCGACGCCTCCAGCGCGGGCAGCGACTTCAACCACAGCAGCGACAACTGGTCGTGCACCTCGATGGGTTATCGAACCTGCGGCCAGCCGGGGGCGCAATACCTGGAGTTCGCCGCCGCCAACCGGCGCGCCGGCTGGGAGACCGTGGCCAGCATCCCGCTGGTCGACTACGTGGTGGCCGACAGGGACGGCGCGGTGCCCGAAAATCAGAAGGCGCCCAGCCCGCGCTGGGTCCGCTCGCTGCCGCACAAGCCCACCGCCTACGCCGCGGCGCCGGATCTGGGTGACGGCACGGTCTACGAGGACGAGTTCGTGAACTACCTGGTGCAGAAGGCCGGCAAGGCGGCGGCGGGCGGCATCAAGTTCTACGCGCTGGACAACGAGCCGGCGCTGTGGCCGTCGACCCATCCGCGCGTGCACCCGCAGAAGACCACCTACGCCGAGATGGCCGCGCGCACCATCGCGACGGCGACCCAGATCACCCAGATCGATCCCAGCGCCCAGGTGATCGGCGCGACCATGTTCGGCTGGTCGGAGTACCTGAGCCTGTCCGACGCGCCCGACGCCAAGGCCGAGAACGCCAAGCTGGCGGGCGGAGCCGGGACCTACATCGATTTCTTCCTGGCGACGATGAAGCGCGCCGAGGAGCAGCAGCACCGCCGATTGGTGCACCTGCTGGACTTCCACTGGTATCCGGAGGCCAAGGGGGCCAAGCGGATCACCGACAAGGACGTCTCGCCCAAGACGGTGGCGGCCCGCCTGCAGGCGCCGCGCAGCCTGTGGGACCCGACGTATTCCGAAAAGAGCTGGATCGCCGCCACCTGGGGCAAGCCGATCCGCCTGCTGCCCTGGCTCAAGGAGCGGGTGGCCGCCAATTACCCGGGCACCGAGCTGGCCATGACCGAGTACAACTACGGCGTCGGCGACCACATCTCCGGCGGGCTGGCCCAGGCCGACGTGCTGGGCGTGCTGGGACGCGAGGGGGTCTACCTGGCGACCTACTGGGGCGACGGCGCCGGCAACCAGCCGCTGCCCCCGTACATCAAGGCGGCCTTCCAGCTGTTCCGCAACTACGACGGCAACGGCGGCAGCTACGGCGACACCGCGGTCTCCGCGGCGCCGGCCGACCAGAACAAGGCGTCGGTGTTCGCGGCGGTCGATTCCAAGCGAGGGGATCTGCTGACCGTGCTGGTGATCAACAAAGATCTGCGCGCGACCTTCACCGGCAAGATCGAAATCACCCCGCCCGGGAATGGAAAGAAGGGGATGTATACCCAGGCCCAGGTCTTTGCGCTGGATGGCAGCGGTGCGTCGATCCGCGCGCTGCCCGCGGCCACCATCGCCGACAACCAGATCGCCTATCGATTGCCGCCGCTGTCAGCTACCCTCTTCGTGTGCCGCCGCTAGCCGGCGCCTGATTTTTCGCCATGGGAATTTGCTCTCGCTCGTTGCCCGCGCTGGTGGTTGCGGGCGCTGCCCGCGCGCGCCTCCGGCTGTCACTGGCGCTGGCGCTGTCCCTGGGCGCGAGCTGCGGGCCGAGCGGCACCATGGATCCGGACCCGGGCGTCATCCCGGAGCGGGTCAGCGTCAGCCTGGACAGCGAGACCCGCTACCAGACCATGCAGGGATTCGGGGCGTCGGTGGCGTTCGAGATCAGCTTCCTCAGCAACCACCCCAACCGCGACGAGCTGTACCAGCTGCTGTTCCCCGACCTGGGCATCCAGATCCTGCGCGTCGCCAACTGGTATCGCAACAGCCAGGCGCCCGGCAATCCGGAGGACCTGAGCGATTTCAACGGCACCGCGGCGGTGGTCGCGGGCGCGCGCGCGGCGCTGGGCCACGACCCGGCGATTCTGATGTCGTCCTGGTCGCCGCCGCCTTCGATCAAGAACATCACCAGCTTCGTCGGCGGCACGCTGGGGCAGGCTGGGGGCGCCTACCGCTACGGGGACTTCGGCGCCTGGTGGCGCAGCGCGCTCGACGCCTATGCGGCGGCCGGCGTGGTGCCCACCTTCGTCAGCATCCAGAACGAGCCCGACTTCGTCCCCACCGGGCGCAGCACCTGGTCGGCCTGCCGCATCGATCCCAACGAGGATCTGGCGCGCAACGCCGGCTACGGCCCGGCGCTGCAGGCGGTGGCGGCCGCGACCGCCGACCTGGTGCCGCGGCCGCTGCTGATCGGGCCCGAGGTGTCGGGCATCGCCGGCACCATGGTGAGCTCGTACCTGGACGCGCTGGCCGCCCAGGGTCTGCTCGATCAGCTGGGCGGCATCGCCCACCACCTTTACAACGGCGGCAACGCGAGCTTGCCGGCTTCCTTCACCGGCGGCATGGCCGCGGTCGCCGGCGACGCCCGCGGCAAGCCGCTGTTTCAGACCGAGTTCGGGCCCTCGCCGGTCGACATGTTCAACGTCGCCTGGTTGATCCAGAACGCGGTGACGGTCGAGGGGGTCTCGGCCTACCTGCACTGGGATCTGATCTGGGGCGACAACCTGGCCTCGACCAACCCGCAGGGCCTGGTGAGCCTGGAGAACCCGACCAGCCCGGCACGCTGGCAGACCTCCCGGGGCTACCGGATCAACGACGCGTATTACGCCGTCCGTCACTTCGCCAAGTGGATCGACGCCGGCTGGCAGCGGGTGGCCGCCACCCCCGACAGCAGCGTGATCCGCGCCTCCGCCTTCGTGGCGCCCGACGGGAACAGCCTGACGGTGGTGCTGATCAACACCGACACCAACCCGCACACCGTCGCGCTGGACCCGGGCGCGTTCGCCTTCGCCAGCTCGGCGATTTACCGCACCTCCGGGACCGACGAGCGCACCGCGGCCCTCGGTCCGCTGGCCGAGGGCCACACCGTCGCGATGCCGGCGCGCGCGCTGGCGACGGTCACGCTGGGACCGTGACCACCAGCTGGTGATCAGTCGGTGGTGAAGCCGACGTCGTCGATGGTGACGTCGATACCGTCGCAGGACACCTGACCGGCGTCCCCTCCCGCGGCGGTCTGGAACTGCCACTGCAGACCGACGATCTGCGCCCGTATGCCGTCGGCGGTGTCGGGCATACCGGTGCCGGCCAGCTCGCTGAAGTGGACCGCGACCGTGGTTGGGGTGGCCGGCACCGCGATCTTCTTCTGCGGGAAGTGGTAGCAGCTGGCGGTGCAGCCGCCGCGATTGCTGGTTGCCTGCTGATCGAAGGTCTGAATCTGGAAGGTGAAGTCGCAGCCGGCGGCGGTGCCGCCCAGGGTGAACTGGATGCCGGTGTACTGGGTGGTGTTCACGCACTTGTCGAACGACAGCAGGCCAAAGCCAAAGTCGGCGCTGGACAGCACGTTGCCTTTGAGCTCGAAGTTGGGGTTGGTCGCGGTGCTGTCGATGGCGTTGGTGATCACCGACACCATCGAGCCGCCGTCGGGGTTGGCCCGACCGCTGCCCGCAGAGTACTTGCTACCGGTCAAGTCGCGGTTCAGCGTGTTCCACTTGCCAAGGGTCGACGACCAGGTGGCGCTGGAGAAGTCGACCAGCAGCGGCGCGGCCGGATCGACGCCGGAGCCGGTGGCGCAGTTCAGCCCGACGGTCATGCCGCCCGTTCCGGTGCTGCCACCGATGCCCGGGATGACCACGCTGCCGCCCGAACCGGTCGAGCCACCGACCCCGCGCGAGCCGCCGCCGGAACCGCCACAGCCCACCGCGATCTGCGCCACCAGCAGCAGCGCCGCGCCCGACAAGATGATCATCGAAGAAGTCGAAGTGGCAGTCGCAGTCGCCTTGGCCATGTTCCTGATCCTTTCCGCCAGCGTTGCTGGTGCGGTCACTGTCTTTATCACGGCGCCGCAGGCGCGCGCCATAGCACCGGGTTGGTGATCGAGGCCGCGGGCAGATTCGCGCCCATGGTAATTCCCGCGATTGATTCAAACGATCATTCCGCCAGGCGAGCGAAACGCTGTCATTGGTCCCACCCGATCGTTGCGCTTGACCCCCCGCAACCCCGATGGGAAGCTGCGCCGGCTCATGAGTCATTTTCGCGGCATCCCGCGCGTGCGCGGTCGAGGCCACCGGTCGTCTTCTTCGCTTTGCGCCTACGCTTGCGCTTTGGGGGCCCTGGCATCGGTCGCCTGCATTCCCACGGGGCCCGGGGGCACCACCGCGCCCGTGGTCGCCGGCCCGGTGAATTGCGCGCAAGCCGAACAGGGCCTGGAGTTCTTCCCCTACCCCATCGGCGACTTCGAGGAGACGGTCACCCGCACCGTCTTCGCCGACCCCGCGACCTGCCGGACCGAGTCGCGCAGCTACGTGGGAGCCCAGTATTTCTATTCGTATTTCGACGGGACCAGCGGCATCGGCAATCCGGGTTACCAGCCGCCCGCCGAGTCCGCGGATCGTTGCGGCAATCCAGGCAACCACGTGCTGCACATGACCGGCGGGCCGTTTCTGGGGTGGGGCGGCGGCATGGGCATCGCCTTGATGCACCTGGCGCAGGACAAGGGCCTGTGCCCGATTGGCGACGTCGACAACCCGGCCCGCCCCAGCTATTGCGCGCCCGCCAACGCCGCCAACAACAACGCGGTGGCCTTCGCCGCCTTGAACGTCAGCGAATGGGACGGCGTCGCCGTGTGGGCCCGGCGCGGCCCCACCAGCCAGCCGCTGCTGCGCGTTCTGGTCGGCAACAAGGACACCGACGACGACATCGCCTACTTGATGTACGACGTGGCGGCCCCCAACAAGCCGCTCTATTGCCAGCGCTTCCGGGACTGCAGCTGCCAGTTCAACGATCCGCACGCCCTGGACCCGACCCAGCGCACCGAGCATACCTGCAACTACTACGACCAGCTCCCCGACGAGCCCCAGCGCTGCCTCACGTCCTTCACGCCGGGTTACTACTGCGGGGCGCCGGGGTCGACGCCGTCCGCGTTCGAGTCCGGCAACAACTCGTGCAACACGACCCAGTGCGACTCGGTGTACTCGGCCTACCCCAACAACGGGCCCGATCTGCAGTTCTTCCACAAACCGTGCACCCCCTTCGGCGCGCGCTCGGGCACGCAGGTCAGCCTGTGCTACGACCCGAAGACCGATGCCCCGCCTCAGCCCGACCAGCAGTGCGGCGATCACTTCACCTTCCCGCTGACGCTGACCACCGAGTGGAAGCTCTACCTGGTCCCCTTCAAGCAGATGCTCCAGCAGGGGTTCGCCAAGCGCTCGCCGAGCATGGATCTGACCTCGGTGTCGGTGGTGCGGCTGACCTGGGAGGCGGGTCCCATCGACTACTACGTCGACGACCTGCGCTTTTACCGGGTCAAGCGCGACTGAGTCGCCTGGCGCCTCACCAGCTGTGCAGCGTCCCGTCGAGCTTGCGGTTCACCGGCAGGTAGGCGCGCTGGTAGGGGAACTGCGCGGCCAGCGCCTCGTCGATGTCGACCCCCAGACCGGGGGCGTCGCCCGGGTGCAGCGCGCCGTCGCCGAAGGCGTAGGCGTGCGGGAACACCCGGTCGGTGTCCGCGCTGTGGGGCAGGTACTCCTGGATGCCGAAGTTGTGCACGCTGAGGTCGAAGTGCAGCGCCGCCGCCAGGCACACCGGGCTGAGATCGGTGGCGCCGTGGCAGCCGGTGCGCACGTGGTACAGCTCGGCCAGGTGGGCGATGCGGCGCAGGTGGGTGATGCCGCCCGCGTGCACCACGGTGGCGCGCAGGTAGTCGATGAGCTGCTCCTGGATCAGCTGCTGGCAGTCGTGGATCGACGAGAAGACCTCGCCGACCGCGATCGGGGTGGTGGTGTGGCGGCGGATCAGGCGAAAGCCCTCCTGCAGCTCGGCCGGCACCGGGTCCTCGATCCAGAACAGGTGATAGGGCTCCAGCTCCTTGCCCAGGCGCGCCGCCTCGATGGGCGTCAGCCGGTGGTGCACGTCGTGCAGCAGGTGCACCTCGGCGCCCAGCTCTTGCCGCACGCGCGCGAACAGCCGCGGCACGGTCTCCAGGTACTTCTCGGTGCTCCACACCGTCTCGACGGGCAGCCCCTTGGCGGCGGGCTCATAGCTCTTGCCCACGGTGGTGGCGGCGTGGGCCACGCCATAGGTGGCGGGCAGCCCCGGGATGCCCGACTGCGCGCGCACCGCCTTGTAGCCGGCGGCCACGAAGCGCGCCACCGACGCCACGGTCTCCTCGACGTCGTCGCCGTGCGCGTGCCCGTACACCATGACGCTGTCGCGGGCGCGCCCGCCCAGCAGCTGGTACACCGGCACGCCCAGGGCCTTGCCCTGGATGTCCCACAGCGCGGTGTCGACCGCGCCGATCGCGGTCATGGTCACCGGCCCGCGCCGCCAGTAGGCGCCCTTGTACAGATAGTGCCAGGTGTCCTCGATGCGGCGGGCGTCGCGCCCGATCAGCAGCGGCACCAGGTGTTCTTGCAGGTAGGCGGCGACCGCCAGCTCGCGCCCGTTGAGGGTGGCGTCGCCCAGCCCGTAGATGCCGTCCTCGGTGGTCAGCTTCAGGGTCACGAAGTTGCGGCCCGGGCTGCACACGATGACCTTGGCGTCGACGATCTTCATTGGTTGACCCCGCTCGAGGTGAAGCCGCCGTCGACCACCAGCAGCTCGCCGTTGACGAAGCTGGCCGCCTCGGAGGCCAGGAAGACCGCGGCGCCGGCCACCTCGTCGGGCTGGCCGAAGCGCTTCATCGGGGTGCGCCAGAGCAGCTCTTGCCCGCGCGGCGTGCCGTCCAGCAACGCGGCGTTGAGCGCGGTGCGGAACACCCCGGGCGCGATGGCGTTGACGCACACCCCGCGACTGCCCCACTCGATGGCCAGCGACTTGGTCAGCGAGACCACCCCGGCCTTGCTGGCGCAGTAGGCGGCCACCTCCAGGAAGGGTGCCACCACCGCGGCCGAGGCGATGTTGACGATGCGCCCGTAGCCCCGTGCCAGCATCGGCCGCCCGAAGATCTGACAGGCGCGCAGCGTGCCGGTCAGGTTGGTGTCGACGATGGCGTTCCAGTCGTCCTCGGCGAAGTCCAGGGTGGGCACCCGTTTGGTGCGCCCGGCGCTGTTGACCAGGATGTCGACCTGGCCGAAGGCGCCCAGCACCTGGTCGCGCAGCCGCTCCAGCGAGGCGCGCTCGGTGACGTCGGCGGTCGCGCGCAGGGTGCGGCGGCCAAGGCCCTCGATCTCGCTGGCGACCGCCTCGACCTCGGCCGGCCGGCGCGCTGCCGCGACCACGTCCGCGCCCGCCTGCGCCAGCCCCAGGCTGATCGCGCGCCCGATCCCGGTCGTCCCCCCCACCACCACCGCCACCCGTCCCGCCAGGCTCTGAGCAACGTTGATCAAGGGGCCACTCTCCCCCCTTACCACCACATGCTGGCCGAGATCGACACCATGTCCGCATCCGGGATCTGCAACGGATCCACCATCGGCGGGTCGCCGGTGCGCACCAGGGTGTTCGAGCCGTTGAACCAGTGCGAGTACTGGATCACCACCTGGTCGGTGGCCTGCCAGTCGGTGCGCAGGATGATGCGCGGCGAGACCACCGCGAAGCTGTAGTGGGCGTCGTCGGTGAGCGGGTCGACCCGATCGTAGCGCATCGAGCCGGCCAGCCAGGGCAACAGGCTGTAGGTGGCCTCGATGCCCAGCTTGCGCTTGTCGACGTCGTTCCAGCTGTGACCGGTGGTGACGTCGACGCCGGGGTCCGCGCTGGTGACGTGGGTCCACATCCCGAACAGGCTGACGAACAGATCGGGGCCGTCGCCCGAGAAGGGGATCGGGTAGCTCACCAGCTTGCCGATGCTGAGGTCGTACTGGCCGCCCAGGGTGCGCAGGGTGCCGGTGCCGCCGCTGTTGGGGCCCAGGTAGTTGTTCATCAGCCCGAGGCCGCCCTGGGTGTTGAGCACGCTGATGATGCGGCTGACCGTGCGGGCCTGCAGGGCGTCCGCGTACGAATAGGCCAGGTACAGGTGACCGAAGCGCCCGGCGTTGACCCGCGCGTCGCCGGCGAAGATGTTGATGCGCCCGTCGGGGGCCATGGTGCCGGCGCGATCGTCGATGCTGAAGGCGCGCAGCAGGTGGGCGCCCACGGTGAGCCGCCGGCGCCAGCCGATGCCAGCGTGCACGTGGGTGGCGAACGAGCTGCCCGCGCCCGGGTCGGCGAAGTTGTTCCAGGCGTCGGAGGTGATGCTGGCCGAGGCCTTGTTGGTCTGGCCGTGGATGCCCTCGATCAGCACCAGGGTCAGGTCGCCGAACCCGATCTTGGCGGTCACCTGCTCGCCGACGCCGTTGATGCGCGCGATCAGCGGCGTGCCGTAGCGGCCCTCGTCGTACTCGCCCGGGCTGCCAAAGCGGGTGTTGAAGGCGCCCACGAAGGCCTGCAGGTGCAGGCGGCTGCCGAGCGGCGGCGTGATGCTGAGGAACACGTCGGTGATGCCGAGCTGGGACGCCGGCTCGAGGAACGAGGTCGACACGTTGGCCTGCTTGGCCACGATGCTGACCAGGCCGGTGATGACGCTGTTGCCTTCCGAGAAGTTGATCTGAGCGTAGGTCGTCGGCACCACGCCGGTATGGGAGAAGGTCTCGAGGTCGTCGGGCACCACCGGCGGCGCGTGCAGGGTGGTCTTGCTCTGCCCGGGCAGCGGGTTGGCGCGCGAGCCGATGCTGGCGTTCAGCGGCGCGGTCAGGAAGCCGTGGAAGTCGAAGCGCCACTCGTCCTCGCTCAACGACTTCTGGCCGAAGGCCGGCATGACCCCGCCCGGAAGCGCGCCCACCTGGGGCGCCGCCGGATCCAGGCTCAGCGAGGGATCGAGCGCCAGCGTCGGCGGCACCGTTCCCTCGGGGGGCGCGCCCTCGGCGGCGCGCGCCACGCCCGCGCCGGCGGCGATGCCGGCGCCCAGCGCCGCGGCGCAGGCCAGGGCGACCAGGCCGCCGCCGGAGGTGGCCCTGCTTGCTCCCGAGCGCTTTCCAGTGTGGTCGTCCATGGGTCTCACCAGTACAAGTTGACGTTGAGGGCGACGAGCTGATCGTCGAGCCCGATGTCCGACGGAATCAGGGAGCTCGCCTCGGAGTGGCTGTGCGGACCGTAGAACCACTTGGCGTACAGCAGCGTGATGTTCTCGCGGCTGGTCCAGTTCCGCTTCAGGACCAGCCGTGACGCGACCACGTAGAAGTTCTCGTCGGCGTCCTTGGAGTTGGGCGCCACCCGATCGACGCGCACGCCCGCGCCCAGCCAGGACAGGAAGGTGTAAAGACCGTCGACGCCGAACTTGTAGCGCAGCCGGTGGTTGAAGGTGTCGACGTCGGCGGGGAAGCTGGTGCCGGTGGTCGTGCCCGACAGGGCCGGCGTGTCGACCAGGGTGTAGGCGATGATGAAGCCGGCGTTGAGCACCAGGTCGGGCCGATCGCTGGCGAACGGCTCGGGCGCGGTCAGCAGCCGGCCCAGGCTGAGGGTGTAGTTGAGCCCGCCGGCGAACAGCTTGCCGGTCCCGCTGGTGGCCTGACCGAACCAGCGCTCGGTCAGGGCCTGGCCGCTGTCGCCGCCAAAGGTCTGCAGGCCGCGCAGCACCGAGGCCGACTGGCCGCGGGTGTACGACACCGCCGCGCCCAGGTAGCCCCAGGTGCGGTCCTGCGCGGTGGCGTCGGCGCCGATCACGTCGATGCGGCCGTCGCGGATGTGCGCCTCGTTGACGTAGCGGGTGGTGGGGTTGTCGAGCACCACCTGCGAGCGGTCGTCCTGCGCCCAGTTGGTGAGCCAGTGCAGGCCGCCGCGGATGGTCCGCTCGCCGGTGTGGACCAGCCCCAGGTGCAGGTGGTGTATGAACGCCGCCGGATAGATGGGATTGGCCGAGCCGTTGCCGCCGGTCGGCACCACGCCGTTCGGCACCTTGCCGTTGCGGGTCCCCATGATCCCGTCCTCGAAGGTCAGGCTCAGCGTGGGGCTCAGGCGGTACTCGCCGTTGACGCTTTCGCCGACGCCGCGCGGGCTGCCCAGCAACGACTGGGTGTACATGCCCGGTCCGTACTGGGACAGGTGGCCGTAGTAGTTGTAAAAGTAGCCCACCAGCGCGCGCAGCTTGAGGTCGCCGAAGGCCGGGACGTCAAAGCGCAGGTAGGCGTTGTTGACGAAGTACTGGCTGCCGATCTGGTAATAGGTCGAGGGCGCGCTGGGGTTCCAGGTGTTGAGGCTGATGTTGGCGCTCACCAGCGGCGTGCCGTACGAGAAGTTCAGCGCCACCCACTGCCCCGGCATGGTCGAGGTTCCGACGAACGAGCCGTACTCGTCCAGGGTCTGCGGAGGCGTGTGGAAGATCGGACCGCGCTGGCCCTCGGTGGTGACCCGCCGCCGGTTCAGGCTGCCCTGCAGCGACGCCGTGAAGAAGCCGCTGAAGCGGAAGGTCCACTGACCAAGCGGCATCGGAGCGCCGAAGCCGGGGGTCACGCCGCCGGGCAGCGCTCCCACCGTGGGCGCGTACGGCGACATCGAGAGGCTCTGCTGTGATCGATAGCCGGGCAGGTAACCGGGGTTGGCGACGTCGTCGCTGGTCGCGCCTGCTGGCATGGTCGCCGGGCTCCTCATGCCGTGGCAGGCGGCGGTCCTCGTCGGCTGGGTCGCGGCCGCGGTCGTCTATCTGGGGCGCGTGTGGTGGCTCGTACTTCCGCAGGACGAACAGCTCACGGCCGAGCACGCCACTGCCAACGACGACTCGCGGGTGCTCGCCGATCTTCTCCTCCTCACGGCGAGCGTCGCCACCCTCATCGCCGTCGTGCTGCTTCTGGTGAAGGCGGGCACCGCCGGCAGTGCCAAGGGCTGGTACGCGGCACTCGCCGTGTTGACGGTGGTGCTGGC
>Ga0207701_10006154_pt1 | contig 12001 bp, 11 predicted proteins | sample KBSSwiSSwithPhiX_FD_184294 | JGI IMG/M metagenome (GOLD analysis project Ga0207701, IMG submission 184294) | Switchgrass rhizosphere bulk soil microbial communities from Kellogg Biological Station, Michigan, USA, with PhiX - S5 (SPAdes) (version 2) | ecosystem: Environmental > Terrestrial >...
AGGGCCGTGCGAACGGTGCCGTTGATGAGCACCTTGTGCACCGCGCCCTGCAGCACGAAGCTGAACTTGACGTCGGGCAAGACGCGCCCGGTGCGGTCGTTGGGGTTGATATCGGCGACCTTCGGAACGGTCACCGAGTAGGGCGCATCGCCGTCGATCAGCGTCGCGCTGATGCCCTCGAGGATCTGCCCGAGCACTTGGGCGCGCACGAGCTCGATGCCCTTGTCGGTGTAGGCGACCTTATCGTTGTTGGCCAGCAGCGCCACGATGCGCTCGCTCACGCGCGCGTCGAACCAGTCGATGCCGTGCGTGATGTCGATGTACCGGCCCGATGCGGCGCGGCCGTCGAGCGTGAAGCCGATCCCCTTCACATCCACATAGTAGTTGACGTTCTTGCCCCTGAGCACGCCGCGATCGCTGTCGCTGAGCGGCGACTTGTCCACGCCGGCGAGGCTCTTGTTGGCCCACGTCGCAGAGCCCGGTGCCTTGGGCAGCATGCGCCCTGCCCACGCGGCTGCAGCGCACTGCGCGGGCTTGCCGTGGTAGAGCGTCACGGTCCGGTTGTAGCCGGCCGTATGCAGGTCGCTGCCGACGTCGTCGGAGACCGAGCCGCTCTTGATCTCGGAGTCGCTCGGATTGACGAACAGGATCACGGTCTGGGCCTCGGCCCACGCGGCGGCGGCCGTGATCACCGCGTCGCTGCTGTCATCCAGGAGCAGCCCATACCAGTCCGCATCATAGGCACGGATGGCCGCGAGGTCGGTGGCGATCCCCGTCGTCGAGTCCGGGGTGTCGTCCTTGATGGTGAGGTTCGGCGAAAGGTTCTCGAAGCGATGCGCCACGTCGGCCGCGTCGCTCGCCACACTGACGTCGGTTGCGTTTCCCGTCGCAGTCAGGCTCGGTACGGCAGTGTTGATCTCGGCAGCCAACGACGCGGTGATCTCAGCGATGGTGGGTGTCGTGCTTGCGGTGACGCTCACGGCCACGCCGTCGACCTCCAGCGAGAACACCTCGTCGCCGACCGGCGTGCCCGGGGTGAGGGTGACCGTCTGCGTCGTGGCGCCCGCGCACTTGCCGACCTTGAACTGCGGCGGGCATGGGTTCTGCGACTTGAGCGCCAGGGCCGTTTTATAGATCGGGTGCGTCGTCGGCATGCTCAGCGGCGGGAGCGTCATCTCGTCGGCGTCGGAGAACGTCCGCACGAGCTCGGGCCAGTAGGTGTGGTAGCCGGCGATGAGCGGGGTGCCGAAGCCTGCCTGCGAGACAGCGGCATCCTTGATCTCGATGGTTACGGTAACGACTTCCGACACGCTGCTCATGGCGTACGCCTCCTAGGGAATCGCTCGGTCGGCGATGATGATGGGGTCGACGTCTGCGGGGTCTCGCTTCACCGTGCCGCCCAGCACCACGCTCCCGATGGTCCCGGTGGGCGCGTCGGTCTCGGCGCTCACCCAGTTGAATGCGACGTCGAGCGACGCTACCGACTCCTCGCGTTGATCATGGGTGCGGCCGAGGTCCACGAGCGCCAGGCTCTCGCGCAGCCCCACGCCGAGACTGCGGAATGTCGCTTGCGATGACGGGAAGTACAGCCGCCCTCGCACCAGCTCGAGCAGCGCATACGCGCGGTATGCCGGTCGCTGATCGCGCGACACGATCTTGCAACTGAGCGTCAGGCGGCGGTTGCCGACCACCTCGATCGCAAGGTCGCTGCCCAGATCGGTGGCGCGCACCTCGTCGGTGCCGGGCTCGGCCGACTGCCCGAGCAGCGTGAGCTCAGCCCACGGGTAGCTGCGCATGCCCACGGGGTCGCCTTGCCACGCGATCTCAGTGAGCGCGACGCCGCTGACGTCTGCGAACCATTGCCGGAGGCCGTCATGTAAGAGCTGCCAATCCATCAGCCGCCCTCGACGCGATGGGTGATCGAACCGCGCAGCTGCCCGGTATCGACGAGCGGTGTGCTCGACTTCTTGCGCGCGATGGTTGAGTCCGCGTTGCGCGGCGCGATCCCGTCAGCGATCCGCTGCTTGATGAGCCCGACGCCTTGCTGCCCGAGCAGCTCGAGCGCCTGCCCGGTCTGGAACTTGCCGATCAGCACGCCCTGCCCCAGCGCCGACGCGGTGCGCTGCAGCTTGGCGGCGTGCTCGTCGATGGTCGCGCGGATGAAGCTGCGCTGTGGAATCACGATCTCCTTGCCGCGGGACGTCCGGATCACAGCGCCGAACTCGTGCACCACTGCCAGATCGACCACCGTCATGGGGGCGGCTTCGCGATGCGCGGCCGCGGCTTGCTGTCCCTGCACGCCCACGAGAGTGAACGCGCCGGGCGTCGACAGCTTGAGCACGCGGTCTTTGAGGGCGTCCCAGCCCTCGTCTTTGTCGGTGACTTTGAGGGTCGCGCCGCTCATCACACGACCATGGCTCCGACGACGCCGCCCTGCAGCAGCTCGTTGTAACGGCGCTCGTACAGAGTGGTCGCGCCGTCGGGCTCTTTGTTCGGATCGAGGCGCGCGAACTCGCCGCCGGGCGAGCACGCGATCAGATGACAGGCTTGGTACTTCACCGCTTGGTCGTAGCTGGCTCCCCACCCGCCTGGGTAGAGTTGCCCAGACGCGTCGGCGATCTTGGCGGAGATGATCACGTCGCTCGTGTTCGCGAACTCCGGGAACTCTGTCTTGATCTGTTCGACGGTCACGGCCACCTTCGTTTACTCCCTGTCGCCTCGACGGCCGAAGTGCCGACTCGGCGTGGGTTCTGCTGGGCTCGGCGCGGGGGGCGACGACGGTGGCGGTGGTGGCGACGGCGGGGGCGGCGGGGGCGGCGGCTGCGTCGGCGATGGCGCTTCGGTTGCGGTGGCGCCCTCGACCTCGATCTCCTTGCGCTCGATCCACCGCTTCACGACCGCGCTGCCGAGCGCGGCTTGGAACCGCTTGTGCTCCTCGTCGCTATCGAACGTCACAGCGATGCCGGGAGTGCCCTCGGCGGTGGGCGGCACGGTGATCGTCTGTCCGTTGCCGAACTGCAGCTGCTTCACATGCGCGGTCTTGTTTTTGATGGTGACTTGGTTCGCCATGATCAGATTCCATCCATGTAGACGGCGCCGAGCGGGTACTCGAACGCCACGCCGCCGATGCGCCCTACGGAGTTGATCTCGAAGGATAGGTTCTTGTGCTGTGGCGGGAGCTCCTGCTGCTCTTGCGGGATCTCGAGGTGCACCACCGACGGGTTGCGCGGATACATGACTGCGCGCGGGCTGCCGCCGTCGGCGGTGGCGGCGAAGTGCCACCAGTCCACGTTGCGCACCGTCTGGGACTGCTCGAGGAACACCTTTAGGATCGTGTCCGTGGGGTTCGCAGGCGCCACGGCATAGAGCGGCGTCCGAGTGATGTAACGGTATTGGGCGAGCGGCAGCACCAGCGTGTCGGGGCTGAGCACGCCCTTGGTGGTGCTTATGATCGCGTCTTCCATGGCGATCAGGTCGGCGAGGACTTCGGGCGGCTTTTTGTCCGCGCCGCCCCATGCAGACGAGGTGCCGGTGGCCGGCGGGGCTGCGTTGATCTGCGGTACGTTGGCGCTGTTGAGCAGGCCGGTGAGGCCAGTCTCTTTGATGCCGATGGCGGCGATTTCGTCGATCTTCGACTCGAAGCCCGTGCGCACTGCGTCGGCCTTGCGGGCGCGCAGCGGGACACCTGCGCGAGCGGTGCGGAGCAGGTCCAGCCAGCTCCATTCATAACCGAGTGCGATGGTCTCGATCGTGTGCGTGTACTTCTTGGCGAACATGGCGACCTTGGGGATGTCGTCGGCGTAGTTGGCGACGACCTTGGCCATGCCCGCGCGATCCCAGATCGAGTACGCCCAGGATTCGGCGCCCGGGTCGATCTCCGATGTGACCGGCACCAGGCGGCGCGCCTTGAACTCGGGCCGCTGCACGTCGACTGACCGCGCGCGCATCTGCTCGAGCTGGTGCTCGAGGATCATGGTCTCGTTGGCGTCGAGCCGATCGGCGCCGTAGAGCTCGGCGCGGTGCACGATCATCGCCGTATAGATGCGATCGAGTTCGACGGCATCGAGCCGCTCGCTCGAGAGCCCGCTGAGTTCGCCCGCGATCTGGTCTCGGCTGTAGGGCGCCAGTGTTTGAAGTTGCACGAGCATGGTGGTGGTGGTCTCCTTCGCGCGTCTTTAGAACAGGTCGATCTCGACCAACACGAGGTCGCCCGCGCCGGCGTCGGTGAGAAAGATTGCGTGCGTCAACTCCGCCGCTGAGGCGGTGTCTGCGTCGGCTCGGAAGCTGCCGAGTTCAGTCCCGCCTGGGCCGGCAGCGAAGCGCACGAACGGGTGCGTCCAGCGCGCGACCGCGGACTCAGCCAGCACCCAGAGCCGGCCGCGCCGGATCACTCCGATGGGCCGCAGTGCCGGGAATTCGTCGCAGCAGCCCTCGCGGGTGGGATCGAGGAACGTGATGCCCATCGCGCCGGGCTTGGTGATCTCGGCCGCAGCGGCCGGCAGCGTCGCAGCGTTGCGGACCTTGCCGGCGGTCTTATCTGCGGTGAGCAACTTGCCGACCTTGACCTCGACCTGCGGGATCACGGTATCGGTGTATTTGGTGAAGTCCTCGGTGACTAACCCGAGAACCGCCACCGGCTGCGCGTAGTCGTATGAGGTTTGCATCAGGGCCGGTCCTTGCTCGTGGCGAGCGGCTTTTGCCAGTCGGGGACGAAGGCGTCTCGCCGAGCAGCGGGGGTGGACTGCGTGCCGTTCGAGGTGGTGGCCGCGCGCGAGCGATCGAGCGCATCGTTGCGCCCGGTGCTCGCGTGCGCTGGGGCGGACTCGATCGCGTGATCGAACCGCGCGCTCACGTACTCGTCGCTCTTGCCCTTGAGATCGAGCTTGGCATCGAGCTTGGTGAGCACCGCCTCGTGGATCTGGCGGGGCGTCTGCCCGTCGAACTTGTGCTCGGCGGGCAGCACCTTGCGCGCTTGCTCGAGCAGCGTCGCTCGCGCATGCACTGCAGCGTCGACGCGCGCGGGATCTGCGGCCGCCGTGAGCTGCTTTTTGACCTCTTCGTGCTCTTTGGTGAGCGCGTCGAGCCGGCCCTGCGCGGTGTCGCGCTCCTTGGTGCGCTCAGTGAGCGCGTCGTCGCGCTGCTTGAGCGCTTTCTCGATGACCTGCGCCCATTGCTTGGGCACTTGGACGTCGAGCTCATCCACTCGAATCGTTACGTGATCCATCTGCGCGTCACCTCCCGGCAGGTCCGTTGTCCCGTCATCCCGCCGCTCGGGCGGCGCACCATAGGCGGTCGCGGTCATCGCGTCGCCAGAGTCGAGGCGCAGCGCGACTTCGCTGCCGGCGCGTCCCCAGTTGCGCGGCCCGAGCGCGGCGTGGTTGTACACGATGTCGCGCTGCACTGCGTCGTAGTGCTCGCCGTCCCATACGCCCGGCGTCGCATCGATTGCGCACGCATAGCCGCAGCTGATCTCGCGGCGCTCGCCGCGCTCGACCAGTGCGATCATCTGCTCGTCCTCGATCGTGACTGTCGCTGCGACGCGATGGCCGTCCTGCCGCACTGCCTCGCCGACGTGCCCGACCCGCAGTGAACGGACGTTCTTCGGGCTGACCATCTCTTTGGGGTGCAGGTCAGTGAGCGGCGCAGCCGACAGCGACTCGAGCGACGCGGGCCGGAACACTTCGTCGGGGTGCCGCAGCTCACGGACGGTGGTCCCGTCGGCGCGCTTGTACTCGAGCACGCCAGCCCGAGTCACATACGCAGGCACCCTGAGAAACCCTTGCGGGGTACGCACTGGCCTACCGATCTCAGCTACGTCGTACCGATGAACAAGCACGAGGCCGCTGGTATGCGCGGCTTTTCGGGGTGTCAAGCGTCGTGCGCTGCCTACCCTCACCCCAATCTCGTCAGCGGCGGCGCTTCCTCTGGCGCGCGGGCGCAGGGGGCGGCACCAGCGACGGCCGGCGCGGCGGCATGCTGGGTGGGGGCGGGGGGTCGGTCGTACCCGTGAGCAGCCCGGCCTCGCGGAGCACAGCATCGACGTCCGGAATCGCTTGGCACCGGCAGTTGATCGGCTGCCCGGGGTGCGCCGGCTCGCCGTCGACGGTGGGTGGCGCGTCCCAGCGCTGCGTAGTCCCCTCGAGCGCTCGGTGGCTCTTGCGCACGCGCTCGTCTTTGACCGTCGACCAGGTGTACTGCTCGATCCCGACCTGCTGCTGCCGGATGCGAGTGAGCTCAGCGTTCAGCGTCGTGACCTGATCGCGAGCGATGAGCGCGGCGCGGCGCTTGGTGGCGCCGAACTTCTCGACGATGTCGTCGGCGATATCCTCGTACCGAAGCCCGGCCCGCGCGCCACGCAGGACGATGCCCTTGAGGTCGTCGAGCTCGCCGGTCAGGAGCGACTTCACCAGGCGCACGTTGTCCTCGACGAACGCCTCGACGTGCTCGGCAAGGACAGTCGGGTCGGCGTGCACGTCGATGTTTGCGACCGTGCGAACCTGCCGGTTGAGCTCCTTGCGGCTGTGCTCTGCAACGCGCAGGGCATTCTGCTCGGCCAGCAGCGCAATCCTGCGCACGGGGATCACGCGCTCGAGGTCCTTGCGAATGCGCTCGATCTCGGCGGCTGTGCGGCTGCCGGTCGCGTCAATGCGCAGCTGCATGGCGTCAGGCCGCAGCGCGTTGTGCGCTTCGATGATGGGGCGCAGCGCCGGCAGCAGGTCCTGCCGCACGCGGGCGTGCATCGCGTCGACCATCTGCAAGATACCGTGCAGGTACGCGACGCGCGGCGCTGACGGCTGTCGTGCCTGGGGCACCGGGCGCTTGCGTCGCTTGGCTGGACGGCCCATCAGGGCCAGTTGCAGCCACCCGCGGTCGACCGCGCGCATTACTTTTCCGCCGGCGGCGCGGCAGACGTGGGCGGTGGCGGCGGCGTAGAGCTGGCCGCTGGAGTGAAGCCTGCGCCCGTCTCGCCCATGAGCGTTTCGGCCTCAGCTTCGGTCATCTGAAACGCGAAGGTGAGCATCTGGACACCCGTCGCGCGCGGGATCTGCCCCGAGGAGACCGCCGTGACGATCTCGATCATCGACGTGACCTGCGCGCCGTTGAGCGCCGTGTCCTGCACCTTGGGGTCGGCGGGATCGGCGGCGGCGGGTTCGTCAGCAACCGGGGCGGCCCCTGTCTCTGGGTCGATGCCCTCCGGGTCGGCCGCGAGCTCGGCCTCGACCTCGAGCGCTTGCTGGCGCGCCTCGACGTCGATCGTTGAGAAGTCGCCCGATTGCGCCAGGTCGAGCGCGCCCTCCTCGGGTAGCATCACCTGCGCATTGACCAGGGTGGCGATGGTGTCGCCGTTGATCTTGCGCGTCTCGGCCCGCTCCTTCCCGGTGGGCTGCCAGAGCGAGTTGAACGTAAGCTTCCAGTTCTCGGGCTCTTGACCATGCGTCGGGCCGTTCTTGGCGAGCATGAAGACCCGTACCACGCGCTCGAGCCGCGGCCGCAGCACGTCGTTCTGCGCGTCCTCGACCACGTCGTACCAGCCGCGCGTGTCGCTCTCGCCGGTGGCGTTCAAGCCGGCAGCCGAACGCCCGTAGAGCAGCGCCACCGGCATCTCGGCTGCCGCAGCGTCGCGCATCATGAAGCGGTCGAGCATCTCGGGCAGCCCGCTAAAGCTCGTAGCGACGCGGGTGAACTCCTCGCGCTCTGCGTCGACGAGGATCGCGCGGCACACCGAGCGCGCCATGTCCATGATCTCCATGCGCGCCCGCAGCCGCGCCTCGCCGCCGGTCGCAATGATCTCAGACAGGTGATCGATCTTCAGCACGGCCTGGCTTGCGTCGGTCAAGAGATGCGCGGCTGACTGCCAGCTGCTCGCGCTTTGCCGGAGGCAATCGTGCGGGCGCTGCAGCACCGAGTTGTCCCAGTCGCCGGCGCTCTGCTCGCTGCGCGCTGTGAGGGCGCCTGGAAAGAAGACCAACCGCGTTTCATGGATGAGGACCTCCGCCGCTGCGTCTCTGCGGACATCAGCGCGGCGCACGGCGTACAGTTCTGGCTGCCCGAACTTCGGGCCGTGGATGTCGCTGTACCGCTTGCGCACTTCCAACTGCGGCCGCCTCAGCACGTTGAGAAACCGCACCTCTACGATCTTGTCCTCGGCCAACGGCTCAGCGGGCAGCAGACCATCGTCGGCGCCGATGTACACCGCGCCCGCCCCGTACAGTCGCGCCCAGATCCATGCCTCGCGCAGCTTGGGCAGCACGGCCAGGTCCTCGAGCTGCGCGTAGAGCGCGCGCATCGCGGCGGCGCTCTCGTCGTCGCTCTCGCCCTCGAACTCCAGCGTGAAGCCCCGGCGGGTGGCGTCGCGCGGCAGCTTGTCGACGATCTTGGCGGCGATGTCGTCGGTGTCGTAGAGCGCCTCGAGCGCGCCGTCGGTGAGGCGCACGCCGGGTAGGATCTGATGGTAGCTGAGCTTGTCGCGTAGGCCCCCGAGGCCCGTCAGCGCGTTGACCCAGCTGTCGAGGCGCTGCACGACCTTCATGACAAGAGCTCCACCTTGAGCGCATCCATGGCGCTCTGGTATGCGAGGACGCCCGGCTTGTGAAGGGCCAGCATTGCCCGGGAGCACGCGTCGACCTGGTCGTCGTGCGCTGCGTCCGGGAACCCCTCGAGCTCGGCATAGAACGCTTCGTTCCAGGACCCGGCCAGCACGTCGACGTTGCCGGCCTCGACCTGGGTTGAGAACGGCCCGGCATAGCTGACTTTGTCCTCGCGGGCGACCACCGACTCGACCCAGTACCCAGCCAGGATGCTCTTGATGTGCGCGACGTCCACCACGCCCGCCCCGCCCGGGTCTTGCCAGAGGCAGACCTTGACGGCGCTGCCGTCCTGCGCGGCGATGTTCTGCATCGCGCGGTCGACCTGGTGCGGCGAGCCGCGCAGCGACTCGATGTGCAGCACGACGAACCGCCCCGAGCGCGTGACCCCCATCTTGACCCCGCGCGTCCAGTCCGGGTCCGGGCGCTCCGGGGTGACCTGGGTCGCCGCTTTGTCCCAGGCACGGACAACGGCCACCAGGTCGGTGGGCGCGGCCTCGATGACGCGGAACCAACTGCGCTGAAAGTACAGCCCAGCGGCGGGACGGATGAGCCAGCTGCCGCCTTGGCCGCTGCCAAGCAGCCGCTCGCGCTCGACCCGCGGCAATGCCAGTAGCCGCGCGGGATAGTCGGGGTCCTTCTCGAGCAAGATCTTGTTGTCAGCGAGCAGGCCCAGGATGAACGTGAAGCTGATCGGCGGATGGCGCAGATGCGGGAAGCGCGCGCGCAGCTCCTCGGCAGAGTCGCCCCACACGAGGTCATCGTCGACGCGGTAGAAGTACCGAATCACCCCCGAGCGCTCGGGCCGAATGAACTCGCCGCGCTCGTCGAGGTACCACGCGATCATCTTCTTGACCCACGTGTCAGCCGTCGGGTTCATCGTCGCTCGCACGTAGGGCGCCACCCCGCTGGTGCTGCGGTTGCGGCTGAACAGGTACCAGAACTGCGACTCGAGAAAGTGCGGCAGCTCGTCGAAGTTGATCAAGCCGTAGCCCTTGCCCTGGTGCTTGAGCTTGTCGGTGTCGTACTGCAGATGATCGAGATGCACCTTGGCGCCGCTCGGGAAGGTGGCCGATGGGTTCGGCGTCTCGCGCAGCACTGCACCCAGCGCCGGGTACCACTCCTGCATCAGCTCCCACAGCGACTGCGGCCCGCGCAGCTGGTTGCTCGTCCGACGAAAGCAGACTGCAGAGAACCCCTTGACGTCGTAGTTACGCAGGCACTCGAGCGCGAGCCCGCTGGTTTTGCCCGAGCCGGCCTCGCCGCCGTAGAACACCATGTCTGCGCGGCTCGCCAGGAACCGCTCTTGCGATCCGTTCTGCGGCCGGACCTCGAGCCCGGAGGATCTATTTGCTCGGCCGTCGCCCATTGTCCGGCAGGTAGAACTGCACGTCTGACTTGTTGCCAGAGCCGTCAGCCTGCACGTCGTCGCGGCTGCGAGGGCCGTACACGTCAGGCCGCCGCCGCTCCAGCCACCACGCGCCGGCCCGCCAGTCGTCCTTGGCGCGGTTGATCACGTTGAGGGTGAGCCTGGTCTCGGCCGCCGCGAGCGCACGCTCGAGCTGGGCCGCGAAGTGCACCATCGCCTTGCTCGTGCCGGCCCGCCCCGCGTCGCGCCAGTTGTAGATAGTCTTGCGGCTCACGCCCTCGGACTCGGCCGCTGCCTCGATGGTGACCCCGTATTCGATCAGCTTGCAGATGGCATCGCCGGCCTTGACCGTGTATTTGCTGCGCGCGGGCATGGCTCTAGCTTGCCCCCCGCTCGGCCTTGCCGCCCGTGAGGTTCTGCCAGCGCTCGACGATCACGGTAGCTCCTTTCGGCTCCGCCCTGTCCCAACGAACGTGGCAACTGCGGCAGAGCCACCTGACTCGCAGCTTGTCTTTGTAGTCGTAGTGAGCCGCTTCGATCCGGCCCGGTCTATCGCACTGCTCGCACCTTGCTGGCCGCACAAGGTTTCCTGCTCGCACGTGATATGCGACGAGGCTCTGAGCGCCGCGCGCGTGCGGCAGTGTTCGCCGGAGCACCCTGCGGCCTGTCCGTTGCGCTCCCGCCTTGCACCTCGGCGAGCAGTATTGTTGCGCAAGGCGTCGCACTGGAAAGCTGCTCGCGCACACCGGGCACGACTTCACCGTCCGCGGACGCTTGCTCGAGTCGCGAAGGTAGACGCCCTTAGGCACGGCGCGCCTTCCCCCTTGTGAGCTGCTCCCACCTCTGGATGATCACGTCGCAGTAGGCGGGTGAGAGCTCGATCCCGAAACACCGGCGCCCTAGCTGCTCAGCGGCGATGAGCGTCGTGCCGCTGCCCATGAACGGATCGTACACGTCGTCTGCTGCGCCGCCGTGGTTGCGGATGGGGCGGGCCATACACTCCACCGGTTTCTGCGTGGAATGCTCGGTCTGCGCGCTGCCATCCTTCCGGCTGATGTCCCATACGGTCGACTGATCGTGACCGCCGCACCACTGCGCATTGGTGCCAGCGCGAACCGCGTACCAGCAAACTTCATGCTGCCAATGGTAGTGGCCCCGACCGATGACAAACGCAGGCTTGCGCCACACCAGCAGTGCGCGCGACCCAAGTTGTGACTGCTCGAGATTCTCGGCGACGACACTCAATCGCAACGGATGACACCATACGTAAGCGACGCCACCAGGGAAGAGTTTATATGCCGGCGTCCAGTCAGCCCGGTGGTCATTCTCGACACGGCCCGTACGTGGGGTCAGCGTCCTATGCAATCCGGATTCGTGCTTCCACTCCGGATCGTAATTCACACCATACGGCGGGTCGGTCACCATGATGAACGGCACGCCGCCGTCGAGCGATTGCGCCACGACATCGGACTGCGTGCTATCGCCGCACACCACCCGATGCCGCCCAAGCAGCCACACATCGCCGGGCTTGGTCACCGGCACATTGGGCGGCTCGGGCACATCGTCCTCGATGACATCGGCCTCGCCCTCCACCTCCCGCAGCAGCGCCTGGACATCGCCGCCCGTATAGCCGGCGAGCAGCTGGTCGCTTGGATCGAGCTCCTTGAGCTGCTCAGCGAGCGTAGCGTTGTTGCGCTGGGTAAGCTCGGCGAGACGGTTGTCAGCCAGTGCCAGCACGTGCGCGTCCTTCTCGCTGATGTCGAGGTAGCGCACAGGCACGAGCTCGAGGCCGAGCTGCTTGGCCGCGCGCAGTCGCGTATGCCCCGCGATGACCTCGCCGTTGGCTCTGCGCGCGACCAGCGGCGCGCCAAAGCCAAAGCGCTTGATCGACTCAGCGACGCGGCGCACCGACGCGGGGTCATCTCTGGTCGGGTTCTGCGGCCATGGCTTGAGCGCCGACGGCTTGACCCACTCTGCAGCGCTGCCGCCCGGGTCGCCCGGTTCGGCCTGGGATAAGGTTCGCGCGCGCGGTTGTATAGATTCCGCA
>Ga0207701_10006156_pt1 | contig 12000 bp, 7 predicted proteins | sample KBSSwiSSwithPhiX_FD_184294 | JGI IMG/M metagenome (GOLD analysis project Ga0207701, IMG submission 184294) | Switchgrass rhizosphere bulk soil microbial communities from Kellogg Biological Station, Michigan, USA, with PhiX - S5 (SPAdes) (version 2) | ecosystem: Environmental > Terrestrial > Soil...
CCACGTTACCACCCCGGGTGGCACCGTGACAGTGTCTCCGTCTGACGCATTGGCAATTGCCGCAGCTACGTTTGCCTCTTGGGCATCTATGGCCGGCCATGTTGCTGCGTATATCAACGGAGGAACCATCACTGGTACGAGCATGATTCCAAAAATGACTGAGCCTTTGTTCAATATGGAAAGGATTTTAGGGGGAACGGTAGGGAAGTATTTCATTGCGTCTGTTCCGTACTCCCGCCGGCTTGCTTGTTGAATGCTGCCTAGATTGGGTCAGGAATCCCCGGGAGCAAAAGACCTCCCGGCCCGATCTAAGTATTGTTAAAGGCCGCTTGTGCCAAAATCGCGGGTGCGTTGTCAAGAAAAATCCTACAGCTTGACGGATATTTACTAGCACACTATCAGAATACTTTAAAAGCGTCGATTCAAGTTCAAAACGGAGCGGTCAGCTTATCATTACTAGATCGAACAGTAACAACCATGCCCAGTACCTAGTGCTTAGCTTCCATAATTACCTATAATGGGATCGCAACTTGTCTGCGCTTCTTTTGTGACGAGACCGCAATAGCCCCACGACCAACCAGCAGCGCTGAGCTTGTCAGCGACGATTTCCCAGTATTGCATGTTGCTACACGGTCTCAGGCAAAATCGATTTACGAACAATGAAGAGGAAGCGTAGCAAACGAAAAGCCGTTAGCGAAGATCGACTAATGTTGTTGAGTCCCCGCGAGTCACAAGTTGTTGAACTAATGGGTAGGGGCTTGGAGTAGAGCCGAAATTTCAGACCGCTTAGGAGTATCTAGGAAATGTGTGAGTGTTTTCATCGAGCGCGCGCGAGAAGAAAATTTGGCTTCAAAACGGCGCTTCAACTCCGACATTTAGCCTTTCGATTGGCGATGTCTGTGATGTGAGAATCTGCTTCCATCGCTTTCGCGATCTGGCCCAAGGTGACACCGGCACCGGCGACGAGCGATTCAAGCAAGATGTCGCCTGAACATGCGCTAAGCCCCTTACCGCCTGAGGCGCGATGAACCCCCACTCGGTCTCCAGATTTATTGTCGAATCGTGCACGTGCCATCTTGCTTAAGATGAGCCTGAGCTCGCATAGTGATTCGCGCAGCCCCTGGATTTTTCACGAATCGCTCCCGAAAAGCGGCCCCTGCCGGCACCTCGGGGAAAAAGATTGACAAAGCCGCGAGGAGTGTCTTCGGCGCCCATGGCGGCCGGTTGCGTAGTCGAGGCCCTTTTCTGAAGGCAATCAGATTATCTTAGTTCTTTACAGAAATCATGGAAATTAGGATACTTAGAAAAGTGGAAAAGCCGACCGACAACAACGCCGACCAGGCCGACTGGTTTATTAGCGCCGACGAAGCCCGAGAGTGGCAAAGGCAGCAAGACGAGAACGAGGCCAGAATACGTCGGTAAAGCTCGGGATTATGAAATGGATTTCCCGCCTACTCATGCTGATTGTGCTGGCGCTGGGTTATATGTGTTTACAAAGCGCCGAGGGCCCGGGTAGGCTTTTATTCGTTTGTTACAACCTGGCCCTGCTGCTTCTTTGGGGGCTGCACGAATTACAGCATCCCCTCGACGAAAAGCCTAAAGCTTCTGACGGCAAGTCCTGATTTGTTTGCTGATTTGTCGGCAAGCGCCGGTTTTCCCTCGTAGCGAAGGTGATCCGTAGTCAGGTTATCCTCATTCCAATTCAGCTTAATGTGAAATCAGCCCACTAGCGTCTAGAGGGCAGCCCGCGAAGCCGTTCATTAACCTCGGCTTTAGGTTTCGCGCTACAGGGCCGGGCAGGCGCACGCGGTAATGAGGCAGAGCTGATCTGGTGTCCAGGTTCGCGAAGGCTTCTGATCAACAAGATTCGGCCGTCTTCGGCATTTTGATTTTGTCGAGGGGTGGATCAGAGGGTTCAAGCACCGTTGTCGCGAAAAAGACTGTCGATTTCGCGGACAGTGTCCGATTTAACCGGCAATATCCAGTCGGCCGGAGTGGAAAAGCAACCCGGCGTGGAGCATTTGAGGTGCAAAGCCCGCAGACCATTAGTGCCGCCTACTACTTCGATTTGACGGCCCGAGATTACAGTCTTGCAGATGGTGCAATACAGCTGGTCGTCGAGGGAGTTCCATGCTCGGCTTTTATCGAGCCTTCGCAAAGCTGCGAGCTTATCTTCTGCGATCGGTCGGATCGGTTGCGAGGGAGAAAACATGCTGGCGATGGTGGCAAATCCCGTCGCGATTTGCAAGAACAGAGCGGGCGCGCGATAAAGGGCGAGAGCGTGAGTCGCCGCGGTTGGTTCATCTGCCGCTCGAAACACGGCGGAGGAAGGAACGCGCCTTCGGATTGCTTAGGAAAGTGTACGCCAAACGAGCGGCGATTCGGGGGCGACTACAAGCTCCGACTGTCCCTACGTGGGCACAACAGCTACTGCTCTTCGACTTTCCGATGTTCTTTCAGAAACTCGTTGAGCAACATCGCGTTCACCGCTTCGTAGCGCACGGTGTAGATCCCTCCGTTCTTATCGCGCACCACCAGGTCGGGGTTTACTTAGGCTACTTCCTCAGCGATTAAGCCAAACTGAGGCGTAGCTTCGCTGTCGCCCTTAGTAAGCCCGTTAACGCGCACGCGCCACGGTTTTGTGGTATATTTACCGTCCGCACCCCTCGTGAACAAATCAGACCTCGACAAACATCACAACCGCTCAGTGCTCGTAAAGCGCGCCGGGAAAGATGCCTTCGCGCACCTGGACACCAGGCTTTTTGATCAGCCCTGCCTCATATTTCCAGAGGATGGCACTTGGAAAAAGGTCGAGCCATACCAGCTAACGGATGCGGACATAGACGCTTTAGTATTTGATTCCGGGAGTGGTGTTATCCATTCGCCGCTGGCTTTCGACCTCTAAAAATCTATCCTTGTTCGGATTGTTGACTGCCTTTTGTTTGGCGTTGCCTCTAATTCAATATGCCGGTGTTTGTTTCGACACAACTATCGCGCGCGCGCGAGGCCGTTGACATTATGTTGACGGTCTGACGTTCTGGTTGTGTCGCGTAGCGTCGCATGAGGTCGTATTTGTGCAGAGCCGACACCGACGATATGAGGGAAAACACTGGATTTTCAGTCCTCTGCTCTGCCAACTGAGCTAGCCAGCCGTTTTGCCCGCGAAAACATGCGCAACAACAATCAATTACACAACCACGATAGGATGACGAGCACCGATCATTAAATTCAGAAGCTAAATCGCCTTTCTCGCTCGTCCATTGTTACCGCCAGAGCAACCCGCAGCCGCACTATTAGCAAGATAATTACGGTAACTTCTACGCCCCGATTATGAATACTTGAATGAACTGTATTGTCCCGACAGTCTAGGCTCCGTTATGAATCGTAACCTACGCCTCGTCATGGTGGCCCTGCTTTGCCTTCCCTCCTCTGCGTTCCCGGCGATAAACGTGCTGACCTGGCACAACGATCTAGCGCGAACTGGACAAAATCTCAAAGAGATACAGCTCACGCCGGTAAACGTTAATTTCAACAGTTTCGGGAAGCTCTTTCAGATCAACGTGGATGGAAAAGTCGATGCCCAGCCTTTGATTGTATCCAACGTCTCGATTCCCAACCGCGGCACGCACAACGTCGTGATAATTACCACAGAGCACGATAGCGTTTATTGCTGTGACGCGGATTTCGGAACGGTATTGTGGCGTAAATCGATGCTCAGAAGCGGCGAAACGCCCTCCGATTCGCGCGGCTGCGACCAGGTTGTGCCTGAAATCGGAATTACGGCTACGCCGGTAATAGATTTACTTACCGGCCCGCACGGCACCATCTATGTGGTGGCAATGAGCAAGAACGCGACCTCTTATTTTCAGCGGATACACGCGCTCGATCTCACGACCGGCGCGGAACAATTCGGGGGGCCGGTGGCGATTACGGCGACCTACCCTGGCACGGGCGACAACAACAATGGTCAGGGACAAGTTGTGTTCGATCCAAGCCAGTACAAAGAGCGGTGTGGCCTTGTCCTGGCTGGAGGGATCGTTTACACCTTTTGGGCCTCCCATTGTGATCAGCGACCCTACACTGGATGGGTCATCGGCTATAACAAGAACACGCTTGCACAGGTGCGAGTTTTGAATTTAACGCCAAACGGGAATGACGGCGCAGTTTGGGGCGACGGCGCCGCGCCCGCGGTTGATGGGACCGGGAAGATCTATGCGCTGGTCGGCAACGGCACGTTCGAGACTTCACTCGACGCGAATGGGTTTCCCAGCAAGAGCGACTTCGGCAATTGCATCGTGAAGTTGTCTGCTAACCAGCCGTTTCGCGTTAGTGACTACTGGACAATGTTCAATACCGTTGCTGAATCAAAGGTCGATCAAGACCTCGGCTCGGGAGGAGCGGTACTGCTCCCGCCAATGATCGATGTCAATGGTGTGACGCGAAATTTGGTTGCCGGAGCTGGCAAGGACAAACACATTTATATCGCCGATCGAAACAATCTCGGGAAATTCGTACCGAGTTCGAACGCGACTCTCTACCAGGACGTAAAGGGAGTACTCGCAGGCGGCGTTTTCTCTCTCCCGGCTTACTTCAATGGTCACTTGTATTACGGGGCGGTTAATGATCGCCTGAAATCATTTGCCTTTGCGAATGCGCGCCTTGTTACTACGCCAGCGTCGAGAACTGCAGTTACATTCAGTTATCCGGGAACAACTCCGAGCGTATCCGCCAATGGAACTGCCAATGCGATAGTCTGGGCGACAAGCAATGCCACACCAGCGGTGCTCTACGCTTTCGATGCGACTAATCTTGCCAAACAACTCTACTCCAGTAAAGATGCAGGGTCGCGTGACACTTTCGGCAATGGCAACAAGTTCATCGTTCCAACGGTCGCGAACGGCAAAGTTTACGTGGGTACGACGAGCAGCGTTGGCGTGTTTGGACTACTTGACCCGCCTCGCTTGAGCGTCGTTTCCGCTCAGGCGGTTGTCACTCGGGGACGAGATTTGGTGATGGGTTTCGCGATTCATGGTAACGATTCAAAAACCGTCGCACTACGCGCTCTCAGGTCCGGGTCGTCCGCGAGTGAGAGCTCGGCCGCAACTCGGATATCCGATCCAGTCCTCGAGTTACGCGATGGTAACGGGCAGCTCGTCAGGTCTAACGAGAATTGGGGCGCGAATAATACAGGAAGCACGCAAATTCAGCAAACCAAGCCGGCTCCGTCCAAACAGAAAGAGCCCGTCATGGTTACTACGCTGCCGCCGGGAGATTATACCGCCACGGTGCCTGACGCCAGCAACGTGCCGGGAAGTGCGCTGATCGAAGTTTCCGATCTCTCTTCACCACTGACTTCGAATTTTGCCAATTTTTACGTGCGCGGATTCGTTGGCACTGCCGATGAAGTTCTCAGCGGAGGAATCGTTGTGCGCGGGACGGCGACGGAACGCGTATTGTTCCGGGCGCTTGGGTCTGATCTCGGCAAATCTGGGATTGCAAACTCTCTAGCCAATCCGGTGCTCGAGGTTCGGGATAACAATGGTGTGCTATTGGCGTCTAATGACAATTGGCAAGATTCGTCCCAGTCGGAAGAAATTTCATCGATCGGTCTGGCACCTGGCAACGAAAATGACGCCGCGCTGCTACTAACACTCGCTCCCGGGAATTACACTGCGGTAGTCAGAGGTGCCGCAGGGAGCACTGGCGTTGCGCAACTGGAAACCAAGGAGCTACGCTGATTGGATCAACGCGGCGACTAGACGCTCGTAGCCTCGACCTGCCGTTGTAGCGCAAGCATTCCTGCTTGCTGTTTCTTTGGGGCAGGCGGGAGCGCCCGCCCTACAAAGTTGCCCCGCGCAGAGCGCATCCAATGGTAGGGCGACGCTCTGCGGAGCCAGGGAAAGATCTTCGGCGGCGATTTGGAAACCGCCGCTCCTTGATTGTGCGTCTCGCAGAGACGCGGCTACAGAAAGCTTCTTTTCAAATTAACGGCCCTTTCGAGAAGCGCTAAATACTCCGCGCGCGATACTTCCACGGCTCCGAACTGAAGGAGATGCGGCGTGAGCCATTGGGTGTCGAGCAAGACAAAGCTTTGTCGTTTCAATTGTACGACCAGCGCAGCCAACGCGATTTTCGAGGCATCCGTCACCCGATGAAACATCGATTCACCGAAGAAACCGCCGCCAACTGCCACCCCATACAATCCGCCCGCCAGTTTGCCTTCCTGCCAAGCCTCCACCGAATGCGCGTGACCAATCCCGTGCAAATTCTCGTAACTCGCCACGATCTCCTCATTGATCCAGGTCTCGTCACGTCGCGCGCACGCCCGAATCACCTCCGAGAACGCGCTATCGATTTTTATCTCAAACGATTTTCGCGTCCATACCCGGCGGGCCGCATGGGGAAGATGAAACGTTTCCAGTGGGATGATGCCGCGCCGTTCCGGGGAAAACCATTCAATAGAATCATCGTCCATCGCCATCGGGAAAATGCCGAGGCGATAACCTTGCAACAAAAGCTCCGGCGGAATCATGGTTGTAGAGGCGCTTGTGCCAAGCGCCTGTTTACTTGCTTCGGCGCTTGATACAAGCGCCGCTACAACGCTCGACTGCTACAACATCGACGCTTCAACCGGGTTACAATCTGCAATTGCATTGGCGCACTTGCTCTCTAAAATGAGCAGATGAAACCCTTGTCGATCATCTGCGCGTTCGCGCTTATCGCAGGTGGGTGTGCCGATCCGTTGGAACAACGCAGCACGGAAGAAGTGGGAGGCCAGCTCGAGCGCGGCGTGACGGGCCAGGGAACAGTCGGCCCGCTTGATCGACCGCCGGGTGATCCCGCGGGAGAGCACGGTGTCCCGCAAGACCATCCGTGATTTAAGTGAAGACCGAGGCCCCTCCAAAACATTCCAAAATTCTTATCGTAGATTTCGGTTCGCAGTACACCCAGGTCATCGGCCGGCGCATCCGCGAGTTGCAAGTTTATTCAGAGATCGTCCGCTTCGATACCTCAGCCGACACCATTGCGCGCGAACAACCAAACGGGATCATTCTTTCCGGCGGCCCGGCCAGCGTTTACGAAAACGGCGCGCCCCAGGTTGATCCAAAGATTTTTACCCTGGGAATTCCGATCCTGGGAATTTGCTATGGCCTGATGCAAATGGCGCATCATCTCGGTGGTCAGGTGCGCTATACCGGACGCCGCGAGTACGGCGCCGGGATCCTGGATGTAACTAACGGGTCGCAGCTTTTTGACGGCCTGGGAGCGCAGGTAGATGTCTGGAATAGCCATGGTGACGAAGTAACAGCGTTGCCGAGCGGGTTTCGTGTCGCGGCGCGGACCAATGGCTCGCCTTTCGCAGCGGTAGAAGATCCGCAACGGAGACTCTACGGCCTACAGTTTCATCCCGAAGTAGCACATACCCCGCGCGGTCGCGAGATTCTGCAGAACTTTGTCTATCACATCTGTCATTGCACGATGGATTGGACAATGGGTTCGTTCATTGACGACGCCTGCCAAAGAGTGCGTGCTCAGGTCGGCGACAACAAAGTAGTTCTCGGCCTTAGTGGCGGGGTCGACTCCTCGGTCGTAGCTGCGCTCTTACACAAAGCCATTGGCGACCAACTTACCTGCATCTTCGTCAATAATGGACTGCTTCGCGCCCGGGAGGAAGAGGTGGTTCAACGAGTATTCGGCGAAAACTTTCATATTAAATTGAAATATGTCGATGCGTCCGATCGATTCCTTGGCCTATTAAAGGGTGTCACCGATCCGGAGCAGAAGCGAAAGATTATCGGGAACGAATTCATAAAGGTTTTTCACGCCGCCACTGAAGAGCTACTGGCCGAGGATAAAAAGAACGGCGCAGACGAGCACAGCGGATATAAGTTTCTGGCGCAGGGAACGCTTTACCCTGATGTCATCGAGAGCGTCGCCATTGGCGGGAACCCGGCGCACGTAATCAAGAGCCATCACAATGTGGGTGGCCTTCCCGAGAAAATGCACTTTGAGCTGGTCGAACCTGTGCGGCAGCTATTCAAGGATGAAGTTCGGCAGGCCGGACTTCAACTCGGACTACCCAAGGAAATAGTTTATCGCCAACCTTTCCCCGGACCTGGACTTGCCGTGCGTATTCTGGGCGAAGTAACTCCGGAGCGCCTTCGCATTTTGCGCGATGCCGATACTATTGTGCAGAGCGAAATGGAAGCGAGCGATTGGTATTATCGCGTCTGGCAATCCTTCGCCGTTCTTCTTCCCGTGCAAACCGTCGGAGTGATGGGCGACCAGCGCACGTACGATTACACCATCGCTTTGCGCATCGTTGAGAGCCAGGACGGCATGACTGCCGATTGGGTTCGTTTACCTTACGAACTACTCGCACGCATCTCCAACCGCATCGTTAATGAAGTCAAAGGCGTCAATCGCGTCGTTTACGATATCTCGACCAAACCACCGAGCACGATCGAGTGGGAATGAAAGTCAGAGATCAGAGGCCAGAGATCAGTAGTCAGACAGTTTAGCTTTCGGTTCTCTAGGCGCAATTCCACAGCGTGTCGGTGACGGTGGCGCTGTTATTGGCGGTGTTTGGATCAGTCACGCCACTCGGGGCGGTCACCGTCCCTGTATCGGACATCGAACCCGTCGCGGAGGCGCTGATTGTGCCCGTAGCCTTGTAGTAATCTTACTTCCAGGTGGCATCGTGATGGTGTTATTAATGTTGCCGCTGCCGCTGGCATTGAACCCGAAAGCGCCGCCGCTTTGAGTAGCGGTGTAGGTCACACCGGTGAAGGCGTCGGAAAGCTATCGCGGATAACCGCACCAGTCACCTTGCTGGGCCCGGCGTTTGTCACCACAATCGTGTAGCGAGCGACGGCAAGTCCGTAAACACCGAGGCTGCCGTCGCTCAGATAGCGCGCTCTTAGAAATAGCACCACCACTTGTCCCGCAAGGGATTAGCTCGGCGCACTTGGGCCGCCGTGGTCGGGCTGAAGCGGTTGGCGGGCGCTGGATGCCTCCTGATTGGGATGCGTCCGGAGTCGATCGTCTCGACAGTGTTCGTGGCAGAGACGTACTTTAGCGTGACGCGGTCTGGCGCAGCCGAGGCGGTGAAAGCGCCCAAAGCTAGAGCGCACGTTGAAATGACTAGCGCGACTGTTCGGCGCGTGCGCAGCGCACGCGAGCAAATCCAGTTTCTGTTGTTACCGTTTGAACTGTTCATGGTTTAATTTCCTCCAGTTGTAGCGGCCTTCGTGATCGCCCCTTATTAGCGGTCATGTTTGGCCATTCAGAACGGTACTGTCCCAAATCTGGCCGCAGCTTACGCGGAAAGTTTTGAAGAAGGGTTTGATTCGTTGAATCGTGAATCGCGAAACCCGCCCTTGTGGTAGCTCCGGTGCGGCAGGCCCCAGATTAGAAAACAACTGCGATTGCGCGGATCCAAGAATTTTTGAACAGAAGAATAGAGCAGAAGGAGAATCCTCCTCCTGTTGAAAAAGGTTCCCTGCGGCGCACGCCCAGTCGACTTCCCTTAGACCAACTTGGCTGCATCCTACCCATCCGCGTTATCAGCAGACTCCGTCGCCGAACTTTATTTCGGCGCAGGCAAATGCGTTAACGAGCGTAAGCGACGGCTTCGTCGATGGTCATCGCTTTGCCGCGCGCCCAGGCAGTTGCAAACTGTTCTTGATCAAGGGCAGCGCGGATTGCGCCAATGCGGCGCTCGTGCCGATCCCGCTCGCGAGGAGGAAGCGCCATGGCGAGAGTTTCCCGAATGCCTTCTACTGCGCCAAACAGTTGGGCCGTCTCTTCAGCTTCTCCGGCAGCTGCGAAACGCAACCAAGCGATTACAGCTAGTGCAGCAACGATGCTCTCTTTATCTCCCACCTCCTGGCTGTTTCGCAGGCTGCGAACGCACAGTGTGCGAGCCTCATCGAATTTCCGCTCCTCCACTGCTAATTCTGCGAGATTGATCCCAAGGGTTACCGTGTAATCGGACTTCCCGCCCAATTCGTTTACAACTTGAAGTCCTTCCTCATAAACTGTGCGGGCACGCGCATACTCACCTCGATCAAACGCGACTTTCCCAAGGCCTTCAAGCGCGCCCGCCACCAATCGTTTGTGTCCAAGCCTTCGCCCAATCGCTAATGTTTCCTCGTAGTGGGTCAAGGCCTTCTCGCTGTTGCCGAGGGCGGACTCGACATCGCCGAGGGTCTTGTAAAAGAGGATCGCTCCTCCTTCATCGCCCCCCTGACTGCAGATCGGGAGAGCCTGTTCGATCAAGCGGCGGGCGCGCTCATACTCGCCTTGAAAAGTTGCGACGACACCTAGATCTCCGAGCGATCTCCAGATAAGGTCGTTGTCGGCCAACTCTTTTCCAATCGACAAACTCTGCTCAAGCAGAGGAATGGCTCGGTCAGGCTCGCCGCGATACGCCGCCACGCCGCCCAAATTATTGAGCGCCATCCCCGTCCAGCGTCGATTTCCTGATTCTTCACACAGACGCAGACCCTGTTCAGTAAGGGCGACAGCATCTTGATACTCGCCTTGCCAACACGCGAGGCGGCCCGCCCGAACATACGCTTCGCCGCGCAGATCCGCTAAAATCACGGGACTGCCTGCGATGATTTTCGTGAACCAATCCCGACCTTGAGCCAGGTAACCTCGAACCTCCCAGAACCAGCCAAGCGCATTCGACAGCTTCAATGCGCTTTCCGGATCGTGTTCCATGGCATAAGCAAGCGCTCCGAGTAGATTGGCGTGTTCTGCTTCCAACTCGTCGCAGGCGATCCGCCGCTCTGGACCAAGCATTCGCGAATCGGCCTGTTGAGCGCGGCCTAAGAAATAATGAAGATGCTGCTGTTGCACATCAGCCAATGCCCCGCTTTGACGTAGTCGGTCTAGGGTGTATTGCCGGATCGGTTCCAGCAGCCGGTAGCGCGGCGTGCCAGCATGCTCGTGGATGAGCACGAGCGACTTTTCCACCAGGTGCGTTAACAAATCGAGGATGTGTTCGCGCTCAATCCCCTCCCCGGCACAAACGTTTTCCGCTGCTTTGAGATCAAAGCCGCCCGCGAAAACCGAAAGTCGCTGAAACAAGCTCCGCTCCGCGTCGCTGAGTAGAGCATAACTCCAGTCGATAGTTGCCCGGAGCGTTTGATGGTGTGGCATCGCCGTACGCTTTCCACGCGAGAGCAGCTCGAAACTGTCCCGCAAACGTTCAGCAATTTGCCCAGCGCTCAACGCGCTCATCCGCGCCGCCGCCAGCTCGATGGCCAGCGGAATGCCTTCCACCCGCCAACAGATTTCCGCCACGACGGGGGCGGTTGCCTTCGTCAACGCAAATCGCGACTGGACAGCCACCGCTCGATCCCGAAACAGCTGAACGGCTTCAAACTGACGCAGCGAGTTAAGCGACATCGTCGCGCCCGGGTCAGGAGTGGCGAGCGAAGGCACCTGCCAAACGCTTTCCCCAGCAACCCCAATTGCTTCGCGACTGGTGGCCAGGATTCGCAAGTTGAAGCACGTTTTCAGCAGCGCGCGGGCAAGCGTGGCGCAGGCATCGAGCAGATGCTCGCAATTGTCCAGGACGAGAAGAAGATGCTTGGACCGAAGGCGATCGACGAGGGTTTCCAGCAACGCACACCTTGGCTGTTCGCGAATGCCGATGGCTTTGGCAGCAAGTTGGGTAACCAAGTCAGCATCGGACGCGGGCGCCAACTCCACCAGCCAGACACCGTCTGGATATTCGGCCAGTAAATCGGCCGCAACCTGCAGCGCAAGCCGTGTCTTGCCGGAACCACCCGCGCCAGTAAGCGTCAACAACCTGGTCTCGGCGAGAAGTTGTTTAATTTCGATTATTTCCGCTTCGCGTCCGATGAAGCTCGACAATTGCGCAGGCAAATTGTTGCGGTGTAACCGTTTCTTGCCGCGAGTGAAGATAGCGCTGCGTCGCGCGCGGATTGGCTCCCGCCGAAGCCGGCGTTCAACATCTTCGGCCAG
>Ga0207701_10006157_pt1 | contig 11998 bp, 12 predicted proteins | sample KBSSwiSSwithPhiX_FD_184294 | JGI IMG/M metagenome (GOLD analysis project Ga0207701, IMG submission 184294) | Switchgrass rhizosphere bulk soil microbial communities from Kellogg Biological Station, Michigan, USA, with PhiX - S5 (SPAdes) (version 2) | ecosystem: Environmental > Terrestrial >...
CGCCAACGACGAGCAGAAGGCTGCGCTGGCCTGAGACCGGATGGACTCTCACGACCGGATGTTCGGTTTCGTAAACCGTGGAAGCGAAGACCGCTTTGTGCTGCGCTGTAAACTTCTGGGCCTTTTCGTCGGTCGAGTTCAGCAGAGCGGCATAGTCGTAGTCGTTGCTGTGAACTGCCCACAGGTCGTTGGCCAGTTGGCGGAGTGGTTCAGGGAGAGCTTCGTACGCCGTTTCACCGTTTGCCCACACCGTGTTGCCGCCGGCCTCGGGAATGGTAATGGCGCGCAGGATCGAGCCCTTGGGGTAAGCATCGACAAAGGTCACATCGGTGTGCCAACTGGAAGCCGCATAGCCTTCGCGGCTGTCCAGCTCGAGCAGATAGCGCGACCCTTCGGCAACCGGCACAGTCGGATGAGCAACCGGTTCGCCGAACAGTTCGGTAAAGGCCTCGTGTTCAGCGTCATTAAGGTGATGCTGCCCGCGGAAGAATATCACCTTATGGCGCACGAGCGCGGCTTCGATCGCCCGAACGGTAGCGGCGTCCAAGTCTCCGGAGAGGCAGACGCCGCGAATTTCCGCACCGATGCGGCCGCCAATCGGATGAATGTCGAGCGTCGATGTCGGGTCCTTGGCGTTTGGGTAAGTGGATAGGATTTCGGTCATGGCAATGGTCCTCGATTGCTGCGGCCAAAGTAGGCGCAGCAGGGCCGTCCACCTTGAGCAGGCGGCGAAGGCCTGGCGGGCGACGACAAGGTCAGCCCGACGGGATGTCGGAATCGCGAGCGGCGGTGTGCCGGTTGCTAGCTAGTCAGATGTTGAAGTGGATCAGTCGCATCGTATCACCTCATCAGTTGAGGGGATCACGATGCCGGGCGTGGTCGCCTGAGCATCGCGCGCTTTAGCGGTTGGTAACGCGGAGCAAGCTGCTTCCCGATCAAAGGCCGCGGACGAGGAACCCGTGTGGTGACGCAACCAACCTCGTCCCGGGCGCGTCGGGGTATGTCTACCTAATTGGTCGACTTACCTTACGTCAAGCCAAAGCTTTCATTAATTGGCACAAACCCGCTCTTTCTCGGTAGGGAGTTGCCCGCGTGGGCTCGACCGAGCAGCCTTGTCGTCGATGCCTCTGCTGGATGCAACGGCTTACGATTCGTCTCTTCAGGCATTGTCTACTGATTAACTTGAGTATACCCTGCTAGGGTCGGGACGTAGTCCGAGTCGACCGGCCCTTCCCTCATCCACCGGAGACATGCGTCATGGCTGTGCAGCAAAACGACTCGAGCCCCGCCGAGGGCGGACCGCTTATCTTGTTGGTTCCAGGGCTGAACAACAGCGGACCAGACCATTGGCAAACCCGGTGGGAACAGACCCTGCCTAACACCGCGCGTGTGGACCTCAGCATGTGGGACAATCCTCATCGCAACACCTGGGTCAATCAGCTAAACCTCGCAATTCGAAGCGCGTGTCGGCCTGTCGTTCTGGTTGCGCATAGCCTTGGTTGTGTCACGGTCGCCTGGTGGGCTGAATATGAGCAGCCCGGGCCGGATAGCCCCGTCATCGGGGCTCTGCTGGTGGCGCCCCCCGACGTGGATCGACCTGGTCTGGATCCACGACTTGTCCGGTTCGCAGCTTGCCCCAGGCGTGAGCTACCATTCCCGAGCATCGTCGCCGCCAGCCGGGATGATCCGTTCTGCAGCTTGCGCAGTGCAATCGCGCTGGCCCGGGACTGGGGCAGCCGCTTCGCCGACGTCGGGGAACTCGGGCACATCAATGCCCGCAGTGGCTTGGGGGAATGGAAGCAAGGCCAGCACCTCCTGAGCCAGCTGGTGGGACGCGAGGACAGCACCTATTCGCAACGCGGGTCAGCTGGTTCAGCTGTCTCGGACAGGCTGTGCGATGCGCGTCGATCACGGCATCAATGATAAAAGGGGAAGGGAGGCTCCGACACGGGGTTCGGTCGAGGCGCCCAATCATCGATGAGATAGCTGGTAAGCTGTTGCGTAGCAGACAGCCTCTTGGCAAGCCTTCCCGGCAAACCGATTAGAAACTTGGGAGGATCCTGGCTAGCCCATGCTGTCGCAAAAGACCCGTTACACCATCCGGGCGCTCCAGCACCTCGCAGACCATTGGCAGCAGGGTTCTGTCCGGCTCGATGCAGTTGCTGAGCGACAAAATATTCCCCGCAAGTTCCTCACAGTAATCATGTCCGAGCTGGTGCGGGAAGGTCTTGTAATCTCTCGGCGCGGCCGTGAGGGAGGCTATGAACTCGCAGTCGCGCCAGAGAAAATTCGCTACGGCGACATCATCCGGTTGACCCGCGGCAGCCTTGCACTGGTCCCCTGCGCGGCGCGCAATGCGCATGAGAACTGCACCAATTGTCTGCCCGAGGCCCAATGTCGTTTGCGCGGCTTGATGCTCACCCTGCGCGATGAAATGGCAGCCATGCTCGACCGGGTGACCCTGGCCGATCCGATTGAGGTCGAGCCTCCGTTCGCCAAGGAGCGGCCCGCCGCATAGTAGCTGCGCTTTACCCCCAGCAAGCCAATCTCTCATTGTCTATTGATTGAGTAGAGTTATGCGTGCGCCTCACAAGGAGGCGTAGACCATGACACCACCAACTGATTCGCGCGGGGCTGACCCAAAGCGAGCAACGCCCGATGAGGCAGCCGCGATTGCCATCAATGCCGTCGCGGACGCAGTCTCGCGGCTGCGCTACGGCGCCATCGGCCTGACCGTCCACGACGGGCGGGTCGTCCAGCTGGAAGTCACCGAACGCCAGCGCTTCACCTGAACCCCGCATTCGGGGGCAAAATTCACGGAAAATACCAAGGTGCAGACCGGACCACCGGATGCATCCATTCCCTACGCAAGGATTGGATCATGCATTCGTTCGTCCGCGGCGGCCTGTTGGCCGCAACCGCCCTCTCGTTTGGCGCCCTGAGCGCGCCCGCCTTTGCTGCCGATGCTGCCGCCGAGGCTGCCGCAACTGCGGAAGCCTCGAGCGCGACTGGCGCCGGCTCTGCCACACCGCAGGTAACCGATGACGATCCCAGCCGCGGCGAGGTGATCATCGTCACCGCTCGCCGCCGCCAGGAAACCGCCCAGGCCGTGCCGCTGGCGATCTCGGTAATCAAGGCGGACTCGATCGAATCGACCGGCAACTTCAACGTGGTGAAGCTCCAGCAGGTGGCGCCAACCCTGCAGGTCTATTCCTCGAACCCGCGCAACACCTCGGTCAATATCCGCGGGCTCGGCGTGCCGTTCGGCCTCACCAGTGACGGCTTCGAGCAGGGCGTGGGCATCTATGTTGACGACGTCTACAACTCGCGCGTTGCCGCGGCGACCTTCGACTTCCTCGACGTCCAGCAGGTTGAAGTGCTGAGGGGGCCCCAGGGCACGCTCTATGGCAAGAACACCACAGCCGGCGCGATCAACATCACCACCAACCAGCCGACCTTCGACTTCGAGGGGCGGGCCGAACTGACCCTTGGCAACCTCAACCTGAAGCAGGCCAAGGCGGCGATCTCCGGGCCGTTGAGCGACACGGTGGCCGCCCGCATCGCCATTGCCTCGACCAGCCGGCGCGGCACGATCTACAACGTGGCGACCAAGCGCTGGATCAACGAGCAGGACAACCAGGGCATTCGCGCCCAGCTGCTGTTCCAGCCCAGCGACGATCTATCGATCACCCTGTCGGGCGACTATTCGAAGCAGGACCCCTACGGCTTCGGCACTTCATTCGTGCGGGTGGGGACGACGCAGCGCCTGATCACGCGGCAGTACGATGCGCTGGTGGCGGCGGTGAATGCGGCTAATCCGGGGCGCAACTATGCCGTGCCGAGCCGCAACGTTTATGACCGGCTGACTGATATCGATGCACCGCTCCAGGCCGGCAACAAGATCGGCGGCGCTTCGCTGCGGGTGAAGTGGAAGCTGGGCGCGGGCACGCTGACCTCGATCACGGCATGGCGGTTCTGGGACTGGAAGCCGCAGAATGACCGCGATTTCTCGGGACTGTCGATCGTCTCCGCTTCGAACAACCCGTCGCAGCAGAACCAGTACAGCCAGGAGTTCCGCTACAACTACTCGGGCGACAGGCTCGATTTCGTGGTGGGCCTGTTTGGGTTCAAGCAAAGGATCGACACGCAGGGGCTGGAGCAGCAGGGGGCGGACGCCAGCCGCTGGAGCCTGACCGGCAGCCAAGCGGGCGATCCGACCATCCTCGGTGGGCTGACTGCCCAGAATACCCAGTATCTCAAGAGCGAGAGCGCTGCGCTCTACGGTCAGCTGAGCTACAAGCTGACCGACCAGCTGACGATCCAGCCGGGCCTGCGCCTGAACTACGACAAGAAGGAAGGCTATTATAACCGGGTCGTGACGACCGGCGCGGGCACGGTGATCAGTTGCACTCCGGCGCCGGCTGCGGGCACGACGTTGGCCGCCCAGTGCGGCATCTACCAGCCGCAGACTACTTCGCCCGAAGCGAGCAAGTGGAACGTCAGCTACGACCTTAATGTCAACTACAAGGTCGCCCACGACGTGCTGGTCTATGCGACCTATGCCAAGAGCTTCAAGACGCTGGGCATCAACCAGAACGGCCTGCCGCTGACCACGGGGAACGTGCCTGACCTGACCGCCAGCACGGTGAAGCCGGAATCGGTGAACCACTTCGAGGTGGGCATCAAGGCGCAGTTCTGGAACCGCCGGGCTACCTTCAACCTCGCGGCCTACCGGACCGAGATCAAGGACTTCCAGGCGACGGTCAACGGCGGGCAGTTCGGCACGGTCCGCGGTTATCTCGCCAACGCCGAGAAGGTTCGTTCACAAGGCATCGAGGCCGACTTCAAGATCCGCCCGAGCGACCGTCTGACAGCCTACATCAACGGCGCCTATACCGATGCCAAGTACGTCAGCTTCAAGAACGCGCCATGCCCGCCCGAGCTTTCGGGGGGTACCTTCACCACCGACCCCACGAAGGTGAGCCCCGCGGGCCAGGCAGGGACCTCGGCCAAACCGTCGTTCAGCCCCGACAAGTGTGACATTTCGGGTCAGGCCTTGCCGGGCGTGTCGAAGTGGTCGTTCTCCTATGGCGCGGAATACAACATCCCGGCCAAGTTGCTGGGCAAGGATGGCCAGGCCTACATCGGCGTTGACGGGAACTACCGGTCGGACTGGAACTCGAATGCATCGCCCTCGCTCTATACCAAGGTTGACGGCTATGCCCTGACCAACTTCCGCGCCGGCTTCCGCGGCGACGGGTTCGATGTGTTCGGCTGGGTGCGCAATGCCTTCGACGTGAACTACATCGAGCTGCTGCAGGTGGCGCCCGGCAATACCGGCCTGATCGCCGGCACCGCGGGTGACCAGCGGACCTGGGGCGGGACGATCAAGTTCTCGTTCTGACACGTGACAATAATACGAAGAGCTCGCAGATTGACTCTGCGGGCTCTTTGTTTGTGCGAAGCGGAGATGAATAGCTCGTGTCAGCTACCCCGCCGTCGGTGGATCGTTATGTCCCGCTGTCCGGAAAGCTCTTCCAGCGCTCCGCTGAGATCTCAACCGTGTCGCCGCGGCGCGGCGGTGTGAGCGCGGCGTCGACGTCAAACTCGATGACTTGTCCCGTCGCAACGAGCACACCTTCAATTCGCCACAGGCCGCCCTTGCGGAAGACATTGTCGACCAGCACAGATTCGCCCCCTTGCTGTACAAGAGCAATGTCGTGGGGTCGCACGTGGCGCCCATCCGGGAGCAGATTGGTTTCGCCGACGAAGGTCGAGACAAATCGCGTGACCGGCTCCATGTAGACCTGTTCCGGCGTGCCGATCTGATCGATCCGGCCATGATCCATTACCACGACCCGGTCAGCCAGTTCGAGCGCCTCTTCCTGATCGTGCGTTACGAAGATCGACGTTAGTCCCATCTGCCCGTGCAGGTCACGCAGCCACCGGCGCAGGCCCTTACGCACCTGCGCGTCGAGTGCCCCGAACGGCTCATCCAGCAGCAGCAATTTGGGCTCGATCGCCAGCGCCCTTGCCAGCGCGACGCGCTGGCGTTGGCCCCCCGACAGCTGGCCCGGATAGCGCTTGCCCAAGCCCTCGAGTTGAACCAGCGATAGCAGCTCTTCTGCCCGCGCCCTGATCGCAGCCTTGGCCGGGCGGTTCTTGCGCTTGCGGACGCTGAGGCCGAATGCCACGTTTTCCGCCACGGTCATGTGACGAAACAGCGCGTATTGCTGAAACACGAACCCGACCCGGCGGTCGCCTACGGCAACCCGCGACACGTCCTCGTCGTTGAAATAGACCTGGCCTTGATCCTGGAATTCGAGGCCGGCGATGATCCGTAGCAGCGTCGTCTTGCCCGATCCGGATGGGCCCAGCAGAGCGATAAATTCGCCCGGCTGCACTTCAAGGTCGACCCCATGGAGCGCGGGATAATCGCCGAAACGCTTGGTGATGTTCTGAACCCGGATCAATGCTGTGCTCCCGAGCGGATGTCGAAGCGCCATTCGAGCACGGTCTTGGCCACCAAGGTCACCAGCGCTAGCCCAGCGAGCAACGAGGCAACAGCGAAGGCGCCGACGAAGTCGTACTCATTGTAGAGGATCTCCACGTGCAGCGGCATCGTGTTGGTCTCGCCGCGAATATGTCCGGAGACGACCGACACTGCGCCAAATTCGCCCATGGCCCGCGCATTGCACAGGAGCACCCCGTAGAGCAGGCCCCAGCGGATGTTGGGCAAGGTCACGTGCCAGAAGGTCTGCCACCCGCTGGCGCCGAGCGACAGGGCCGCCTCTTCGTCGTCCTTGCCTTGTTCCAGCATCAGCGGGATCAGTTCGCGGGCTACGAAGGGGAAGGTGATGAACACTGTCGCAAGCACCATGCCCGGCACGGCGAAGATCACCTTGAGCCCATGCTCCATCAGCCACGGACCGAACCAGCCATTGGCCCCGAACAGTAGCACGAAGACGAGGCCTGACACCACCGGGGAGACCGAGAACGGTAGGTCGATGAACGTGATCAGCAGGTTGCGGCAAGGGAACCGGAATTTGGTGATCGCCCAGCTGGCGGCAATGCCGAAGACGATGTTGAGGGGGACGGCAATCGCCGCAATCAGCAAGGTCAATTGCATCGCGGCAAGCGCATCGGGCGTCGCCAGCGCTTCGAGAAAAAGGGGCAGACCCTGTTTCAGGGCTTCGTCGAAGACAGCGATCAGCGGCAGAACCAGGAAGAACCCGAGAAACGCCAAGGCCAGGGTGATTAGCCCAAACTGTACTGGGCGACTCTCGGCAGTCGACGCAGTTCGGGTCATGAGCCGAGCCTCCGCCGGCGCACGGCCTGCCAGGTGTTAAGGCCAAGCAGGATGGCGAAGGAGAAGACCATCATCACTGTCGCGATGGCGGTCGCCCCATCGTAATCGTACTGCTCGAGCTGCGTGACGATCAGCAGCGGCGCGATCTCGGTCTTGCCCGGCATATTGCCCGCGATGAAGATCACCGACCCATATTCCCCAACCCCGCGGGCGAAGGCGAGGGCAAAGCCCGTGAGGAGCGCGGGGAAGATCGCCGGAAGGATCACCCGAATGAAGGTCTGCGAACGCCTGGCCCCGAGCGTGGCGGCCGCTTCCTCAACATCGCGTCCGAGATCGTCCAGCACCGGCTCAACCGAGCGCACGACGAACGGCAAGCCGATGAACACGAGCGCGACCGTGATCCCGATCGCCGTGAAGGCGACCTTGATTCCAAGTGGCTCAAGATAGCGGCCGATCCAGCCGTTCGGCGCGTAGAGAGCAGTCAGCGCGATACCGGCAACAGCGGTGGGCAGGGCAAATGGCAGATCGACGATCGCCGAGATCAGCCGCTTGCCGGGAAAGGCATAGCGGACCAGCGCCCATCCGACGAGCAGTCCGAAGATCGCATTAACGAGGCCAGCGGCCGCCGCGGTGCCAAAGCTGAGGCGATAGGCGGCCAGAGCCCGTTCGGAAAACCCGACGCTGACGAAGCGGTCCCAGCCCATTCCTGTCGATTTTAGGAACAAGGTGGCAAGTGGGATCAGCACGATCAGCGTCAGCCACGTGAGGGTGATGCCGAGCGTCAGGGGCAGCCCCGGAATGACCGATGGCGTCCGCCACCCGTGTCGGAGTGGCTTCGGGGAGGGCATCTCGCGCCTGCTCACGTGCGGTCAGTGTCCCTACTTCCTCGCGTAGATACGGTCGAACACCCCGCCGTCGTCGAAGAACTGATGCTGCGCCTTCGCCCAGCCGCCAAAATCTTTGTCGATGGTAGCAAGGGTCACCTCGGGGAACTGGCCCTTGAATTGAGCCGCAATCTGCGGATCGCGCGGGCGGTAGAAGTTGCGGGCAATCGCCACTTGGGCCTCCGGCGTGTACAGGAATTCCAGATAGGCGCGGGCGAGCGCTTCAGTTCCATGTTTCTTGGCATTGGCTGTTACGACTGCCACGGGCGGCTCCGCCAGGATCGATGTTGGCGGAACCACGACCTCGAACTTGCCGGCTCCCATCTTGCTCCTAGCCAGGAGCGCTTCGTTCTCCCATCCAATCAGCACGTCGCCGATCTGGCGCTCGGCAAAGGTGGTGGTCGCCCCACGCGCGCCGCTGTCGAGCACAGGAACCTGAGCATAGAGCTTGCGGACGTAGTCTTCGGCTGCGGTATCGGAGCCGCCGGAATTGCGGCCATAGGCCCAGGCCGCAAGGAAGTTCCATCGCGCGCCTCCGCTGGTCTTGGGATTCGGGGTGATGACAGCCACCCCCGGCTTGATCAGATCGCCCCAGTCGTGGATGCCTTTGGGATTGCCCTGGCGAACCAGGAAGACGATGGTCGAGGTATAGGGCGCCGAATTGTTCGGCAGCGTACGCTGCCAGTCACCGGGCAACAGCTTGGCCTTCGCCGCGATCGCATCAATGTCGTAAGCGAGGGCCAGCGTCGCCACGTCGGCGTCGAGCCCATCGATGATCGCCCGGCTCTGCTTGCCCGAACCGCCATGGCTCATCCGGAAAGTGACCTCCTGGCCGGTTTTCTGCTTCCACGCGGCCGCGAACGCCGGATTGATCGCCTGATAGAGTTCGCGGGTCGGGTCGTAGGAGACGTTGGTCAGTTCAACCGCATTGCCGCTGCTTTTGCTGCCCGAACACGCACCGAGCATCGCCGCGCAAGCCGCAACCGCGCCGATGAAAACCGTGCGCCGGACCACCCGCGTGAATTTCAACATTGTCGCCTCCGCTGCTGGGTCGTCCCCGTCAAGTGGGAGATATGCTGAGAGGCGGCAGGAGTCCATTGCAAACTCTAGTAGCTGACTTGACATTGAAATGCGATTGCGCAAATTCGCCTCGGGGATGCGATCTCCCCTCCAGGCACTTGCGCCCAAGCATCGCGTCCATTGTCGATCGAAGGACGCCGCATGTTTGCTGGATACGCTACCCTCTTGCCTGTTTGCTTGCTCGCTGTTGCTGCGCCTGCCCGGGCGGATTCCGCGCCCGATGGCCTGATCATCGCCGGCAGTGTGCGTCTGCGCTACGAGGCGATCGATGCCCAGCCACGCGCTGGGTTCAATGCGAGCGACGAGCTGGTCAACCTGCGCACGCAGCTGAAGGCCTCGTGGAAAAGCGGCGACTTCCAGTTCGTTGCGGAAATGTACGACAGCCGGGCCTGGGGCGCGAATGCCGGCACCCCGCTGAGCACCGGCGAGGTCAACACCTTTGAACCGGTTCAGGCCTACCTCCAGGCTGATCTGGGCAGCGCCCTGGGCCGCGGCACCGCGACAAGGCTCCAGGCCGGTCGCTTCACCCTCGACTTCGGCTCCCGCCGCCTGGTGGCAAGCGATGATTATCGCAACACCACCAACGGTTACACGGGCCTGCGCGCCGACGTCACCATGCCCGGCGGCGTGAAGGCGACCGCGATCTATGTCTTGCCGCAAACGCGGCTCCCGGACGACGCGGCCTCGCTGCGTGCCAATACGCCGGCGCTCGACAAGGAAAGCTTCGCCGCCGTGCTCTGGGGCGGCCTGCTCGCCCGGCAGAGCAAGGGCAGCCGCCAGCTCACCGAGGTCAGCTTCATCCATTTCGGTGAACATGACACGCCGGGCCGGGCCACCCGCGATCGGTCGCTGAACAATGTCGCCCTCCGCCTCGTCACCGAACCGCGCCCGCGGCAGTTCGACTGGGGGGCGGAAGCGATCTACCAGTGGGGCGAAACCGCAACCTCGCTGACGCCTGGTGCGCCGCTCGTCCCGGTCAGTGCGACCTTTGCCCGCCTCCAGGCCGGCTACAGCTTCCCCGGCCCGTGGAAGCCGCGCCTGCTGTTTGAATTCGATCGCGCCAGTGGCGCTGGACCCGGGCGCACCTATGGCCGCTTCGATCCGCTGTTCGGCATGCGCCGGGCCGACCTCGGCCCGGCCGGGCTCTACAATGCCGTGGGCCGGTCGAATATCCTGTCGCCGGGCATCCGGCTCGAGGTTACCCCCTCCAAGCGCGTCGATGCCTTCATCGGCTATCGGGCCCTGTGGCTGGCCGATCGCCACGACGCCTTTTCGACGAGCGGTGTGCGCGATGCCAGCGGCCGCTCAGGGGCGTTCGCCGGGCACCAGGTTGATGCGCGCCTGCGCTATTGGCTGGCTCCGGCGAAGCTGCGCTTTGAACTCGACGGCACCCTGTTGGCCCGCGGCCACTTTCTCGAGGCGGCGCCGAACGGACGGATCGGCACCGCGCGGTACGGTTCGATCAACCTCACCGGCTTCTTCCCATGATGCCCGGTCTGCTGCACCGGCGAAGGCGGGGCGGGGCGGTCACTTCAGCGCAAGTAGGCCGCGCCTCGGCGCCCAGCCCTTGATGGTGCGACCCCGGAGATTATTCTCTACCAAATCAGTCGAATTTGAGAGGAGTGACCTATGCAGGGCTTCCGGACCCGCGACTTCCTCATGCGCCGGATCGATCGGTACTATCTCGTTGCGTGCTGGGCCCGCGCGGCCGACAGGCGTGCCACCTATCTGCGGATGGCTCGCCATTACCGCGCTATCCTAGCGGGCATGGCACCCGCCGCTGCAGCCAGCTAACGCCGTGACGGCCGCCTACTTTGGCGCTGGTGCTGGCAACCTCAGTCGGCGTGGTGCCGGCGGGTGGTGGCATTTGCGGGCGATTGCGCGCCATCACCGCGTCAGCATCCGCCAGGCATTTGCTATCGTGCGGCTGGTAGGGTTGGATCAGGTTGCGATCGCGCTCGCTGCTTCCCGGTTGCGTCGGCAGCCGTAGGCTGGCCCCTTCCCCAGGGGCGAGCACTGGACGTGCGGATCACGCCGGGTGCGAAAGAGAACTTCCCGACCGAGCCGGACGGCAGCCACTACTACGCCGCTCGCGAGACAGATGCCGCTCCAGTCACGGTTGGCAGCCAGCAGGAGAAGTTCCTGTTCTATCGCGGCATCGGGAATTTCCGTCCGCCCCTGTCGGCAACCATCGATCGCGACGGCAGGGTTGGGGTCGCTCAGCCTGCCGGAACCGCGATTGATACCGTGATCCTCTTTGAACGGCGCGGCGGGAATTCACTCAAATTGATCCGAAAGCTTTTGACCATTTCGGCTGGGAGCGTTACACCCTTGCCCCAGCGGCACGCGTTTTGGCAGTAGGATTTTGATGACGATTCCCATTCATTTTTTTGCGACATCCGGTTTAGGAGAGTCCAATCTCCTGTACGTTTTAGAAAAGGCAACGCCGGAGGGGAAGGTGATTATCGCAGTCCTGGTGGTCTTTTCGATGTTTGCCTGGTCAGTGATGATCTCCAAATTTCTGTCGATGCGGCGCGCCAAAAGGCTGAACGAATTTTTCACGGCCGAATTCAGATCGCAGCCGACGGTCCTGGGAGTCTATGAACGGCGTTGAACCTTACCAGCCGCCGGCATATGAGCTGCACTCGGTGCTGCTCACCTATCTCGAGTCGCTTCGCGAGGAGATGCCCGAGAGGGGCGTAATTGGACGAATGAAGATGCTCTC